>Ga0214481_100128_pt1 | contig 36047 bp, 28 predicted proteins | sample M1_20Mar14CPVII9_4_FD_165057 | JGI IMG/M metagenome (GOLD analysis project Ga0214481, IMG submission 165057) | Marine eukaryotic communities from Monterey Bay, California, United States - M1_20Mar14CPVII9sort6BwellG10 | ecosystem: Environmental > Aquatic > Marine > Unclassified | place: USA...
ATCAGTATGAAGTTCTGCCGTAATTTACAAAGAGTGATTGATATATCAGACCCTGAATGGGCCCCATATCGGACTAAACCATCCTTGCTTGACTTGTTCAATTCATTCTCTTCTACTAATGACCTTAAATTAGATCTTTGAGCTTCAGATGAAATTTCCATTGATGATCGGCTGGAAGATGTTCCGGGAGGAGATTGAACAAGTGGAGAAGAAAATGAAGACCTGCTTTTCTTCCTTTCGTCGGTATCCGGAGCTCCTTCCTGTTCGGCGGTATCGAGAACCTGGCCATTCAACTTATGAATCATACCAATAAAGAGACGCTCATCTTCATAAAGACCAGATTTACCCTTAAGTAGAAGACTTTGTGATACCTCATCATACAATTTTTCTATACGCGAGATCATCTCCAGCAGCTTGGGATAATGAGTAAAGTTCGCCTTGTTAACCACATTCGTCATGAAGGCACATCGGGTGTTATGATTGGTAACCTTATCATGCTTCTTGAGGATTTTACTAAATGAGCAGTACGTCATGATGGCATATGTTTCTAGTAATAACAAATCCTTGTAGAGTCTATATAAGCTTCGTGCCATTAAACTCCATCGTTCATTCACCATTAGTGAATTAGTCTTCCTCATTATATCAATCCCCTCTCGTACACGTTCCTCGCGTATTCCAAACTCTATCGTTGCCTTGTCAAAGAAGTGTATAGCTTTTTTAAGTTCAGAGTTTAGTAATTTGAAGAACGTAACTTCTGCGGGGTTACTTTTCATTTGTGCGGCTGAGGAGACATTGTGATTACTTGCTGTAGTTGGAATTGTTGATAATGTATTATTATTCTCGTCGTGTTGTGGAGAAGATTCTTCCTCCTTCTCATCATCTTGTTGTTGTTGAGATTCATCTTGTTCCTCCTTCTTTACAACACATGTATCATTTATATTATCATTATCATCGCCGTCGTTTTCAGACACATCCGAGTTATCTTTCGAATCATCATTAGTATTATTATCAGGAGGAACAAGTGCCTTTAAGAACTTCTTTAACATCTTATAGTTTGTCCAATATGGGGCCCATTCAGGGTCTGATATATCAATCACTCTTTGTAAATTACGGCAGAACTTCATACTGATTATGTGTATTATGTTTAATTTTTGCAACTAATAGTAAATCAAATTATAGAATATTATATCTATTGTACAGTGATTGCAACTATATTTCAATACTGTTGTAATAAACTAATGTCGTCCACTTATTCTCTTCAACAACTTCAACATTCATAGACATAGAATCTAAGCAATCTCGAATCTCAAGCCCTCCCTCTCTCTAGGGGTTTGATCGCTAAAATATATTTAGGTCACCTGCCACTAAACTTGCTCAAAGTAATACAACGTACAATACCTCTTTCGGAAAGAGCTGAAGCACCTACTAGTATCGCATCCACCAGTAAGTTGTGGAGGTGTTGCATATTGCATCCTAATCTCCTAATATTTATCCTCTTATTGTTCTATTTGCATACTAGTTGATATACAAAATCGCGGCCGACGGACTCCTTGTTGCGCGATACCATAAATAAGTACACATCACTCATCACATACACACAATAAAACATGTCTAATAATGATGAAGAAGAAACTACTCAACCTCCAGCTACTCCAGCACCACAATCCCAGGAAATTGTAAAACAAAAACAACCAGGAGGTGCAAATGAACTACAAAGTGAGGTAGCCGCGGCAGCTAAAGCACTAGACGCAGTTGCAGCGGCCGGTGGTCAGGCACGTCTCGAGATTAATAAGAATGGCGGCACTAGTATTGTTATTCAGGTTAATAATAATAATAAAGATAAGGTAGCCGAGGCACAGAATGCTATTAAAACATTAACATCTAATACAGCATTAAAAGCGGCTAATGCCAAGGAGGAGCTGTTGCGTAAGGAACGTTTAGCGAAACGTGAAAAGAGTATGACAAACTTAATGAAGGCTGCACGGGATGATAAGGAGGGGAAGTTGGTTAAGAAGGAGATTAAGGCATTAAAATCTATTGGTGAGGTGAGGGAACGTTTGTTGAATGAAAAGGAGGTTGATATTGATGAAGAGGATGAAAAAGAAGAAAAGAGTAGTGATGATAAGAAGAAGGAAGGTGATGCTACTATTGCCCCTATTGAGGGAAAGGCTGCTGATGGCAGGACTATTCTTAAAGTTGGAGGGAGTCTACCACCCAAGGAGGGGGGATTTGCAGCAATTCACTTTGCATGTGACTCTGGTAATCATGAAGGATTGAGATTCTTACTTGAGGCTGGTGCAGACCCAAACTTGACGGAACGAATGGGTGCAACTCCCCTACATCGCGTTATTTTGGGTTCTGGGAAGTATCCCCTTGCAAAACTCCGTGAAGCTGCCAAATCTGGTAAGAATAATGAGAATAACAGCAAGTTGCTTCAAGATTCACCACCAGCAATGGCAAGTCCATACAGTGGCAAGAAGAAAAATACGAACAGTGATTACAGTAAAATGGCGTTGCCAGGAGTGGTTGGGAAGGATAAAGGAGGTGGATTAGCAGGGATTGGTATTGACAACACCTATTTGGAACATTACAAATCATGTTTAAAGTTGCTACTTGACAACAATCGATTTGATCTCATGTTGAACGAGCGTAGGGATGATGAATGTCGTGATTCAAAGGAACAAACTCCCTCTCTTGATACCATGTCTGTTAATGAAAAGAGGAATGTTGGGAAGGATGGTTTCCCAAAAGATGATGGACATGGAGTTAGTCCATTGTGTCTTTGTGTTTCTCAGGGATATACTGGACGTGATGCACTATATCCTCTTCTTGAACACTTGTTGACTCGGGGATTTGATCCTAATGCAACCATGTGTGGAGTATCTGCTCTTCATATTGCGCTTCGTAATGCCCATTATGGTTGCGCCTTCGCGTTAACCCGAGCTGGAGCCAACATTAATGCCGTTCATCCGGATGGAAAAACTTGCTTAAAGGCTGCCGAGCTCATCTATGGAGAAAGCTTTGCTCGTGAGTTGAAAGAGGCTAGCGTTGTAGCGATGGCAGTTGCCGATCCCAAGAGGAGGCGAGATTTACTCCGCAGTCAGGGAGAGGATGGGGCTAAAAAACTTGCAAAACGTGCTATGAATGCAGGGTCTAGCTTCATCAAGGCATCACGTTGGAGGGAGGCTGCAGGTGCATACTCGGAGGCGGCTGCTTATGGAGATACAGCACTTCCTATGCGTGAGAGGTTTGAGTGTCTTCGTAATATGAGTGAGTGTTTCCTTCAAGTGGAGCGTGGATTAAAGTCCGAAGAGGTGGCTAGGCAACTATTAAAGGAGTTTCCAGATGTGCCTTTGGCCTTGATCGCTGTTGGAGAGGCCATGTCGCATCCTAGTTGTGGAAAACTATCCCCTCAACAGCTAAAGGAAGTTGACAAATTGGCAAATGATGCATTAAAGGCTGAGAAATTCTCAGATAATAAAGAATGGTGGAGGACTTTAGAGGGTAATCGTTCATCAAACTCGTCGTTAATCCGTGCTTTAAAGTTGAAAGGACTTGTTGAAGGGAGGAGTAAGGAACAAAATCCTGCCGTTAAAGTTGCCAATACCGCGTTAGATGAATACTTTACCCCGGGCGGCAGTATTGAGAAGGCTGCATTTGCAATTGAGTTGGCACTAAAGCCCGAGTTGAACCATCCCAGTCCCTTACCTTTACATGGAATTAGGGGCTTCGTATATTACTCTTGGGCATCTGAGATTCTAAGGGCCAACAGTGCTTGCCGTTTAGATCGTGAGAGAAAGGATGGACTGCTTCGAGTTATGGCTCCGTTGAAGGATAAAATGTCGTATAAGGAGGCAAGGCAGAAAGTTGAAGTTGCGTCTGAGGAGTTTCAGTACTACAGCAAGATGAATGTAAATGGAGAATTCCCAAAGCTCATGTACGGTTTCAATATCAGTAAAACTTCCTTTGCTTTGGGCAGGTTTGAAGAAGGGAGACAATCTGCTTTGCTGTCCATTAAAGAAAGAGCTGAGGCTGATTTAGAACGCTTGGATGATAATGGATCTAAGCGCAAGTCAAATGATGACTCGGATCACTTTGAAGGAGGAAGTACTCAAAAGCTCATTCTGCAGCTCAACTGGGCATTGGGTAAGTGATCTTTTGTCTTGCCTTTCCCTCTTTATCGAATTTTCTCACACCTCCTTCCTCTACTCTTTATAAAACTGACTATACTCAGATATGAATCGAATGATGATCACTCAAATGGTACTTGATTATGCGATTAATGCCGATTCACCAGATGCTAAGCTACCAGATATGGTACTTGAGCAATCGGTTGAAGGTTTGAACTTAAAGGATGATGTTATTAACATGCCTCACCTCAAACTTGTGCTTGAGAAAGCCGTTCGATACAAACTCATTGACAAAGAATATGAGAAGAAGTTGCTTGAAGATATTTCAGGCAACCCCATCAAGGTCAATGCTGCAATCACCGGTCTATTATCAGCTATGAAGACGTTGGAGGCAGGTCATCAAGCGATGGCTGACCTTCGTGTTGAGGTTGGAAAGATTATCATGGACTTTATCTCTGGAGCGCATCGAATGCAAAAGAGAGATAAGTCTTCGTCTCGTGTTGTCGGGTCTCTTCTAATGGAGGCATTTGAATGGGACAAGAATGTTGAAATTCCCAAAGATTTGCCAAAGAACTATATCAAGAGTGAGTGTCTTTCAGTGTGTGTGTTATGTTCTGAATTGATTATTGATTTCTAACTTTATCTTTCCAGTGGCCAAGGAATTTTCCTTAGGAAGCTAAGTAGTTCAGAGATGACCAGGGGGTGGGTCATAATTAATCGGGTGAGTGATCAATCAGAAATAAATAGGCAATCCTTAAGTATTTTAAGCCTTATAGAATAAACGTGTTTATTGATCTATAGACCAAACTTACACGAATACATAGTTACACGTTTATTTGCCATCTGTGATTACATATACTAAGAAGATTAGTTTACTCTCTGTCTCTTATACCTAGGAAATACCTCTAATACTACCTTCTCCCCCTTAGTGGCCTCTAACATCCACTCAATCATTCTATCATAATCCCCTCTCCCTCTCCACAAATCTTTGTTGACACTTTTGACTACTGCCCCTTCCCATAAGCCAGCTTTCTTTCCCGGGCCTTCTGAATCAACGTCTGTTACAAGAAGTTCATCTCCTGATTTTGATTCTCCAAAAGAGAAGCCAAGGTATCCATCTTCAACTTTTGACATGTCAAAGGTAAATGTAAGTGTCTTTTCCCCCTTCCGTCTATGAACCTCCTTTACCTTCTCCAAAATCACACCATTGCTATACGTTAAACGCAAAGACTTGATGCTCTTAGCAGCCCTTCCTTCAAAGCTGATATCTGTAAGGGTTGTGAGAGAGCAGATATTGTACTGGTCTGACAGTAGTGCTTCGATGGTTCTCAAGTCATTCGATTCCTTGAGTTTACTCTCATCCCATTGCTTGCGAGCATCTTGTAGTTTCTTCAACAACTCAGCAGGACGAAACTTGGCAGCGAGAGTTTCAAAGATCTTCTTATCATCTCCCTCGAAAGTGATACTCATCAATGCTCTAGTCCTAAGTTTGGAGATATCATCAACACCTTTTGCTACAACGGCAGCAATGTGTTTCAACTGAATCCAAACATTAGACAGTTGCTTTTCACGTCTAGCCTTCAACTTCCTCACGACCTCCGCCTTTGTAAGTCGACGAACTAACTCATTATAAGCCTGACGGTCTAATGGACTTGAAAATGTATCATCATTGATCAGGGTATCAATTGTGAGACTGCTCAAGTCCTTGTCCCTAAGTTCCGCCGCTAATACCGCTGCTAAATGTGGTATAGCGTAGAGGACAAGTAAAGCCTCACGTCTCGCCGCTGCTTCCTCAGGCGTCTCTGTCAAGCCGTTCATCTTCGCCCGTCTAAGATAATACAGCAAGCCGTTGACGCCGGGGACCTTGATCTCTATTTCCTTGAACACTAATCCATCAAGAAACTTGAGAAACGCTGCTGCATGCTCTGTGTACATCTTGATCATGTCAGGTGGATGAACTGCTTTGTTTGCAAGAGAAGATTGTGAAGCTTGGGCATGTGGTCCATTGTATACAACCAAGACATTGCTCTTCAAGATATGGCCATCTTGGTTGTTATGTGCTTGTCTCATGTTGCGGATAGAAGCAAGCATGGCAGTGAAAGGCTTCCCTCCCGACTTGGCATGAAAGTATAGAGCACGGAATCCGAGGTTGATGCTTCCTACAAGCCACCAAAAACGCATTCTATCAGTATCAACTAAGCCAAATGTGGTACCGTGTTTCTCGAGTTGATTCTTCATCACCGACCACTTGTTACCCTCTGGGCAAGCAGTAGTTCCTTTGCAACAGAGAGTCATATAATCTAATAGAGTAATGTGCTCACTGAATAAAGCTGCTGCCAAGTCTGTTGTGAATGCACTACTGTCTGTTTTACCATCAAGTAGTATACTTCTGAATGTATGCCTTGTCATCCTGAAGTGAGAGGGTTTAAATGTGAACAAGTGTAAGAGACATACAGGTACACAGCAGTCTTAAAAATACTCAAGGTTACTCACCAACTAACGCAACAATTTAATAGATCCATTCTATCATAGGAAGCTGTACCATCTTTGTATCCAATACTTGAGTTGATCGCAAAGCACATGATATATGCGTGCCCCTTTTCATCTAGCTTTTGGCCAAGGTTGCCTATATTTGGATATATTGCAATGAAACCATCGGCAAACTCCTTAAAGGCAAGCTCAATCTCTTCAGGTGTCGCAGGCGACTCAGTGCCTATCCTAAGAAGGAATCCAGTTAGAGTATCGAACGCATTCCACACCAACTTAACAGTTGGATGTGTAAGATGTCCGTACTTTTGACGAAGGTTAACTTGATCTTGGGGAATGAAGAGCTCCGTTGTCATGATATGAGGGTTAGAGTTGGCTGATGAGGATGCATCAGTAGTACCAGTGACGGGCGTATAGTCGTCATCGTCTTCACCAACATCATTTCCTTGAAAGATGTTAGATAGGAGAGAGTCGACGTCATTCCTCTCGGCCACCATATCATTCACTAGTGCAGCGCCCGCACCAGCCAAAGTTCCCACAACACCGGGAGGAATCATTGAGGATACAACATTCATACCAGCGCTACTACCAGCAGCAAATCCACCGGGCAAAGAGAGAAAGATACAAAGAAAACGAGTGAGCACCGACTTGATTCCAACACCGCCACCTCCTCTCCTCGTAGGACGGCAACTTTGCTTTGAATTGGTGGATTGCTCTGCTTGTATGGGGCCTAGATCGTTAGCCAAAGAAGAACGTCTCTTGATATTGCAGATATAGTTGATGAAGTAGTAACTCAAGACAGAATATGAGACTGTCTCCAACACGCCTCGTACAGAATAGCCAAGATAAGTGCTGTACCAACCAGAGACTGAATGGAAGAACTCCCGAGGACCGAAACACATGACAACACACCCAACTAACGTTCGACGGGGAGACTTGACGAACAATACCAACGCACGCCAGCACAATCTCCAACCGATGGAATAGCATACATTGCTAAACGCAACACGAGTGATATCGCTGTTCAAAACCAACTGAATGTAAGTGGACGCAACACGGGTGATATCGCTGTTCAAAACCATTTGAACGTAAGTGGAAGAGGCCAACGAGGACATATCGTCTGCAGAACAGTTTGAGAGAATGTCAGGGAGCCAAGTGGCACTAGAATGTAACCATGTTGCTCCAATGTACTGGAAACAAAGGCCAATGATCCACCCAAATACCAAAAGCATACTCTGGAGCAAAACTCTACAGGCCAAGCAGGTCATGAATGACACCAGTCCATGCACGTAGTATTTACCTTCCAGGACATATAAGTTCACTACCACAACGAAGAGTAATCCTACCATTGCCACAATGTTAGGCAACGAATCTGACAGGACCGTGATCATTTGGAGTAGTGCAAAGCCATTACCACCTAGGAATTGTGGAACTGCCAACGGGAGCATCCCAAATAAGAATGTGGTAGATATCTGAAGAGCCAGCAATGATGTGATCCAAAAGAGTGCTTTGGAGTTATATTCCTTCCAGTTAAGAATGAACAACCCAACACAGCATACTAACCACAGAGGTTTATGATATGAGATAATGCCGGTGATAGTTGATATACAAAACTTTGCAAGCCATCCCAACACCAGATATACTATTCCTTTACACAGCCCACCAAGCAAATCCCCAGCAAAGTCACTTCCCCCTCCCGCTACTTTTTTGCTCCGCAAGGCACATGACCCTGTTACATGATTTGGTATATACTCATGCCGCATCAAGTTCTTAAACAGCAGTGAATACTATTGAAGAAGAAGAAAGAGGAGTCGTTACTAACATGCTATGGTAGAGTGAACTAAACAATGGACAAGCAAAATAGATGCTCACCTTTCTGTGCAACCTATATGAATATGCTGTTTCTTGAGCAACATTCTCATCGTTAACTATATACTCGTCGTCAAAGGTGCAATTGACAAAGCAATTATTAATAGTAGAGTTTGTATGATCAATCGCCCCCTCAACACTAGACTCAGAGGTTGACTCGTTCACAATAAGCTGTTCCTGAGTGATATTAGATACATTAATATCATTGGTGGCGTTGAGATTGACAATAGTTTCATTACCAACTAAATTCAAGTCGCAACATCCGTCCGAAAAAGGTGCACTGAAATTAATGTCGTGTCGACCTACTGACGGTTGCCAATGGTCACCAAAACAAATTGCACCTCCTAAGATTGATCCAAAGAGTAGAATCAAGAAGGAGCTCATTGTTGAGAGATAAGTTCATTATCTGATGTTGAGATTAATAAAAAGTGAGAGAAGTAAAAAATGGCGGGTATGTATAAAAATACCAAATCACTCACTAACTCACAATCACTCACTTGTTCACTCACAACAAACAACTCCATTCCATATCTCTCAATACAAGGTAAGTTCTTTTGCAGTAATTAATATATACCTTCCCCTTACCAATGTGAACTTGTTGATTGAAGGAATGGACTTGATTCATTGCAATTTAATGACAGCGACTCATTTTCATTCTCCTCTGTCATTGCTCTTAACTAATAAGACACTCAAGATGGTAAACACCTTTGAGACTCTCCCAGCTAAATCCAACACTACCTTCAAACTGCCAACCAATGATGAAGCTAAAAGCATGACCTACCGGGAGGGTACTGAAGCTGGAGATGAGTTGGAACGTCGTATGACTGAGGTCAAAAGTATGAAGGAAGATGTGGCAAAAGGCCAAGAAACTACTTCATCCAATGGGTATACGGTACCAGTCGGCAAAAAGTTTAAACTTACCGAGTATTGTGACGCTGAAAAGATGTCAAAGAGGGAGTACAACTACCTCACTAGGCGACTTAGTGGAAATCGAAAGCAACCTCATGCACTTTCAACCACTAGAAATGCCGCCAACAACCGTCGATACAACAACAATAAGGCAGCAGGGAAGGCTGCCGCAAAGAAGGTAGGCAGGAAGAGAGGATTTTGAATGAGCTACTGGAGGAGTAGTAGTATTGTTCTTGGCTGTACTTGAAGGAAATATTCATCTTCTATTATCAGGACGGGAGCTTTAGGTAATCCTCCATAGAAACTAAGCTGCAGAGTAGATCACAATTTAGCATTGCTCTATCTTTTGCTTCTCTCCTGATAACATATCCTTTACACTGAGGTGCCATCTGTGATTACATATACCACAGAAGATTCGTCAAGAACCTGTATAATCTGACTCAATGTTGGTCTAGTAGAATCGGGTGTAACTACAAGCGGTTGATAGTGTCCTGGGATATATCTCAGTGTCAGCGTGTTTGATGCCTCCTCATTGTAGTGCTGCCCCTTATACACATCGACAAATCCAGAGACAGAATCAAAGATGACCACGGCCCAATCCGCAACAAGTGAGCCAGACTCTAGAATGTACACCAGAAAGTCTGAAAATGCTTGGACGCTCTCGCCCACCATGCCGCCTGCAGCCCATTCTGGATGGTTGGCGAGAACTGCAGCTTCAATCACTCTCTTCAATTGGAGTGCCGTTTGATGTATAAGAGTTTTATCAGCTGCTTCAAGTAGCAATCTATCATCTTCTTCAATATCTGTTAATGACTTGGCATCCCAAACCGCAAGAGCGTTGATACCACAAAGATAGGATACAGCCAAGCTCAAGTAGAAGCACGAATTGCTTATCAATTCCTGTCGTTCATTATAAGTCTGAGATCCTGCATCTTTATTAGACAGTCCCAGTGTCTCTAAGGCAAAATGTTGTCTTTGTATATTCTCTTCGATGTTTTGGTCGGATGCTGTATACAACTCGTTGACTAGATTGCGATGTTCTTTGAGGCTGTTGTCCCAGTGCGCTGTACTCTTGAGAGTAATCTCTTCATCCTCATCTCTACCAAAAGTGAAGCTATCACCATTATTTGTAGCTTTGTGTTGTAGCAATATTCTATAAGCCCAAGATACGAGCGCAAACTCATCTGCACTGCCACCTTTATCTGGATGTGTTTGTACTGCCCTTGATCTATATGCCTTTTTGATGTCGATTGTGGAAGCGTCCTTATCAATTGTAGTATGTCATATGGGCAAACTTTCTTATCATCATTCTTAAGCGGCACTGATTTTCTGCTATCAGAAGTATGAGTGTGGTGCACTATCGCAAAATCCAGCATACTTACCTCCAATGCTCTTTTGATATGCTCTTCCTCCATTAGATCTGGGTCTTCTTCAAGCAAAGATTCATATGTACGTTTAATAGAATTGCTGAGTTTATTTGAGTCATCTCTGCGGCTAGAGCCAAGAGAGCTTCTTTGAGGTTTTACTTCAGAATGACTATTAAACAAGCGTATTATCTTGGGGATATGTTCTTCCATATTCACATCACTCCAATGTTCTCCCGGTTGTAGTTCTCCAATTGCATCTAACCATGATGGACTTATAATTGGTATACTTTTTTCTTGGCAAATGTTGAATTTAATGAGAGTTTCACTTGAAAGATGTGAAAGTTGACATTGTCTTTGATGTATTTGTTTATCATCTTCATTACCGATCCATATAGCATGTGTAACTTCTGTTCTAACATCTCCATCTTCTAATTTATGTATCCATTGTCCGCCCATACTAGTTATAGCACAACCTAGAGACTCTCTTTCTTCCATCAGAGCTAATACTCTAGGATCCGTGACCTTATCATATGAGGAGGTATTTGCAATGATACATATTGACGATCCTGTCAACGGTTGAAATTCTGCATGTACAATATTATCTTGGTGGTTTATTGCAGTATCATCTTCATAATACATGATATTATTACTGCTTCTATTACTCCTTTGAGTTGTTGCATGAGCGTACGCAGACTCTGCAAATGCACTTCTCTGATTTGCATTATGTCTATTTGCCATTTTGTTCAATTTCGTACCTATTTGTTGCAAGGGTGATATCTTTTTCATTGATGATAGAGGATGTACCTTCATAGAATTGTTTTGTGTATTTTTGATGATTATAATATTGCCGAGATTGTAAATATTAAATACAATACTTATTATTATGTCTACGGTATTATTAGTAGAGCGCAATATTTTGTACCTATGTATGCTTAATTATATTGCACGACTGCGCTACATTCCTCGCACCGCAATCGGCACTACTGTCACTGCGACAGATTCACATCCCAGAACAAAAATTGGAGATTGATCGAAAGAGTGTCATGAAATAAAGTTGATGGATGATGGCCGTTAGATAATAAATGCCATCACAATCACCACAGAAGTAGTACCTATCATTAACATTGTCTCGTCTTCCCCCTACTATTATCATTATCATTCGGTTTAGTAGCATTATGAAAATATCAATCGCTATTTCAATTTTTATTGCAACATCATCGTCTTGCAATGCCTTTTTAAATCTACCATTTATTAACAAGGCCAATCCAGCATTGACAACCTACGCTGAGGCACAGGAGGATATTTTACTCAAGATCCATTTAGATATTGGAGAAGTGAAGCATAAGAGGCATAACCAAGTAACAACTCCTACTGGCCAGAGGCTAGGTATTGATGGACTTTATGTTCAGCTCGGTTCTTTGGCAGAGGCCAATCATAAACAGTGAGTTTTCCTATGATGATGGGTGTCAATATGTTCTGATTGCCTGTTACTGACTGACCATATGATATGTGTGTGTGTTGTTGTTTCTTCTTAGCCCAAAACTTCCTGGTGCCAGTGAGTTATATGTCTTGTGTATAATCAAACTCTAGAATATTCTGCTGTGTTGATTATTCGATTATCCAACGACTAATGTACATTCTCTTCTATTTCACTATTATCACAGATGGGCCTAATCCCCAGCTCTCGTAAGTTGTGCATATCATATGTGCATAAGTATTGCATATCATTGTGCATATATAAGCATGGGCAAATAAAAGTGTGCATAAGATGTGTATACTTTATGTATGTGTCGTCTAATAGACATTACTCTCTCTCTCTTTCCTTACCCAACCTACTCACATAGTTCTGGAGCATACAAGCTAGAAACTCTACGTGATGGCAAGTTTGTTGATCTCGCTGGAACTCAGTGTGCCAAGTTTGATTCAGGTGCATTCGAGTTAATCTGGAGGAACAATGCCAAGGCCGGCGCATTCATTCTAGCCATGAACGTTCCTCAAGAGATCAAACGTAACGATGCAAAAATTCCCAGTGGACGTGTCTATCTTACCTTTCCTGTATACTCTGAAGAATCACTCAAGCATCTCAAAGAACGTAAAGAAAAGGCAGAAGAGGTAGCCAATGAAGCAATGGAACGTCTAAAGAATGAATCTGCCATGATGGAGCAAACTGATAATCCAATCATGAAAGCGTTGCATTTCCGTCAAGCGTGCAAGGCACACGAGGACTTGGATTACAGTGGATACAGGAGTTACAAGTCAATGCCATTGGATAAAGAGATGGTAGAATTGAAAGGGCTACATGTATGTTCTGTCGGGACTCTCTGGACAAAGGACGAGAATGTCTTTGGTAGTCCACAAACACTTTTAGGCTCTGCTAGTATGATGTTGGGAGATATTAGTGACTTGGCAGAGAAGAAAGAAGTAGCTAGGCGCAATCGAAAACCTACTGCATATGATGGATTGGACCCAGATTTGTTACTGCGTCCATAGGAAGATTGTTTGCCCACACTGTTTATTTGTATTGTATATAGGACACCATCACACACACACAGCACGATACCCACAAGATAAAGCCCACGTGTACAATGTGTACATATTATGTTGAAGACGCACAAACCACAAGAAGAAACCAAGTGTACAATATATTGTTGTTAGAAGAAGTTGTTGTTGTATGACTGTAGATATACATACCTGTTGAATTGTGCAAAAGTTTAGAGTAGTGTTCAAGAAGAGAAAGAAAAGCATATTCTAAACATGATTTTTAAATGTACTTTTTATCTACACAGAGTATAGCCTTGATAATAGCTAGTGTAATAGGTCGTCTGTCGTTACATCAGCTGGCTCGTCTGTAATCTTTGTAGAGGAACTAGCCTGGCTGTGAACACGATCTAGTGTAGTTGTATTCTCTGTCTCAGATCCAAACGTATGATGTCGGTATAGTGCAGTCTTTCCTTCCACGATTTCAAGACTAAGGCTTTCGTGCCCCCTATCAATATTCGTAGGCATGGAATGTACAACTCGAGAAAATGTATGATTTAGCTGAGGTTGAGATGGAACTCCGTCGTCTGCTTGACTCTTAAATTGATTCTGTTGCAGCTCAGTGTCCTTCTCTATAGGTGGTAAAGCAAACGTTGTTGATGAATGACGTTTTGCTGCATGTTTCCCTTTAAGACTGCCAAAAGAACGCTTGCGTTTACTTGACATAAATAGCAATGGTTTATCATCATAGTCCTCATCAGAATCATCCATCAAACTTTGATCTGTCTTACCCGGCTTTAGACCAGTCTTTATTTTTGATGTCTTCTTCTTCTTTTTCTTATTCTTCCTTTTCTTCTTTGGGAGTTCTAAGGGTTTGTCTGGAAGAGTTAGACCAGCAGCCCGGCACAAGTCATCAATTGAACCTCCTGAGACGCCTCGTTTTTGCTGGGATGTCATTTTCAACTGATCATTCATCTCTTCAGTATGCGATGGCATATCATCAAAGGCACTAGAAGCGCCATCTCGTTTCCAGAATGCCTGTTTAGTTGCCTCATCATTTGCTCTCAACTCTGCCAGTTGCTCTGACAGACATGGCTGGAGTAGTGTAGGACCCAAACTCCCAGAACTCTCAAGGGGATGTCTATCCAAGTATCGCATGGCATCTTGAATAGCTTGCTGAAGACCAGTAGATTCCATAGATATTCCTCCTGTCAAGGATGGCAATGGCAAATTGTTGTCATTACTACCACCACCGAGTAGACTCTGCATCTGGTAAGCTTGGTGCAAATTGTCATCTGAAGTAAAAGTTTCATTAGAACCGATTAGAGTATCCAATAAAGATGCAGGCGTTTGTGCAGCCAAATCATTGGATAAGCCGCGGATAAGGTCCGTCGTGTTGACAAGATCTGATAAACTTTTCTGTGATAGATTGCGCATTAAATCGGTAGTGCTCATTTTGCTGTTGAGGTCAATACTTTGAGAAAGGTTGCGAATAAGTTCTGTTGTGGTCATATTCGATATATTGTTGTTAGCGTTGTCAGTATAGTTGTGTGACAATTTAGGTGGTTGCACTAGGGGTAGAGGTGCGTCGTTTGAAGGATTACGCAGTTTCTCAAGCATCGCCTTTATTTCATCATCACTCATTTTGCTCACTGCAATCGATTCTTGTGTAGTAAGAATGGGTGCATTATTTGTTTGGGATATATAGTCCGCCAAATGAGCTTCTACCAATGTATTGCTTGTTGCAGAGTTTAATGATGTTGTTCCAACGCCACCAGGAGGGGCGGCTGCATTTGTTTTGACTTGGGTAGTACCTGATCCATACAAACTCTCACTCAAACCTCTGATTAAGTCTGTTAGTTGTTCAGAACCAGCTGCTGCTTTTGGTTTGACTTGGGTAGTATCAGGTTGCGATTTCTCACTCAAGCCTCTTCCACTTAGTCCTCTAATCAAGTCTGTTAGACGTCCCGAGCCTGTAACTCCAGCCAAGTCTCCGCTACCTTGATTCAGGCTAAGACTACCACCCAAACCTTGATGATTCGTCGCAAGGCTAGGATGAAGTAATTTTTCCAACTCTTTCAACGATGAAAGGTTTGTACCACCATTTGTATTGTTAAGAGATGATAGTGATGTCTGGAAAGATTGTTGTTGTTGTTGTTGTTCAGCGTCTTTTTGTGCTCTTTCTCGCAGTAATATTTCAAGTGCCATATCTTGTGTCAATCTTCCTCCTCCACCCAAGTTACTCTGCTGTTGCTGTTGGATACCTTGAACATTATTGGGTAACGACCCTCCTCTTGCTGCCACCATTTGAGATAGAATGTCATTATTCGTACTATTACTGCGTAACAAGCCTTCCAAACTACTATTATTTAACTGACCTGATTGCTCAAGTAACGTCGAAGTGGTTGAAAGAAGAGGATTGAATGAATTTGCAGCGGCAGTTAACGCAGCTAGTTCATTCTTGACAATTTCATCCTTCAAGGCTTGAGTTGTCTTAGCTGCAATATCATTATTTTCAGTTTGTGTCACCGCCGTCTTCGCTGAAGTCAACTTGGTAGCAGAATCAGCATTTTGTTGTTGTAACTTTTCTATTCGTTCTTGCATAACCCTTTGTTCCTTTTTTGAATCTGCAATCATCTTTTTCATCTGATCTTCTAGTGATGGTTTGCCTCCTTCTGCTAGTTCAACAGTGGGCTGTTGTTTGGGTTGTTCAAGCTGTTGTTTGGCCAACATTTGGCCATTAATTTGGCCATTAAGTGTTGATGTGCCCCCTAGCTGCTGCTGTTGAGGAGGTGGATTTAGCTTTTGATCATTATTACTACCAACAGCTGCAGCCGCAGTGCCAGCAAATCCGCCGTTAGCTAGTAATAATTGCTGAACTTTTAGCTGTTGAGCTTGTTGCTGCTGTGCTACAAGTTGCATCGTTGTTAAATTTGACAATTGCAATTGTTTATTCTGCTGCTGTCGTATTGAATTCATAATTGGATTACTGGCCTGTTGTTGTTGTTGTTGTTGATGATGTAAGAGTTGATTTATCATTGGATTGCCACCCTGTTGTTGTTGTAATAGTGGATTCATTTGCAATACTGGATTTGGAGGAAGGGCCTGAGGAGCATTATTCCTACCCTGCATCTGCTGTCCAGGATATGCCAGCTGCTGTTGTGGTGGCGGCTGTTGCTTCGTATCAATAAATTGTCGAAATGCCTGTACCATTGGATCCATTATTGGTACATGTTGTACGGGAGGGATAACTTGTAAATTGAAATTCTTTCTGGATGGATTATTAACACCAAAGTAATCTAACGTAATTAACCCGTTTGGTAACAATTGACCTGGTTTATATCCCCCTTGATAAAGGGTTGCAAAGTTTACTGGTTCGGGGATATGTTTTTTAATAGCAGGCTGAGAGCAATCGGATAACATTTCATTACGAATGTCTGGGGCCTAAATGAGCAAAAGATAATTGTGTGAGTAAAATTATGTGCTCATCATATGTCCTTAAATGATAGATAGGCGTGCCAGACATCAAAGAACATAAAAAGTAATACTAACTAACTCACCCCCTCTCGTAAAGCCTGTGAAGTCTTCTCGACAGCCTTAACATCACCAATATCACTCCATAACTTTGTTATTGTATCCTTTGATAAAAATCGTCCACCAGGAACTTGTGTTCGGATAGCATGTACAATACTTTTAGCAACTAGACATTTTTGTTTCTTGGGTAATGAGATATATAATCGTTTATTTGCAGCGACTAGTGCACGCCAGTGATTATTACCTTGGTGATTGTTCGTGCCTCCGCCTCGACCGCAAAGTACATCCATTGGGGCAGTATCACGGATGTTTTTTAGGGGCGTGCCGTCGGGCATGTATGCTTGTTTGAGTGTAACTTTTATTATATCCATAGTATCTATTTGATTATTATATTTGGTTTATTATTGTTTGGTATATTGTTTTGTTTTGTGGGTAATGTTAATTCGCAAATAAGGTTCAAAGTTCAATATGTCAACTTTTGGATGTGTCCGTGTAGGTGTGAGTGAAAGTTCAAGAAGATGAGAGCTCTACTCTGCCGGATTGATATCAATAATATTATGAGACACAATCAACCAACCACAAGACGACTTAGAACAATAAGTTATTGCAGATTCAGTACAGACGGTATGCCTACATATAATAAATATCAGAGGCCGGACCGGTGGCTTATCAATTTTTTGTAGTGGGTGGTGTTAGGTAAATATTCAAATCGCCAAGTCGTGAAAAATAAGATATGCGAAATAGTGAGATGTGAGAAGTGAGAACCACAAGCACCCTGTGGCCCGCCTATGGTACTATGTAATATTGTAAGTAGTGTAACATAAGTACAATATAGATTATTGCCTTATCGCCTTTGTTTTCGTACATCATTAATTGAGATTGGATTGATAGTTTTAGCGTCGGGTCTAGTATAAATAAATGGAATCTATAAAGAGAAAGGGTGTTAGTTACTACTATTAATAATGCCGTCGTTGATATGCCCTAGATATTATGATGTATTGCTGATATTATTATTATCATGCATAACTCCATTTTCAACGAGTAGAGGGCATAGACAACTATTGCAACAACAACAGTCTTATAGAAAACTAACCCAACAACAAACAGATTATGTAAACATAACTATAACCACGACAAACAGCACAACAGCAAACAGTACAGCAAAAGAAGAAATATCTGAAGGTGATGCAATAGTTATGGATCCATATTTGCATGATTTTGATAATATTGATCTACCATCATGTAATGATATACTGCTACATGAAAGTATAGAAGATCGATGCTATCATGCAAATAATTGTGAAGGAGAATATATAATGACAACATTATTGCCGCTAGCATTTTGTACGACATCCCTCGATAATTACCACCCATTATTGATAGTGTTATTTCCTGTATTATTTCCATTATCACTGTTTATATTAACATTGTTATTATTTCGATTACTCGGAAGTACGGCTGAGAATTACTTTAGTCCTTCACTAGAAATGATTGCAACTGAATTCAATGTTGTGAGTAGAAGTGTATGTGTTATATTGACTTTAAACAAGAGTATTCACATCTCATATATCTCTACTTGCTAGCCTCCGCAACTAGCAGGAGTTACTCTACTCGCATTAGGTAATGGAGCACCAGATGTTAGTGCAGTTGTGAATGGTAAGTCGTGAACGTCTCTGTTTGTATATACGAAATACATAACTAACAACTAACACACACAACTTCATATACTTACCTCAACAGCTATAAAAATGAATGCATCGGAGGGAGTTGCACTCAGTTTAGGAGAACTAACTGGTGGAGGAATGTTTGTACAAACCGTGGTAGTTGGTAGAATAGTATTCCTCGGTAGTGTTTACAGCAAGAACTCATCTGGAACTAAAGTACTAGGAGTTGCTTGTCGTCGAGATCTTCTTAGAGACATATCAATGTATACATTATCGGCAGCATATGTGTTTTGGTTATGCCACAGAGAAGTCATATATTATCGACATATTGTGATAATGCTATTACTTTATTGTGCATATGTTGCAGTAGTGGTATTGAGTGAACTTAGAAGATATTATACAAAGTCTCTTAGTGAAGCAGACGAAGATATCAATGATGAAAAAGATTTCATACACGAGGATGAAAGTAGTACAGCATCGAGTTATAATGAAGACGAAGAAGATCTTCTCCTATCTCCAATGAAGAGGCAACAAGTTACATCAGATGAAATATCTCATCATCCAAATCAACGACAATTAGATCCTCCTGGCATCAAACAAACAACTAGAGTTTTAAGACTTATGCATAAGCAAAAGCAGAGAAATCGGCAACGATTATTAGAGAAAAGGAAAAGCTTAGGCGTTGATACTATAAGTGAATCACTAGATCGACCATTATCAAATCAACAAAGAGATTTGTCAATACAACTTTTCAGAGAGTCACTGAGAGAATTGGGACAACACTTTTACAAAGCCTTGTACCTGGATATTCTGACAAATTCACAATTATCAAAGTTCGAACGGCTGTGTATGATACTAGAGATTCCCTTCATTGCACTCAGAAAATTGGTAATTCCGATACCAAGCGAAGATTACAATCGATCTTTATTGGCATATAGTATAACACTATCTCCATTATGGATATCATGGTACCTTACGACAAAAGTTGATGCCTTTAATCCATACTGCACAAGTGACAACTCAGATGATGTGGATAATGGTGGATACTGCTTTCCTTTTGTGATTTTGCCATGCTGTATCTCGTTGATGATTGGTTGTGCAGTGCTCAAATATGCTCCCGCTACCGATCTTCCATTACTATACTCGCTTCCGACTTCCCTGTATGGGTTCGTAATAGCTGCTTCATTTATTGATGTTATTAGTGATCAGCTTGTGAATGTCTTGGAGTTTATTGGAGTATGTCTGCGAATCCCCAGTACTATTATGGGTATGACCGTATTAGCTTGGGGTAATAGTGTAGGTGACTACACAACTAATGGAGCTCTGGCAGCGAAAGGACTTGGCGATATGTCAATAGCGGCTTGCTTTGCCGGGCCAAGTTTTAATCTGCTGATAGGTCTCGGAAGTGGACTCTTAACTCAGAAAGAAGCGTTATTATCAGATGAAGGTTTGTCTATGGCTTTAATGCCATCGGTTCGTACTGGATTTCTATTATTGATATCAAATTGTCTTGTAACGATTGCCAGTGGACTTTGGTATAGAGGCGTTATCCCGAAGACACACGGCTACCTCTTCTGGGCAATATACTTAGCTTATATGACGTTGTCGGCTCAGCACTTGACTCAATGATGATTGAATGGGCGTATGAGGTGCTAACTTATCATATGTTCATATATACTAATGACTTAACTTGCTAAATATTACCAACTTCTAAGTGCCTCAGAGCATCCACTAAAGCGGCACACTTGATTGATAATCATCATATGTTTATGCAAGTTCTACTCTCATCAATAATGTCCCATTTAGTTATCAAAGACTCCCATTGTCAAGGTATTTGTGTTTTGTGAGTTATGACATACTACAATAATCTCTAGCCGCTAGCCTTCATCTCTCTCTTTGTTGCGGTGTATTGTATTGATATTAACTGCAATAAGAGATTATAAGGGTATTTAGTGTGTAGTACAGTATTGCAATTGCAATCGGCTAAATCGTCAGAGCCGCAGTGAAATTTCACTTACTACTCGTATGAATAATATTATTAAAGTTGGTGCAGACGAATATGAGAAGAAAGAAATAATAGATGATGGTGATGAAGGTATACATGGAAGACGGTATAATAATGATTTGCAAGTATTAGATGATAATGTGGAAGATACGAAATCCAATATCCCAAGTAGTGCATATGATATGCACAAATCATCAGAGAGAAGTCCAGAAGTAAGACATCACTATCCGCCACCGTCCATATCAAATTCACCTGTTGTTACTGGAGGATTAAAAGCACATCTTGAAAAGAAGAAGAAGAATTCGTTCATGTCATCTTCGTATTCTTCATCGTCTCCTCCTTCTATATTGAGAGAGGACTTCTCCCCTACAACTTCAAGTAGTAATGGTGAAGGGGGCTCATTTACTGATACTAATGATGAGTTCTCTCATAGTACACCACATCATACAATTTCATCATCATCTCTTGTAGTATGTGGTGTAGATGGTACTGTTTATACATTAGATGCATACACTGGTCAATTGCGTGGTATGTTTGCGTCTGGAAGTGCTTTGGTATACACCTCTTCACCACCTGGGGAAGAAAATAATAATAATGCTCAGCGTGATTATAAAAGCAAAGGCGATACAATCAATGATGATGCAGTAGATGAAGATGGAATTTCTATAATATTACTGGAGAATGAATATTTAAATGATGCTATACCATCATATGTTAAAAGACGGAAGGAGAGAGTCGTACCTGGTTTAGATGGACGGCTTTACACTGTGGAACTTGAAGAGGAATTGATTGATGATAGTGAAACTTGTAGTGATGAAGATGCTGTTGGTGGAAGTTGCTCGAGTAGTGGCAATATAATGCCACGGTTTGGTGGAGGAACAAACATTGCATATAAATCATATCATTTAGAAGAACTTCCTATTAATGCGATGGATGTGGTTGATTCACCAATCTCAACATGTCAACCTGGTACAGATCAAGATGATAAACAATGTGGTATAATTGTCGGGTCTAAGAAAACTACAATTTATGCTATAGATCCAACAACGGGTAAAGTGCAATGGACACAAGATCCACAAGGTAAAGCTGGGGGTATGGGATATACTAAAAGTCGGCCTAAAAAAGGAGCACGAGGAAAGACGGTACTATTGCAACGAGAGGATTATGCCGTGAGACATTTAGATACTGATGGTGGTGAAGAAGTTTGGAAAGTGGAGTTGGGAAGGTTCTCAGCTTTGGACTTTGATGTTGCCGATTCAAGTAGTCGAGACGATCGTGACACTTCGAGTGATGATACTGCTGAAGATATGTTTGAAAATGAGTCACCTCCTGTTGGGGTTGGTGGTAGGAGACGTGGAGCTGCTGCTACTGCCGCAACAGTGAATACCAAGGATAAGAAGAAGAGTACTGTACCGCCGATACTTAGTGGTAGAAAAAGGACTTCTATGCATGATTTTGAATCAGACTTTAAAGAGGATATTGGAAGTGATGTGCCTCCTAATGAAAATCTATTTGGGCATCATGAGGACGAATTTGATCATTCTTCTTTCAGGGGGTTTCCTTCCATTGCATTTGGAGAAGTGAGTTTGGTTTGCATTGATAATATTTAGTTTATATATCACTGTTTTCTAACTTTCTGTATTGTATTGCAACGACTCACAGGATGGAACGTGCATCATGGCAGTTGACGGAATTAGTGGCGAGTTGCTATGGAAACGACGGATAGATAGCGTCGTTGCGGCTGCATATGGGGTTGGAAAAGAAAGCAGTTGGATACCTATTCAGGATGAGACAGATTCATTTGCCAATGTGAAGTGCAGTTCAACGTTCAATGGTCAAAAGGTTGGTCTATTACCATCAACGTCGTCATCTGATGCTAGTAGTGGAGGTCTCGTTCCTTACGGAGTTGGAGGACAAGCAGAATCGGGCCAACTTCATCGTCTTGGTCGACATCATTCAAACTTGTTTGTTAGTTCCAAACTCGAAATTGGTTATGATGCGCATGCGATTACTGACTCGTCGAACGAAGATGATCTCCTCCCTTATGCTGACAGCTATGATACCCCTCTTCCGCCAAGGGTAGCATTTCCTCCAACTGTTGATAACATCTTCACCATCAACTCTCCATCCATGTCTGATATCAAACCTCCACAATCGCATAGAACTGAACATGGACTCTATTTATCCTGGTCAATGGTCGCTTCTGTTGCCTTGATTGTGCTCTCCATTGTTGTGTTTGTGGCAAGGATTATCATTCTTCGTCAAAGACGCAAGTATGAAAATACTCCAAGCCTTGATCCAACGGCTCCAAACTCTAGTGAAGATGGAAAAGAGCAATCGCAATCATCTGGAGGTATCACCCTACCACCATCTGTCCATAAGCTTTCTGAACCACTATCATTGAATAGCCAAAACATTTGGTCAAACAAGAAACTCCCCCCAACGAGAAGTTACAGTTTGGGGGCTATGGGGTCTCATTCATTTTCACCACTAAGGTCGTCAAAAGCAGCTCAGACGTTTATATCAGACAAGCATGGAGCAACGTTGACGCTTCCAGAAACATCAACCACTTCCCCGCTCTCTCCAAATCCGTCTGCCGCACTTGCATCTACTACGACCCAAGGAAGTCCAACAATCGGACGCTCCATGACCCTTCCAACCGAGCCAAGTCCATCATCTGACGATAAAGTTCGGAGCAATTCAATTGACAATATAGATGGGATACCCCTAGTGCGCTACTCTAGGTATACATCTGAGTTCAAGGAGATATCGCCACTGGGAAGAGGAGGTTTCGGAACTGTCTTTCAGTGTAGGAATAATCTTGATGAAAGGGAGTATGCAATCAAGAAGATTAAAATCATATCTCAAATAAGTAATGATGGTACAGTCACCAAAAGATATTCACAAAAGCTGCATCGAGTTCTGAGGGAGGTAAAAAGCCTGGCTTTATTAGACCATCCTAACATTGTCCGCTACTATACCGCATGGCTTGAAGTTGACCAGAACGAAGATGAAGACGAGACAATAGCCACTGGTTCAATATTCGATCGGAAATCACAGGGGCTCTTCTCAAATAGTCTCTTTAGTGGTTGGTCCAAATCAAGAGGTATATCTCAAACTCAAACCATAAGTCCACGGCGAAGCAAAGGACCTGCTTACAACCCCCTAGGATGGGCTAATAACTTTGGAAGTAGTTTTAGGTTGGATGAATCAAAATCTGAAGCATCATTATCTTTCGGGGGAAAGAAGGCTCCATTACAGGAGAATGAAGGCGACAAAGAAGACGATGACTTGGGCTTCACATGGGAAAGAAGTAATGATAATATAGCCGAGGCTTCAACTCCAGTGCAAGTTGCAAAACAACAGCAACCAAGCGACCTTCAAAACGACATCTTAAAGGAGGAAGATAGTGAATCAAGCTCTGGAATAAGTAGTATCGATAGCAAAGAGAGTGAAAACACGACACAACCAAAACATGACACAAACCAGAAAACAGTCAAGTTACCTGCAGCAACTGATACAGACTGTGAGAAAACAACAACAGAAGGAAGACATATTCTTTTTATTCAAATGCAGCTGTGCAGTGAACAGACATTGGCAGATTTCTTGTCAAATCGTGAGGAAAGGAGAGGTTCTTTGAGAAAATCTTCAACGCTCAATGCAGACTATGCTGTAGATATACCGTTTGCTCTTCGACTATTTTCCCAGATAGCCCATGGTGTGAAGTATGTACATAAACAAGGACTAATTCACAGAGATCTGAAGCCACAAAACTGTTTTATTGATGAATTAGGAAACGCCAAGGTTGGAGACTTTGGTTTGTCTCGCGAGTCTTCTACTGCTGGTGTAATTAACGAGCTAGATGAAGAAGATGATGATGAATTAGATGGAAAGGACGACCATGATCAACTAGCAAACTGTAGTGATGCGGATAATACTGCAGGTGTTGGGTAAGTTGTATTTATCACATGTGTGCATATGATGTGCATCGTCCACTCACATCATAAATTCCTGATTTGATTTATCACTTCTACTAGCACTCGTGCGTATGCAAGCCCTGAACAAATGAGAGACACAAATTATGATGCAAGCACTGATGTCTATTCGCTTGGTCTGATGCTCTTCGAGTTGTGTTATCCAATGTACACGTCAATGGAACGATATACAGAGTTTGGTAATATTCGCAAAGGACGGTTTCCAGCCTACTGGATGTCTGATGTGAAATCGCTATTCCCTACTATGCATGACATACTCATCCAAATGTTGTCAGACTCGCCTTCACAACGCCCAACGGCTAGTGTTGTTTCTGATCAAGTAGATTCTATATTACGAGAATACTCTATTCAGTCATTAGATAAATCATGGCAAAAGAAGGGAGCCCTTTTACTTCGAGTCGAGGCTCAAGAGAAAGAAGGTGTATTACAGGATACAATGAAAATTATTAAAGATGCTGTACCCCAATGCACTATATTGCAATACGGTTTACGAGGACAGGCATCCAAAGCGATTATGGAATTCGCCTTGGATATTACAGACAATGAAAAGTCCACAGCAGTGAAAACTATCACCTCACAGTTAGAACAGCATGATATGAACATTCGTCGAATATCGAGCTAATTGCATGTGGGTAGGTAATAGCTAGCTATCGAATACTGCATGATAGGAACAAAAATAGCTATTTGCATCGTAAATTAAGAGTTGACTGGCTGATTAGGTTATAATTACACTGTGCAAGTAGAGTAATGGCTGTATTATACTCTAACGTATGCCTATATTACTACTGGAGGAGCTGAAAGGATACCCAGTTTTTATGTATTGGTATCCTTTCTACTCGACTCCCTCAATGGAGATCAATTCTGTACATTCACTCATTTGTTGATATGGATCAGCTCCCTATATGCCGCCCAAGAGGAGGTCGGACTTTGAGTATTGCAGTCTAGTCGAAGATAAGTCCCACAAACTACCAAAACAAGTGCAATGAAAAAGAAAGTTTCTCTCTCTTTCTTCCCTCAGTCGATAAGTCATCATTAGCTAAGATCACACTTTGTGCCAACATGCCCAACGAAAGTGCAGATTGGAGTGGGTATGTTCCGCCACCAAATTGTAGGAAGTATATCCCCCAACAAAAAGAATCTTACCTTCAGGAGAATTCAAACTGGAGGCCAAAGTTGAAGGTCTTTAACGATAAGCACAAAGACAGCTCCGAAAACTTTCAAGGTCCTGTTCTAGAAGACAATGGTTCTTTTGCGTGGCAGACTGAAGCTCAGTCGGCATCAATACAAACAAAAACTACACAGTCACAGCTAACAGAAGGTGGTCGCAGCATGTTCGTCAGAGGTAAACAGTCAACGATTCCAGCCTATGAGCTTGCGAAACCATACTCGGAAAGTGTTGGTGCAAGATTGCGTCAAGAGAATCCCTATAATCTTCATGATAGTAATGATGTTAGTGAAAGTGAAGCTAACAAGTTTGGCCAGGCAAAGGGAAAGGAGGAGAATAATGAAAATGTAGATGAAAACTATGCTCTTATAGGATATCGAGCAAGAACTTCAAAATCATTCCTTGGTGGACTTGGTGCTGAAGTAGCTCGGGCGATGTTGGGCGATGACAAAGACTGATGACAAATAAATATAATATAACGATGAACGGATATTGAGATATAGTATATATTGGTTATGACAAACTTACCTATCTTATGGTTTGCACTAGTATAAGAATACCTTAACCAAATTTAGAGACAACCAAGTCCAACTTTATAGGTCATCAAAAGCTGCTATTAAGTCACTTGATTCATTTGAATATCCATTCTTTGCAGCTTCCATGGCAGCCTGCAGATCTCGTGCACTTTGAAATATCTGGTTTTGTATTGTCTCAGTCGTACTTGTCGATGAGTATCCTTCCATATCGACACTTCCAAGCCAATATACAACACCATAGCTTGTAAACAATTCTTGACCCTTCTTGACCTTCTTTGTTGTGATTGTGGCAAGCAGTGGCGACGGACCAAATGGTATATGTATACAGTTCTTTTTCGATGAAGAGTGTTTGTAATATTCTTCAATTCCATCTTCAATAGATGTATCTTTTTGCTGTATTGTATCAAGAAGAGATGCCCCGTCATTAATATAATGCGATGTCCAAATAGGATCTAATTCATCATTTCGTGTAGGGTTAACATCCAAGTATAGTGGTGGTGATATTTCATCTTTACTATCTTCATTAAACAAAGGTGACAGTAATGAAGGACGTTGAAACAATGGTTGGTCTGTTGCATGTAAGTATGGTGAATTACCATGTGGATGCTCTGCAAAGTAATTCTCATCTTGTTCGTTACCTGACATGAACATACTTAGATCTTGTAGATTCTCTTCATTATTGATTGCATCATCATCATCATCACTCTTATTATTATCAATTGGTACAACTAGTTCATATCCCAAGGCATGAGCTGGATATAAACCCACAATTGTACCAGCTTTGATATTCTTTGTTGCAAATAAACCAAGACCTGCATGTGAGCCAAGTGAGGATGGTCCAACCTTTGTATTAGTTATAACTTGTTTCCGTAATCTTTGTAACGATGATGATTTTGAGAAGACTTGATTATTAGATGTATCTTTATTCATTGCAATGGATGTTTGATGTAAACCTTTACTCAATAGCGGAAGAAATGGATTGCTGGGTGTTGATGTGAGTGTTGTTGTTGTGGTGGTATCTAAAGGTATATCAATATCATCTATCGAGGAAGCCAAGTACCTTCTTTTTATTTGGAGTGTTGTTGTATGTTGATGTTGTATAAATGCATCAATAAATAATGATTGATATAATGTCACTGCCATTACTAAAACCGTCAAAGTTGACAATGATATATTAATACTACCTGCCATCTTATATTGAAGGAATAGGATCGATGTGATAGAGACTTATCCACGTGATGTTGTTTTTTGTTGTGATTCGGTATAAATTGGTATCATATGATACATATGTATTCATCATACATAGTTTGGTTTGCTTACACTCGCTATCGTACGATAATGAATATGTAATGCTAACACAATAAGACACCTTCTAATGGTCGCCAAATACTCGCCAAATTTTATTCTTAATTTGACCGAACGGGCGGAGTGAGGAATGATGAGGGTAGTTTGTTGTGTGTATTAAGTATTACAAAGGATATATAATACTATTTATGCCTCCTAGCGAAACAAAGTGGGCACAACCACCACCCGGTAGTGACCGTACTACTAATCAGGCAAGTATATCACAACCTCAGAAAATGGTAGAAGGAGTAGATGGTTATAAGGATTTTAATGGCCGCCATGGAAGACAAATCCCCATATTATCAGAAAGTCTAATTGCAGAAATGATATCCGTCTTACCAATTAATGATGGAATAAGTAAAGGTATAACAGTGCGTCAGATTAAAGTGAAAGTAAAAGGTGTTGATCGTATTTGTAGAGAGTTGGATTTATCAAAGGATCGATTGAGAGTAATGATTGAATATGCTTTAAGTGGTAAGAGCACAAGAGGAAATAGTAAGAAGAGATTCTTCCTATATCAAAACGGTAGTGCGTTTCCACCATTTTCGTATGTTGCTCCGCGATCGAATCACAATCACACTGTTAATATTAATGAAGAAAGATATGCATGCCTTGTGGATGGCTGTTCACGTCTCTTTGAAACGTGGGGCAAAACTCTAAATCACATGGGTACGTGTGGATATAATGGTATAAGGCCCAGTAAAGATGAGAGCGAAGCCAAAGGATTTGCGATACTTTCACAAAAACTTATGTCATCATCCGCGCCACCGATTGAAGAAAGCAAATCAACACCTCAAAGTCCACAAATAAGCAACAATAGTGCAAGTAGTCGACCCACAACTCTTCCTATTGCTCAGGCCAACAACGCTGTCAGCCCTACATCTCTTAGGGGAGGTGGTGGTAAGAAGGAAAAGATTAGTAGTCAATCTATATTGCGGGATAACTTCATCCCAGCTCACTTGAAACAAATCATAAGAGCTAATGTTAGTGAACGGTGGGTATTATGTAATAATGATGGAGTTAGGATTGATGATGCACTTAGTAATCCACGTAATATGGAACCGGTGATTGAAAAGATGGCCGCAAACTTCATACCAAAAGTTAGTTGTTACTGTTCAGCTGATGGCCTCATTCATGGTCCAGTCTATTACAAACCAAACAATAGTCATTTTGTCCCACCAGACCTAATGTTTGTATTGAAAGAGGAATATGCTGCATCAAGTAATCAGAAGAAGTGGGTTCCGTATATTGCAGATCTTGATGAAACAACATCTTTGGCCGAGTATTCTTTAACATTCCGCAGCGCACTCCGCGCAGAACATGAGGAGTTGATGAGGCTTTTTGAGAAGTATACACAATTTGGGGTTAGGTTGCTAATCAAAAAGAGGTTAGTAGGAGATACTGCACCAAGGGTAGCGCACATCAAACTCCAAGGCATTTCTGATGCGAGACCTTCCTTAAATGTCGGAGATGTAGTACTCTTGAGGCCAATGCAACCTTTACTTGCTGTATTTAGAAATCAATGGGGGCAACCAACACAGAGTCAGTATAATATCGAGATAGAATCAAGAATTGTTTCAATCGTTAGAGGAAAGCGACAAGAACCAGATACTATCACAATTAATTGGGATCTAAGTATCCAGCAGGAAGAAGCACTTCGAGACCATACCTTTCTCAGAGAGTATGCGATTAGATTCATCCCTAGCTGTAAGTTTGATATTTGATGTGTATGTTGTTCAATAATGATATTGGCCCAATTTTATGCTTAATGTATACTGCATTACCTCTCTCTATCTCTCTCATATTGGAATATAGCAATGGTAATCAACCGATCATTAACTTCTCTTGATTGGCTAGAGGGTTTATCCATGTTAGGGAAACGTACTCTTCAAGCCATCCTATTTCCAGTTACATCTCCAGTAGTGGCACCGTTGACACCAAAGCAGCAAATAATCTCCTGTGGAGCACCAACAGAGGTAGATATAAGTGACATTAGTAAGCCACTTAATGAGTTGCAGTCGAGTTTTGTGAGAATGGTGCGAGCGAGGACACTCGATCCAAGCTTTGAAACTACAAGACCACCGATGATTTTGACTGGTCCTGCAGGGTAAACAGTTTGTCTTGTATGTTGTACGATGTGTCGATTTATTCCAAGTGTGGTCTAATCTATTCCCTTCCTCTACTCTACTAATAATAATAAAGCACTGGAAAAACAAAGACGTTAATCTATGCAATAGCCGACTGTTTAGGGCTGCTTCCTGGAGGCATGCCCAACAACAACAGAGTGTTGGTTTGTTGTCCCAGTCATGCTGCATCTGATGTCCTAACGCGGCGCCTAAGCGGACTTCTGAAAAGGAAGGAGCTCTTCAGACTCTACGATGCATCCCGTCCATCTGTGACAGTGCCTGGTTCTATTCTCCCATTTACATGCCAAGTTCCAGGTTCTGACTGTTTTACTTTGCCTCCACCGTCTGTTTGGAAGGGGCTAAAAGCTGTAATTTGTACATGTATGGATGCGCATATTCTATATCGTGCACAGCTCACCAATCATGCTATACGAGCAAAACAGCAATGCTTTAAAACTTTTCTAATGAGTGGAAACAATCCTCTCGGGTTAAGTATTGGACAGGTTGTAGTAAATGAGAATCCATTCTTTACCCACCTCTTCATTGATGTGAGTATCTTGGTATGTGAATGTTTAACCAGTATTAGGGTATCTAAGTCAATATCATTCTATCAATCGTATGTATACAGGAAGCAGCACAGGCAACTGAACCAGAAATATTATGCCCAATCAGCTGTGTTGTTGACCCATCTGGTAGACGAAAGGTGGAAATAGCTCTGTGCGGTGACCCTAGACAATTGAGTCCTCGTGTTTATTCTTCCAGTGTTGCGGATACTCTTGGACGATCCTTCATGGAACGCCTACTTCGGCGACCAGTGACATGCCTTGGTGGAGGAGAATCATCGTTATTAGGTCCAAGCGAGCAATCCGACTCGTTATTGGGCGATGCATCCGGATCACTGACTGATCTTATTCGCTACTACGCTAATGTTGATGGAATAGAGCAATTAACGATATTTCTTACTGACAATTATCGAGGTCATTCAAGCTTTCTCATGATGCCAAGCTCCTTCTTTTACTTTGATAGATTGAGGAGCGCTAAAAACCCTGACCTTGAGATAAATTCATATTGGTGTAACAAGCTCCGCCAAGTTGAAGCTCTTTCAACTCCACTGGATATTACAATACAATCTCCTAACAATAGTGGGCCGGATGCAGATAATATGTTTGCACATATACACACACAAAGAACGTGGCCGATTCACTTTAGAGGTGTCAAGGGTATCGATACTGCAGCTACATTGACTAACTTTGCAGGAACAGATTCTTGGCAGAATATAGCAGAAGCTAACGCTGTCGTCGATATTGTATCTGCTCTCGTCATTGATGGTCTTGATCCTAGTCGCATCGGATGTATGGCCCCTTTTAGAGGACAAGTTGTAGCAATTAGAAAGTTGCTGAGGAAGAAATATTTCCATGATGTTAATGTAGGTACCATTGAAAACTATCAAGCTGTCGAGCAGGATGTGATCATCTTATCTCTCACAAGAGCAAACCATACTTTTATTCAGGATGATATCAAAAGGAAGATGGGCCTCTTTGGGTTGCCAAAACAAGTCAATGTCGCCATGACAAGAGCAGAGAATCTATTCATAACTGTCGGCGATCCAAACACGATGTGGCAGGATACCTGTTGGCGACAGTGGCTTAGATTTACCTTGAGAAATGGATTATGGTTCGGCGAAGGTAAGTATTGATCCCTTTGTGTCTATATCTTTCTCGCATACATACAGTACACTAATGTCTTTCTTCCATATTCTTAAGGCTTGGAACAATGGAAGGGCCAGGATAATGTTATTTCCATGAAGGATATGAAATATGTATCTACAATTGATCTAGCAAACAATGGCCAGGATGACAGCGTCGTAGTGAGCACGATGGAGAAGATCCATCGACTTCATCAAGCATGAAGAAGTATAGAAAGGGAAGTGAGGGCTGATTGATTGAGGATGTAACCCCTCCGTTCTGAGATAAAAGGAGATCAGAGTCAATCAGTAGGTTGCAAGCAGTAGAGATAGTATTTAATAATAAACGAACTTGTGTCGCTTGGCATATAAGGTGTCTACTTTATACTTCATACTGACACGAGATACTACCCTACATTTACATCGAGTCAAACACCCTTTACATGTCAACTTTATACACACTCTAACTTTTAATCCAATCCAATTCGTCCTTGTGCTTCTGAAATTCTTCCCAGGAATCACTTGTTATATCCCAGAGCATTCTAGCCATGAATGCTTGATCATTTGATAAATCTCTTGGTAATTTATCAGGATGTAGAAATACTCGAACTTTCCGTACAGCCTTTTTCAACTTTGTTTCGTCAGGATGACCTCCCATTGCTGTACTAACAATCAACTCAGTACGCATTATCGGTGCGAATTTGGCAAAGTATGAATGAGCAGAAACTCCATAGGCAGGAGGCATGGCCGTATGTATGGTTGTTATTAATTGATCGATGGGACGAAGTACATTAAGATTCGGTGGTTGCAATGCCCAATTGATGAGTATAGATCGCTTAATTTGCAGAGTACTAGCCGATTGATCTTCATCACTTTTCTCCTCCATTTGCTTGGCATACTTTGAGGGCAATGGAGTGCTCGAGGTATTATTTGACGGTGGTGGTTTTGGTGCTTGTTGCTGCTGCTGCCAAGCTTGCTGTTGTTGGTGATGTTGCTGTTGCTGCTGTTGTTGTTGTTGTTGTTGCCATGCTTGTTGATTGTGTTGAGGATATTGTTGATTAAACTGTTGGTGGTGGTGTTGAGGAGGATATTGTTGATTAAACCCTTGTTGTTGATAGTTGTTCTGAGGTTGTTGTCCCCACTGCTGTTGGGGTTGCTGTTGATGATGGAAATTATTACTTTGTTGAGAATAGCCACTAGTGTACCCACCAGATACAGGAGGAGATGGAATTGTAGTAGGACGCTGTTGTTGAGCATTTTGTGCCTGTTGAGCCGCCTGAGCCCTTCTTCTCTGCTCTTCTTGCATAGCTGCAAGTTTTCTCTGTCGATCTTCTTCCTGCTTTCGCTTGATCTCGGCAACAGCCTCAAATTCTTGTTGTTGTCGACGACGCTGCTGCTCAGCCGCTTCTTCTACCCTACGCTTCTCGGCAGCTTCTCTTTCACGACGCATATTTTCAACACGTGCTTCCTCTTTCAGCTGCCTCTCGCGTTTTTCAGTAGCTGCACGTTGTTCAGCTTCACGCATGGCTGCCTCCTGTTTCATGCTTTGTTTAATGTGGTCTGATTCGGCATCTCCTGATTGTGTTGTCGCTATAGGGGCACCACCGCTCCTAACATGAGCTGCTATGCGTTCAAGATCTTGTCGTTCCATCCCTCGTGTATTATATCCAGCGCCATGAGCGATTGCTCGCAATTCAGATACTTTCAACCTCGGTTGTTGCTGTACAGTTTGTGCAGTTTGCTGTTGTTGTTGAGGTGCCGAGGATGGACGACTAGAATCCCCACCACTATCACTTCCTCCGGCCTGTGGTCCACCGCCACCGCCACCTTCCCAATCATCTAAATCGTCCAACCCAAGTTCCGTAGCTGACGGTTTCTTCTGTTCAACATTCCCAGTCGGTACCCCTTCACCTCCACTACCTCCATTCATTGCACGATTCGTACTTTCTAAACTAGCATCTCGTGCACTCCTTAATGTTAATACCCAACTTTGTGCAGAACTTTCATCACGTGTTCTAAAATAAAATTCTTCAGCAATGTTATATACCTTTAATGTGAATCGATGATCACCATACAAATCAACATAATTCACATCTTCCAACCATTTCATTGGTATTTGATGTAATGCCTCTAATCCAGTTACTTTCCCGGTTGTGGCGTTAATTACTTGACGTTGGATCCATAAGGTTGTTTCTTCACCTGGACGACGTCCTTCAACTAGGGAGGCTAGTACGTCTTTCCATACCACACGCATCTTCGATCGACGCTGTTGATCTATCCATCCGTTGGCTATCAAATTCGATGATGGATTAATTGGACGTTGGAAGCATGGTTTACTTGGTTTATCTGTTGTACTTTCTACTGCATCTGAAGATGAGGGTGCTGTTGATGGTATTGGTTGAGTGTTGTTGTTATTAAGTGAATCGGTAGATGTACTTGTATCAATCTTTTTATCATTCTGTTGTTGCTGCTGTTGAGCACCCCGTGTCTTACATGCACAACCTCTAGTAAAATGTTCATCACACCAAGCATATTCATCCACTTCTGGATGCTGCTGTTGTTCATCAAATGGTGCATTCTCATCTCGAACTACCTTGCCTTCAATCTCACCTACAAATTTATGCACATCTTTCCCTAATTCTGTTAATCCCTTCTTAATACCCTTTAGACTGAATACACCCTTGTGTGATGATGAATGTTTATCTGATGTTGATTTGTTATTGTTGTTATTACCAGTAGCTGCAGCAGATTGAGCAGATGAGAATTGACTTCCCGGTGCCAAACCTACCCTCTCGGCTGCGGCGGCGGCTCCACCACTACTACTTGTAGTAGACGATCGTAGATTATTCTTTTTGGTATTATCTAATACACTATCGGGTACATCATGGAATGCAGAGGATGGTGGATCTTTAGAATTATTCGATGTTTGTCTATTCAATTGTTTATTGGGCTGGTTAGAAGTAGTTCCATTACTGTTACTATTTTTGCTTGTATTTGTTGTAGATGATGAGATACCCCCATCGGCATACTCACCAGCATATGCCGTTAATGCACGCATAGTTTGATATAATAATGGATGAAACTCCTTCCGTTCTACTATATCTGCAGACTTTCGTAACATGTTTGATAATTCTGTTGGGGATATACCACCCTCTTTATTATTGGGGGTTGCTGACGACCCGTTCATGTTATTTGCCGATACTATTGTTTATTTTCACCACAAAAGTTTATACTATCTATTAACTACCAATTCATCCATCCAATTGATAAGAGAGGGCTCAGAGTCGGCTCATCAACCTTTCGACTTTGTTTGCAACAACCAAAAAAAAGAAAAGCAAAAGGATAGGTGGTATGGTATCCTAGATTTGAGAGAAACTTCGCTTTTTTCGCATGATGTCACCACAAAAACATCTCCCCCTCCTCTTTCATTCCCAAAAGGCCATGTGGAAGTGGAAGCATCAATCTCTATATCATTAAACTAACTGCCAATGACAAGTACATCTAACATGAATAGCAACTATATTAATAACATGGAGCCATATTCACACTTAGCTCCCAATAATGGTGGATCAACATCTGATAATTCAATGGAGACACAGTCTCATCTACCAAGGGTGAGACGTAATATAATATCTGCGGCTAGCTCTATAGCCTCGGGTAACTCCGCTAAAACATCGTCATCAGTATCAACCTTGCCCTCGGCTGCATCGGCAACGATGGGAAGTGCCGCTGCCAGTGGATCAATTGCTATCAAGAACTTATTGCAAATGAACAACCAACAACAACATCAAGATAGTACTAGAACAAAGACTAAAACCAATGACAACAACAGTACACCTTCTCAACCAAGTGATCAAACTACAGTGGTGACTAATACATCATCATCATCTATACATGCTGCTCCATATGCCGCGGCGTCGTCCAATCAATCCACATCTACATCAACAACAACAACTTCACCAAGCTCAATCATGCTACGGGATGGACCTCCACACGCAATAGCCGAGTTTTTATTCCAATTAACTAAAATGCTTACGGATAATAATACTAAATATATTGAATGGCGTGATGGATCTATAGTTGTACATGATCCTCCGGTAAGTAATAGTAGTTCTATACATTGATTGCTTTCTTTTTTTCCTATGGGAATACTTTCTCACACATCATATGTACAAATTATAATGCAAAACCCCATCACAGGGTGTTGAAAAAGACATTTTGCCAAAGTACTTTCGTCATTCCAACTACTCAAGCTTTGTAAGTATAGTGATGATGTCAATCATTGTCGTCCGCCCTTGTGTACGATATCTTCTCTTACCGAACAATTACAATCTATCCCCTGTATACATACATACACCTACCCTCTAGCAACGTCAAATGAACTACTTTGGATTTCGTAAGATGGCAGGTAAAGGCAAGATGGCTCCCTGTTCATACGAAAATGAAAAGGCCACGAAAGATATATCAAGTCTCCTCTATATTAAGCGCAAGAAAGCTGGTATGAGTGCGGCCGCTGCAAAGCTCATCGCACAACAGAAAAATCTAAGAATGTTAGAGAAGGCAAAGCAGACTGGATCGAGCGGCATTAGTCTTGGACTTATGGAAGGTGCTGCTGGACTGCATATGCAACAAGTACAACAACTTCAAGCTAATCAACAATTGCAAGCACATCAACAGCTACAAGCCGCACAACTCCAGGCCGCACATTTACAAGCGGCACAGCTTCAAGCACAACTACATGAGGAACAAAAAAG
>Ga0214481_100129_pt1 | contig 35908 bp, 22 predicted proteins | sample M1_20Mar14CPVII9_4_FD_165057 | JGI IMG/M metagenome (GOLD analysis project Ga0214481, IMG submission 165057) | Marine eukaryotic communities from Monterey Bay, California, United States - M1_20Mar14CPVII9sort6BwellG10 | ecosystem: Environmental > Aquatic > Marine > Unclassified | place: USA...
TGGGGGTATGGCATCATGTAGGTGCTGCAATATTGGTTGTTTGGCATTGTATGGGTGTATAACAAGTTGATGAACACTCCCAGCATGATTGTAAGTCCATCCACCATACTTTTACAGCCACATGTAGACAGGTTTCATGCCTCAGATCAGGAAAAAATCTTGATTTTCTGCTGACTCTCAGGCAATGTTTGGCCAACAAGTGGGGGTATGGCATCATGTAGGTGCTGCAATATTGGTTGTTTGGCATTGTATGGGTGTATAACAAGTTGATGAACACTCCCAGCATGATTGTAAGTCCGTCCATCATACTTTTACAGCCACATGTAGGCAGGTTTCATGCCTCAGATTTCGTTTTCTGCTGACTCTCAGGAAATGTTTGGCCATCAAGTGGGGGTATGGCATCATGTAGGTGCTGCAATAGTGGTTGTTTGGCATTGTATGGGTGTATAACAAGTTGATGAACACCCCCAGCATGATTGTAAGTCCATCCACCATACTTTTACAGCCACATGTAGGCAGGTTTCATGTCTCAGATTTCGTTTTCTGCCAACTCTCAGGCAATGTTTGGCCAACAAGTGGGGGTATGGCAGCATGTAGGTGCTGCAATAGTGGTTGTTTGGCATTGTATGGGTGTATAACAAGTTGATGAACACTCCCAGCATGATTGTAAGTCCATCCACCATACTTTTACAGCCACATGTAGACAGGTTTCATGCCTCAGATCAGGAAAAAATCTTGATTTTCTGCCGACTCTCAGGCAATGTTTGGCCAACAAGTGGGGGTATGGCATCATGTAGGTGCTGCAATAGTGGTTGTTTGGCATTGTATAGGTGTATAAGAAGTTGATGAGCACTCCCAGCATGATTGTAAGTCCATCCACCATACTTTTACAGCCACATGTAGACAGGTTTCATGCCTCAGATCAGGAAAAAATCTTGATTTTCTGCCAACTGTCAGGCAATGTTTGGCTATCAAGTGGGGGCATGGCAGCATGTAGGTGCTGCAATATTGGTTGTTTGGCATTGTATGGGTGTATAACAAGTTGATGAACACTCCCAGCATGATTGTAAGTCCATCCATCATACTTTTACAGCCACATGTAGGCAGGTTTCATGCCTCAGATCAGTAAATAATCCTGATTTTCTGCCAACTCTCAGGCAATGTTTGGCCAACAAGTGGGGGTATGACATCATGTAGGTGCTGCAATAGTGGTTGTTTGGCATTGTATGGGTGTATAACAAGTTGATGAACACTCCCAGCATGATTGTAAGTCCGTCCATCATACTTTTACAGCCACATGTAGGCAGGTTTCATGTCTCAGATTTCGTTTTTCTGCCGATTCTCAGGCAATGTTTGGCCATCAAGTGGGGGTATGGCATCATGTAGGTGCTGCAATATTGGTTGTTTGGCATTGTATGGGTGTATAACAAGTTGATGAACACTCCCAGCATGATTGTAAGTCCATCCACCATACTTTTACAGCCACATGTAGGCAGGTTTCATGCCTCATCAGATCAGGAAAAAATCTTGATTTTCTGCTGACTCTCAGGCAATGTTTGGCCAACAAGTGGGGACATGGCATCATGTAGGTGCTGCAATAGTGGTTGTTTGGCATTGTATAGGTGTATAAGAAGTTGATGAACACTCCCAGCATGATTGTAAGTCCATCCAGTCATCATACTTTTACAGCCACATGTAGGCAGGTTTCATGACTCAGATTTCGTTTTTCTGCCGATTCTCAGGCAATGTTTGGCCATCAAGTGGGGGCATGGCATCATGTAGGTGCTGCAATAGTGGTTGTTTGGCATTGTATGGGTGTATAACAAGTTGATGAACACTCCCAGCATGATTGTAAGTCCATCCATCATACTTTTACAGCCACATGTAGGCAGGTTTCATGCCTCAGATCAGGAAAAAACCTCGATTTCCAGCCAACTTCAGGGCAAGTTTGGCCAACAAGTGGGGGTATAGCAGCATGTAGGTTGCTGAATAGTAGATGTTTGGCATTGGTTAGATGTATAAGAAGGCCAGTAACACCACCAGCATGATTGTAAGTCCCTCCACCATACTTTTACAGCCACATGTAGGCAGGTTTCATGCCTCAGATGAGGAAAAAAATCTCAATTTTCAGCTAATTTCAGGGCAAGTTTGGCGATCAAGTGGGGGCATGGCATCATGTTTGAGTTGATTTATTTGGTTTTCTTTTGTTTTTGTTTTGGCTGTGGCATTCCTAAATAGGTATAGGTATAGTAGAGGTGGTGTGGTCTCTTTTAAAAAGAAAAACAATTGAAAAATATTCGCAGCGAAGGACACGTAGGGTAGTTCGCTGTGACATCATTCAATTTTTATTTAGAATCCACTGTGTTTTGCAATCAACTTTCAATCCTCATAATCTCTCGATTAGAGGCCAAACGATAGTCAATAGAGAGAGGATATCAATAAAGATGGCTAATACCTGGGCTCCTATTATCAATGGTAGTCATCGTGGCGGCGTCGGCGGCGGCGGCAGTCAGCACCCGGTAAGTTTTGCACTGTATTGCAATTTCTTATATCATTTCTGGACCATGTGATAAATCTTTGTTGCAATTCAACTATATCATAATATCTCACACCACATTTTATTGCAATATCTCTCCACCTACTCATATATCATTAGAGCATGATGCCGTTTAATTCAACGACGAGTAATCAAACTACTACTCCGTCATTATCGTCACCTCGTCCATCGTCTCTCCAATCATCTCTCCGTAGTAGGGCAGCAGCATTCATTCCTATTACACCACCTGTGGCCACAAGTACTGCAGCCGGTAAAGGATTAGGGAACAATAAGAGCAGTTACCGATCAAGAGCTGCTCCTCAATGTTCACCAACCTCCAGCGGCGGTGGCGGCCGTGGTCGACCATCCACACCTCATAACAAGTCACCAACGTCTGTGGCCTATACCCATCAAGGAGCTCCTCGTACACCACGTAACTCTGGTAACCATCACGATACGGGTGGTGTATCATCTCCTGCACAGGGTAAGAAGTTCAAGACGGAGATGTGTACCAATGTAAGTGTAGTAGTGTATAATTTGTGATATTATGTTACGTGAAAATTTATGAACATATCTTATGCACCAACTTTTATTCATTCCTTTCCTTCCTTATATAGATGTTGAACAATGGTTGGTGGTAAGTTTATCTGTTATATTATCTGTTTCTTAATCTTATATTCGTATCTATCTTGTACTAACCTCCACCCACATATATTATATAACATACCCACAAAATAGTCGATTCGGGAAAGACTGCCATTATGCACATAGTCAAAACGAATTGGCTAAACATGCACCTTCGGCAGAGGATTTAATGAAGGATGATCGTTTATTACGTCCATGTGTTATCATGGTTATGACTGGTAAATGGTAAGTGCATTTTTATATGTGATACAAGATATAGAGAAGAAACGGGGGTGGGTAGTCTAACGTATATGTTCATTCATTTGATCACTAACCCATCTTGTTCAATCCCTTCTTCTCACAAACAATACTATACTGCAGTCCATACAAACATCGTTGTAAGAATCTTCATGATCCAAGGGCCCTCATCTGTCCCATGGTAGAGAGTGAAAAGGAAATCATCATTCCCGAGCACTGCACCAAGGCAAAGAGGAATGGATATACAATTCCCGATGCTCTATACCATCGTAACTTGAACTCCATCCGTCAAACGAATCCCCTTGTTTCCCCATTTACTTGGGATAATCGTCGTCCATCTCGTTCTTCTTCAAGTACCACTACCGTGAACATTGATTTGGAGTGGCAGGAGACTTACAATCATGTATGCAACAGTGGACCGGGTATCAATGTATTCCCCAAGTCTACTAATGCAAAGCCCGTGTCTTCTTCTCTACACCGTGTTGCAAAGGGAAGGGGTGGTGGAGGAAATTCATCTTACTCTGACATCGTGAACAAGAACAGCCCTCAACCGGCACTTGGTGAACTCCAGAAGCTTTGCATTGCCATGTCCATGTATGATGATGATTCACATCTTTCATTCATTTACGCTCCGACTGATTGTTTATTCGGACAGCCGTGTATGATTCTCCAGAAGCGGTGCTTCAAACTCTTAGATATTGAACAGTGTGAGGAAACGACTGTTTCTATTGACAACATTATTCAGGAGGTTTCGTTGGAAGTATACAATTCTGGTTCATTTAGCAACCCTGCTGCTTTCGTATGTGTTCATCAGCTGGCTTTCGATTCGAAGGGCAAGCGTAGTTGCAATCTTTCTTTGTGGTTTAATGCTAAAATCACAGCTTGCTCGGGAAGCAAGGCCAAGAAGATGTCCAAGAAGGAGGAACCTTGGCGTTTATCTGACAAGAGTCTCTTCTGCTTACCGAGTAACGATGAGTTTGATAAGGCAATCACTTCGGCATCAACTCCATATGTTTACATGGAACCTTTTGATGATTTGAAGGCGGGTCATAACCTCATCAAGGGAATCCTTAGTCATAAGGTGGCAACTATCCTCCTTTCAAAAGGTATTGTATTCGCCGCCGAGATGGTGAGCTGTGTCACCGAGCTCAGGAAGCAGTATACCTTCATTAAGGCCGATATGAAACGATGGTAAGTGATTAAGTGTTGTTCTTACCAATTGAAAAAAGAAACTCACCGATTCATCCCTTATCCCTTTACCAAATAATACTTACCAGGGAATGGCAAAAGACAACCGATTTATCACACTTTGGCAAGCTCAAAGAAGAGCAGGTCCAAACAATGTATTCACCAAGTCCAGCATGGAGTAAAGCTACAATCACCTCAGATATCTGGGAATCGTTTGTAGTGAATATAAACGATAACCCGGAAGATGAGTCGTCGATTATTATCCCCACGAAGGATCGCTTGTCAGTCTTTGATTCAGTTATGAAAGCGGACGACATGTCTATTCTTTTTTCAAGCGAAGTGCCTCATATGGAACCAGTTGAGTCGTCATCTCATGGTACCTCGAGCAGTCTTTCCGAAGCAACTTGGCGTGAAATCCTCAAGGGTGAGGGTGATGCGTGGGATAAAGCAATCCAGGCCGCTGAAGAGGCGAACAAGAAGAACGGAAGCTCTCCCATCATGGCATAACTCCTTCTTCAGTTTATTGCCATATTTGACTTCCGTTTATAATCTTGAAGCCCGTACTACTGATGTCGAATACAAGTGCACTTTGCACGTTTTACCTGAAAGAGTGGTGTACAAAAGAGTGAAACAAATGAAAGAAGTCTAAAGCTGTCTGTATATCTCTCCAAGAGAGATGACAGTTAGAAGATAACATAAAGTAACACTCCAAATGAAACAAGCAATGCACTTACATTGTATATAAATAGAAATAGAAAGGCAGGGCGGAGATTTGTTGTTGTATTGACATCAATGTTTATGCACTATCACTACTACTGAAGGCTGTCTCGCTCCATAAACCTTCTTATATTTATTGTATGTTCCCCTATTTCCTTATCTATCTCATGATTGCAACATCATCTTCAGGTATCTTTATCCACGACCGCTGTTATATTCACGATTGTTTGCATTCACCGGTGATATCAGCAGTAGGCTCACTGTCTCCTAGTTGGTAGTGTTTTGTAGGAGTGCTTGAGTTGGAAGAGAGAGTTCTCTGCGCCTTTTTAGCTGATTTCTTGATGCTGGAGAATGGGTTCTTCTTCTTCTTTGCCGAAGAGAAAGGTGACTTGGCCGCAGAAAGGGTCTTTTGCTTTTTATTAAGCATGTTCTCCTTAGAGTGTTCAACAGGAGGACTGTCTGGATCAGGACAACGTTTTCTACTTGAACTCAAGCCCGAAGGAGGAATGCCCTTATTGCCTGTTGGAGGGAAACCCTTACTAGCAGAGTCCGTAGGCGGACGCTTCAACGACGACAGCAGATTACTCAAACCTTGCAACTCCTCTGTTTCATCATTACCATTGAGTATATCCTTCTGAACCACATCCAACTCCGACTTGGCCTGGGAAAGTTCCTTCTTTGTACGCTTCAACTCATCTCCAAGCTGTAAGTTCTCATTCTCAAGATACTGCATCTGTCTCCTCCTCTCTGCCTGTAATTCCGATATGTTACCCTTGGCACTCTCAGCCATTGCCTTCAACGATTCCTTGTCTGTCATTAGTTGAGCAATTTTTTCTGTGGCCCTCTTGAGGTTGGCTTTGCACTCAGAAAGAGCGGAAGTTAACTTTGTATCATTCTCCTCATAAGTCTGCACCTCCATTTCAAGTAATGAATACTTTTCCTTGAGCGAATCAAGTTCAGTCAAATACTCGGCAGCCTTTCCTTGAGAGTTGGCCAACTCCTCACACTCTTCTTCAACTGATGTCAGTTTCTCACACAATGATTCTACCATCTCAACAATTCCATCTCCGGTAATATCACCGACATTAGCAGATGAGATTGCCGCAAGCACACCCTTACGATCATTTTCAAGACGTTCAGAGTGCTGAACATACTTTCGAAGTTTATTCTCACACTGCTTTAAGTCATCCTGAGCTTTCTCAAGCTGTTGTGATTGATCAGCTGATACATCTGCTCGTTCCCTCAAGCCACCACGACGTGGCTTACTGTTTTCCAATTCCTCAACTCTGGCCTTTGCCTCCTTGGCTTCTGCAAGGAATTGAGATCGTTCATCCTTCAACTTTTGAATATTGGCAATCTGACTCTTTGTAATCTTGGACTTTTCAAGCTTTTTGATACGTTCATCCTTCTCACGAAGAGTACTCTTCAATTCAGTCACCTCTGCTTGTAAATCCTCCTCCTGAATTCTACCCAAAGAGCTAGATTGTGCCGACTCGGCCTTGGCAAGCTTTTCTTTCAAAGTTTCAATGGCCTCCTTCGCCCTGCTAGCAAACTTTTGTTGCTTCTCATGCTCATGTCTCTTGACTGATGCAATCTTTTCCTTTGCAGCATCAAGATCTTGCTTAACAGATAGACAATCGGCCTTTGACTGAGATAGCTCAAGTTTTGTTTGAGCTAGTGATTCTCGAACTTGACTTAGTTCCATTTCATTCTCATTTGAAGCCACGCCCTTGATAGAATCCAATTCTCTCTTGTACACTTCAATATCATTATTCAATTCCCCAATAGTCTCCAACGAAAGCTTGGCATCGTTCCTTGACTTTGTGAGTTGAGATAGTGCTTCATTCAGCTGTTCTTCTACCTCACTCAACCTAGCCTGAGCATCTGCCTCAAATGTTGCCTTGGCAGCAAAGACTTGCTCTCTGAAGGCTGCACTTTGTTCTTCGAGTGTATTTAACTTCTCCTGAAGTTCCTCCTTCTCTTTCTGCTCTTTACTTAGCTCATCTTTGATAGAAGTAACAATACTGTCTGAGTCTGTAGATTTTGCCTCAATCATTGTAATCTTATCCTGCAGATCTGTATTCTCATCCTTCATAGTATAACAATCAGACTCAACACGTGACAAATCTGATTTGAGCTGTGCTATCTCATCACGAAGTGATACCATCTTCTCTTCGGCCTCCTTAATCAACTGATGTTTGTCTTCCTCACAGGATCGTTTAATATCCTCAACAACAACCTTCCTCCTGCCAAGCTCTTGTTCTAACCGTGATTCCGCATCTAGCTTTTCTCCCATGAGAACTGCAAAATATATGGAGACAAAAGAATATGAGGAAGAGAATTGTTCAATAGAATATAGACACCTACACATTACGATACACTTACCTTCCATATCACGAAGTAATTCCTCCTCACTATCAGTCCGTGCAGGAGAGTTTCTAGGAGACAGCTCGGCTAACCGTAGCTTGTCCTCTGCAATACGTCGGGCCTAAAGGAGGGAAGTATAGAAAGATATCGTTGAGTGAGAGGGAAAGAAGCTTCTATAACTAAGAACAAAGAATTAAAGACCAACTCACCTCTTCATGTTCTGCAACACTACTCAAAGCATTCTCAAGTTGCAACTCTTTCTCCTCAAGCTCTTGATCTGCCGAAAGTGCGGCCGACCGAGCTTCATCAACACTAGCATTAGCCGACGAAAGTAGGGACTTTAATTCAACAACTTCCTTCTCTAAAGTTTCTACAGCTTCCGAGTTGTTGCCGCCATCTTGTTCTTGATTGCTGTTAGTTGCTACAGCCGAGACCTGTTCACTTAATGTTGACAATTGCTTATTGAGTTGACTAATCTCATCAGCAGAAGACTTGGCCTTCTCCTCAGCTACAACTTGCATTTGTTCCTTTTCAGATTCAAGCGCCTTAAACTTGGCCTCTGCCTCACTTAAATTATTCACTAGACTTTCATGTTGACTCTGTAACTCAGATATTGTGGCATTTAATCCATCAATCTTGGTTTGTGTATCTTCCTTCTCAGAATTGAGCTCATTGGAATATTCTTGCACCTTGGCCTCCAGCTCTTCCTTTTCTGCTTGGAGAATAGACTGGTCTTCATCAGACTTGGTTTGTCCAGATGATGATTCCGTCAGCTTGGCCTCTGCAACATCACGTTCGGCAGTTATGGCTTCCACAGAAGATTGCAAGGTTGAAAGCTCTGTTGACACCTCCTCAATCTTGATAACCAAGCGATCCCTCTCTTCAGTAATACCCTTCACTTCATCCAAAGCTGTAGATGATGCTTCAACTTGACTCTTTAGCTCCTCATTTTCCGATTTAATGACCTCGGCCTGAGTCTGTAGACTATCAATACTCTCTTGCAGTCCATTCAACTGTACAGCAACCTCCTCTTTCTCTGTCTCAACACGGATAACATCTGCCTTGGTCTTCTCGAGACATGATGCAAGTTCATCCTTTTCAGATGTCAAAGAAGATAGTACAGCCTCCACGTCCTTATTATCAGACATCATCTCTGTCACTCTGTCATTCGCAGCATCACGTTCTGTAGTTAATGATTCTACAGATGATTCAAGCTGAGTAATCTTGGACGTCAACCCCTTAGCCTCTTCTTGAACGGCAGTGAGGTTGGATGCACTTGACTCAACTTGCGCTACAAGTTCATCTTTTTGTGATGTCGCGTCAGACACTTGTAACGTCAAAGCATCAACTTCTTGAGACTTTTGTTCAACTGCCGCTGAATGATTAGTCTCTGCTATTTCCATATCAGCTGATAACTTGTCTTTTTCTGTTTTTAACACTTCCATGGCTTCATTCTTGCTTTCTACTTCCGCTGTGAGCTCCTTCACTTGCTCAAGAGCAGAATCACGCTCTGTACCAACTTCAACAATATTAGACTCAAGCTCCTCAATCTTTGACGAATTGTTGGATGCACTCTCTTGAACAGAAGACAATTCCTGAGTCGTTGTCTCCAACTTGGTCAATAAATCATCTCGTTCAAACGTAAGGGTTGACACCTCATTCCCAAGTGATTCAATTTGTAAGGTAGACGATGTAATTGTTTCATTCAATACAGTGATCTCTTGATCCTTTTGTTGGACAGACGATTCAAGGTTGGATACGCTTTTCAGTAGCTCGTCTTCTGCCTTGCTTGAATTAGTTTGAATAGAATCATACTTGGTTTGAAGCTCGGTTAATTGGCAATTGAGATTATTCTTCTCATCCGTCACAGATTGCAGTGTCTGAGTAGCAACTTGAAGTGCAGTGGCCTGCTCTTCTTTCTGTTTGGTGGCATCTGCAAGATTTGATTGCATCTCTTCAACTGATTCCGTGGCAGCATTAATTTCCTTGCTCAATCTGACAATATCTTCCTCGGCAACATCCATTTGATTTTCGATATCTTGAACAGCCAGCTTAGACGATGTCAACTCTCCTTCCACTGCAGTCTTTGCTTCACGGAGTTCACTCACTTCACCTGATAGTAAATCATTGCAAGTTTGTAGAGATACTAATTGATCATTCATCTGAGTGTTGGACGTCAAGGCCGACTCAAGTTTATCCTCAATTTCTGCTAGGGCGGCAGCCGCCGAAGCTTGCTCCGACTCAAGCGTGCTTTCCAAGCCTGATATACGCTCTTCTGCCGCTGTCTTGGAAGTACGTAGTTCGGCCAACTCCTCTGACAGTTGTGATGTTGATGAAGATGATTCTTCCTTGAGAGCGGTAATAGTAGATTCAGCCACCTCAAGTGCAGCTTCCTTCTCCGACAAGGCCTTTGCAGTGTCGACCTTTTCTCCCTCAAGAGTTGTCACCTGATCTGTAAGCTGAGTATTGGAACTAGTAACAGTCTCAAGCTTGCCTTCCAACTCTACATACTTTTCAGTCATCTCCTCCTGCTCCTTGTTCTTCTCATTCATTTGACTTTGCAGTGACTCCACCAACGCTTGCAACTCAGACACAGTTGATGCATGCTGTTTACGTTCTTCTAACATGGTTTCAATCTTCTCCAACGAGGATGTGATAACATTCTCCTTATCAGCCATGAGAACATCCTGCTCAGTTACACAAAACTCCTTATCGGATGCAAGGGTGGATACTTGTGATTCCAAATCTTGCTTAGCCAAGCGTAAGATTTCCTTCTCTCCGTGTTCCTGTTGAAGTTTCTCCGTGGCCGAGGCAAGCTTTGCCTTTAGACTAGCGGCCTGAGTACTCTTGGCAGCTAGAGCTTCACGTAGTAGACCGATATCGATGTCATCTGTCATGTCTGATGGTTGGATGTGTGCAGTTGGTTTAACCTTTTTGGGTTTCATTTCAGTCTGAGCGTGTTTCTTGCTTACGTTACCACCCTTGACTGGACTTGAGAAAGACGCAAGTTGTTGAGGATTGCCATTCTCAGTTTCATTAACAATACCATCGGAATACCGACGTTTGGATCTGGCGTTGGATGGTTTACTACTCAATGAAAACTTATCAGCACCGGTCTTGATAGTTTCATCATTATCATTGTAAACAAACAGTGGCTCTGCTGAGTTGTTGACAGTGCTCATGTTATTGCCAGGGAGAACACCACCCTTCAAGATTAATTCTTTCATACGTTTCACATCTTCTTCCGCCTTACGATTGGCAACCTCGGCAGAAGCAGCCTTTTGTTCCAAGGCCTTCATCTGTTCCATAGTTTGAGAGTCGGGACCACCCTTCCTTGCCTCCTTCAATTCACGTTGGAGCTTTTTGATAAGTGATCGATCATCCATAACTTCATTCACTTGTGCCCGTGTCTTGACAAGCTTGGCACGTGATGCAAATTGAAGAGTTGATCGAGTTTCCTCCAAGTACATCGCCGACGGTGTGGCACAACAAATCACAGCCATACGTGCATTACCCGATAGTGATGGCTGTAATATACGTGTCAACTTGGAATCACGAAAGTTCACATGTGTAGCATTCTGTCCTAAACTACCAATAACACGTGACAAAGTTAGTAAACTTTGATTAATCTTCCCACCCTCCTTTTGACGCTCGCCTGTATTTCCCGTATGACGAACACTTTCTGATCCTGCCAAATCGACCAAGTTGAGGGTTGATACACGTACGGCATCTCGCTTCTCTTGAACATCACCACGCATAATTGCATCTTCATCCTCATCTGAATCTTCTTCTTCTTCCTCATCATCTTTACCATCTTCTTTTAATCGACTCTCTACTGTAATTCGAAAGATGGTATGTGATCGTGATGAACGTTCATTCATACCCGTGGCAGCTACACTCCGATTCTTCTCGCCAGCAAATAATACACTTAACAAGCTATTCATACTGGTAACAATAGTTTCATTCGAATTAACAAATACACCACGACGCTTATCCTCCCGAATAGTTAAAGATGCTGAATCTCCTGACACTAATAAATCACGTACTTCTTCATTATATATTTCAATAAAGGAAACACGAACAAGGAAGACACGTTCTGGTTCCTTTTCTATATGATTAAATATATCCGAGGCAGCCATGTGTACAATACCACCTGTGGCACCAATTGTATTATTATTTTCTGCGGAAGCACCCTCTTGAATAGTACCCGAACCCTGCATGGTATATGTCTTACCAGAACTAGTTTGTCCATAAGCAAATATCGTACCATTCTTACCTTCAGCGGCAACTGAATTTACAATACCCTGAGATGTAGCCTCATATACTTGTTGTGTTGTGGATGATTCAGCAAATGCTTTATCATACGAAAAGAATGTACGATTAATTATACGTTCTTGTACTGGTCTACCTTCATTTGTACATTGTGCTACTGAATTATATTTTGGTAGAACACGCCATGAACGAGTGTCGGTATTGGATTCTTTATTGTTTAATGGTCTCATACGAATGGCCACTGTTTAGGAGTTAGTAGGAGATTGGAGGGAGATTATTGATTAGTAAAAATAAAAGAGGGTAATATTTATCATGGCATAGACGTGGAGAGTTAAAAATAAATACATACCGAGAATGCCTTCCTCTCCTGGAGTAAGAGCGACAACATCACCACCATTACCTGTAGGCGATGACATATTATTGATTAATTATAGAATTGTTGATTGATTCGGCTGCTTTTATTTTCTGAGGTGTTTTGTTTCGTTCGACTGATATTTTGTTGTCACTGCGTCGGCTGAATATGGTATAAAGCACGAATATACTCTGCTATTTACTGATAAACACTGCTTATTTATTGATGATAGGGAGCATCAAACCAGCTACTACTTACATCGATGTATCACACGCACCAAAATGGCGAAGAAAGAAACGATTTTTTTTTAGAGTGGTATCCTACTTAGCGGAAGTTCCGCGTCAGGAAGTTTCTATGTTGTGTTGATTGTTGTTATTGTCGATTTACTTGTTGTGGATTGTATTGCAGATTTATTTACAAGGTAGATATATTATATAGAGGTAAAAGCCATATTATGACAGTGATTTTGTTATGGATGTGGTGGCGGCGGTACGATATGAGAAATATTGTAGGTCGGAATGTAGTGTTTTATTGTTATGGTCCACTATGTATCAAAATTGCAACTTGTATTTGCAGATTGATAGATATTATTGTATTTATGTTATGTGGTGCAGTCTCCTAAATGATTTGTTAACAACTGTATTCTCTGATATGCTTCAGTATTCTTAACTTTTACTATCAGCTAACCAGTTCATATCACACGCCCTCAATTAAATAGAGATGAACTTCTTTCAATATCCTCTTCCTCATCAGGGTAGTAGTAGCAATAAACAACAACCAAATACAATGAATAATCAAGGAGGAGGTATACGAATGTCTCATGCCCCGCCCTTACTGCCCGATCGAAACAGTAGTAAAAGAACATCATCAGCACCACCTGAATATAATTCAAATGCAAAGATTAAACTTCAATTAAATCGTAATAATACATACAATAAGTATAATACTACTAAACTATCCGATGATGAATTAACAGTAACAAATTTACGTAAAGTATACTCTTCATTATTAGAAGAGATTGCACCCCATATACATGAATTAGGTAGTACTAACAATACCAACAATAGTAATTCAAACTGGATGGAGTTTCACTTAGTCCAAAGAAGAAGAATAAGGGGGATAAAAGTGATGATGATGTTGATGAAGAAGGTATGCCTGAAATAAACCTATTCTCCATTGACGACGATGAAGATGAAGAAGCAAAGGACAGTAGTGTTGTTGAGATGCAGGACGTAGCATTAGATATAACAACATCAATGGAGGATGTAGCTCTTGACTCAATTCCAGCTGAAGAAACTGAAAGCAACACCCCAGCATCTATATCCACCAAACCAGACATAAATGATGAAAAGATTAGTAGTGGCACCTTTAGTCCATCAAACAATATGACTACATTTGAATCACTCTACCATCTATCACCAGAGTTAGCATGGCGACTAAGATCAGCCTACAAACCCAAGACATCTCAAGAACAAATCAATGTAGAATTACTTACTCAACGGGGATCGGGAAGACGAGCTGATGGAATTGTAAAAGGACTACAAGTAGCAAAGAATTGTGAAGTTCGTGTCTGCAATGGATTGAGGAAGTTGAGCGAATTAATATCCTACTGTGAAAGACTAAAGGGCGCAAGGTTTGCTGTTACAACCAGTCGAACATTTCGAGATGGAGTGGCAGTTACATCATCATCTTTTATCGAGGAAGAGGACGATCTATCATCAGAAGAGGATGATGATTTAGAAGCGGCTGAATCAATGTTTGCTTACTTTTGTGAGAAGAATGTACTACCAATGTTGATTGATTCATTATTGTGTCATCCAACAAGCACGTTTACTGTGGATGGTGCAGATTTATCTTCAAACACTACGACTATCGGATCATCTCCATCTCCTTTTTGCGGAGTTACATGGACTGCTTCTGTCAAGGCACAAATCATCCAAACGATTGCCATGATACTGTTCAACACGTCATCTCCACTTTCATTGGCATACCTTCTATCTAACAATTACATGAATGAATTGATAATGGGTATGCTTCCACTTGATCAATGGAAAGACGAGGCACTAGAGGAGATCTTACCGCCATATATTACATTGTTGAGAGGACTTGTAATGAGGTTGAGAGGCGATGAGGGAAAGTGTTGCTTACCTTTATTGGTTTGTCAGCGCGAATCGAATGGAAATAATAGTGAGACTTACCTCCCTCTATTATATGCAGCAACTCAGGTGTTCTGCCATCCACACGGAACGTCTCTTAGAGATAGTGAAGGATGCCTCGTACGAACAACGGCCATGAATGTTATATTAAACTTGGCAAGAATTACAGATCTCGAAGTCCAACAGCTATTGGTCGGTGGAGGAGTAGATGCTGCCGATATTTCCCTGCCAAGTACCAAGTCGGCACCTTCCTCATCTTCTTCGTCAACATCTAACTCTCTTACTATCGAACAAGGGCTACTCTTCCCACATATATGCAATTCATTGATAAATTGGTGTCATCGCTCCACACGATTGGTCATGGCTTCTCTATCAATCGACAACAGGGACAGTATCAAACACAACGAGGCGAAGGCCGAGGCTCGCCGACACCACAAGAATATTGCCAAGGTACTATTTTCTGAATTGCAGTACTGGCTTGGATTTATTGACGATCTTCTATCCTGTGAGATAAGTGTTTGGAACTTGCGCTTAGTTGAGCTATTCATGAGAGAAGTTGTAGTAGGCACTATCCTACTAAGATGGAACCAATCATTAGAGGTGATTGCTAACCAAAGCAGGGATGACGATACCAAGCCTTCTGCCGATGAATATAAAGCCCGAGCAGAAATTCGTGTTGCAATTGTCTTCTTTACACAAATATTTGGAATGGTAGAGTACAGTCCGTTGGTGAGAATGGTTGGAGCTGTGCTGCTAAACAACAAGTATCCTCAACAGTGGTGTTCTTCTAATATTGATATCGGCAACGGTAATGGAGCAGGAGGATTCTTTGTTGTTACTTCAGCAATAAACTCGATGATTAAAACAAGTGCAGAAGAGTCAAGTAGTGTACCAAGTGCTGACCAAGAGGCTGATGCTGGTGCTGGAGGTGGCGATGAAAAACTTATATCCAACATCCATAGAGCAGCACTGTTTGATATGTTGGCAGGTGACGATGCTTACTCATCTGATGATACAATACTGGCATCAATGTTAGTTGCAACAGTACTAGAAAATGACGCTATTGATGATGAAGCGCTGGATCTGTTTGGCATCCTACCCTCACCGACTGGTAATGATGAAGGCGATTCACCCCTCGAGATCTCAATTGCCAAGTATCTATCACAAGATTGGCCACAGGTTGATTCCGACACATCGTTGTCTTTGTCTAGTGCCATTGAATGTATGTCTACATTAGGTTTCATGCTTTTAGAGAGGTTGATATACCATACATGGACTGAGAATGGCCAAGTGATGGACGAGGTACCGTTTGATCATCAATACAAGAACTCCAAGCTGATCCAGGCATTGAATAAGGCTTTGACATACTTTGCCACTCAGGCACAGAGCTATTTAGATGATGAATCAATCTATGGCATATGCTCAGAGTTGATCAAACGACGCTATTTTCTGCAACACGAAACTCCCGACAGTCCACGCTCTAATGATGGCGGTACAAAGCTGACCTGCTCACTACAAAGCTATTATCCATCAAACCATATCAATAGCGCCAGTGTCTTAGCTGGTGATGTGTATGTGAGCACCAAATCATGTAACAAGGCATCTCAACCAGGTAGTGATCTCTTGTTATTCAACCATGACTCTGAGGGTATTAAGTTTCTACTCGACGCTACACTACATTTGAGATCTCTAGTCGGTTGTATTCAGGACCTTCATACAAGTATTACTTCACCTCATTATTCCAGAACGAACAGCCGGTTTCATGGAGAAGGAGAGGCTTTATCCTTTCGTACGTTAGAAGAAGCAGATGATATACTTCTCTCACTTGGAGGCATTCAAGCAGAGCCATCACCCAAAGTGGGCATGGAAATTGACGTAAGAGGGCGGAAGTTCTTTGTTTGTTCACTACCAAACAAAACCAAGAAGAACTTTGACATCGTCATCGATACAGATGGGGCCAAGATTGTTGTGACTGAACGGGAAGACCTAGTCTTTGTTGTGGATCCAAATGAAATATATCTAGGCAAGGTCATGAAAGATACGAGAAACAAATGTCGATGCCAGGTTTTTGCTGTGGTCCCTCTTCAATCTATTATTGCCTGTGCCACAGAGGGGCACATCTTCCACATAGTTGCATCTGAACCACCACAATCATCAAGCATTCTGAAGGATGGAAGACTATCTCTAAAGTTCCACCGAAGTGGCATAACAAGTCAATCAGTTAAAGAGTGTGTCGACAATCATTGTGATGCCTACGAGAAGAAGATCGTGAGGGATATGACAGACATGCTGGAGCAGTGTATCAACGTCATGGAGGAGACTGATCTTAACACAAGTGAACCTTCCGACTTTTAATCAGGCAAACTAATAGTGTAATGAACAAATATTGAACACTTGATTGTCTACACATACATTAGTATACCTACCTTACCACCATAACAGCTTCTTTTGTATGAGTGTCTTGCTTGTGCTGAGTTTAGGAACCCCACTCTAAGGAGTTTTCATACATGAAAATTAAACATCATCTCAAATCGATTGCAATACAATACAACATAGGAAATTAAGTAGAGATTAGTATGCTACCCAGACAATTTTAACACTTCGATGTCTTCAATCGACTGGTAAGAGAGGAAGAGAGGGTTACAATAAGAGTAGGTTCAGCATACATAATCGATAATGACCGGTTGTGATGGACATAGTCATGATCATGAACATGCAGAGCCTGATGATACCAGGGAAGTCCGCGTACAAACGTTTTGTCGTGTGCTCAATATGAAATATTGTATCTTCATTTTAATTTTATTGTGTTTGCAAACTACACATGTACTTATATATGTTACAATCACCTCTCTTCATCTTCAAATATCGTTAAACGTGCATCTTCCAGCACAGGTTAGTTGGTTTACATATGATATGCACAATATCTATAAGAGTTTTTTCCTTGCAAACAACAACTAACACTATCTATCTAACCTCTCTTATAACAGGATTAGGTACAAGTCTTCGACCATCAATTGATTTTGCAGGTGTACAATGTTTAAATGAATCCAGACCAAACTCAGGACGTGATATACTAAAGCTATATGAGGATAGAATGAACCGTACACCAAATTTAGTATCACAAGTAAGTAGCACGCGTAGATGACTTTATAATAATATGTTGTCAACATAGTTTTTGCATCTACTAAACTTGCTATTCAATTACATTAGGATGATCCAGATGAAGATCCAGAACTGCTACTAATTGTACCCTTTACGGAGGCAGTTAGTATGAAAAGTTTATGTGTCATGAGTCATGCCGGTCGGAATGATGGCGATGAAACAACATCAGCACCACGAACGGTACGGATATATGTCAATAGACCAAATCTTGATTTTGATACTGTACGTGATATGGAACCAACGGCTACAATTACACTTGAACATCCTGGTCATCAATGGTTAGAGGAGTTTGCAAATGGTACCATTGACTATCCCTTACGGCCTAATGGCAGATTTCAAAATGTTAGTGAGATTGCATTGTACTTCTGTGATAACTTTGCAATGCCTGAAGGACATGGGGGTAGTAATGATATGGAAGATTATGATGAGGATCGTATCCCTACTGAATTATCCTATGTTGGATTTAAAGGAAAGGGTACCAATGTGAAACGCAAAGCAGTCAAAGCCATATATGAAACACAAGGGATGAAAAAGGATCATAAAACGCCAGGCAATGAATACTTTGGTCAGGCTGGATTATAGTGATCAACACACTAACATACTAGTGTGCCCTATGTTGAACAATTCCAAGTGAGGTATTGATTCATGTTACAGATTCAGATAGGGGAATAATATTTGTTTATCATTAATTATCTATTTTCATATTGAAACTAAATCTCGGTCTTTCCACTTCTGCCGGAGATATTTGTCCTCTCATCCTCCTAATATGTCTATCATAAGCTGTTTCCCCTCTTGGACTTGGTGTGTGTATAGGACTGTCCTTCAGCCGCTGCTCCATACCTTTAATGTGTTTTTGAATTGCCTCTCGTGGACTAGGAGTACTTAGCGAAGGAGAGGACGAGCTTGATTGAACATCTATTAAAAGACTGTTCTCTTTATTCTTTTGTTTTCTTGTACTGTTGACATGCTTCTCGTATGCTTTCTTTTCTCTGGGCCCAAGGCTTGGTGTCTTATATCTCATATTAGGTGCATCCTTCTTTGAGCTGCAGAGAATATCATTAGACTGAGGTGGTTGCCTTCTACTCTCTGAGGCAACTGGTGATTGATTGTAAAAGAAACACTTTCGAGCTGAAGCTGTTGTCATACTGGGAAGCTCATTTAAATCAAGTAACGTTTCCTTTGGAGTGATTTTAGATGAAGGAAGTGGTTGAGCAGGTTCTTCTGATTGGGAATTAACGTCTTGGTCCTCAGTATCGTTCACTGGGGCGTCTCTCTCTACCGATAACACTTTGAGCTTATCTCTGATGGATCTGATTTGATCAGATCTTTTCGTGGCTGGAGTCTTGAAGCTATCTTCAGTTATTACTTTCAGTTTCTTTGTCGCTGATGATTTAGATATGTCAGTATCCTTCTTTTTAGGATTGGTAGTAATAGCTGACTGGGGCTTCAAATCTTCATTCTCCGAGGATTGAATATGTTCAGAACTGTTCTTATGTGGAGTCTTGAAACTATTGTTGGATGTAGAAGTGGTGACAGGTGTGGGTTTCTTTGGCATACTACTTGTATTGTTAAATGAAAAGAAGCACTTTCTGGCAGCACTTTTTGGAGTTGGTGGAGTTGTTTTGGTTGGAAGTTGATGGGTCATTTCCTTAGCCGAAGTTGCAACACCTGATTCATGCCCATTATGTGCTTCAGACGGTACAGAAGGTGGAGTTAAACTATCAATTCCATCATTCAAATTGTCAAGTTGGGTATGAAAGTCATCGCTTGTTGGACTTGTAATGTATTCATGTTGTCTCTTTGTCAATTCCTCTAACTCAGATATCTCATCAATAAAAGCTGATAACTCAGATTTGTCGGTATTTAGTAGTTCAGACTCATTCAATGGACTATCGTCAACATGAGCGGCGTCAGTTGCCTCTTCCATCATTTTGGTCAGTGCCGATTCTTGTTGCTCAACCTCCTCGATACCAGGATACTTTAGAATCAGCTGCTCTGCTGGACTTGGTACTACTTCAGCATCATCATCATTGACGAGGTAATCTCGTACCTCATCAAGACAATCTGCAAGTGATATAGTAACTCGTGGCGAGTGACTTCCAAGGGGTTGAGTTAAAGAAGTCTGAACCACTGCAGCCTCTTGAGTAGGAGTAGGAACATAGCCGAAGCTATCATCCTCGGAGGATAGTGATCCAAAACTTGGACTCTTTGGTTCAACAAGGCATTCCTCTCTGGATTGAGTAGTACTTGAGTGACTGTTATCATCTCCATCTGCAGTATTAAATATCTCATCCATTTCAAACATGGTAGTTTCCCGTTCATCTTCTACAGAACTTTCTCCCACATCATCATCATCATCATCATCATCAACAAGACCTTCTGCTGCCAGTAGTACTTCAAAGTCATTTATTTTCTCATCCTGTTCCTGTGAGACATGTATTCTCGCCTTCTCTTCTTCAGCCAGGAAGTCTTCATTCTCAAGTTCTTCCTCAAGTAGACTGTCTTCCACTTCCCGTTGCAATTTTTCAGCTGATGTAGCAATTGCTGGTGATGATTCCGCCACTTCTAGCTCATCTTGCGGCGGCGGTAGTTTCTTATCCTCTAACAATGATATATCCACATTGTCAAGAGCAAGTAGATTCGTCACATTATCAAGCCTTAAATCCTCTTCACTTGATTCAGAACTACTAAAGCTTCTACTCCTCTCATCATTCGGTACAAGTGGCAAAGCCGTCCATACTACTTGAGGATCTTGATGCTCAAAACTGTCTTCTTCTTCAATCACCTGATCTTGCATACCATTACTTTCATATATCTCTTCTTCCTCATATGAATCAAGTTGATTCAGTTCTTCTTCATATGTATCATTATAATCTTTCTCTTCAATCTCGGACAATTCCAAGGAAACCATTGGCACCTCTTCCTCTTGCTTAACTGTCTCGGTAGCATTAACTTCTTCACAACCCTCCTGCTCAGTTTGCTGTGTATGTAAATCTGGCGTGACGTCTTGCATATCATCCACTCCCTCCTTTTCACATTGAGAGTCATCTACCTGCGCCATCACATCTCCTCCTACATCATCAACTTCCTCCACAATACTATCATCATATGAAAAAGCATTCGACTGCTTAATTTCAAGCATGTCCTCCATCTCATCATTCCAACGGTCTGTAAGAGACGACGACTCCCTCCGCTGCTCTTCTGTTGTTTGATGTGCATGTAACTCAATATCTTTTCCCTCAGCTGTCTTGTCATATTGCACTTGATCATCTCCATCATTACTTTGCCAACTTTCGGAAATATCAGCCGAATAATCTAATGTGTCATTAGTTATTTCAGATACCATATTATTATTACTTGTTTCCAATGGTACCTCATTCGACTCCTCCTCCATATTGTGTCTTGCAGCTAATTGATCACCACAACGTTGAGCTTCACCAACAATTACCACATCTTGTTTCCATACCCTATTTAAAGTTGTAACCTCCATACTAATCTTTTCACGTATACAACCATTATTTATTGGTGACCACATTACATGTATCATTTTACTTCTACCTTGTTGTAGTTTAATTGTATATGTGGATGTAGAACCGGAAGGTGATTGACCAGACATATTGTATAAACTACATGAGATGCCGGTGTTTGGTATACTTTTGTTTAATTTGATTTGATATTCAATTTCTTCTATCTCCGTGTCTACTACTTCTTGTTGTTGGTTGGTAGTAGCAGTAGTTATTGTTGTGGAAGGAGGAGCTTGGATAACAAATGATTGACAAGACATATTACCAACAATATTCTCTTCACCAAAATCAAGATATGTTGATTTACTTGTTGTTGATAATTGCACTTTTGGTATGATACTACTTTGATCTAAATTATTATTATATTGAGTTATTATTGGTTCATTCAGTGATTGAGGAAATGTAGCAGTAGATGGTACATCCAGTTGAGGTTGAGGAATAGCAGTGTTTAAACATGAATCAGCCTCCATTAATATATGGATTGTATCATCTCCGAATAATAATATGGATGATTCACTACTGCTTGATGAGCGTACATGTCCAATAATGTTATTGTTATTGTGTGATAATTTGTTGGTGGGTACTATTATTTCACTGCTTGTTTCAAGTGATATTTCATTCGGCTGTAGATCATTATTATTCTCCACTGCAGAGAGGAATTGTTGCTCAGTATTGGTAGTTTGTGCAGTGGGTAGCAATACTGCAGCTGATTCTTCATCTTCAGGTAGACTATCAAGTAAAGATGGTGCATGTGATGGTGCATGTGAACTAAAATTCGATTGTACCTCTTGCTGCTGCTGTTGCAGTGTAAAGTCTTCCATCAAACCAACCTCTCCCATATCATAAACACCGTCGGTACCAATATTTACATTCTCCTTTTGTTGCTGTTGTTTCTTTTGTAAATACCTCAATCTACGTTTTAACATAATTTCATTACGATTTGAGGGTATACTATTATTCATCCACCATATATGTCGTCCACTTTGTGTTTTCACTAGTGTTGGTTGTGTATGTTGTGACATGTTTGATATTATCGATGTTGGTATTGTAGTAATAGATTGCTGTTGTGGTATATGTTGTGAGGTGGTATTAGTATCAGTTGTTGCAGTTTGAGCGTGGAGATGTTGTTTTTGCAATTGATGTTGTGTAGGGTATCCTGTCTGCGGCTGATTACAATTCTCGCCCTGAGACGAACAACCGATATTGACTGGATTGTACCGATGTATATTGCTCATCGTCCAGGTGTTTATTTGATAGTATAAAGGACGGTGCACATCTATAGTTCACCGTACCTCTTCAGAAATTTAGAAGTTGAAAATCGTAGCTTATCTCTTGGTACCTTCGTAGCAAGAGGTACCAAGGGAGTAAATTTGACTTGGTAGGAGATTGCAATTGCTAGTTGATGGAGTATCATACAAACCTTTCCTAACCATATAATGTGTACTCTCAGATAATATACCCTGCTTTGGCATTGTTGTATCGCGACCATCTCTAATCTGTTTGCAAGAGTGAATTGATAAGTGTACTAAAAACAGTGTTGCAAAAAAAAGAGACACAAGATTATGGACAATACATCAAATAACAAAACTATAACAGCCTTTCGTCCAAGATTATTATACTGTACTATATTCATATGGAATACATTAACAGTTGGGAAATTTACAGCTCCCTTACTGCAACATCTATCACCTAATAACTTTACAGATGGTATAATTGGATTAACATTTGCAATCCAGTATGGTATAGCTGGTTGTGTATCAACTTGGGGTGGTAGTTATGCCGATGCACAGGAAAAGAAATCTACTAGATGGGGATATGGAAGGATACAAGTATTAGTAATGTTTTTAACATTGGGCACACTATCATTCCTTGGTCACACTTTACCACATTATATGAACTTACCAACAGATACAAAGTTTGTATTAGTATGGCATGTTGCAATGAGGTGTATATATGCAGTTAGTTTAGGAGTGATAGCACCAGCACTCGACGGTTTGGCTCTTGCACATTTAGATTGTGCAGAAAACTCCTCAACTGTAGACTTTGGCAAAGAAAGAATGTACGGAGCATTATGTTGGGGACTTGGATCGTTCATTGCGGGTGTTGGTATTGATCAATATGGGTTCAACTTCCTATACATCTTCCTTATCATTAGTACAATCACATCATATATTGGAATGGGAATATACTTGTGGGGGCTCTCTAGGGACACGTCAGGAAACTTTAAGAAGTATAGCGTGATCTTTGATGATGTTAGTAGCTCAAACAACAATGGATATCAAAATGAAGAGACAACACCATCTGGCAACAATGAAAAGGACGACGGCATATCAAACTATGAACTGCTGCATATGATATGCAAGACGAACTATGCGAAGGCAATTATGCTCTTCACTTTTCTCCTTGCCATGGGCATTGCCGTCGTTGATAATATGGCATTCATCTTCTTTGAGACACTAGGAGCATCTGATGCCATGGACGGATTAACAGTCGTCTTTACAGTTGCGGTTGAGGTACCAGCGTTTTCAATAGCACCACTAATGTTACAGCGATATGGATGTGGTCGTATGTTGCTTGGTGCAGGTGTGGCCTATGTCATACGAGTTGTTGGTTACACTCTTATTCCATATGGCAAGATGTACATTGTTTTGATGCTAGAGATATTACATGGAGTTAGCTATGCTGGAAGTAAAGCAGGAAGTGTAGAATTCATTTCACGATCCATACCAGATGGACACGAAGCGGCTGGCCAAGGTATACTCATGTTTGTAACCTATTCTGGTATTGTGGCAGGATTGATCGTTGCTGGTTGGATACAAGAAACACTCGGTGCCCGATTTATGTTCAGAGTAATGGCAGTGATTGTTTCCATCGGATTGATAGTACTACTACTCGCAGAGATTCTATGTGATAAAGATACCATAAGGCCGAGTAAGAAAGAGGAAGAAGGTGAAGGTCAAATGACGCATAGCGACAGCTGTCAATCATCGGCATCAGCCTTTGCCGATGAGGAAACTGAAAAGTTTCTCAGAACTCTCAAGTATGACAGCTTAGGCAAGGTAAGTGTACACAAGTTTGTATATAATGTTCTATTATCCTATCTTTACACTGTCACTGATGATAACAATGGAACAACTTTGCTTGGTATCCTGAAGAATAAGTGGGTGAGAGATTGGTGATCGAAAGAGAGGTGAGCCTGTCTTATCGGATAAGGAAACCACATCCTTTCGAGTTATTGGCTCATCAACCAGAAATGAGAACTCCATGCAACATCTCCTCCTTTTAGTGACGAGAAGGCTGACAACTTTCAATCGGACTTCTCTTTTACTAAGCTCAGCAAAGAGGCTCATAAAACAACAAACGTGACGAATAAGAATAACAAAGAATTAAAGAAAGAACGGACAACAGCAGAGACGATGAGATCTCTTATTATATATTTTATTGCAATTCTTGCTATGGCTGATAATGGTAAGTACTGCTACAACTACATGCCGGAAGTGTCTACTCATATGTCAGTCGGTCACTCATTATTGCTATTTTCTCTTACTCAACTCATCTATACTCGATATTAAAGGTGACTGTAGCTCTGGCGGTTTGAGGGAGCCGCAACACCACTTCACGCCTACTGGGTACTTGTGTAGGAACGATTGTATGATTGATAAGAATAGATGTACATCTCGATGCAGAGTGGACACTAGAACCAGTAAGACTCATTGCAAGTATGGCCGCCTACCGAAACAATGTAAGGTATGCTGTGATGATGTTGGAGACATAGAGCAGGAGGTTGAAACAGTTTTGACAAATGCATTGGCTGAACTAAATAGTGTCAAAGTCCTACCATCGGACTGATAGATTTATGAAGGCTGGCAGAGACGCATACATATCCATGGCTTCTGGCTCTACAGATTTAGTCAACCTTGCTATATGCATCAATGAAATGAATCTAATAGTTGAGGCTACTGCAATTGCTCTTGGATACTTGGAGGGCGGATCAAACTGCTTTTTTATAGAGTTTACCTCCTCTCCATTTGCAGTAGACTTAGATTTCAAGCACCATTGTGTATGCTCTGATCCTACCCCGGTTGGATGGACTGGCGGTGTGGATTGCACTTGTTTCGATACCGAGACTACTTTTCAAGTTAGTTTTAAGACAGGCGTATTTGCTGAATCGGAATCTGGCGATGACTATAGTGCTAGTCGATCTCTAGACTTACTTGACGACTGCTTTTCCTGAATCTGTCGGGTGTGATGTATGAACAGAAATGAGAGCTCTTCCTTTCTTGATCTTGACACACCAATCTGAAGGCTCACATTTCAACACTCATAACAACGAGAAGTCTATTGCCTTGGTCCTGCTTTGATGCAAGATTACCTTAAGCATAGCACTGTGCTCATAAAAAGCAGAAGAGTAGACCAAACAAACAACACACAGAAATAACAGCAACAATAACAACACAAACAACAAACAGAAGATAGACATAGACATTGAAATGAAGACCATCATTATATTCTGTATTCTCCTAATTACCATGCTTGCCATGTCGGTTGATGGTAAGTGTACAAAATAGTAGTAAGGTGGTTTCTTCTGTCGGCGTTCTCAATTAGTTTCTAACACATACCATCTTTATCTACTTGTCATAGGCCAGCTAAGGAGTCAGTGTAGAGGTGTGCGCAACCAAAGGAGATGCAACCGCGTTGACGGATGCAAGTGGAGTTCAAGTCGTCAGATTTGCCGTCGAACAGGCGGTGGTACACCTCAAACCCAAGGCTGTGAACGCTTCACAAGTAGACGAGAGTGTAATAATAAACGCTCATGTTCTTGGAATAGAGGTAGGTGTACTCGTGATGACCCTCCCACTATTGAATGCCCACACTGCCATGAACAAGTGGACGACGCCCTAGAATGTACTGCAAGTTGTACCGCAGACGCATCATCAAGCTGCAAAGCCGAAGCAAAGGCAGAATGCAAGTCAACATGCGATGATAATGATCCAATACTCACAAAAGGCAGAAGGAGAGACGGCAGAGATACATTTGTTTTCAATTTTGGAAATGGCAATTTAGTTGATTGCCACACAGACATAAATTCACAAATGATATCACCGTCACTTGCCCACACTACCATGATTGCAGCTCATGTGTAGCAACGGCAACTGCTAGCTGCCTTGTGACAGCAACTGCTGAGTGTACAGCCGAGTGCAGCACATAAGCATAGAGGATAACAAGTCATCAGCAGCAGATGAAAGCGCCCTGCAGATGACGACGACATAGGAGTAGGTTGATAGAGAATAGAGACATTTGTTTAAGGATGTAGGTTAGGTAATAGGAACTTATAATGCATTATTTATACAAATTAGACGATAATATAAATCTCTCACTACGAAATAAGTTGCCTTGCTCTGAAAGTTGTCTATTTGCTCTCAAATCATTCATCACCAGGAGAGAGTCCATCATACGGCCCGAGACCAAACATGTTTGTTAAGAGATCATCACCACCACCTCCTCTCTCGTCAAAGAGCCAACTAGCAAACTTGAAGAAATGATATGCAACAGCAAAGTGACCAGGCGTTTGACCTTGCTTATTCTGATGATTTGGATTGGCTCCTTTACGGAGAAGGAGTTTACCTATTCGAATGTTACCCGTTTGAGCAGCAATATGCATCAATGTGTTGCCATGAGTATCTACTCGATTCAAGTTAAATGGCTCACGATCAAATTGGTCAGTATAGGCCGTACCGATATCTTCAATGAACTGTATCCGTACATGTCTGGTGTGGAAGGGCGAATCTGAAACATGTTCGAGTGCTTCTCGTAAACGTTCATGCTTTTGATGTCGTACCACACCTCGTAGTTGTTCAAAGTTGAGAACAGAAGGCTTGTTATTCTCAGGCCTTGATGGAGTCATCATGTCAAGAATAGAGTGTGACCGAGCAGCTTCTGGCGGTGATCTCGACATGGGTGATTCATGATACTGTGAATGTTGCTGTCTACCATCGTGATTTGATGAATACGACGATCCTCGATGATTCATTGACTCAGTCATATTATTCATGTTGTTATTGCTTTCATCATAAATGGTGGAGTTTGGAGACATTACTGAGGCAACACTTCTACCACCACCAGTACTATAATGTTGCGGCTGATTAACATTGACATTTTGAGGCGTATGGGTTGTCGGTGGTTGTTGTTGCTGTTGAGCAAAAGCAGTAGCCTGAGCTTCGGCATAATTCTTCAAGCATCGAATACTAAACAGAATCTTCTTCCGATGAAGACGATGTTCAACACCCAATGTATTTCTTAAATCATCATCGGTAAGCTCACACAGAAATGATCCATCCACGGCACCCTCCTTAAAGGATGATTGATACTGTGATAGACTGATTGAAGTCAACCATCTTGAAACATCATTAACACTCCAACTTTCGACACTAACAGCCGAGTTTTTGCCACCCAATTGAGTACTTCGAGTTGGCATCATCTGTTGACTACCACCACTATTGGAGTTGGGATATTGTTGTGCACCACCACCATTCAGAGGCCCATTATTAGTTAGGGTATCATTCATTGCTACTTTTTGCATTGCTCTCATCATGTTCAATGAGCTAAAGTATGTCAGACTCATGCTCATGAATCCAAACTTCATCATGGTCTCTGTCGAATCAATCAATTGAGCAGCCTGCATCTTGTCCTTTTCGGTAGGTCCACCAGAATAGTATTGCTGCTGGTGATTGCTGCTAGGAACTTGCCTTGTAGCTGGCGGATGTCGATGAGTCGAAGTTGATGGCATGGGTGGACGGTCACTGAAGTTGCTCTTTTGGGGAGTACTGATAGGTTGCTGCTGTGGTGATGCCGCAACACTATCAATCCGCTCGTCTTGCTTTCTACGGATACCATCAAGAGCAGTGTCCTGAGCATCAAGCAATACGGCAAGCTTGCCTTCGAGGTTCTTCAATTGACCAAACTTTTCTTGCCGATCTCGCAACAGTTTCTCAAACGTCTGTTCCAACTTTTCAAGCTTTTCCTTACGATCAGAAATCTTGACTAATGTTTCACTAAACTCTTCATCCATTCGTCTCTTTTCTTCTCTCACTTCATGCTCCTTGGTACTGTCTAGGACACCTAATGACTGTCGTTCCACCTTGCTAAGATGATGCATCTTCTTCTCCAATTCAGATACATTGCTTTCAAAGTTACTAATCTCTGTTAGATGGAACTCAATCTGTTTCTCCATCTTATCCTTTTGTTGATTGAGGAGAGAGATTTCAGATTGCAGTTTGGTGGCGTGGAGTTTGTGCTCAGCCAACATTTGACGTCCCATTTCGATACCACTATTCTGACTACGGCTAAAGATGTACTTGTCTCTTTCAAGAGTTGCCTTTCTCCGACCAAGACGACCTCGATATACTCGTTGTATTGCGGTTGAGGCAGCTCGACGACTTCTATGGTACTTCTTGAGAACAATGGCAGTGTGCATTCTCCATATACTTTGGATTCTTGTCGCCGACTTCTCTCTCTTGATCAAGATGGCACGGAATCTACGCCGAGCTGCAATACCACGCATCATTCTAGCGACATTCATCTGTGCTCTCCGCTCCATACGCTTATTATAGGAAGTACATCGTCCCTTGTGCCCACGAATAGCACGCTGAACAAACATGGCTGCCCACAACTCCTTCTTCTTCATTTGATATATATTCCGCCCGAATATACCTCGAGCATAGCTTTGAATTACAGTGGCAGCAATTTGTTTTCGTACTCGATTCATCATTGTCTTTGCCATGAAACATCGTAGTGCACATTGGATGACACGAGCCGAACGATCCAATGCAGCTAACCGTTTCTTGTGACGTTTTATCCGCCATGCCATGTACTCTTTGACTTCGGGATAATCATTTGGATCAAACTCCTTCTTTGGTGCTGCTGCTGGACTTGCTGCTTTTTGAGGATTCGTTTCCTTTTGTTGATTGGTATTGCTCTTTGAGGGAGACTTATCTGTCATAATCTCATCTTGATACTTGTCCCATGATGCTCGACCTTCACCTCTACCTTCCTTAACTATTTGATCTATAAATTTGTCCTCAAACCTTTTGGTTGGCTGTCGAAAGTTGGCCGGCGGCTCCGTTGCTGCAGGGTTGTTGTTGTTGTTACTTTGTACATTCAACTCTTTCAATGGTTGTGACGGAGGTGGCTGTGGTGCAGTTTGATTATGACTATGTTGGTGTACAACTCGAACCTTGTCATGAAATCCCGTGAGGATTTGCTCAACAAGTAAAGAAATGTGATACTTCTTTTCTTGAAACAACTCATGTCCACCCTTCATCATGACGATTGCAGTTCTATTCCCACCCCTCAGTGCTTGGGGTATAGTCGAGCAACTTCGTCTACCATTGAGGAATTCAGATGAATGTACAGCACGAACCAAAGTGGCATTTTCTCCGTGGATTGATATAATTGGGGAGGCAATATTCTTCAACAGCGGTCGTGTATCAATATGGTTCAGCACACCCTGACACAATCGTTTTCTTCCAGTAAGTGTGATTGGATTATGAACTGCCGTATACACATTTAGTGCAAGTGATGACGATGTCTTGCTCAGATAACTTGGAGAGAATAGAAACCGAGCATAAAAGTAGACTGGCAAATCTGGACGACTCTCAGGTGAACAGGAGAATACATTTCTACAATCATGGAAGACGGATGCATAATGAGAGTCGACATGAGATAAACCATTAACAAGGACAATCCCCTTGAGACTTGTTAAACGTTGAGTTGCAGCAAAGTAGGTTGCAATTGAAGCACCACTACCATGAGCCAACATGAAGAAGCGATCATCTACATTGAACTTGCCCTTCTCGTTGTCTTTTAAATGATCCAACAACTTGGCAAGACAGTCTGCATGGTACTTGTTGTTAAGATTCGCATCCTCCGAGAATGAAGTGAAGGCTTGTCCGGGATAGTTCCATAATAAGATTTTCATTCCAGCATATCTTGATACCATTGGTAAGAAGAAGATCTTGAACCGTTCAAATGTATCAAACACATCTTGACAAACGATTAGATTACACCACGGCTTGTTCTCTTCTCCACCAGTACTAGGTGTAGCTGATTCAGTAGAGCAGTTTTCCAGTATTGCATACGGAAACTTTGTATTCTCATCATATTGAAACTCGGATTCATATGCAACAGGTTCCTTCTTCTTGAGTTGGTTGGATGATAATTGTCCCGAAATGGCTTGCTTCTTGGATCTAGATGAATTGGCCTTCTTACGCTTTTGTTTCTGTTCCTTAATCTTTGCAGCAGCAGCTTTCTCTTCGCTCTTCTCAACTGCACTAACATTGGCATCGGCAATTCGTTTAATTCGAAGTCTCTCCTCCTCAACTAGACGCTCGGATTCCAAGTAGCTTGACACTGCCTTCTTCACTGATGGTATCAATTTAGAGCCTTCCAATGGCATGGGTAGGAATCCATCCACATCTGTCTCTTCATATGCATGATAATTGATTGACAGTATGTTATTTCGTACCATGACTAATATTCTCATCTTTACTTGAGTATTGAGTGTAGTCTCATTCTGTCTAATCCATGTCCCAATTGACACGGCATCATCTTTACCGCTTAGATTCTCATTTATAAGTAGTACTGAATATGTCGTACTACTACCTAAAGCCTTGAAACAATCAATTCCATTGGAGACAGAGTCAACCTTATATCCCTTCTTTTCCAATAAGCGCTTAGCCAACTTGTTAGTATTCTAAGAAAGAGGATAGGATGTTCAGGTTAGTTACAGAGAAGACGTTACTAAAGATACAACAAACATAAAACATATAGAAACACTTAATACTACTATATACACACCTCATCAGATTCAGCAACTAGGATATGAATCTTTGAATTCTCTTCCATCTGTTTCTTCTCTCTCTTCTTCCGTCTTGCCTTTCGATTAGACTTGGCAGAACCACTACGTTTGTTTTGCTGAGTAGGTGATATTGGTCCATGAAAAGACTTTGCAGATTGTAGCTGTTGATCATTCTTATTTGCCCATTGAGAACTATTTGGTCCTTCACTTGACGCTCTCTTCAGAAGATTGCTGTTATTGGTAGTTGCAATTTCTTCTATATTGTCTAGAGATTCAGATGTCTGATTCTCCCCCGGTGGTTGATTGTTACTTTCTTCACATTGTGCACCATCATCAGCTATTTTTTCATCAACTACTACTTCATCAGCATCATAGGAAGCTAACAAATCACGTGCCTGACTAAGCAATGTATACACATTGAAACAAACTCCACAAACTAACACATCTCCGTCATTTCTACTTTGAGAATTTGGTTCCATCACATGTTTAGGGCCACCATAACTACTGCACACACTTGATGTACACTCTACTCCACCATCTCCACTACCACTAATAGAAGATTGATATTCAGCAAATGCCAATCTAGCCAAATCAGGACGATGTTCAATCTTTGCTAATTTAACATCATTTCCATTAATCCAATACCCTTCATCTTTCTTCTCGTTCTTCTTATTAATGACACTACTCTTCTCTGAACTACTTTCACCTTGCAATTGTTGTTGAGAATTACTTGTTTCTTTCTTATTAGTATTAACACAACTTCGTAAACGAATTAAATCACCAGTTTCATCCAACGTCTCATATTCTTGTGTGGTTAATACCCATTTTAATAATTTGATAGATTGTTCACGTTGATAACTTTTTTGTAAACGTTTCTCACGCTTACTTAATGTTGTTTTATTGGACAATGGATTGGTTTGGTTGTTGTTGGGAAGGATGAGTTCACAGAACCCTCCTTGACAACATGATGTTGTCATTCAATTTTGTCTGTTGTGTTTGTCGTTGAAAGAAGAAGATGAGAATTACACACCACCTAATTAATCAACCTTGCAATTTTCTAACGGCATCATTGTATAGAATAAGATATCTATCATCGTAGATGCAATGCATCCAAATAAGGAGAGTCCATTAGAAGGAGATGTGTAAGCCAAGCGCAAAGCGCAAAATATAATTGCACTTAATTGTTACTAAAGACGTTTAGCGATTCAACCGTCTCTTGGTGTAAACAACACCATAAAACAAATAACAAAACAAATCTCCGACGATATCTCTCTTATCTCTCTTTACATATCCATATCCCAGACAAATGTCGTTCATACAAGATCTACTCAAGCCGGGTGGTGGAATTGCCCTTATCCCATTTATTAGAGCTACTATTGTATTGTTGCTATTGATGGTAATGTACGTACAATAATATAATTATATTATTGTGTGGAGGGTGGAGGTGCACCGTCATTGGTAGTTGGGGGTTTGAGTATATGGATGAGTCTGTGTATTGATCAATGCTATTATACATCAGAAATATACGATGTTGTAGTTTTGTGTTGATTTGGTTGATTATGGTAATATCAACCGCCTATCAACAAACAACTCAACATAAAACATACACATATGTTGCAAATCATTGATCGAAACCCAAAGCACGGGAAGACGAGGAGTACAAATATATTAGCTATAGTGACGGAGGCAAAAGACAGATTTGGAACTGCACCATGAAGAAACCCGGTATTTGTACCTTTCTCAATCTAACATTAACTTTTCTTTCATTTTACCACCACACAATATTATACAAACAAAACAATGCATAATAAATAAAACAAACAGAATAATGGGATTTGTCGGTATTGCACGTATTCACATGTGTGTATTGGCATTCTTATCAGTGGGATTATTAGTTTCAATTTCATGGTTTGAAAGTGCATGGAATGATGTGCAAAGATCACGGGGAAATAGTACGGTTAAGATTGATAAGGAGGCAGAGAAGACTGATTAAAAGATACTTGTGTGTGTATTGAGGAAAGGTTAGAAATACAAACTTATATGTCGGAGAAAGTTAAAGATTTAGGAGATTGCAGTGTACTAGGGATTAACATTTAGCTAAATAATTGGCACCCTCCAACTTGGTCACGAAGTAGTTGCAGAATACCTTCATTTGATAATAAAGATTTCTGTAAAGCCGGAGAATCAACGTGATATTTATCGTCACAGGATGTTAATAAAGTATGTTGGTGAAGAAAGTGCATCTGACCCCTGCTCTTTGATTCTTTGAAACTAGCAGCGTACAAACAATCTCTCTGTCGAAGAATAGTATCCAATCCATTATATTGATGCAATGTGATATTTGTATCACCTTCGCGTTGATTTTGTTTCCCTAGTTTGTCTTTAGATTGTTGCTTAGACTTGCTGTACCCCTGAATATCTCCATTCTCACTACAGGGTACTCTGAGCACGTTACAGGCAATAACATGTGATACATCCAGAACATCTCTTTCCACTCCTCCCAGATCTACCAAAATCACTCGCCATCCCTCATCGAGAAATAACTGAGCACGGCCAAATACATCAAGTCCCTTGCCGTCTTGTAAATTGTCGACGTATTTGTTACTACACAACCATTTATGAAAGTTACTAGGTGCACCTTTCTCATCACGATCTTGTTTCCAATTCGAAATTAGATGATCCACCCGAGTAGTTCTATAATTCAAGACAATGTCTACCGGCATGAGATTGGAAAAAGATGCACTTCTAATGAATGTGTCCCCAATTCTATTGCTCTTTGCACCAAAACTCTCAGCACAGAGGAGTACACTTTTATTATTTTCGTATTCATGTGCAATCAGATGCAATATTGCCAAATTTAGCTGTTCATTTTTACCCAACTCTCTCGATGCATACGTGTATTGTTTCGGGTTTGGTGTAATTGGGGTATACCACGGTAAATCTTCACTTAACATGGGCATGCTCCAATTGACAAATGGCTCTGGTATCGTTTGCTGGTTTTTAAATATAGAGAAAAAGAATGATTCAACAGATGTTGACGCTCCTTTATGTGGACCAGCGAATATAACTAGCCGCTGTTGTTGTTGTTGTTGCTCGCCTTGTTCATTATCTATTATTTGTTGATCTTGTTCACCACCATTGCAATTAATAGAAGAACAGCCCGTAGTAGAAAACCAACTTGATTGCAAGAATAGCAGAATGATTATAAAACTACCCAATACTACTACTGTTACCCTCCTCCGCCAACATCTTATCATATTATTAGTACAAACTCATACTCTAGAGTAAATGTAATACCTCTGTAGCTGGTGGCATTTTCTCTTGTGTTGAGAGTTTTGTTTGCACTTCACTGTTATCTTCTGAAGATTCAATATATTTCACCTTCAATAGCACCTCCTGCTACTACCACAGAGATATCCTCAGACCGATAGGTTCGCTATATATAATATATCACAACATCAATCTCCCCCCCCCCAAAAAAATTCCAGGATACCGTCACTAATTACCGCCAATTGAAATAAAGTAAGTAAGCTTATCATAACTATCTAATTCATCAAATACTGATGATGGTGTGGAGAGTTCATGACGACAGTGAAGAGTGATGGTATGTTGAATAGAGATAGATGTCAGGTTACTTCAAATGTTAGCACTTACCTACCACTTGTTGGTAGGATACCGTATCTTTCAATAAAAAAACGCCAGCTAGGGCCTGCTGATATTCATAGATGAATAAGAGGCCCTGATATCCCGTCCCTGCTGCTGATTGGTATTATTTGCATTATGATTGATGCAAGGATCTCTAGAATATCAAGGATTTAATGTACATACTATGTACCTAGCTATTTCAAAAATTACATAATTTTCGTCCTTACGGCGTATCAACACTCCAATAAAATATCTTTAAAATATCTTGTTACTGAGTTGATGGGTAATTGGTTCTCATAATAAATTCATCTAAGTTGCCGCCAAATAGAGTAGTTAGGTAGTTAGTAGTGAGAGGCGTCTTCTTTATCAATTTCAATTGCAATATGACAAACTACGATACTATACCTCAAATAATTCATGATGAGGAGGAGGCTGATGCTACAACTCCAACGACAACAGCTAATCAATCAGAAGGTATTGAATATGGCAGTAAGCTGTCTAAGTTTATGATTGGCGGAGCTATAACGTTACTAGTGTTTCTAGCTGGGCGATATTCTACAACAGCTGATGTTACCACGAGATTGATCAACAAAACAACAACTACAATGTTGCTTCCACATCTCAAGGGCTTATCGTCATCTACTACTGCATGTTCATTCAAAGACTGTTATGCATCAAACTGTAATCAAAAAGTGGCACCGTACACTTGTCTTCTTCACAATGGGGGTCCTCACGGAGGATGCTCCGCAACACCTTGGGTAGCTGGAAGTTGTAAGTGAAGATCTTTGTTGTCCATCGAGCATACCATCGAGCATATCATTTACATTTCATTTCCCCTCTTCTTCTTAGGTACAAAGTCATGCGATCTTTCTCACTGTGCTGGAATGACAATCCCCAAAGGTACCGATTCATGTGATAAACCATGCAAGAAAGAAGTTTGCAGTGGTGATCGTCTATGTCATGCCGATGCACCTTATCAGTGTACTAGTGGAGCAGCTGCATTTGGTTGTGCTTTAGGAGAACTCGAATGGACTCTGAAGACATCCTCTCAAACTTGTTCAAGCTGCTGCGATGCCACAACTTGCAAGAAGAACTAAAAAATAGGAGTATAATTTGGAGACCGTTGTAGAGTGACATACAAAGATTCACATTTCTGGTCTTCGAGAGTTAGCAAGCAAAAGACGCCTAAAGTAGATTTAAAAATAGATATTGAATGACAATTATATTATCATATTCCCAATCTCCGTTTAT
>Ga0214481_100130_pt1 | contig 35894 bp, 29 predicted proteins | sample M1_20Mar14CPVII9_4_FD_165057 | JGI IMG/M metagenome (GOLD analysis project Ga0214481, IMG submission 165057) | Marine eukaryotic communities from Monterey Bay, California, United States - M1_20Mar14CPVII9sort6BwellG10 | ecosystem: Environmental > Aquatic > Marine > Unclassified | place: USA...
ACAGATTATAGTAATATAAAAGTCAAGAGGAATGAAGATACAGCGCCATCAGCTCGAATTGGAACAGTGGTTGAGATAAGTGAATCAACGAAGAAGCAAAAGAGTGAGTTGGGTAGAGGAGTCAGCAGAGAAAGAAGAAGTAGTCATGTTCACTGGAAAAATGTATCATCAAATACCCAGAAAGTACCTACAAGTATTGATAAATCAACAAAAAAGCAAGATTCATTAATGATACAACCAATACAAAAGTATAAAGGTCATGCCTCACCAATAACACAAATTGCAGCAATACCGGACACAAACACCTTTATCTCATCATCATGGGATACTACCATACGAATGTGGAATGCTAACACAGGGGAATGTATACGTATCTTTCGTGGGCATAAAGATTGGGTACATGCTATATCAGTATTGGATAATAAGCATTTCATTTCTGGCTCTGATGATCGAACTGTGAAACTTTGGAATATTGATAATGATGAATGTATACGTACATTTACAGGACATACAAGCTTTGTCAAGACTGTGTCTCCCATGGGTACAAAGGGAGAACGATTTATAAGCGGAGGAAGAGATCGTACTATTAAGTTATTCTCAGTTTCTAGTGGTGAATGTATACAATCCTTTACCGGGCATACCGATGTGGTTTCGGCATTAGTTTCATTAGACTCTTCAACCTTTGCCTCGGGATCACATGACAATAGTATTAAGTATTGGAATGACTCTTCTCCATCTTGTGTACGGACTCTACTTGGACATACTGGATCTATCAAGGCTCTGGCATCAGTTTCAAATAAAAAGGAAATCATCTCATCATCAGATGACAAAACTATACGACTTTGGAATGTATTATCTGGAAGCTGTATACGTGAGTTTGGATCTACCAATGTTAATGCTTTGGTATTCTCTATCAGTTACATTTGTGAGGGATTTTTCTTATCATGCAGTGGGAACAGTATTAGTATGTACAATATACCAACAGGCACTTGTGTTAAAACATACGAGACTCCTCGAATATCATTGGCAGTAGCACGCTTGGATGATGAACGATTTGTTACTGGGTCTGATCAAATGCTCTACTTGTACAAGTTCTGATGATGATCTGCTGGCCGCCTTTACTGAAATATATATTCTCTCTTTAGTTGTTATAAATGATAAAAGACTGAATCTACTTGAGATCATTCTTAAGCTTTGACAATGCCATGTTATATCTTTTGTCAGCATCTTCTTCTTTTGTGCTGCCAATTAGAATCTCATCCCGCAAGAATGTCCTTATTATTGTTGCAGTACTCTTGTGCGACGGAAGAGCTTCTTGATCAATCTTATCTTCCTTATCGATTGCAGCTGTTGTATCCTTATTATTTGTCTTTACAAGTAAATCATTTACAGCAGCTTCAGCACAAACACTACCTAAACATCTCCCTATCTTATATGCATCATGAAAAGATGATTTATATCCAAATGAAAAACCAGATTGTATTTCAACCTCCTTCATTTCATCATATCCATCTAAATATGATAATGTTTTAATTGATTCCTCACGCGATCTATATTCATGATTTGCAATGTTACCAAATTGATTATTATTTGATATCAATGACGATGATTGATGTGATGATAAAACTGAGTCTGGCGAAGCATCGGATTCTTGTTCTCCATAGAATTCATCATCATGGTTATTATCCTCTCCCTCCGGCATTATATTAATGTGTTTTATTCCCCCTATACATACCTTCTTCCCTATCCAAGCACGTTCTATCAAAGCTACAATGTAAGTAGGCGGGTGCAGAGGATACCTTAAACTCAAACTCAAAATCCATAATCTCAAATCTCACATTCTTCAACCATGGCCGCATCAAACGCCGAAGGCAATGTAGGCGTGGCCCTTGGCCTAGTATGCGGTGCCGGTGCCGCCACAGCCATCGGTGCATCAGTAGTCTTCTTCCCAAGACTTGTGAAACTCGCATCACGTCGTGTATTGGCAGCATCACTGGGCTTGTCAGCGGGTGTTATGACATATGTTTCGTTTGTAGAAATTTTCATGAAGAGCGTAGATGAATTTGCTTTACATTTAGGTGTTGATGAGGAGGGTATATCGGATGATGAAGTTGAGAAGAGGGCTAATATGGGATATATTTATGCCACGTTGAGTTTCTTTGGAGGTGTTGTTATTATGTTGGTGAGTTAAGTTACTTTAGGGCTTGTTGAAGTGTCTCTGTTTCTATTGCCCCCATATTAACTGTATTGTTTTACTCTATCCAACCACACCAATGATTTAGATCGTCGATGTTATAGTTAGATGTCTAAGTGGCGAGTACCATCATCACGATATAGATAAACCAACGAAACAAAATAATAACAATAATTTAGAGACATCATCACAAGGGAATAATGACGACGAACAAGAGGCTGTAGCCCCTCATTGTGTAGGTTGTGCAACTGATCCTGTTGCTGAATTAAATGAATGGCAACAAAGGGCAGAAGAAGAGATTCAAGGGAGAGCAGTGGGTGATAATAATACAAGTTTAGGTACTCCATTCGATGATGATAGTGGAAGTGGAGGTAGTACTCCTCCTAAAGGGGATAATACTGACAATGTTAGTGATGGCAATAATAGTGCAGACAATGATTCATTCAAAGATAATCAACTTTCAAAAATAGAAGAGAATGATAATAAACTGGTAGTTGACAATACACCATCAGATGCAGCCGCTAAAGAGGCACATGATCAGAAGAAGCTAGTGAAGATGGGATTGAGCACTGCAGTTGCAATAGCTATACATAACTTCCCAGAAGGTCTTGCAACATTCGTGGCAGCGCTTGACGATCCTAGTGTCGGGGCAGTCCTTGCAATTGCAATTGGGATTCATAACATCCCCGAGGGATTATGTGTTGCCCTTCCAATTTATTATGCCACGGGGAACAGATGGAAGGCTTTCATGTGGGGATGCCTCTCTGGATTGTCAGAACCTGTAGCAGCTCTGCTGGGATGGGCAGTGCTGGCTAAAGCCGTAACACAGGATGTTTATGCTATATTGTTTGGGCTTGTAAGTGGGATGATGGTAATAATCTCCTTAAAGGAATTGATTCCAACGGCTCATCGATATGATCCAGAGGATACCGTCGTGACATATTCTTTGATTGGGGGTATGGTTATTATTGCACTATCACTTGTGCTGTTCAAACTGTAAGCTGCTAGCGTGGTAAAAGAAGTAGAAGAAGAAGAAGACAACGGCAATAAATAAAGAGAGATCGAAGTAAAGGTCTATGGGGATACTTGGTATACAACTAAAGGCATCGTATACTCGAGATAAATTAAATAATGAATCTGGGGACATTCTAATTATTCGAGAGTTGATATTGTTTCCCAATCAAGTACTCTATTGCTTAGTCTAGCACCTCCAACCGCTGACCTCCATGAAGCCTGAATCCTGAAACCTGAAACCAAGATACCCCCATGGGAATACCCCATACACAGAGTTTTCATATTTACATGAAAAGTCTAATAATGGAGTTTGATATATCTGTTATGTTGTTATGTACTATAACATTCTAATTCTACTATTACCATTAATACAAATGAACATCGAGGAATAAGACAACATATATTGCCGGTTTCATTGATTTTCAGGGATATCGAGTTGTAAAGTTACAAAACACATTTAAAATTAGGATAGTATCAGGAATCAGGGGTGATCGGTGATAGTATCAAAGAACAACATTGTTGGTGTACAATATCATTCATTATAATATATTATATCATGGGCCGATACTCCACCGTTCAATCATATGCAGATAATAGCTCTGATATGCGCACAATACCATATGATCAAGCTGTTGGTAGCAGAGAAATAAATGATACTGCAGATAAATCAGCCATCAAACCAAATAGTAATGATAATGATACAAAACAACAACAGACAAGTAGCCAACCAAAAAGTAATGATGAACAACAAACAAAATCATTGTCTATAGAATCAGCTAATCTAAAGAGTGATACTACAGAATCAACACAACAAAATCAACAGCGACAACAACACACAAACTCTCGCAATAGTAAAGCAGCATCAGAATGTAATACCAACTGTCTATTTGTAGGTGGCCTACATTCACGGATACAAGAGGTACATCTGAGTAAACTTTTCTCCCCTTACGGAGAGGTTGTTAGTATAAAAATTGTAACAAATAATCCATATGGAAGTGGCAAATTGACTACTACTGAATCTAAAGGTTATGCTTTTGTTGAATACACAACAGTTGAAGAAGCGCGTTTAGCAATATCAAGATTAGACAACAGACAACTTTTAGGTAGAACATTAACCATAAGACCGAGTAGGAGAAAAATGAATGAGTTATCACGCTCAGGGGAAACAAAGTTAACTGCAGCTGAAGCGAAGATGGCGGCTTCAAGTGTTGAATCGAAAATAGAGGCAGTAAAAAGAGCGATTGAAGAAAAGAAAAAGGGAATATAGGATAGAGAGTACTGCAGTGATATCATAAACACATAGAGCATTTAATTTATTGTTTACTTATCCAAACACACCGTCTGAGCCCGTATCACCTTGTGGAGGTCTCCATCTAGCTTTCTCGTCAGCTTTGAATGGAATTTTATGTATACTTCCATCATCTGGAAGATGCGCGTTATCACGATTTATGAAGTAATTTAGAGGTGATTGTAACTTATGTTAGTAAATGTGGTTTGCAAGGGCAATCAAAGGCAAATTAAGGTCAAATGAAGTAGTCAAACCACCAAGACTACATATTGAGCACAAACATCCACATGATAAAACAATACTAACACGGACTTTCCATCAAACCTTACTTTCAGGATAATCTCATCCATAATCTTGACAGGGTCTTCATATACAGTTCCTAGACACCAGCCTTCATTCTCATCCCACCAGTACTCAACTCTATTACCCTTTTGTATTTGATTTGCCCATGGAGGTAGCACTGCACTTCCTACCTGAAGATTCTTTTGGTCATCTTCTTTGTTTTTTAAGCTTTGTGCATCTATATTGATACCAGTTTCATCAGCATCAGTACCAAGTGAAAGAGACTTTGTTATCAGTTTGGCTGAATCCATAGATTGTATAGATACAAGCTCTCTCAAGACCATCCTCAACCTTTCAACTCCTTTTGTTGTTATCAACATCTTTCTTCGTATATCAGATGGGAGATTTACAAGTTCACCGGCTATCATAGCTATAGCATAGTATCGATCACTCTCGTCTGTAGCAATGTCTAGCAAAGACGAAGTAAATATCTGAAATACAGCTAATCTCTCCTCAGCATCAAATTGTTTTTGTTCAGCTTCTATAACTCCAGCTTCACCAAGTATACTTGCTTGTAATGGTGAAAGTGGTATGGATGTCTCTGCTAACTGTGCTTGTAGTATTCTTTCAAGACATGTAAATATCTCCTTGACTAACTTCTTTGGCTCAAGTGTATCATAAATATCTTCATCCTCTTTAGTTTCATTTTCTTCTTGGATATTATCATCCAAAACTTCATCACATATTGCTATCGGATAGGGAATACTCTTGACTACTTCCTTCACTATGAAACGATATGAGCCTCTTGCTAATAACATCAGAGACCCAGAATCTCCACTCTCTCCGATGTTTTCCTCAACATTATTCGTTGGAGCACCAATCAATATCTCAGATGCACAGCCAATTGACCCAGCCAGATCATCTCCTTTCTGAGGTTTATATACTACATGTCCATAACAGCAACTCTCTTCTAATGGGGAACTACTCTGTTTGCTTGACGATATTGCTTCTTGTATCACTGATTTATGTATGGGTATATTCAACTTTAGCTCATATAGAGAAGCAGTAGTGAGTTCTGGCGGTAGATGTGCATTAGGTAAAGGTACATCATAAAGTGATTTTGTATCATCGCCATCACCAACATCATCAACTAATAAGGGGAGTTTTATATTTTTCCTTGTAGTAAATTGCTGACCATAATTAAAGTTTGTAGCACTCATCTCCAAACATACTGATACTGATGTCGATTTACCATCCATCAATGGTCTAATGATGGAGAATGCATGTATAAATGATATTGATTGCAACAGTATTGCAATTATCATTGTGAACTGCAACATTTTAGACTGAAATTATTACTACCAATACTACTCTCTAATAACTAAAGTATGGGTTTCTGGTATATTCACTTCCATCGATATCTATTCGTAGGTAACATTATCTTCTATCGATAACTGATGATAAGTGCAAAATTGCATGTGGTATCCTAAATCCCGGTCCCCCTCATCACTCTCGCAGCAATTGCAAGTGTGCCTCTTATCCAAACATCAAGTACCATCTCTCATGAGCTTACCGCTTTTAAACCTATCACTCTACAGTACAAACCCATCTCTGTTTGCAGATCAGCTCAGAAAAGCTTGGTAAGTGTCATTGGATATCGAGTTATATGATTTTATTCCAATGCTTTTTGTCTCTTTTTGTCTCTATATATTTCTTTATATTGGATAATCGTGTATCAGTTTACTCATATCAAATACCTTTTATAGTCATGAGATTGGATTCTTCTTACTTCGACATGATATACCCGAAGTAATATGTAAACGAGCACTAAGTGAAACAGATCAATTCTTTTTAAGACCAATGGAAGAAAAGATGTCAATATCTTATGAGAATAGTCCAGCGTTCAGAGGTTATATGCCCATTGGTGTAGAGAATACAGAAGGCAAAGTTGATAGGAGAGATCAGATTGAGTATGCTGCAGAATATAATACAACAAAACAACAACTAAAGAATGGAGATGATCATTTCTACAACCGCTTACGAGCAACTAACCAATGGCCAGATGAGATACAACCAACTCTTAAAACCAGCATCATGGATTATACCTCTGGTGTTTTACATGTTGCCGATAGGATACGAGATGCAATGTGTATTGCTTTGGATGTAGATCCTAGTGAAGTATCTCAACTATTTGGGGATAAGGATGAGCCAAGTTTTTGGTCAGGAAAGTTAGTATCATACCCTCCTGTTTCTTCATCAATAGACTCAGACACTAACAGTCAAGGAGTTGGTGCGCATACAGACTCCAATTTCTTGACCCTTATCTGTCAAGACTCACATTCAACAGGCTTGCAAGTTCAAAATGTACAGTCAGGGGGTTGGATCGATGTTCCCAAAACTGATCCAGATATATTGATATGCAATATAGGAGAGCTTGCCGAGTTATGGTCGGCTAGGTATTTCTTGGCAACACCACATCGAGTTCTACGCCACTCTTCAGCTACCCACAGCCGGACATCTTTACCAATATTCTATAACCCAAAGATGGATGCCAACGTTCAGCCTATAAACACAGAGAAACTTCCTTGGGAACGTCAACAAACTAATCAGTGGAAACGACAGAACAATGCATTTATGAAGTCGGTTGGAGACAACTCATTCAAGTCTCTTGCAAGAAGCCACCCTAAAGTCTTTATTAAACATCATCAAGACCTAATATTAGACGATGGCAAGATTATAAAAAGATGAGGCAAGTCTATGCCGAGATTCAAAACAAAGAAGTCTGCTAAATTCAACATTATAGACATTAATGCCTTTTGTTTGTTATTAATCTTTTGCTCTCCTGGCAACATCCATTCTTGACTTTTCCACTTTGGCCTTGCGTTTTACTTCCAATTGTATAGATTCATTGATGTCATCAATCCACTGTTGTTTCTCTCCTAAACTTGCTGCAACAACAAAGAAGGACTTGCTTGGATGATGAATGTAAAAGCCGTCTGTAGTCTTTCCTCTTCCACCATCTTCAACTTTCATCAAATGCAAAGGTAACTCCTCATGCACCTTGTAATCACCTTGACTTGACTTATGAGCATACACTAAGACATCAGAGAACAAAAAGAATCTGTATGTTGAACTTCTTCCTGCCTGATGGCGTTTCGTCAAGTCACCTTCTCTTATAAAGATTCGTGAGGGATCATTTAACAATATGTCTCCATTCCTTATTCGGCTGGCTACATGTTTCATTGTAATTATCTTCTTGTCATCCACAACAAGAGATGAGTGAAGTTGTTTTGTTAGGCTACGGACTTGGTTTATATCTTGAAAGTCTAGCTCCTTCTTAGAAGCTTTATTCGAGCTTTCTTTCTTCTCCTTGGATCCATCTTTTCTTGTAATCTTGAGATCATTGAATCTATTGACACGTCCCAATAACTTACTGAAAGCTGATCGCTCTACAGTCATTCCCAAGTAAGATGCTGCACACAGAGAATATTCGAGTACGTCGAGGCAACAACTCAGAGCAGAGCGATCAAGATGAGCATTATCAATTGTAGCATTAATCGCTGCATGGATAAGGTGCCAAATGGAGGAGAAGAGTTGGCGTGTAGTCTCTTCCAGCTGCAGAGGTTCTGCAACAGTAATGAAGTTGTCATTACGCACGGCAACTGTTCTGATAAACTCTTGAGCTGGTTTGACGCTCTTAACCCAACGTTGCATACAAGTGGCAAGGTCTTCTTGTCCTTTGAATGGCAGCGAAGGAGAAGAAGATCCTTGATCTTGCTTGCTTTTGTCTTGTCCAGACGAATGATTGGAGATGGCTATTGGGATTGCTTCAATTGACTCGTATATCATTGATATATAGTCTCGAAACTTATCAACCTGACACACTCCTCTTAGGTTTGTTATAAACTCATTCTTGGTCATTCTCTTTGGAGCCTTGCCCTTGCTAGCATTTGTACGTGATTTGTGTAAATCTGTATTCAGCATAATGATTGCAAATGAAACAAGAAATACAGTGTCCTGATCTGGAAATGGACATTTGTGCAAATCGCCAGCGTTGTCTTCCCAATAGCACTGACTAAAGGTTGATATAATTCGATCAATCCTTTGAGCTTCGCCCGGTAGTCGGAAGCCACAATTAGTTAGATAATGTCGAATTGCTTGTTCAATGTTCATCCCGACAAACGACGTTGCTCTAGTAAAGTTGAAACGGACGAGGTTGAAGAAATCAATGTCATCTCCATCAACTCCTCCTTCGCCAAGGTATTCTCCAAGTATGCCATCATCAATAGAAGATTGATGAATTCGAAGAAATGCTGATATATGCCTCTCCGAAGATGTGAGAAGACGACTTGCAATCAAATAATCAATACCTCTCTTAAGACCTTCACCTGCTATTATCTCGAATGCTTTATCATATGATTCTTGTTTACTAGTACTCGTCTGAGTGAGTTGTTGACCACCCTCTTCGCTCATAGAATTGTTAATACCAAACGAGATAGGAGAAGCAAGATCATAGCTTGGTGGTCGAAGCAAAGGTTGCAGTAATGTTGTCTTTCTCTTTTCAATCTTCTGCCAATAATCAACTATATTATCATCTTCAAAACTCTTTGCAGGCTTGATTGGAGACAGCTTAGGACTCAAGCCTATGCCTAAGGATATATTTCTTTCCAGAGACTCATCCATATCCGAGTCGTTCATAGCACCAGCCACGTCCGATTGCCGGTCATTGAGTTCTTGTTGAGTTGCAACACAATCCATAATGGACTTTGCAATCGCAGTTAGTGCACAGAAAGCTTTCTCTCTTAGACTTTGAGCAGATTCACGTACATTCATTACAGAGTCATTCTCTGAGTGAGGAACACTGGCTGATCGTCTTGGAGAGCTGTTCTCTCCATTGATACTGGATACTTGCCCTTCACAGATGATTGTACCACATTGCTCAGTTAATGTACTGAGTGCCTCACATATTTTATTCATAAGCTTGCAATATGTTAATGGTAAGAGCATGTCATCGCCCTGATTGTTGTAATTCACGAACAAGTCAATATTATCTTTTGGGTTCGAGAACCAACGTTTAAGCTCATCTAATACATCTAACTGCTGATAAAAGAGTGATGGCATATCACTCTTTGAGATGGATCCATCACCACGAGAATCTCTCACTTGTGGTCCAAGGCAAATAATCTTCAGAACGAAATTCTCAATCAGTACAGCCAACTCATTCTTCATATGACTACGGTAAAGAGGGTTGCACCACAACTGAGAAATAATACGAAGGACGCGTCTATATACTCGACAATCTTCAATTGCCGCCGATGTGTTAGACAGTAGTAGGGTAGGAACAAGCCGTCTAATCGCATAAACCATTGTTGGAATAGATTCAGTACCGTCATCGTTGTTGCCTATCACAATTGCCTTTACAACGGAAGTTGGTCCACTAGTGCCCTCTACCGATGATACAGCAACATGCCACTGATCAAGAAAGTGTGAAAGCAGCTCAAAACTTAAAAGCTTGCTGGCAACATCACGAGGCACCGGCTCTGTGTTGTTGAATATCATTCTCACTTTACCTGAACAAATCTTGACGAAGCTGGCGAGGATTGCAAATGCAATGGTATTGGAATAAATGATACACTGATTTGATGTTGGAGATAGAGTTACATCTTGACCAAACAAGCCATTTCCGATAGAGTACAGCATATCATGCCAGAAAAGTTCGCTACCTCCTGATCGATGTATTTGATATGAAGCTAGTTGGGTGTAGTGTTGAGCTGTCTCAAGAGAATGACACTGAACCATTTCTGACAGACTCATATCTCCACTCTGTGTCAGCAAGATTCCTACAAACTCCTTTAATGCAATAGCAGCGGCTTGAGGTGCACCACCATGAATGTTTTGCTCCATATCATCAGAGAGGAGGAAGTCGTCTGATATACTACCTCCTGAAGTGCTCTTATTAAATGGCCAAGCGTTTGTAGGCACTGATGCACCAAAGTAAAACACAAAGAGGTAGAATCTCAACACATACCCAATCGTTCTATCATTCAATCTTCCTCCAGAATAACGTACAGCATCGGAAACGAAGTCAACGCATGAGCGAAAGTATGTCTCTCGTGCCGTAGTGGTGGCTACATCACAAACAACCTGTATTGACAAGTCAAGTAATGTGAGACGATTAGCACTGATGTCACCGAAGTTGTTGTCATTATCATCATCGGTTACATCGTGAGCGAAAAAGCTTGTCTCGTTTAAAAGTGAAATCAAACCTTCAATGGCCATGAGTGAAGACCCACCTTGTGCAGTATAGCACGAGGTAAGTATGGGTGTAATTGTGGCTACTCTTGATTGTAAAATAGATTGTAACTGTGTGCCTTCATTATCAAGTTCCATACAAGACTTTGCGCATTCAATTGATGGAATAAAGTGCATCGAATCCAATGTTGTCTGTAGTGTATCATCGGAATGGCTAAACAGTGCACCAGGCGTTGTATTCTTTATCAAATGCGAGTATTGTGATCCTGAATTGGAAGAAACTAAACTCGTTTGGCTAGGAGACCGTGAGAAGTCATCGTCGATTGAGTCAAATGAGTGAAGCTCATCACTCGGAGACGCAACAGATGATGATGCACTCTGCGAGGCACGATTGTTGCTCCCCGAGTGCGTTGAAGATGAACCAACCCAGGCCGGTACAGCTGTTTCACTTTCTTCTCGTGACGATTGAATCAAGTTGAGCCGACTTTGAGCCGACGATGAGCTCATCAAGGTATGAGTCGTTCTGTCCATGATGTGATATTTCCCTACATCTGAGGATACTACTGTACCACCAGTGCAGTAATAAGCCTTTAACTCTTTTCTTCCAGCATCAGGTCTAGAATGCAATACTGATAACACAAGTGGTAATGGACGTAGACACTCTAGATTTTCCAATCTCTGCCGATAAGCGAGGAAGATTGGCTGATCAGACTTGGCCGCCAAATCTGCCAAGAAATTTCTGGGTGTTCTTTCTAACACAGTATAACCATCAGGGATGATGTCGCCTCTAGTTGGCCTGAGACAAGTTATCCCTGTGATGGGATTACCCTCTCTTGAACGTCTGTAGCAAATGTAGACACGCTCTCCACCAGAAGACGATACATTAATGTTTGCTGCAGGTGACACTGATTGATCACTACCGCTCTTTGCTGGGGTTGACAATTTGCCTTTTTCTTTATCACCTTCCTTCACTATCCGAACAACACTAAATCCAGGTGGTACAAATTCATTTCTGTCTGGATAGATGATACACAAGGCAGTCACACAAGGCCGTTGAGCTGCTCGATCCCAACTCTGTTCCTTCTTTACATTCAAATAGAGACGTTGTCGCTTTCTCCCTGGTACCATATTCTTTGATGATTCTTCTCCAAGTAAAAAAGCTCTGTAATATCCTCGTGGTGGAATATCTGACCCAGATGTAACGATAACATCGGTAATGGCAGCTGTGGCAACTGAGTTTGGACATTCATCCAATGTTAGTAACACACTACCTCCCGATTCTACACTTTCCTTATTTGGTGTTGTTGAACTATTATTGATAGTATAGCTGCTTTGAGATACAACTGCCGACTTGGAAGATGAACCAAATCGTGCCTTGAACTTATTCTTTACCTTGCTTGCACTTGAATTTGTTTGGCTTGTATGGTTGTAGCCAGTTGATAAAAGTTTCGATGTTGACAATATTTTTGCATATTCGCTTCCAAACATTGTCATACGACGTTTCTGACCAGATGCTGTTGCAGTATTATTATTACTATTTGAAATCTTTGTAGATGATGATTCTAGAGTTTCAAATGAAGATTGTTGTTGTACAGAATCATCAGGTGATGTGACAGTCGAGCTCTGCTGCTGTTCTTCACCACCAAACTTGTCTTCAAAACTAAATGTACCAGTTTCAGTATTCCAACTTGATTCTGTATTAATAGTATCAACTCTAACTATATCATCCTTGTCTTTTGGAAAGCCATGACTATCAGTAGATTCAGATTTTTCAATATTAAAGTCTAAATCCAATGGAGTAGAATTAATCTCATCTTTAACACTATTATTTGAAACTTTTGGTGTATTCACAGGAGGAGTTGCTGCCAATGGTAGAGGAGGGGGTACTACTGTAACTATTTCTTTATCAGCAACAGTAACTGAAGATGTTTCAACAGTTCGTGAACATAAATCAGCCAGTGCCACAGTACCCATCAATTTAGCACCAATACTATATGATTTATCCCTGCAACCACCTCCAATCGATGAATGGATACTACCGCTGCCATCCGATATATTACGCTTTAATGATGAGGAAGAATTTGGAGGACGTGGAGGAAATCTAGAAGTTAATGTTGGTTTAGGTGTTGAAAATGGCGAGGCGCCGCTTGACATGGACCGTTCGGATGCCGTGATACTTGTTGTATCATTATTACTACTATTGTTATTATATTCACCAGCTATGGAACTATGATTGCTTGTTGATATTATCTTGCTTGATGGTAAACGTGGACCAGTTATACTACCGTGAAGTTGTTGTAAATTATTATTAAACTCAAAATTACTAGACGGTGCATCACCTTCGGTAATTTGATTAAATATAGATTGTACGAGACGATTGGCTTGTTCAAGACCGTGTATATCTGGTGTTGTAGTGGAGGTGGTATTATCACCAGTCCCTGAACTGATTTTTAATGGCATAGAAAGATGGTGCACGTGAGTTGATTAATAGTTCAAATTTATCTTTGTGGTGGCGTATGATTTCGTTCGGCCTGCTTTGCAATTTCTAACGGTATCAAAGCACTAATCCGATTATTACATATCATATGGCTGTAGTACTAGAGGTAAAATAAGGTACATGTCCAAGTACATACAATACAAATTGTGCACTGTTTAGATAGACCAATTTTCAAACTTCCCTACTTGCATCATTTTTTCGGTACTTTGTGTAGAAAATATATCCCTAAAAGCGGTCTCTTTAGTGATCCACGCGACATATTTTTACTACTGCCTAACTGCCTCATTCCTTCGCGTGTCCGATCACAACTGCCCCTTTTATCATTTTCTTTTGCAACAAATAGTGATCCAATCAATCAAATCAAAGGGGATAGAGAGAGGGCTAGTACATATATCATTCATAAATTCATTGTTGATAGGGAAATAAAGAGCTTGAATTAGTGAATCGTTAAATCAAAAACAGAGAGGAGGCTAGTACATAATATAATCATCAATACATCAACAATGAAGTGTACTGCAATCCTACTCTTCCTATCGATCATCTCTCAAGTCGATAAGACCCTTGGACAATGGCGTTGTGGTGCTGGCTTTGGAGATGCAACTTGTGCTGATGGTGGCTTTGATGGGTGGTGTTGTTCATCCTCGGGATATTGTGGTACAACCGACGCTTGTAAGTTTATGCATGCATATCATTATTCTTCATATCATGTGCATATCATGTGCTCTTGGCTCTTCCATCTCTCATCCATCTTGTTATTTGCAATAGATTGTGGTACCGGATGTCAGAACGGATGTAGCGGAGATCCAACTACTCCACCTCCGACGCCGCCACCAACGCCGCCAAGCACATCATGTGGTGGCGGTAGCGTCGGTAATGGTATATGTGCAGACACAAGTCTATGTTGTAGCCAGTATGGATACTGCGACATTACACCTGAGCATTGTGGAGCTGGTTGTATTTCTGGACCCTGTACTTCCCCAACAACACCAGGGCCCACTCCTCCCATTACGCCCAGCCCTACTCGTTCACCTAATAACGATCCACCTCCTGATATTGCTGGCGGAGACTCACGTGTTATCGCCTATGTTGGTAATTGGGAACCATGTCCGACAGCACAGCAGCTTGATGGAAAGTCCGTGTTAGTATGTTTTGTCATGTGTGCATATGTGATGTTCGATATGATCAGGTTAGGTAATATAGAGAGAGCAAGACGACTTTACTACCTTGTTTTGATTACCTTTACAAACCACATGTTCTAACAGAAGTTGAAATCACCTCTCTCATCATCTCATACCTTGTGAAATGTGCATCTTCCAGGATATACACACATCGTTGTAGCTTTTGCAGTGAGTTATACCTACAACGCAGCAAAGAATAATTGTAATGCTCAATGTGACCCAGGAACTTCAGTACCTCTCTGCACTACTCAGACAGGAAATCAGATTGATGATTGGCAAGCAATGGGAATCAAGGTCATTCTAAGCTTCGGAGGTGCCGGGATGGGAGGCTCTTGGAACGGAGACCCTAACAACTGCTGGGATAATTGCTTTGGAAAGGAGGATACAGTCTCTGATGCACTAGTTGACATTGTGCAAAGCCAGGGATTTGACGGTGTCGACATTGACTATGAGTACTGCTATGATTCAGGAGGTTGTGCACAATCTACATCGTTATATTCCGATACTGCTGCTCAATACTTCTTGGAAGAGATGACGATCCAATTGAGGCAAAAGATGGATGCCATTGTGCCCGCCAAAGATTATGAGCTTACTCATGCTCCTATGGACAGTGATATGGTCCCTAGCTCACCATACTTTCAATTGCTAAAGAGGCAAAACGACAAGCTCAACTACATTATGCCGCAATTCTACAATGGGTACAACAATCTTAATAATGGTTTCGTTGGATCTGGTGCTCATGTCGTCTATAATGACATTGCCAACATTATGTTCCCACAGCAGCCCGAGAAGGTTGTATTTGGATTTTGCATTGGTGCCTGCGGTGTTTTCAATCAAAATGGTAATCAAGCCGTTTCAGTAATGCAAGAAATCAAAACTCATTCAGGAGGAGAGTATGCATGCAATGGTACGTATTTGCTGATATAAGAGTGGCTGCCATATGTCTATATGATTACTCACATCTTACTCTTTTCATTCCACAATCAAGGCGGTGCCTTCTTTTGGGTGGCATCTGCTGACGTGAATGGAGCTTGGAGCGATCTTGTTTATCCAGAGGTGACTCAAACGGCTGGCTGTTCTGCGTCAGGAACAACAGGGCCAACAAAGTCGCCCTCAAATAGCCCTTCTTCAAAGCCCACACCTCAACCTACGGTGAGTTATCATTTTGGTGATATAAATTGTGGGATTTATGTACATATCTGTCTCACTTTGCATTGCACCTTAAATCTTTTACCACACACTTTAGACCCCACAACCCACACCTGCACCATCCCCACCACCGACCTTAGCTCTTCCTGGACAGTGTTCAAACAATCCAACGATTGCTTGTGCAGTAGCCACAGTATCAGAAGATTGTAACTGTGGAGCCCGAAAACTACTGAAGGGCGGAGAACAGAAACCTCTCAAGCAGAATAACCTTAGGAGATTGGCAAAGAAGACACCTTCTCCAACTCCCCCTGCAACTCCAAACCCCACATCTAATCCGACTGTCAAAGCAACACCCAATCCTACCTTTGCTTCTACACCGAACCCGAGCAAGGCGGTAAGTCTTAACTTTTTTGATACACATTCAATCTTACAGACCTATGAACTGACATTCTTCTTTCCTCTATATACAGCCCACCGATGCACCCTCTTTGCCACCAGTAGACTCGTGTACCTGTATTCTTCCCACACCTGAGCCTAGCCCACCTCCAACTCAGCCGCCTATGACTACTGCTCCAGTAACTCCGAATCCAACAACTGCAAACCCTACCAATCCCCAAGGACCGTGCGTCTGCAAAGACTTCAACAAGAATCTATGTCCGGGTGCATGTAGAGGAAGTTCGTGCCAGTGGATTGGCGGTAGAACTAAGGAATGTCAACCAATTCCTTTCTAGAGGAGCAAACAGTTATATATTCGTTGTGATATGAAGAGAAATTTATTTGTCGATGTGATCTATATTCAGGCGGATCAAGTAATAATGATTCATGCGAGCTTTTAGATTATACCCTTGGAATGTAAGGTAACAGAAGCTTTGAGGTTTATAATATACTATATCTTAGCTAGTTTTTTTTGTCGTTCTCTGCAGTATCATATACATTACTCATCCAAAAGCTGTTAGCACATTCTTACTCTTTGGAATTATAACGATATTCTTCCTGCACACGATATGGCTCAGTAAGTATCCAATTCTTCTTCTTCTTTAATTCTCTATCACAACATCGTTTATAATATGCAATTAATGTCCGACATTCATCCAATGGGTTATCATTAGGTGATGGTAATTGTTTCTTATCAGTATCTGCAGCTGATATTACTACCGCTGGCTTCTTTTCTTCATTAATCTTTAACTTCTTTAAACGTTCTGCCTCAACATCTGGATAATAACTCTTTGCAAATCCAGCCTTTTCTATATCCCTTGCTTTGTCAGTTGCATCCTTTGCTAAACATTCAAAGAGACGTTGAGCATGTTTCTCACAACCACTTGGTTCTACTGGGAAGTAATCGGGTAACTTGGATTCTCCCTCAAGTGTTGGTGTACCAGATAGAGCATCACGGATTCTATTGAATACCATCTTTTCTATATGTTTGTTTGTTTGTATGTATGTTTGTTGTTACACTTATTGTATAGTATATTTTTATAGTTGTTGCAAAGTGATAGTGATTTGTCTCGTGAGTTGTCTTATGAACTCTTCCCAAATCCACTAATGATTACAGCTCTTTGCAAAGGTATTCCCTAGGATAGTCACGTATATAATTGAAGGTATGGTTGCTGTTATAAAATAGTCAATATGCTATGTTTTATAACTGTGCCGTCAGCAGTCAGTCAGTACCATAGTCAGTCAGCAATAATTTTATTGAGCGGTATCCTTGCCAACCAAAAAAGTTATCAAACAAAGACAAAAGTTGTGTTTGTTGTCGATATAACAAATACTATTGATATAAAGATTGATCAATACCACAGCCCAATATAATTATAAAATATAAAGATATATATTTTAATTCCTCAATATACGGTGGCCTTAATTGTTTGCGAGCGGTGACTCTCAACAAACCAACCAACCAAAATAATTTTCAATACCCGGCCCCATACCACAAAACAATCAATATAATAATAATAAATAATAAATAAACATGGTACGAGTATTCATTAAAGGTGGGGTATGGAAAAACTCCGAGGATGAAATCCTCAAGGCAGCAATAATGAAATATGGTAAACAACAATGGGCACGCGTGGCATCATTATTAAATCGTAAATCTGCCAAACAATGTAAAGCACGATGGAATGAATGGTTAGACCCCTCGGTACGTAAAGTGGAATGGTCCCGTGCTGAGGATGAGAAGTTATTACATTTGGCTAAGTTAATGCCGGCTCAATGGCGTACGATTGGTCCGTTGGTTGGTAGAACGGCTGGTCAATGTCAAGAACGGTATGAACGATTACTAGATGAAGCAGCCATGGCAGCTGGTGGCGGTGGCGGTGGCGGCGGAGATGGCGTTGAAGAGGGAATGGAGGCTGCATCAGCACGTAAACTCCGTCCAGGTGAGATTGATCCACATCCCGAAACGAAACCAGCACGTCCAGACCCCATTGATATGGATGAGGATGAGATTGAAATGTTACAAGAGGCACGTGCACGATTAGCCAACACACAGGGTAAGAAGGCCAAACGTAAGGCACGTGAAAAGATGTTAGGCGAGGCTAAACGTATGGCAGACTTACAAAAACGTCGTGAGTTAAAGGCTGCGGGATTATTAGATGGGAGTATGCGTACGAAACCACGAAAGAAGATACGTGATATTGATTTAGGTGTTGAAATTCCATTTCATAAACCAGCACCATCGGGATTTCATTCAACACAGGATGAGGATTCAAAAGCCGAATCTATACGTAATCAACGATTGAAGGATGTGGATTATAGACGTATTACCGAAAGACAATACCGAGCACGTGATCGTGAAGCGAAAGAACGACAGAAACGGGAAGAGAATCGATTACGGAGTTTAGAAAGGAGTAATATGCAATATGTGGTGGCTGAAGTATCAAAACGGAATGATCCAATAGCAGCCCGTAAAAGGGGCGTGTTGACAATGCCTGAACCAACAATTGGTGATGAGGAATTACGTAGAGTTGCCAAGGCTGGGGAAGAAGAACGTGAGGCTATTGCAACTTTATCGGGGGAAGGGAATCTTAAAATGGGAGAGTCAGGTGCAACTGATGCATTATTGGGGGATTATAGTGATCGACCACTGCCAACGCCTATGCGCACTCCTGCTGCTAGTGCACAGGCTTCGAAGTTATCGAGTACAGAGGTTATTCAACGTGAGGCTATGAATTTACGTGCACTATCCACTGGTCAGACACCTCTATTGGGGGATGAGAATGCCGAATTGTTAGATGGAGGTGCAGGTACTGGTGCTATATTAAAGAATGACGGAGAAGCAGCAGCTGCTGCCGCGTATGGATCAACACCCATGGTTGATAGGATGAATGTGGATGATGCTGCAACTGCCGGGGGACGTAGTGCAAAGACCAACGCTACTCCACTTACATTTGCTTCATCTCATCGTGATGAACTTGGATTGAATGCTGCTGCTGCAAATAATGACAATTTACGACCCCCATCAGAACTACGATCTGTTACTGATCATGAAGATGATGTGCACTCTGTTGGTGCATCATCCTTTGGGGCATCTACATTCGCCTCCAAGGGCTTATCCTTACGAGAATTGGCACGCGAGGAGCGTAAGCGTGCCAAACGTGCACGGAAAGAGTTGGAGGATGCACTAGCAAACCTCCCCGCACCTCAGTTTGAGTATGAATTAGGTGCACCTGAGGATGTTGATATGGAGGAAGCAGATGAAGACGAGAGAGCTGCTATGATGGTAAAGGATAAGGCAGACGAAGATGCCGAGGAATTAGAGCGTCTAAGGAAGGAGGCTGAGAGATTGTACGAAGAGCAAAGTTCAGTGTTGAAAAGAGCAGAATTGCCTAGACCTAGGGGTGGGGCAGTATTGGAGCGTCTCAATGGCGCAGTGGAAGGCACATCAGACATAGATGCAGCAACGAGATTACTCAATGAGGAAATGGCCACACTCATCAATCACGATGCACTTTCTCAGCCCATTATGCCAGACAAGTCCGATCCTGTTGTTGCGGCATCTTTGAGTGGAGGAAAGAAGGATAAGAAAGACAAGAAGAAACGAAAGCATGCTGCAATTACGGAGGAGAATATTCCTGAGGTATCACTAGATTACTTTCCTGAAGAGGCATTGGATACTGCCAAAAACATGCTTGCCGAGGAATTCAAAAGTATTATTCAAGAGAAACGAGAAATACTTCAGTCTACAAAAGGAATTTACTATGAAGAGGATGATGATGTGCTCAACGCGCTTACTGAAGAGACTATAGCGGCTACATCTAATAATGCCTCTAGTGTTACATCTCTCCAATCAGAATACACATCGCTTCAAAGTGCCACCAAAGCACTGACCAAACCTTGCTCCAAACTTGAACAGAAGCTGAACATTCAAACAGGAGGATACACTCAACGTTCGACTGCACTCATTGATTCAACATTGCACTCCTTTGCCGAATTGCAACACTCTCGTATTGAGCAGGCAGTGTACACTCGTCTACGTGCTCACGAAACTAAGGGAGTATCACTTCGATTAGAGAAGCTTGCAGATGAGGTAGAACAATTGGAAAAAGAAGAGATGAATAAGCAAAGGAGATATGGTGACATTCAGCACGAGAAGAACCGACTATTGCTGAAGATGAAGGGAAGCAAATCGCCAGCCTAAGGATTTTAGTGTTTAGGTTTTGTTGCAGTATAGTATCCTAACCAGGTATTTAAAACTTTGAAGTTATCAACAAGGGGGTGACTACTTCACTTTCCTGAAAGAGTTGCATTTGCTCTTGGGATTATTCTTGCATGGATAGACTTCTTTAGGCGTTCGAGCTCGGTATCCTGGGCTTGGGAAATATGTCACCCTCGCCATCCCAACGCCAAGCGTGGTATGAGCACATGAGAGTACCATACCGTCTTCTTCCACACATCCTTCACTTAATGGTGCAGCACGATGAGGCTTTAGTATTAGAGAAGTGAGATGTTATACATGATAATTATGAGTGTATGTTGAGGTGGTATCCTAAAATTACAGATGAACATACAACGATCAACAAAGCACGCCAATTACCTTCCACCCTGATAATAACATTAGATAGAAGAGAGATTTATACACATGATAAGAGTGAGGTATATACGAAGGAACAAGGATGGATACCGCTAATAATATACTTACACGTCTGTCACAAAAGAATCAACATCAAACGATGCTTTCCTTGCCATTCCTCGAGTAGATACACCTCCATTGTTGTAGAATATCAACACGACCTTGATACATTGCTAGAGCTGCCTTTACTTTGGAAGGGATACTGGTATGATCTGCAAGATCAATAGATACTTGTGCATCACTTGCTCCCAACTTGATACATTCAGCAGCTACATCTTCCAAGGCTTCCTGCCTTCGTGAAGCTAGGATAAGTTTGACATTGTCATACTTTGATGATAAGTGTAGCGCAATAGCACGGCCCTAGTATCATATATCGTTTGGTATAGAATCTCAAGGTAGATGCAAAAGGAGGATACCGAACAACATACAAACATTGCAATAAGAAACTCACAACACCATCAGACGAAGCACCTGTGATCAACACAACCTTGTTCGCATATGCATCTCTCGGAGGTGTAGAAAGGATAGCAGATGCAAAGTTAGTCTTCTTCTTGAGCGATACTAAAAGCTTGCCAATAGCAATGCACGAGAAGAGACTTGTTAAGCCTCCGATTGCAGCAAAGACGGCAGTAGTCTGTTGTGATCGTAGAAATGCTGGTAGAGCTAGAGGAAGGAAGAGCAGACGACTAAAGAGACGTGAGCCTGATGAAGAAGTTGTTACGATATCATCTAACTTTGTTGAGTATAAGTCTGTTGAAAGCTTGCGGTATCCTAACTTCATGTTCGTATTACTCAACTTATTGTTCAAGTTTTAGTATTTTAGTTGGATGATGATGAGATGGAGAGAAAGCTGATGACGGAGATGAATGTAGAAACGCAACAAGAGATATGGGAAGAAAGAAGAGTTGATTCATGTTAGTGTATTATCGGATATGAAGTTGTTGTGGGTTATAATGTGAGAGCAAGTGAAGAGGATTCCATCAACTCACCACATGTTGTGTACCGGTATCCTGATGATCACTTCTTGGGATAAAAGGGCTTGTCCTCGTACTCTGGTATCCTAAAAGCACACAACGCACACTCTCCACACTCAAAATTGAGCTCATAATTTTCATCTTTGGATCGAGCACACATCTCTTCTACTACTACATCTACTACTACTATAAAGTGTCGACTACTACACCTCTTCTTCGTATAAGGTAAGTCACACTCAATGATATGAAAACTACAGGATTAGGATGATTTGCTTTGTTGTTGTTGTCGGTGTTATCCTTGAGTTATGTTGATGTCGTATGTTTAGTTAGTGCTGGTATCCTAAATGATGAAGGGGTTTCTGCTTTGTTGCCGCAGTGCGTCCATTCTCTTGGTTATAATCAGTGTTGGGTGAGCGATGCCGATATCATCTTTGGTTGTGCATGTGATGTAAACATATCCTCAGAGGAAACATTGTTCTTGACTCGAATATACATTGCCTCTCTTGCGGTATCCCACTCTTTGGAGATGTATATATAATGTTTGTAGTTTGATAGAAATGTATATGTGAATGTAGACGGTTCCTCTGGTGTTGTACTTGCAGCATTGTGATTCATCTGTGTCGGTTGATTTGTAATGATGTCGATTTGTATTAAAACAACATCTGTGGTATCCTTAATGCTAACATGAATCCTCACCATCCTTCTTCGCTTCATCAACATCTCCCCTCCAACAGACAATCAACCATGCATCTCTCTTCATTCAAGTACATCTGTAGTGCCATGGCACTCCTTGCCACTCCAAGTGCTGCCCAGCTTACTCCTTGTGGCTGCGAGGAGGATGGCGTGTCATTCTGTAATTTCGACTATGGCTCAACTGGCACTTGCGAGCCTTGTAGCAACTTCTCCGAGCGAGACAACTGCTTCACCGATGGTCTCCCTCTCGCTGGTGAAGATGATTGCGCTCAGCGCTGCTTTGATCAGCCGTCTGCACTTACTGCTAATACTTGGGCCGTTAATTATAATGATGATGCTGTACCTGATTTTACAACAAGTTCAACCAATGAAGTTGTCTTGTCGTATTTGATTGGCGCTGGAAAGACCCCAACATTGAACTTGTACGCTGGTGCTGATTGTAGTGCTACCACTGCCGCCACGACAGGAGTGGCAACTCCAGCTGTTGTTTCACAAGTTATTTCTGGCGACTCGACTTTGGATACTCTTACCGTCGGAATCGATATTGATAAGGCACTAATCACAAGTAGCAACATTTGGAACAACGTTGACTCATCTCTTGAATTCTGCCTTGCCGTGACACTAGAGTCTGGTGGAGAAGTCATCACGGAAGAGTAAGTAGTTTATGCCTGTATTATGATGTTATAAGCTCTCCTCTTCTTCCTTTCTAACCTTCCTTCTCTAAATCCACTACGCTACAGCTTGCAAACCTTCGACATAGCATTCGACTTCGACGTTTCATTTGATGCTACTGACTTTGCTGCTACTGCAGACAGCGCAGGTGCTGCTAACACTGCTATTGCGAATGTCAACGACTACATCTCAGCATGTAAATGTGACGGCACAACCTGTGATACTAATGCTCTTGGCCCAGACGAAATTCTCCAAGTGTGCATCACGTCCTCAAGCAGTGAAGTGGCCATCTCTCAAGTTACAGAACTTGACCTAGCCCAAACAACAGGTGGTTCAATGGCTGTTGTTGACGGTGGTAGTGTTGGAAATGCAGCTATGTCAGAGATGACTGGATATGGTGTACAAACCGTCGTGCCCGCAAGGTTCTTTACATCTACGGATACCATTGACGTCTCTGGTGTCGTACAAGTTGCATTCGCCTCAGGCCGCCGTCAACTTGTTGCCTTTGGATACAACAATGTCGATGGTCGTATGATGCTTGACTCACCCTTCGACAGCAACACTCCCGAAGGCCTCGCCACCAAGGATGTTGCCCACCATATCCATCTGACTGTTGATCCTCCCCCTCAAGAGGCAGAAGGAAACTTCGACTTCGAGGTTGGTGTCAAAATGGCCACTGATGATCTCATTTCAGCTGCTTGTGTTCCTCAAGTTTTCAAGTTCTCGGCTACTGCCTTTGCAGCTCTAGTCATGTTTTGGTAGAAGATAGGTCCTACGATACTCTCTGTTGGTGTCGTTTGTTTTGAATGTACATGTTGTCTTGAATTGGATGATTAGGCAGACCCCTGGATGTATTGTCATAGAATAGAATATAACTTAGACAAAATGGGTCTCATGCTTAACTCAGCTGTTCTGTTCCGCAAGCTTTCAAGTTCTCGGCTACTGTCGTATTTGCAGCTCTATCAAGTTTTGGTAACGAGACTATTTAACATTTGAGGAACGTCATTATTGTATAGCAAGAGTGTGTGTTGCCTGGTACCTGCTGGCAAGGAGATATACTGCTCATTACTTGACAGTGATATTGACCTACAATGCACATTTGGGGAACTTTGTTTGAACAGATTAGGTGAGTTGGGGCTTACTGCACGGTTACCTAACATAATTATTAGTGCAGGTTGTTTACACAGAATACGAGCTCTACAATATTCATCTTTCTTTCGATCCTTATACTACATACCTTTGATGTCCATCTAGCTACAGAAGTATATATGAAGCATGTTCAATGAGTTTCTCTTTAGAGCTTACTCGAGGGAGACTTATCAAGATCATTCAGTGCTTGCATTTCCAGTAGCGCCTCCTCTAACAAATGAGTCAAACGCTCAGGCCAATCATGCTCCTTGAGAGCTGTTACACAAAACATACAATGACTTGGATAGATCGAGTACGCCAGAACTACTCCATCGGATACCACCTCTCCATATCCCCAGTTATCAAAACGACTGCATGTTAAGCTGGATCATCGAGACGGACAGTAATCAATCTTAATTTGTTCCATTGCACAAATACTTTGACCCGATCCAGCCAATGGCACACTAGATGCAGGTCTCTGACCTTCTATCTCACCTTTACCTTTACTCATTGACTTGCTCTTTCTTGAATTGTTTGATGACGGCGGAGGATACATTAATATCCAACCTCTTGATTTGTTCGTTGCCATATCATGTGGTATCATTGCATCATACAGATGTTTGACATCTACCCAATAGGGAGCATATTTGAACCGTGCAACATCCAACACTAAACATGAATCAGTTGGTGGATGATAGGCCGCTATTGGACTAAAGTGGCCATCTCCCGTTTGATGTAGTGCAGATCTTGCAAAGGAGGTTACTAGAAAGCAACCCCCATTATTTGACTTCGTCTGTTGTATACTGGTATCCTCAACATCTGTCTGCGGTGGATTTGTCACCGCATTGATTATATCTCTTCGAAACTCTTCCAAGCTATATCCTTCTGTTGTATGATCATCTATATTTTGTATTGCTCCTTCATCATTATTCAAGGTATCAACAGGACGTTTCATCTTCAACTCAACACCCTGACATCTTGCCAATCCACAATACTGTTCAATAGTAATACCCTCCCTCCTTACCCGTTCCTCTTCTAAGCAACAACGTTCTAATAACATACTTTCATCACCATACCATCTCCATCCACCTCTCCATCGTACATTTGGATCCATTGCTAATGCATTCAGTATGAGGATTAAGGTAGTGACGCCACAATAGGCTGGATCAATTTGATTTAAGAATTGTTGTGATAATGGAAAGTATGCTTCGGCATTAGTACTTTGTAATGAGTCTAAGAAACGTTGTTTACCGATAGGTGAATTAAAGGCTACTAAGTTTGATGGAAGTGATCTACATTTGAATGAATACTTTGGATTTGGTAGTGGTTCGGGTAGTGGTTTGTTTGGTGAAACTAGTAATTCATTTTGATGACATGTATTATGAGGAGATGATATTGATTGTTGTTCTATATTATCTTTACAGGTACATGTTTCACAATGTTTTTGTAAAGTCTTGACATCTTCTGATTTACTATTATCACTTGTAGTTTGATCATAATCATCACCCTCAGAATCGTAGTCTAATACAGCTGTTGAAAAGAAGGAGTATTTGACACCAATTCTTTGTCTTTGACTTCTATTTTGTGATATATCTGCTGTATGAAATGTACTGAAAGATGACAGACGGTATACACTAGCTGATTGAATATCGCGCCGTCTGTGTATATTGTTTGATACCATTTTTGTTGTAGCAGTAGTCGTAGACCGACATGAGAACACGGTAGATAAAAATGACACATTACTCTCCTCCTTGTGACCGATTATACAACTTGGAGGTCTATTCAAGCTGCTACTGCATCTACCGATACCTTTTCTGATCATAATTATTCGTTATTGTTATTTCTTGACGTATTATATGATATCTAGCTAGCATGTATATATCCTACCTTGGGAGCCAATCTATACTTGTTAATCAGGAGAAAGATTATGTATCGTTTGGTATAATTTTGAGAATATGAGTTGTAAATCACAGCTTCTCTTGATACTGACGTACTACCAATCTAAAGACCACCGCTTAAATCTAATGATGGACAATATTAGACTACGATATCATTCCCCGTTATTATTCTCTGGCACGTGCTAATAGCGGGGCAACCACATGTCATTGTGGTATATTTATTTGACTGGTGCGGTATCCTTTTTTTGCAACCCAATTCACGGTATGAAATAGGTAACTCAATACATAGACGGCTAATAATCTCTTGTGCAACTAATCCAGTGGCGGCGATAGTACCTCTTTAACTTATATCTCATTGTTAGTGTCTCCTGTGGTATTGTTATTACTGTGTTGAATATACTAGTATACACACATAAAGATACCCCACAACCTCAAACATCACACAAAAATTATAATAATGAGTGATGATGAAGAGAATCCAATTGGTAATAACTCTGGCTTTGATAATGCCGGTGGTACCTATAATGATGATGAAGATATGTTAGGTGGTGCAGATAGTGGTAATACTGGTGGTGGTGGTGACGGATTAGATGTAACAGGTGAAGCAGACCCCGATCAATACGGTGATAACGAACCTGATATGGAACTAATACAAACAGACGGTACGGGCACACATCGTGGTTTCTCCAAGTCAGGTACACCCCAACAAGAACGTATCACAACACATTACCTAACAAAGTATGAAAGAGCACGTGTACTGGGCACACGGGCATTGCAAATTAGTATGAATGCACCTGTTATGGTTGATTTGGAGGGTGAGACTGATCCATTAAAGATTGCACAGAAGGAGTTGAGGGAAAGGAAAATTCCTATTGTTATTCGTAGATATTTACCTGATGGTAGTTTTGAGGATTGGGGTATTGATGAGTTAATTGTGGATTAAAGTTTGTATTGTGGGTAATATGGATTTTATTTGCTCTGTGGTTGCAATGGATTGTTTGGGGTATGTATATTAGGATAAGGAAAGGTAAGGGTACTTACAGCGGATAATTCAATATAAGATATTTAACTTTGAAGTTATCAACAAGGGGGTGACTACTTCACTTTCCCTGAAAAGCTTACAACAAACAAAAACGATATAACTTCATCCCATCAGGAAGGTAGCGGTATGTCCACATCTCCACGCCTCTACATTCCTTACAGAGAGAATACGTGCATCAGATCCAGCATTTGACCATACCCATAGAAGTCCATTCTTTTTCTTGATGGGGAGAGATTTGCACTTGTTCTTGGGACTCTTCTTGAGGCGTTCGAGCTCGGTATCCTGTGCTTGGGGAACTCATGTGCTAGATCACCCTCACCATCCAACGCCAAGCGTGATATGAGCACATGAGAGTATCGTCTTCTTCCACATGTCCTTCACTTAATGGTGCAGCACGATGAGGCTTCAGGAGCAGAGATATATAAACACAACATGTATAATTACTATGTTGAGTTGGTTCCTAGTAGTGAGGTTTACTTGCCTTCGTGAAGCAAGGATAAGCTTGACATTGTCATACTTTGATGATTAGTGCAACGCAATAGCACGGCCCTATCATACATTATGAATCACAAGGTTAGATGTAAAAGTAGGATACCACCAACATACACAAACATTGCAATAAGAAACTTACAATACCAGACGAAGCACCTGTGATCAAAACAACCTTGTTCGCATATGCATCTCTCGGAGGTGAAGAAAGGGTAGCAGATGCAAAGTTAGTCTTCTTAAAGGCTTGCGGTATCCTAACTTCTTCCTTCACGTTCTTCTTACTCAACTTGTTGTTCAATGTTTTAGTTGGTTGATGACGAGATGGAGAGAAGCTGACGACGGAGATGAATGTAGAAACGCAACAGGAGATACGGGAAGGAAGAAGAGTAGATTCATGTTAGTATATCCTTGGATATGAAGTGTTATTGGTTGTTTGAGTGAGAGCAATGTAGTGAAAGAGGATTCCATCAACTCACCCACAAAGTTATGTACCGGTATCCTGATGATCACTTCTTGGGATAAAAGGGCATGTCCTCGTACTCTGGTATCCTAAAAGCACAACAATGCACACTCTCCACACTCAAAATTGAGCTCATATGGATCGAGCACACATCTCTCCTACTACTACACCTAATACTACTACAAAGTATCGACTACTACATCTCTTCTTCTTATCAAGGTAAGTCAAGGACATTCATATGGCTGAGGATAGGGCTATCGGTTGTGCTCTCTTGTCATGCTGACAGATAATCTGTGTGTTTTGCAGTGGCGGTATCCTAGACTTTGTTGTTGGATGAATCTGTATGAAGTGGATGTTCTCGTTATGTTTTGAAGTGATTCGGTTGTTCTCTTGGTAGGTCGGCACTGGATGAGTGAGTGGACGACGATTTATCCATCTTTCATTCACATTGATAGACACTTTATTCATATAGAATAAGTGGGATACCGCAGCTTATGAAACCCCCTTTCTTCTTCTTTTGGAGATGTATCTATACATCTTATGATTCGGATGAGATATTCATTTGTGGTATTCATTTGGTGTGAATGGGCGTCGTGACGAGGACTATTCTGTGGAGTTACATGTCGGCATTTGTTATTATTAATATTGCGGTATCCTACACTAACCTTCTCGTTATCATACTAACAATACACACCTTCCCGTCATCCAACTCTATCCACATCAAATATATCTCGTTCTACAAAAGGTAAGTGCAGTATGATGTTCGAGAGGCAGCTCCATTGTCTCGCCAGAGAGACAACTTCATCACTTGTATGTGAAGATGCCGTACTAACAAGTATATGTCTCTGCATACATACTCTCCTTTACGTAGACAATATGATTTCTTCTGGTAACGATGAAGAGAAGGGTGTTACACCCCGTCTAACAAAATTCAACTCTAAACATCTCAGTCGTCATGTGTCTACTATCATAGGCAACTACATGGGTGATCTCGAGAGCACCGACAAGTTTGATCCTTCTTCCACGTCTGAGGAAGATCTAGAACATCTTATCGATGAAGTGGTGGAGAGTTACAAGGACGAGAATGGCAACGTCTCGCCAAGGAAGATCATCCGTGATGCTTTACTCTCCAATATGGAGAAGTTCAAGCAACATGCCGAGAACTCTCACCTGACAAAGGAGGTAAGTAATCATCATAAATCTTTTCCTTCTTTTGCTGTATTGAATTGCTAACTTATGTTTGACCTATTACATCCACACACAGATCAAGTGTAATGAAACGGCTGCAAAGAAACGAATCATGAAGTATAACATCTTCATCTTCTTACGTGAGTTACTGTGGTATCCTAGAAGCTCATTTGTTCTTATCATGCGTCAACTAATACATCACACACCCACTCTTCTTCATCATCTTACTCCAGTTGTCATCGCTTCCACCGTATCTATTTATTTTGCCGTTACCAAGAGCATGGCTACGGGAACTGAACAAGTCAAGGAGACCATCGAGGGTACCGTGGTTACCTTTCTTGAGAAGGATGTTAATGGCCATCCTATTGTTAAGGATACCAACACTGGATTGGTGACTTCATCTCGTACTGTGGGAGATTTTTTCCGCACCTTGGTAAGATATGACCCCGTATCCGGCCAACAAGTACCCTGTATTGATATTGGATCAGGTAAGCAAACGAGTTATGAATGGTGACTTTGCAGTTGTGGATGATCAAACTTGTGCACATATGATATGCATAAGATACGTTCTACATCTAAACCCCTACCTCTCTACTAACAATCCCCTCAGTTGGGGCAATGTTCAATGATGCCATCTCCAGCACACCCTCAAGTGTCACCTTCGTTGACAATCAAGGAGAGGAGAGGAGTGTCCAACAACTGGATGGAAACTTTGCTGATCATGATGACTATCTCCACTTTGGAGGAGCCAATGGTGCGTTCACTGTCATGATGAATTCGGACATCTGCAACACGGCAGTCGATACCAAGCCTCAAGATGACCATCAAGACGAGTCAGGAATGTCTGGTGTTGACGAGGAAGAGGCGGAGGATTCATCATCTGGTTACGTCATTGATACCAAGCCTGCCCTTGAAGATGCTCTCGCAAACGACTCGAGTGAGGAGAAGGACGGTGTATTTACTCGTCGTCGTGACCTACTTCAACATCCATCTTCGGCATCCTTGCGTGTCCGCTCCATTAGCAACAGGCCTCAAAGTATTGCTCGTGTGCATTCGGTAAATTCTGGCAAAGCTGATGATGTCAAAGCCCGTTTGAGAGGTCTATTTGCCAAGGCCAAGAGTGTCGATCCTGATCGAAAGTTGCAGATTGATCGGAATGCCGTGGAATCCGCATTTGTGAGTTTGAAGATCTACTTGTAATATGTTGTATTGTATGTTTTTCTTCAAATGCTTATTGTATTTCTTCTTTATGCCTATAAATAGTCGTGCCCCTACAACCAACCTGACATTCAGAATGGGTGGATTAAGGTTCGTCACGTCCCTGCCGGTAATACTTGGCATCCAGCGACGGATAACTTGGCAGGAACTGAAGTCTATGGTTCACCCACTGATGACAATATAGCCTGGTCTATAGACTTTGAAAGTGCAGTGGCAAACTATGATCAGTTCCTCTTTACAACAGGCGACTGTGTTCATTGGCTCGTTGCAAACAAGAATGATGTGGTTGGAGGAACACCCTACACTAATGAACCAAGGGACATTTCTTATTCCTCATCGTCAAGCACTTCTTACCAAGCCCGTTGGTACAATCGTGATGGGGTCCTCGAAGATCCTTGGATCTCACTTGAGGATCATGCCTCTGCCGTTGCTGCTGGGACAATTGTTTATGGGGAGAATAGTTTCGGTGGTACACATGCATCCGCTGTTCTTCCTCTTCATGGTGGGGCAGATGTTTACATTCGTGATACCGTTATTATGGCTTCTTCTCAGCTTACTGCTAATACTTGGGCCGTCACTTATCAAGATGATGCTGTGCCTGATTTTACAACAAGTTCTACCAACGAAGTTGTCTTGTCGTATTTAATTGGCGCTGGGAAGACCCCAACATTGAACTTGTACGCTAGTGCTGATTGTAGTGCTACCACTGCCGCCACTACAGGAGTGGCAACTCCAGCTGTTGTTTCACAAGTTGTTTCCACTGGCGACTCGACTTTGGATACTCTTACCGTCGGAATCGATATTGATAAGGCACAAATCGCAACTAGCAACATTTGGAACAACGTTGATTCTTCTCTTGAGTTCTGCCTTGCCGTGACACTAGAGGATGGCGGAGAAGTCATCACGGAAGAGTAAGTAGTTTATGCTTGTATTGTGATGTTGTAACTCTCATCTTCTTCCTTTCTAACCTTTCTTTTGTCAATCTTTCTCTAAATCCACTACGCTACAGCTTGCAAACCTTCGACATAGCATTCGACTTCGACGTTTCATTTGATGCTACTGACTTTGCTGCTACTGCAGACAGCGCAGGAGCTGCTACCACTGCTATTGCGAATGTCAACGACTACATCTCAGCATGTAAATGTGACGGCACAACATGTGATACTAATGCTCTAGCCCCAGACGAAATTCTCCAAGTGTGCATCACGTCCTCAAGCAGTGAAGTGGCCATCTCTCAAGTTACAGAACTTGACCTAGCCCAAACAACAGGTGGTTCAATGGCTGTTGTTGATGGTGGTAGTATTGGAAATGCAGCTCTGTCAGAGCTGACTGGATACGGTGTACAAACCGTCGTGCCCGCAAGGTTCTTTACATCTACGGATACCATTGACGTCTCTGGTGTCGTGCAAGTTGCATTCGTCTCAGGCCGCCGTCAACTTGTTGCCTTTGGATACAACAATGTCGATGGTCGTATGATGCTTGACTCACCCTTCGACAGCAACACTTCCGAAGGTCTCGCCGCCAAGGATGTTGCCCACCATATCCATCTGACTGTTGATCCTCCCCCTCAAGAGGCAGAAGGAAACTTCGACTTCGAGGTTGGTGTCAAAATGGCCGCTGATGACTCCGCCGCTGCTGCCACTCTTGGGATTACCAAGGTCCTTGTCGGAGCCGTTCTTTCTTTCGTCTACCTTTGGTAGATGATAGAGAAGATAGGTCCTGCGATACTCTCTGTTTGTGCCTCGACCTCTTCCAAGATATTTTACTGCTCGAGAAGAGTATCGTTTGTTTTGAATGTACATGTTGTCTTGAATTGGATGATTAGGCAGACCCCTGGATGTATTGTCGTAGAATAGAATATAACTTAGACAAAATGGGTCTCATGCTTGCACATGTGGTGGCTCTTTGGAGGTCGCGTTTATATCATCATCTCTTTGTCTATCACTACCAAATCATAACCACTATATACTCTTCTTGTGTCTTCTCAATATCCTTCTTAACATGTGTTTGAACAACACCGACAAAAGACTTCGGTGAATCACCAATGGCCCTTTGGAAAGAAGAGAATGATCCCTCGACGGGTGAACTTGCCTCGTATCCACAGGTGAAATGCTCCAGCCTCCACGGAGCACCCCACCTATGCTTCTCTCTTGCTAATTCTTGAAGATATTTAGCTGCAGCTGGCCATGTTCTGCATGCATGTTGAAGATGCATCTCCCATTCGTCCTTGCTAGAAGTATTACGGACAAGATTATTATACACATAAGACTTCACTTCTTCATACGATGGGATATGACCTAAGTTCTTAGGGAAGTCTATTGTCATAATATGCCATGTACAAGCACCAAAGAACTTTACATTTGGTAGCGCTTTCGAAACAGGCTCTTCTCGTACACCTAATAGTTTATGATAAGGATATAGTCAATGAGTATTAGGAATAACACATGATCAAGACATATACCATTGTCGACTTACCCAAATCCGACATAGTACCAATGCATATATCGGCAACCTCTGGGCACATTTCAACCATCATCTTCAATAACCATTCAACAGCTTCATTACTTGCACCCATTGTCATTGCACCCATAACTGTATAAACTTTTCCTTCTTCATTGATAACTCCAGAAGCAAAATCCAGAGGAGTTGATACCGCTCCTACTATCATCAAGAAAGAGGAATATACCATATCTTCGTAAACGAGCACGCATCCGACCTGTCATCCATACTGTGCCAGAGAATCTGTTCTCCGAATCAGTTGTGATTCGGTAGTCATATCCTTTCACCTGACATTTAAGTCCTTTATGAACTATACGAAGGTTGTCTACACTTTCCTTTGCCCCAGCCATGACTTCACGTGCCAGATCCTCATTATATAAGCAATCTTCCATAGCCCCTAGCTCAGCACTATCTTTCTCATCGAATTCATATCCTTTTACAGGCATATCCTTCATCAGACGATACCTCAAGTTTGTTGCCTCCCTCAGCGTCGCATCTTTCATCCCCTGATCATGTAACCAGCTTTTGACGTCATGTGTTGTATATCTGCCAGCCTTCACTTCAATTTTGAGATGGTTCAATCCAACATCTGAATAATTTCTACCTCTTCTTCTCCTTATTGATTTATTAACCAATTCATTGTCTCCCGTACAACCATTCGTATGTCTAAGGTCTATGCCAATAATTTCAACAACAGTCTCATCCCGGCCAGTCTTATCTTCTTTCATTGGATGGCAAGCGTTAGCATAACAACCACAACCAACTTTTAATGAAGTCCTTTGTGGACGGGCGCCATTGCCTTTATTTGATGGTTTACCAGCTCTACTGCATTGCCATTTGTAATATGTAGTAGGGATTACTCTATCCTTCTTGTTTGATTGTGATCTCTGAAGCTCGTAACCATTATTCACTGCATACATAGACATAGTGTTATCATATTCTTCAAGTGATACTATCTGACCCTTTATGAATGGTGGCGGTGATGGTGCGGTACTTCCGACCTCACTACAAAGTGGAATACGAACATCGCCGCCGCCAATGATATCACTTCCCACATTAACATCGGCACCTCTATTTACATTTGCAACACCTCCACCAACTGTAGAAGTATGAATATTAGAAGTAGCATCAGCTGTATCCGTTGTTGGGCTAATTTGAGGTGCCGCGGCTGTATTATCATTGTCATTAGTTGCTACTGTTGATTTAACATTATTGATAGTTGTAGAATTTGTAGAATCGGTATCGATACCATTATCACCGTCATTAGAAATAGCATTGTTTATTGCAGGCATAGGTGTATCGTATGTATAAGTAGGAGGGGTCGCGCCGTAAGGCAATGGAATTGATAGTAGTGGGTATTGTTGTCGTTGTTGTTGTTGAATCATCATTTGCAGGCATAATAAGTACTGCGGATCAAGTTGATTAGCTGCTATTGCCGACGCCGGCGCCGCTGACATGGTATTTGATGTATTGTTGTTGTTGAACGGAGTTGAATAATTAATTGTTGTATGGGACGGCAGAGGGGGTATATTGTTATTGTTGTTATTTAATTGAGGTGCACCTTGTGGTAGACCAAGTTGAGGTACCTCTTCGGGGGTATAATTGTTAGTAGGTGATGTTGATTCCGACATATTTAATGGTGATTATTGTATGCCAATATATTCTAATTGTATTTATATATTTATTACCGCTATGGGTGGCTGGTGTTTATTTATATAAAGGACTGTTTGTGATGCACCATCATATTTATTTCTCTAACAGTTAGTCCACTTATCCGCATTTGGTATTTTACAAGTGGAATAAGTACTGTCGTTGTGACCCGGATTCTACGCGGATTTGATTTAGGTGGATTTGACGTATCTCGTCCCATATGATTATCAATAGAATTATTGATACTGTTCTTTGTTTACAGCTTACTTGAGGGAGCCTTATCAAGATTATTCAGTGTTTGCATTTCAAGTAGCGCCTCCTCTAACAAATGAGTCAAACGCTCAGGCCAATCATGCTCCTTGAGAGCTGTTACACAAAACATACAATGACTTGGATGGATCGAGTACGCCAGACCTACTCCATCTGATACCACCTCTCCATATCCCCAGTTATCAAAACGACTGCATGTTAAGCTGGATCATCGAGCCGGACAGAAATGAATCTTAATCTGTTCCACTGCACAAATACTTTGACCCGATCCAGCCAATGGCACACTAGACGCAGGTCTCTGACCTTCTATCTCACCTTTACTCATTGACTTGTACTTTAAGAATCAACATCAAACGATGCCTTCCTTGCCATTGCTCGAGTGGATACACCTCCATTGTTGATTAGAATATCAACACGACCTTGATAATTGCTAGAGCTGTCTTTACTTTAGAAGAGATACTTGTATGATCGGCAAGATCGTTGTTTAACCTGGTTGTTAGTGTGAGAGCAATGTAAGAAGGATTCCACTCTTCACTCACCACAAGTTGTGTACCGGTATCCTGAGGGCTTGTCCTCAAACCAAGCCCTACTGGTATCCTGAAAGTACTGAGACATATTGCATGCTCTGCATAAACTCTCTACACTCAACGAGCTCATAACGTCAAGGCCGAGCCGGCAGGCAGTTTTCACGGGAACTGATATAAATCCATGGCGTGCTTGAATTTCTCTTGGTGCTGGCCCGATATCACTGATGACGGTATCTTTTTTCTCCAAAAGATTTTTACGAC
>Ga0214481_100131_pt1 | contig 35776 bp, 30 predicted proteins | sample M1_20Mar14CPVII9_4_FD_165057 | JGI IMG/M metagenome (GOLD analysis project Ga0214481, IMG submission 165057) | Marine eukaryotic communities from Monterey Bay, California, United States - M1_20Mar14CPVII9sort6BwellG10 | ecosystem: Environmental > Aquatic > Marine > Unclassified | place: USA...
CAAGTATTCTCGACGAGCTTTCAGTGCCTCCCTTTGTAGGTTCATATCAGTACCATTCGCATTCTTAACTAGTCGAGCTCGTAAGAAACGCGTACATTGACAGCAAAATGTTCTTCCTTTGAGTTTCTTACGACTTGGTGTTTGTGATTGAGGTATCGAGGAAGCTCCGCTTATTTGTGAAGCACATGCTGCAATGGAGGTGGCTGCCCCACTCACTCCTTGCTGTTGCGATTGAGTACTATGTTGAGGTCTGTTGTCTGTGCATCCTTCTTCTTCTATTTCTATTGTATCTTCGACAGACTCATTAGCGGCGGCATGACTTGCTTGACAACTCGCACAGTGCTCTATAACTAGCTCACCCATTATCATGACCAAGTCACCTATAACAGAACCATCCAAGCCGTCGCCATTGTAAAAGGATCCTATCCATACTGGTACGATTGGTGAAGGATGACATTGAATGATATATTCTGGTCTTGGATTCTTACCAGAGCCGACAGACTTGGCAGAGGAATATACACTCTTCTTCACTGTTGAAGTCGTCAAGCCTCCTATCCGATTATTAGTTGTTGAGTTTTTCTTCACACTTGATAAGGGTCTCGTTGTATCGATTCGTTTTGGTGTTTGAAACTTGCGACTTCCTACAAGTCCTCCTCCAACACTACCTTTACCACCGCCCAATCCTTTGCCTCCAAAGGATAGTCGTTTGCCACCACCTCCGCCCAAGCCTCCACCTCCAAACGAGAGTCGCTTCTTCGTATTTAGAATACCTCGAGTTGTCGAAGGCTTGCGCATATTATCGACTGTGGTGGTACTTTCTCTATTAATTGAAGTAGACTCTTCTACGGCAGGAGTTGCAGTAGTTGTCATCAAAGTCTGTTCTTTCTCTTTCTGTTGACGACTCAAGTTGGACTGAGTCGATTTTAAAGCTGGAGTCGGCTTGACGCTTGCACTTGTTTCTGATGATGCCGTTGATAGAGTTGATGTTATTTTCTTCCGAAGGATAGAAGTCAATCCAGGCTTCAGTGCCGTCTTGGGATCTGACGCTGCCGAAAGAGGGTCGCTTTGCTGTGCCTGTGGCAGTGCTTCCTTCTTCATAAATCTAGTATTCTCAAGGGGATCACCAAGTAACAAATATGTTCCACTATCATATAACTTTCCCTTTGAACCGTTAATTGTATCAACATTGGATGATGCAACACAGAGTAATGTTCCTGTTATTCTAACACTTATTAACTCCTTTGATATCCCACTTTCAGTACTACTGGACTGCTCTTGTTGTTCGATATCCTCCTCCTCTTCTCCCGTATGGTATAAGTATCGATATAATTCTCCCACACTCAATATTTCCGCTGGCTGATATGAAACATTCCGTGATGGCAATCGTTCTGCCATGGGAAGTGATATACTAATCCCTGCACGACGAAATGTTGGTTGTTTAGGAGGAGCAACTGGAGCTATTGAAGGTGGTTGCTTTAAAGCTGCCAATTGAGGTATCGGTGGATGCTGCTGCTGTGCTTCTGGGACTGTAGTCGAGGGTGGTGGTTTAGGAGAGGTTGAACGTGGTGGTGGTTTAGGAGAAGTCGAACGTGGTGGTTTTGGAGAAGATGCACCACTGCCATTGTTCATTCTTGCATATGGATTCCTAACAGATGATTTTGGAGTTTGCTTCTTTAATTTGGCATATGGGTTAAACACTACTTGTTGTTTCTGACCTGCTGTGCTACTACTATTATTGCCACCACTACCACTTGAGTTTGTTGAATTACTCCGTTGACTAATCTGATCAATTGACCTTTTCTTTGTATATGGATTTGTAACTGCATTCTGTTTTTGATGTGGGGTTGTTGTTGTTGTTGTTGGCGGCGGCGGCGGCAGTGAGGGTGCGACTGTATTTCCATTTTCTATGTTGTCACCATCATCGGGTTGTTGTGATAAGCATGGAGTTTTCCCAGTTGCATCATCTGGTACATTAATTAACATAGCAGGCTGTTTAGTTGGCATCTTTTGATCCCTCGCCTCTCGTGTTGGTTGTTCCGTCTCTTCAATACTCGGTGGTTTGCTTGTATCTATATCATCTATTTTTGTTTCATCAATTGTTGGTTGCGTATCTAATACATTATCATGCTTCTGCTCCTCAACTAACAAAGATGATTGTTCAACAGCTTGCTTCTCACCCATACCATAATCAAACCCCATTATTTCTTTTGTTGATTCATTATTATCAATCCTCTCATCCAAATCGACATTATCATCAGCTTGATCAACAACAGGATCATCAATATTCTGCTGTGAATTACCAATAAAATCATTCTGAAATACCATCATTTCAACAATATCTTGTTCACTTTCATGTTGGTCATCACTGTCACTTGAACCATTATCTATATTATCAGAATTTATATTTAATTCATCGTTATTATTATTATTTGTACTATTATTTTTTGTTGTAGTATTAAATACTTGATTTAATGGTTGTGTAATTGGTTGATCTTGATATAGTGATTGAGAGTCTATATTATTATCATCTTGAGATTCGCCACCAAGTTGTGGTTCATGTAAAGCAGCGGGTTGTGTCATTTGTTGAGTATTAAATGGTTGAGTTGTAGGTTGTGTACCATATGAAAATTGTGCTGTTTCTTGTTGTGTATATTTCAATTGAGTATATGATATATCATCATTATTGGCATTAGTAGTAGTTGTTTCCTGGTATTGAGTTAGAGGTTGAGTTGATAGCTGTTGAGGTTGACTACTAGATTGTGATTCTTGAGTCTCTGGTTGTATTGATTCGGATGATGACTCCGGAGACGGCGCTGCCGAAGGCAATTGTTTACCCTCTTCCATATTGATCTACCTCATTGTTATTGATATCCAATCCTCTCAAAGAAACACATACACTCAAGATTACAATACCTGAACTAATTAACTTTAGACCAACTTTGGGACCCTTATCTGTTAATGACATACCAAAAAGATACCGGCGTTAGTCGCTAAAATCCAGATTTTATTTTTCTTATGTAGGGTGCATGCATTTTCAACCACACAGGACAACAGTGGAAGTCCATATTGCAAAATTGCCTAATAATACAATGTCTAATATGGCACAAGCGTCGACAATGTCAGCGTCAACAACAGTCTCACAAATCGTCAACAGCTCGTACAAGCCAGTACCAAATCCACTTCAATTTTTACCAACTTCATCGAATGAAGAAGATGTGGTATCCTCGCCCTCCTCAACAACTATACCCACCACTACTACTCCTATAGCTGCCAATGTTCCTCGTACTACTACTACAACAGCATCAGAAGCAACATTAGCAACAACAACAAAGCCAACTGCGAAAAAAGCACCTACACCTACTATTGCTACCAATACAACAACAAAAACAATAAAAATAAAAAATGAAATCATATTATCATTAAAAGAACCACAATATAAAGATTTATTATGGACAAAATTTAATACATTGGGTAAAACACGTAATCATACATTAGAGGAACAAACTGGATTGGAAATTTATAATCATTTTATGAATAATAATAATAATAATAATGATAATGGAAGTAGTGTGGTGACGGCAACAAAATTTTACAGATTAAATCGCAAGGAGGAGAAATTATTATTGAGTAATGATGAGGCATTGGAGCGTGAGTTTATATTGTATTTTATATTATTATTGTATATTGATATTTTTATATTGATATCTGTTCTCTACGCTCTATATATTTAATTTCTAATTGTAACGACTATTTATTTATTAATAGGTATTACACGAGATCTCAAAAGGAGATTAGAAACTATACATAATTGGTATGGAAAGTCTGCTAAAGATTCTCCTCCTCCATCAAATAATAATTTATTTGTTAGTAAAAGAAATTATTCAGATGGTGTAGCAGCAGAGCCAACAAAAAGTAAATCGTCAATGCCAAAGAATATTATGAAAGATATCGCCCCTTCTGCTGGGTGGAAGATGGATACTGTGCAGACCGCTACTTCTTCATCATCAACAACCAACAATACTAATAATAATAATGAACAACAACAAAGGAAAAGTCCAAGAGAACAACCAAAACAAAAACCAAATTATTATTCAGCAGTATTAAAACATAATCCATTACCAGAATTAAATGCATCAATTAATGCAAATCAAAATCAACTATTACCAACCTCTAATGATATTATATTATCATTATATGATGAAAAGTATCGTAATGTAATATTCAGCTCATTCTTAGAATTGGCAAAAGATGAAAGTAAGAAGAAGGAATTTGCTATACAAATTTATAATAATTTCAAGAGTATGAATGCGAATTGTAAATTTTATAAAGTTGAAAGGGGTGGGAAGGCATATGTTGTTGTTGATGATGCCTTGGCATTGCAGAGTAAGTTATCTTAGTTATTTGTTGTTGATATGTGTGTATATGCTGTATGTATATTGTATACATGCTGTTACTTCAATACAACCATGAGATGTGTACTCATTATATGTATCAACCACAAATCTCTTTCTACCAATCAAACTATATCACAGAGATCAGTGGTGATATAGGCAGGCGAAGTGAAACAATCAAGAGATGGAATGTTGACGTATCTGAAGCACGACAGGCAGAATCTACATTCAATCAATGGCAACAGGCGAGTACTACTCTACCTCCGGGTACAAACTTTGCTAGGAGGAGTGCATTCCCTTCTCGTCCAAAGCAGCGACCTACCAGGGAGCTTGCAAATCTTCAAGATTACAATGAGGAAGAGAAGAAAGAAGAAGATTATACAGGTACTAGTCAGTTCCTAGAAGGAGTATCTTCTAGTGACACTTATGAGTCGTTGGAGTCTCTCTTTCATACAGTAAAGAGATCATCTGCAAACATCATACTTAGCTTGAATGATGACTACTACAAGGAAATCATGTGGAGGCACTACAGAGTACTTGGCAAAGTACGGGATAGTGTCAAAGAAGCTGAGTTGGCAAGTCGATTGTTTGGCTTGTTCAAGAAGGAAATGGGCAGTGCTGGCAGGTTCTTCAAGCAAGATCATGGAGTAGATGTTGAGGTGTCTGAGAAGCTAGCAGCAGACAGTAAGTTCTTTTTTTCTGTATGATTACCAGTGCTCCTCAGTACTCATTCATTTACTGGCATACTAACAACAACCTCTTTTCACCATACTTCCAACTTATTAGAAATTGTTGCTGATATTCGTAGGCGCATGAAGAACTATCGCAAATGGTCTGGTGTTCCTGATAAACAAGCTGAGAGGCAACCACGTCGAGTGAGAAAGCCAGCAAGCTCAACGCGAATAGGTCTGCCACCATCGTCGTCAACTCCAAGTCGTACACAGCATGGTCGTCAGGCTAAGGTGCCTGTAGTTTATACCGATACTCAACCCACTGTGAATCAATATACTGCAGCCTCTGAGGCGTCATCACCAAGACGATCAAGCCGAAAACCATCACCAAATGAAGATTCGACATACATGTCAATGTCAAACAACCAAGATGTACTCCTCAGTTTGATGGATGCAAATTATAAGAACATATTATACAAGCATTATAACATTCTTGGTAAGAAGCAACCAAATGATAAGACGAATCGAGAAGCCACACATGCAAATCAGATCTTTCAATCGCTTAGGCGAAGCTTGGGTAGGAATGGACGATTCTTCAAGAAGACGTCTCACGGTGACTTGCGTTTTGAAGTAGACGATGCAGGGGCTATGCAAAAGATTACTCGTGATCTCAAGAGGCGTAACGAATCTATTCATAAGTGGCTTGGAGTTAGTACTACTAGTAGTAGCAATGGTAGCAAAAGTAGTACTACCATTGGCACATTGCAGAAACAACAAGCACCATTTGAACAATATGAGTATGAACAAAGTGATTACATGGTGGAGGAAGAGGAATTATTACCAATCACTCAAGAGCATGCATGGCGAGGTCAGTTGGCACCTTCTCCAATTGACATGGATGAGCTGCAATGTACGAACACAGCCGATTCACGTGCCTTTTATGGTGGCAAACAGCAATCTTCTTTTAAGCCAAACAAAGTTCAAACAAATAGGATGCTGGTTGATCAATTGATTGCATCTCATTTGGGACAGCGGTTACCTCCATTGAAGAATATTGTTACTAGCAAGTCAATTCAAACTCCGAATCAACTCATTAGTATGCTTCAACTGGCTACACACAAAGTGAACGAATTGAATGGCACGCATACTAAACACTGTAGGGTGTTGCGTCTTTATAACCTATCTGAGTTGAATAGTTTTGATCAAAGTATTGTGATGGCCGCACCTCGTTTGTCAGAGCTTGCTGATTTCATGAATACCACCCGTAAAAGTTTGAAGAAGTGGTTTGCTATGTATCTCAATGGTGTAATTGGAGGCTTCGATTATGATAGGTTTGGCGATGATAGGATTAACAACCATCAGAAGATATTTTTTGGTATTGAACACAGTACTAGTTACCACATTACCAATGGCGGTGAGAAGATGATGGAAGCCTTCTTTCAGCACGTTGAGAAGAAAGTGTTTCAAGATGCCGCCGAAATCTCACGAAAGAATCCAAATATTGATGAAGATGACGACTACAACTTGTTTGCTGCAACCCCAGGAGATGTCAGTGATCCATGGAACAACGAACCCTCCAATACGTTGGTGGGTGTTACATCATCATCTTCATACAACCAGGGTCCATATAGCGACCATCGTTGTACACAAGTTCCTACTACAAAGACTCATGTGTTCTATTCAGATGATGAAGATAAGAGTCCATTCCAGCGTAACTTTGAGCGGAATCAAGCCCGTTTGGACGCTCTTGACACTGGTTTAGAATTAGACAGGGAAGCCAAGAGGGTTAAAAGAGGTGTCAAAGACAGAATGCTGTGTATGATCAAGGGTTGTGAGAAACATGCACAAACAAGATCTGATGGATGTTGTAATGCACACTTTAGCATGATTGGCAAGGGCAAAATACCAAAGGGAAAGAAGGGAAAAAAGGTAAGTCGGGAATACTTGTTGTGATCATTACTCATTCATTGCACTCTCAAACTAACCCATTTCAATCAACTTTTTCAAAAGGCATACGTTCCGAACAGCTTGGCTAATCATGTTGATATGCAATATTCAAATCACGACAATACAGTCACATTAGGAAAGCGGAGTATTGACGATGTTTATGCTCAAGCGGTTATATTAAAAGATCCCTCTGTCCGAGACAAAGTTGAAGCTGGTTCTCGTGTTTATGTTGAATACGATGGTGATAATATGCTTTACAAAGCCACTGTGAGAAAAGTCTTTGTAGACAAGAACGTACAAATGGTCAAGATTCACTATGATGGAAAGAAGAGACACATCTTGGATAACATTCCATTGGATATGGTGAACAGTCTCATCGTAGGAGTGAATCAAACTACCGATCCTCCACAGACACAGACTGGACTTGAAGCGCAACAACAGCAAGTTCAAACAGAGAATCAAACTGCCGATCCTCCGCCGCAAGTTGAGGCACTTGAACTTGAAGTGCAACAGCAGCAGCCAATTGAAAGTGATGATGAAAATATATTTACCAAGCTACCTAAACTATACCCAGCTGTGGTACCATCTGGAAAGAAAGAAGTTGAACATTCATGCCCGGAGTTGGGTCCTGGTTGGACTATCCGTATAGCTGCTAGGAAGGTTGCGCAACGCGATGGTCCACGTATTGATCGTTTCTTCCTTGCGCCGTCTGGTAAGAAAATGCGAAGCGCAAATGAGGTTGAGCGTTATTATAAGGAAAATCCAGTTGAATTCGACATACAAAGCAGCAGTGTTGGTAGCTTGAAAGTTGAAAAGCCACAAGTGGAGCAGTGCCAGGAAGTATCATCATCGATCAATGATTTGTCATCACAGGTTGAATCCAATACAACATCGACTGTGACTGTTACTTGTGTCAATGATGACGGTATGACTGCCTTCCCTACAGAATTCTCACCCATCTATGCAGAGAAAGAATTGAAGGTGAACGAAACAAGGTTGCTTGCCATCTCGCCAATCACAACAGGGCCACCTGGAGAAAATCAACAAGCCAAGTATGCCGGAGTATCGAAGGATATGAATGCCTTTAATGAGAAGAAGGCCTCTGTTGCTTCACCGGTACCTCTTCAGCACTCGAGATCGTCTGGAAGTCCTGATCTGCCCAAGAGCGGTCCACGAAGCCCGAAAGAGGTTGTTGCACGCTCAAACTCAGCCTTCTCGTCGACTCCCCCGAGGCTTGTCCGTCCAACATTACACCATCATCTCTATCAAACATCATCTAGTAAAGCTCACTTTCCTGCAATGAGGGGTGCTAAGCTTCAAGAGAATAATGGTTTCAATCGTCGTCTCAAAGGCAAAATCACAAGTGCTGTGCAAAATGAGAGACGACCAAAGAGGAAACGCCAGCCTATCACACGATTTGAAGAGCAGGAAGACCTGCAGATTAGTCCTTATTCGCGCAAACCTAAATTTCAAGCTGACGTGCAGAATAATGAGTATAAGCGTCGACCGAAAATTCCTGGTGCTGTTTCCAAGTCAGCTTTATGTCACTGTCCTGACTGCGATAAGGGTGGCTATACAGTTCAGGGGATTTATGCTCATTATGGCAGAGCACATACTGGCAGTCTCAGTTGGAAAGGTGTTACATACTCTTGTCCCTTTTGTCCTTCAAAGGGTACACCTCGAATATTCAGATCATTCTATGAACTCGATGCGCATGTTATTGCCTCTCATCCGAAATGTGAGGTTGAAGGGCCTAACCCTTCGAAGTTGGCAGGACTTCCTGGCCGGGTTCGAAATAAGAAGTTTAAGGCATCAAATGATATGCATCAAGGTGGTATCAGTGCCCAGATATTGTCACCTCTTCGAGAAAGGAGAGCATCCTCGTTAGCCATGAAGTACTACGATGACTCATCTGAAGAAGGAGAAGAAGAATCTGAGGAAGAAGAGCAAGGTCCTCCAAGGTGGGATGCCATTGAATTTGCCAATCTTCTTCCTGATGGTAGGAAGGAGTACTCTAGTGACTTGCACAAAGTTATTGAAATAATTGGTCAACAGTGTCAAGTACAGAAACAGGCTGTCGAGGAAGCTCGTGAACAACGTATTAAACTTTGCAAGGAAGAATCCGATAAAGAAGCTAGAGAACTTGAAGAAGAGAGGCTTCTCTACCAAAGAGGGATTCGTGAACGAGCACGTTTTGCAGAAGCCGAGAGAATGGAAAAGCATCGATACACAGCAAAGGCTGAGGAGCAGGCACTACGTATGCAGTATGAGAGTCGGAATAAGAGGAAGAACCAAGAAGAAGTTCAACTGGCCAAGCTTTGCTCGCAACCAATCATATTCTCTAGTGGATCCCAGCGACAAAATGCAAAGCAGGGAGCAACTTGCACAGATGAACAGTGTCAATTATGCAAGAATAAGTTCATACCTCTTTTGCTGCTTGACAATGAGGTTAAAAAGGTCGACCTGAACGATCCAGCTGTTGACGTGTCGGACCTATTTATACACTCCACTAAAGTGTTGATGCCCAATATCCGTATTATCGATGACTCTTTCTTCGTGGAAGCAGAGCCCGATGGTGTAGCAGAAGGTACCGCGGAAGATAATACAAAAGATGACGGCAGTAAGAAGGCTAACCAAAGTCGTCGTGATGCTAGCACAGCCAAAAAGGTACGAAAGGAAGAAGACAAGCTAATGATGCTCAAGAATACTCAGTATAGTCTCGAGTTCATCAAAAAGTACAACAGTGGCTTGATTAAGAATAGTTGGGGAGATATCAAGAAAGATTCTCGTGTGCCAAAAGCCAAGAGGAAGTACATTTCTACAGGTAGGCCAGTTGGCAGACCGAAGCTATCGACATTGTAAAGATGCCTTTACATAATATATTATGAATACATTCGCTTGAAGAATAATAAAACTATGTAAATTAATAATAATTTAATTGGGGGTAAAGACAAAGTATAATTAATGTTTTGTGTAATGTTTTGATCAATTATCTGTTAATGTCAGTAGCTGTCGGGGTTAGCTCATTAAATTGTGTTTGTTAGTGAAATCTGCCAATATTTACATCGACAAAAGAAAGCTTACTCGGCAACAACTTCGGCATCAATAACATCAACATCTTCTGCCGAAGTCTCTTCTTCCTTTGCTGCAGCTTCTTGTACTGCACTATCGAACTTCCCCCTATAAGTAGCTGTAAATGGAATGTCAGTACCGACTTTGTAACCTTTGCAAATATCTTTGATATCCTCATTTACTGTCACTTCTCCAGATGATCCGGGAAGACTTTCTAGTCCGTATGCTTCCAAACTTGCTTCGCCTGATTATCAATATAATGCCATTGCAGCATATGTTTCAGTTTGATGTATATTCATATTTGTAATAGGTGTCAGATAGAATGATACATACTCAAAATTAGTGATAACAAAAAAACACGGAAGTCTCCCATTTATATACTAATTGTCAACTTACATGTTTTAATCAAAGCTTCTTGAACTGCAAAAGTAGTAATCTGTGGCTGAGCATATGGTGGTACTTGCCCCTTTGAAAGTAGGATATATATATATATATATATATATATATATATTACATCATTACAATGAATAAAATTTTGAGAGAGTATCCATGAAGTGAAAAATATACGACACATATCAGTACATTTGCAATACATTTGCAAATTATAAACATGTTCTCAGTTGTATGTATATCCTCACCTTTCTGAATCCAGGAAAGTTTGCCTTCTTAGAAGCATCTTTCTCTGTTTGTAATCTAAACCTCTTCACCATGCCACCATCAGCAGTGGCCGATAACCAAAATTTGTAGACCCCTTCTTCATCCTCGGCACCTAGATTCTTCATCCTACTACCAGGAAGTGATGTTGATATTTTTGTTAATTCTTCTCCACCTTCTGGCTCTGCAATGAGCTCTGCTGCATATAAAGTACTCCTAATATGTATGGTGGAACGAACATGAGAAGTGAAGGCCGTGGTATCCTGAGATAAGAAGATGGATAGCGCAGCGACGATGGAATTAGAGAAAGATTTCATGATGATATATTTCAACTTTAACCGGATAGCTGTATAGTATGCTGGTAGTTTGATCTCGATATAAAGTTAATGGCTGCTAACTAACTCTGATCGCTGAGTGCGTATATCGTCATTGGACGTTTACTCGCTACTATCTATTCCTCTCCATCAACTCTGCCCCTTTGACCTCGACTAACTCTCCCTCTCATTGACTTCCATCATCCATATACTCTTATATTGATCTACACATTCATGTTTGCAATCTTATTTCTCCTCCTGATAATATTATTCAGGTCCGGCAACGGACTGATTGTGTTACCAGATAAGCGTAAAGTACATATCATAAAGAATGACATCCTCCTTGATGCAGTAGGAGACTTCATTGTCGATAGGGTAGAGGAATTGGCAACAGAGGCCATTTCAAAGAAGGGATCCTTCTCTATCTCAATAGGATCGGGAACGACGGTTAAGCCACTTGTAGCACTAGCTGATCGAAATGTGGATATCTCCAAAGTGCATATCTTCTTTGGCAATGAACGAACAGAAGGAGATGCTGGGAAGTGTTTCAAAAGGTAAAGTGTTATCTGAAGCGTCATTTGCACATTATATGCAAGTACTTATCAGGAACAACATGTCCTCATTATCATATGTTCATATATATGTTCATAACATATGTATATCATATGTTCATATCATATGCTCATGTCATATGCTCATGTCATATGATAACATTATATGTTCATATAATACTTATATAATACTTCTCATCTTTTCAGTGGAGCTGATGTATTTGCAAAGTTGAATATTCCTGAACAGAATATACATAAAGTACCAGAGATTGACGCAGAAGTTGCAGCAGTGGAATATGAAAAGATACTGAGGAAAAGTGGTGTTGTGGGTATATGTGATAGTACCAATCTACCACAGCTTGATCTTTGTCTTCTTGGTAGTGGTGCCGATGGACACTGTGCTAGTCTTTATCCAGATTCTGCACAAGTTATATGTTCTCCAGGATGTAAACAGGCGTATCTCCCAGCTGAGAATAAGGGAGGAGTGACCCTTACTATCGATGCTATCAATAGTGCTAGAAACGTTTTGTTGTCAGCAGCCAAAGCTGAACAATCAGATATGGTAAGGAAATGTCTCGGATGGTCCAATGCTGCAACGAATCATAAGTTACCAGCAGGAATGATCAGTACAAACGAGGGGGCAGTTATAGAATGGGTATTATCCGAGCAAAGTGCGGCTGATTTGCCCGCATTGTGATTTTGATTAGATAAAAGATATTAGATGCATTTGACTTTCACAACATACAACAACTATGGTGAGATATATCAAAAGTGGAAGAAGGGGAGAGATATCTCATTATGATGACGAAAGGGGAAGAAGAAGAGAGATATCTCACCGACAATGAGATTGAAGTAGGAAGAGAGGAGTTTATGTAACCTGTAAAGCTGTGGTATAGTGTTTCTATGCTAGGGTTCTACAAACTCGAGACGAATAAAATAGTATACATAACTGACATCTTAACATTTAATCTCTACTATAGTACAATATAAAGTCTCTGTTGCCTTCTCTGCATGAAATCATTGGCAATCACTTTCTATTTAAACAGTTTGGATTGTTAGCCGGAATCCGATCATATTGTTATCAGTATGATTCTAATTCTCTAGACAGAACATTCACCTCGATGTCTTTGGATTGCTAAGATGGGGGAATGATGGTGCGCTGGCCACATTAATATGAACATGTTGATTGCAAAGAACTTCTCCGCTCTCCATCTTATGTGACAAGTTTAATCTCGGGGGTAGCATTGGTTCTGATGAGACGATGAACTCCCTTGGTGTCATCCACAAGAATGCAAGATTGAGATTGTCGAATCTATTCATATCATTGACATCAACATCGATATCGGCGACATTGGTAGACATTGGCGACGACGATATCTCTTCTTTTCCTCCTCCTTCTTCATCTCGACGGCTAGTACCAGTAGAATCAGGACGTTGCTGCTTAGATGGACGCGGCTTGAGATGAAAGATTGCATTGTCGAAGTTATTCTTAACATCATCTGGAGACAGTAGGACGTCGAGGATATCGCCATCGTTCTTGGCGAGGACGACAGCGGAGTTCATTGTTATTATGTGTTGATATTTGATAATTGATCTCGATGAAAGATTATGAGAGATAGATATGAAGGGGGGAAGGGAGAAGGCAAAGACACAACAATATTTGAGTTGCCTGCTGTTCTTGCACACATCCCAACTCTTTTGAGGCCATTGGATCATTTAAAGACTTGAGGCGAGGCAGAGTAAAAGACTGCTATCTAATCGTTTTGTGTCAACGGGGTCACTCGGATATTTACTCAGGGTTTAACCTTATAACGTTGAGGTAAGCCCCTTTAATCTAAACAACTCCATAGCGTCATAACTGCATAAACTCCCTTACTATAATACATATGACGCAAGTAAGCGATTATTGTTTTGTTTATCCTAACTTATCAATATCAGATTGTAATCTCTCTCTTAATGCACTCAGTGCTTTCAAGAGATCATCTTCTATAACTTCATTCGTCAGTTGCTGCTTTTGTATATTTTCTGGTGGTAGTGTCGGCACAGTATCGACTGATGAGATATCACTTTTCTTTGCAGTTATTTGCTCATCCATTGATGACACTTGTATACCTATATCTTCTTCTCCTTCTTCCTTTTCTACAAATAGTGGATCTGCATACTTTAGATACGCTCCAAGAAGTGCAGGAGAAAGGACAAGACCAGAACATATAGTCGCGCCAAAGTCAAACCCTGTATTCGCTTGACTAACTTCTGGACTGTCCGGTTTGATGGCTGGATTATTTGGAGATAGCTTGAGTTCTACATCTGTGCAATTCCAGACTTTTGCTTTGTACTCTTCTTCTATCATATTGTTGACTCTTTGATCTGCGGATTGTAATGCCAGTTGAAATCCAATTAATGGTTGTGGTATTCCCATCCCCATGAACTCTCTAATGATACCATCTTTTCCATCTTCATCCTCGTCTTCTAATGCAGCTTTTTCAGCCTTGTCAATCTCTATCTCTTCATTAATACTATCCCATGTTTCATTTGCAAGTTGTGAAGCAAAGACACCGATTAAAACACTCACACCCAATGCAATCAACAGTAGAGCATCTTGTAATCCGCCATCCATAGCAGTACCATCGACAACTTGTTTACCAAATACTCCAAGATAAGAATCCAAGAGATAGGGTTTCAAAGACCCAAGGAATATACTGTAGTAGTACACATCAAATGCAGTGCCAGAGAAATATGCCTCGTTAAGTAGACGAATACTTGAACAAACTATTGCATACCAAACTTACCCTCCCGCGAAGTCTATAAAAGGTATATTTGTCACGCCGTAGACATAATTATACATGCCAATTGGGATTGGTAAAACAGGTGCGAGCCGCAATGTCAAGATGGCTTTTATACCATCCTTTGCAACAACTTTTTCAATTCCTCTTAAAGATGGATATTCTTCAACAACTTCCAATGCCTTCTTCCTTACAGGAGTATCCAACTTTGCCAAACCAAATGCAACAGAACTACCCACAGTGGCCGAAAATGCTGATACTACTGCTCCTTGTATCACACCACCAAATAAGATACCAGAGGCCAATGCCAGTATAACACCACCTGCATCAAAGCAAAGTACTTTGACTGCTGTCCAAGCCAATACAAATAATGCTAGTTCACTTTCAGTACCAATAGTTGCAGCATAATTCAATACAGAATCTAATCCATCTCGTAACTCGGGATTTTCAGTTGCAAAATCTAAACCCAATGCACTAACTAATGCTGCTCGTCCACCCACACGCAATAATACTGCTCCGCCGGCAACAACAAATGCTAATAATGGGATATATGAAAGATATACATATCGGTTAGAGATACATATGATGTGCATATCAGTTGCAAAGTGCTTATGAAATTGCACATGTATCTACTCACCTGTAAGAGTTACTGCCAATTGTCCATCAGATTTAATTGGTTTGCCTGTTTCTGGATCAACTGCAGGTACATATCCATTTTTTATACGAAAAGTCTTTGTTCCTTCAGCAGATTTTAGTATGCCCCTTATTGTCTTACGTCTATCTGATAATACCTTAAGCCTAGATTCTTCTTGTACTATTTTCAATTCCCTTTCTTCATCTTCTGATAAAGCTTGTAGTTTGATATTATGTCTATGATGTTGATGTATACTACTGCTTCTACTAAGATGATGATGTTGTTGTTGCAATGAAGGTGATGAAAAACATGTGATGTTTTCTATTTGTAGTGCGATGAATAATACCGCAAGAAGCGCACGGTTTGATATCATCTTTGATTCTATGTATAAAGTGACCGGTATTGTTTGTTCCTCTCACACACTAATATTCATAACACCAAACAACAGCTACTTATTTAGTTCAAGTGAGTCATTGAAACACTAAGAGTAGAATGTAGAACGGTATCCTAGAGAAACCATAATCAACAGTACCATAATATCGTATCTAATCTTCATCATACTGAATTTACGACTTCATTGATATAATTATTAAAACAATGGCTACCATATCATTATATTCTGCAATATTGATAGTGATGCTTTTGGCGGCTAGTTCCAATGGTGTCATGGGATTTAGTCTCCCTGCACACTTTGCATACAGATACAAAACGTCATCCATCATGAATAGTAGTCCTAGTGCAGATGAGCAAGTTGCAAATGCACAGCTATTTGATGTGTCAGATTTCACTGATAATGATAGTAAAGAAGAAGTAAATGCAGTATTCTTTGAAGATATTGAAAGTGACTATGATACTCTATCATCATCAACTCCAGACCAAACCATAGTAGTAGAAAGTGATGATACAATACTAATTCAAAATAATAATGCACTAACTGATGAAGAGGATAGAATATTAACCGATCAAGAAGATCGGTTATTCCAATTTGTTAACAATACACAAAAGATTGAAAGTTGTATCCTAATTGGTGTTGAGAACTTATCAAGTGTTCGAAAGGCAAAGAAGATGAGTCGAAGAGAACAGAATGAATTACAGGGTAATAATGAGAACAATATTGGTATTGACTTGGATGATATTGGACTTTCTTGGTCATTAGAAGAAAGTATGGTCGAGATGAGAGAGTTGATTAAAACATCAGGACTTAATCTAGCAGGAGAGATGACACAACGATTACAGGAGGTTAACCCTAGGACTTATATTGGCACCGGTAAAGTCAAGGAAGCTCAATCTCTATTAGATGAAATCAATCACCAATTGGAAAAGGCCGGAGAGAACTCGTGCTGTACAGTGGTATTTGACGCAGAACTATCGCCCGGTCAACAAAAGGCACTGGAAAATGCATTCAATAAAAAGGTTATTGAGAATGACTTCCTTGCGGGTGCAGACGATGATGAAGTAATCAAGGTTGTCGATCGTACTGCACTCATACTTGATATATTTGCACAGCACGCCAAGACGAGAGAGGGAAAGCTGCAAGTTGATTTAGCACTACATGAATATCGCAAGCCAAGATTAACTAGAATGTGGACTCATTTAGAAAGACAATCAGGATCTGGGGGTGTTGGATTGCGTGGGCCTGGAGAGACACAGCTCGAAGTCGATAAGCGTATCCTTCGAGATCGAATTATTGTACTTAAGAATAAGATTGATGATGTACAAAAACAACGAGATTTACATCGTCGTGGGCGGAAGAGGGGTGGGTTGCCCGTGTTAGCGCTTGTTGGCTATACTAATGCGGGCAAAAGTACATTACTAAATTGCCTAACAAAGGCCGGAATACTTGCAGAGAATATACTATTTGCCACACTCGATCCTACAACAAGAAGGGTAAAATTGCCTGGCTACAAGACGCACCCCGAAGTACTCTTGACAGATACAGTAGGATTTATTCAAAAGTTGCCAACTCAATTAGTAGCTGCATTTCGAGCTACGCTCGAGGAAGTCAAGGAAGCAGATGTACTGGTACATATCGTAGATGTATCTAACCCTTGTTGGCGAAAACAAGAGGACTCTGTAACAACAGTGTTAGAAGAGATTGGTGCTGGTGATAAACCAATAGTCAGGGTATTCAACAAGCTAGACTTGCTCGATTCGGAAGATGCCGAGATGATCAAATATGAAGCCGCATGTGCAGAAGACTATTCGGTTGGTATTAGTAGCTTGACAGGAGAAGGTTTAAGTGATTTTGTTGCTGTTGTTGAAGATGCGCTAGCTGGGCTACTAGTACCAGTCGAGTTGGAGCTTCCATATTCTTGTGGCAATGAAATTAATCATATTCATGAAGTTGGGAGCATAGAAGTTATTGACTACCGAGAAGAGGGAACTTACATTAGTGGTCGAGTCCCCAGATCTCTTGCGATGAAACTACAACAGTACAGTCTATCACCTGCAGATATTGAAGCAAAGAATAAAAAAGCAGATCCTGAAGAAATAGATTGGAAGAGTGTCGGTAGAGGGAGACATGAAAAGAAAGTAGAACATCAGTAGATTATATAATGTAAATGCATTGTAAGTGATTCTAATCCTCATCTAACATATCAAGGTCCTCATCATCTAGAGAGCTCAAAGCAAAGGGAGATGAAGATGGAGGCTGGGATGCAGATACCACAGCAGGATTCGAGGTGTTGATTTCGTTTGCTTTGGCAACAGCTACGACTGGTTGAGCCAAATTGATCTCAGATTTGTCCAATGTGTTGCCAGTAGCCAGGTCAACAAAAATTTCATCTTCGTCAAGCATATCATCGAATGAATCTCCCGTGTCGAGATACTTTGGACTTTTTCTCTTGATTTGTTCTTTTGGTGTCAAATGAGATATCTTATCAGCGACCATATCTTCTTCATCTAGCATATCGAATGAATCATTGCTTTTCAAATTATTTGTGCTTGGCCCCTTGTCTGAGCTTGCACTTTCACTGAATGTAGCTTGATCCATTGACTGTTCAACAGGTAGATTTGACTGTGAAGGTGTTAAATCGCTTGATTGTGGTTTATTAGATGTAGCTTTTCTAACTTGATCCGGTGGTACTTGTCGTGGTGGAGTCGATTCTGGTTTGTTGACGATGGGCTCGTCTTTGTCAGTTTTGGACTTGTTGTCTTCTGATGTCTCTGTTGATTGAACAGGAAGTTGTAGCTCGTTACTTAAAGAAGTGCCGTTGGCTTTACTGTTCTCCTTTGCATATGGATTTCTTGTGGCTTGTTGCACACTCTTATCGTGTGTTTGTGTGGTGGTGTGGACGACTTGGTTAGAAGCCGCATGTTGAGATAGTGGTGGCTTTGCTGTTGCTTTGAATTTTGATAGCCCAAGAGGATCATGATCTGAAGTCTTTGGATTGACCTTCTTCACAGATTGTGAAAGCAATGGACTCTTAACGACCTTTCTGTTTGACTCGACTTTATTCACATTGGCTGAAGCGGCTTCGTCATGAGAAGAATCAACTTCCAAAGTTAATCTACTCTCATCTTGTTCAATGGGCTGTTTCCTCGTTTCCTCTCCTTCTGTTTCGAGTACGATAACTCCTCCATCTTTTTCTGTGGCTGGAGAATGTTGTATATTTTGGGTAACTTGTTCAGTTAATGTTGCAGCCGTAACTTGTGGTATTATCATCTCAGATTGTGTTTCTGCAGTATGTTGATTTGGAGATATTGTTTCGATAATATCCTCATTGCCAAGGGAATCCACAGCTGCTGCTTTTGGATCTTTCCTCACACTACTGACACTCAATGGTGTTTGAGATTTCGTGGTACTACTGGCACCAGGCGTTTTACCTACAACAATAATATCCTCTGACTTCTTCTTGCTTGCTATTTTTTCATCATCCTTGTCAATATTTATCACATCGTTTGATTTACTTGATGCCATATTGACTTTTGCTATTAATGATGGATTTTGATCAACAGCTGGTTTCACAACTGGTTTCACATCGTGAGCTTTATCAACATCAATCACATTATCAATAACCCCTGGTAAGCCCAAGTTGAGTCTCTTTTCAGTCAAACTAATAAACTCATCATGACTAAATGTTGTTGCAGCCTCCTCAGGAGTCCATGCATACACCAAGGATGATTCACCAACTAATATCATACGGTTTATGTTACCCCCTCCGTGAACATGGTCTGTTGATGGTGATATATCTGTTCCTAAACTATTGCCATTTACCCCAGTATCGTCATCATCGTCTTCTTCAATGTCGTCCTCTTCACATGTAGAATTAAAGAGAGCCAGCTTGGCACCCTCAATCATCCAAACCACGCCGGGTCTTATCCACCCTCCATGTTGCTTGACTAATTTTTCTTCAACCCAACACATTACACCTTTTCCAATTCCATTAGTAACTCCTCCTTTACCATTATTACTATTACTACTTCCACCACTACCCACACTTTGCATCTCATCAACTAATAATGCAGTCCAATCTGAATGTGCATGACATTGAACGGATGCAATATAGCCAACTAATGTTGGTAATCGTAAATCATTAGCATATAATCCAACATCACCTTCATTCTGACCAACTGTACATCCTATATGATTCGTATCATACTTGCCTTCATGTATTTCTGATATTAATGCATATTCATTACTAACATGCTTTCGCAGTATATGTTTGTATGTTGCTGATATATTTTGTGTGGTAGAGAGTAGGAGATTTGAGGGTGGTACAATACGGTTGAGAGTAGAACACATTATATTCCATGATGATGATTCATGTAAATCTGATGAATGATCATGAAATAACTGTTCCTGTTGTTGTTTCTTATTTTGGGTATTATCGGGATCAGATTTGACTTTATCTGGTGATTTTACATCTAATGTTGTATATTGTTGCTGTTGCTGTGATGCATCAACATTAGTTGAACTACAATTTTGATTATTAACACCTTTCTTTTGATCTCCGTCGGTACCAATATTATTATCTTGTTCCTCACTGATACCCTTTTTGGTAGACAATAATAATGCTTTGGCTTTTTTAGGAGGTCGTTTGCTGTTCTTTCTAAACCATGAACCAGCTGGGCCAGGTAAATCATGCTTGACCCTACGCTTGGCTGCACGTTTCCGAGTATTATTATTGACATTATTGGCCTGTTGATTAGAGAATGCATTGTCTGGAACAGCAGCAGATTGAGTATAGTTATCTCTCTGACCACGATTGTATTCATAATTTTGTGTTGTCATTGGCATGGGTAAATTATATGATTGTGATTGTGAGTAGTGTCGCCAGGGATCTTGCTGTACATTTTTATTATTTGTCTGATCACCTTGTGGTGGAGGGCCTCCTATTGAAGGAGGGTAACTGTTCATCCTGAATGCTAAGTATCACTACCTAAAGCTGCCAATGCCACGGTTGTAGGTCGAGTCCTACTGTTTTGTCCCTCTATCACCTTTGGATTGTATTATTAGTGCTTGACCCCTTAGCTCAGCCGCCTCAGAGCGCTCCACTAGTGCGGCACACTTGATTGATCACTACTAAACCTCACCTCATGACTGAACAATCACTAAAACATTTAGGTCGGTACATAAGAATCCCAAGAAGTGATTTTTTTATGAATAAGCCTCACTGACCACAATCACAGGATGAGCGAATATGCCTGGAAGATTGTCTAGTCTAACAGTGCATACATCTACTACTTCTGCTGACGGAGGTACAGTTATAAATTGCTGCAATAGTATCGTGTAGTATTTGCGGCGATAGGGTGAGTGATATATGAGAGTGATAGATGATAAGAGAAACATATCATGTGTCATTTTTTTAGGTGCACCTGCCATGTTATAGCGCAGAATCTCTACTCCCAATGTGATGAGGGTGGCCACAAGATTCTTTTGTTTGGCGCTATTATTGACCATAGACGCTCAACTACCGCCTTGATGAAGGCTATTATAATATTTTGATACCTTACTAACAACTTGTCATAATTATTCTCGGGTATGATAGGTCGGTGTTACCATTGCATAAGTTAATAATGTCCTTCAGACTTTGCAGCAAGAACGGAGTAAATAAGACGATAACTTTTAAAGATACAATACCAAGTGATGCTTGTCAATTTATTCGCAATAGTACATCTTTGAAAAGAATTGAGTTTCATCAGATTGATATCGGTAGCGATGATCGCACCACTTACAATTATCTATCGGCCATATTTAGAACAAGTGAATATAACATAGTATGCCCCACACTGAATGCTATCGAAATTGCACTCCCTAGAAAGGAATTGTTGCGGCGTAGACACTTTGGAATTATCATCGATTTCATGAAAATACACCCGAATACGCTTTGGTATTTAGATCTTTCGTATACAACACTGGGTGATGGATGTATTGATTTGGTTGTTGATGCTATGAACTCCGGACTCCGTATTGGCACGTTAAAAATGAGAGGTGAATTTGTAGGTGATGATGAAATTGAAAGGTTGTTGTCATCTGATAATGCAAAGTATATACTTGAACTGGACGTGAACTCCAATAAAATGACTAGGATAGGTTTTGGATTGTTGTCCTCCTTCCTTGGTCAAGACAGCACCAATATTGAAAAAGTAGACGCACGTTCACAGGTTACAAGCGATATTGAATACTCCCGATTACTCCTTGAGGCTATTTCCGCGAATAAGAAGTCATCAGTAAAGAGCATTTGCCTAAGAAAATTATTCAATGAAGATAGTCCTGATGATCTCAAACCGATTGTGGCAATGTTGAAAAATATGATCTGCAAACCACCAGATATCAAATCGTTATGCAAATCAAATCACCAGCTTTACAACATTGGATATAGCACTCCTTTCTTGAAAACTCATTCACAAGTAATACGAATGGCACTGGAGATTAATGAAAGACAAGTATCAGTCAATCAAAAGCATCGAATGAAAATTCGGGCTTTCTACTTTACTCAGGCCGACTTTGATATCAAACCCTTTTTGGATATGGACGTGGAGCTAATGCCCAGCGTACTTGAGTTAGTTACCATGTCTAAGGAATGCATAACTAATGAACAAGAAGGTAGACTCAAAAGAGATAACTATGTATCAGCGCGCAATGGTCATCTTGGTGGCATATATCGTCTGATTAGGAATTGTCATGTGCAGGAGCTTTTTAGTTTTCCTTCTCAGCAAGCTATAATGGAACAACAAGAAACAAGGATCTCTGAATTGGAGAAAAGAGTTGAGCAGCTAACATTGCAGCTCACAAACAGCAATGATTCGGAATCACCGAACAACAAGCGTCAAAGAAGCGACTGAAACTACTTTCTAGTTTTTAACTTTCATCATTGGGATCAATTACCAATACACACGAGACTCTTCTATCCTCACCATTCAAAATATTAAATGTACCCATAGCATTCATAATGTCCATCTGTTCAGTAACGATCTCTCTCTTACGAAACTCCTTCTTAATTCTGTTCAATTCATGTGGCGGCAAAGCCTGATCGCATCCAATGAATAAATACTCAACAGTTGGTTGATATAATCGTACAACTTCTAAACTTTCTAATGTAATCTCATCAGGATGCTTGACATTCCATAAGAAACATGCATCCGGAAAAGCTACTATCGATCCATTCATATGTATAATTTTGTCTTCTCCCTCTAAATCTCCTTCGGATGGTATGCCACCTACTTTTACTAATCCCTTAACATCTACACCAGACGGGGCGTATGATTCTAATATGATTTTACGCCTAGATCCATGTGCAAGTGAATCAGCTAAGAGATCGGTACCACGCCGAATTTCATCCGACATGTACCTTTTAGATATTATAGATGATGAGCAGTGATGTTGTATTGAACCATTGATATTGTGATTACTACTTTTAACCAGCGAGGTATAATATGTACATATGCCTCTACGATGATTATTTGGTATATTATGACGACTGCAGCATGAAGGTTTCTCTGACACATCACATAATGAGGAAATCCTCTGTGATGGGAGGAGATGATATGACCTTCCATGACATGATATGTTGTGTTTATTTTGTCTGTTGATACAAACCCCTCCTACTCGAGAGATACTGCTATAAGAACGACGGCGCCACATTGTCTGTTTAATATATGCAATTGAGATATAACTGTACACTTGCTCTGCCTCAAAGAAGATATTGTACAAAGATCATTGGACTCTGAAAAAAAAAAGGCTCATCATTTTGGGCATTGTGCTTACACTTGCTGAATCATTGCAAACAGTATTGACATACCTCCCAACCACCATACTCTACGGTTCATCACCTCGTAATATAAGTCATGATGAAACGTTTCCTACTTGCCGCCGCCACTGCCTCAACGGCATCCGCTTTCATGTCCGGCGGTATTAATATGATGTTATCAAAAATAAATGACATCAGATATACATCATCACAACTACATATGGTGGATGATACAAAAGACAAGTTGGCTAAGATGGTATCAGGTGAAGAATTAGAAACTATGTTACAAGAGTGGGATCAACCGCTTGTGGTTGATGCGTATGCAACTTGGTATGTAAACCAAAATGATTATGTTCTTTGATAATTTTTATGAGTAATGTGTCTAATACATCATTTACTGTACTTCTATCAATTCAATGTTGGAATAATGATTGTGGGTTTAATTAAATCGGAACAATACTATTATGTAAAACATACACAATCAAAAAGGTGTGGACCATGTCTTCTAATGGCACCTGAGTTCGAACTTGCTGCAAAGGATCTATCTGGCAAAGTTCGATTTGTCAAACTCGATACAGATTTGGAACCTGATATGGTATGTATATAGTTTGATATTAATTGATTGTGGGTGTATGGGTTTTGTTCGTAGAAGTTGTAACGCCAAGTTGCATTTGTTTGCAATTCAAAGCTAAATTTTACTCATTCTTTCTTATCCTCTTTGCTTTACTATTGCAAATTGCAATATCAATGCGGATTGGTATTGTTTAATTTATTGGGATTGGTATTATTTACAATTGATACTCTTAAATTGATCGTGGTATTATTGGATAATTGATATACACGACGGACACATGATATGAACAAAAACAAAATACGCACCTAAAACTTGAAACAAACCACGTTTATACACTTCCTCGATTATAAAAAGGCCGGACGATTAGGTATTATGGGATTACCAACACTATTATTTCTAGATAAGAATGATGATACTGCTGCAGTAGAAGAAGGAAAAGCGCCAGTAGCGGTGTTAAAGGAAAGAATTGAGGGTGCATTGAGGAAAGAAAGTATAATAGATTTATGTCAATATCATTTTTTTGATGGTCCACAACCAACCCAACTGAGTTAGTAGTTCGTGTGATAAAATCATTTAGTCGAGGAAGAGAAGGGGGATGTTACCGTACTTGTTTTTGTTCGCTGTGAAAGGATCTACCTGTTGGTTTGTGAGTTACCAAGTATTGTCCAGAGCAGGTGAGATACTTCAAATATGTTAGGAAGATGTAAATAAAGTAATTCAAAGACTCCGAATAAAGCTGAATGAGATTTTGTCTTGGACTATCTATTGCACACAGATATGGTTGTTCCTGGTTAGTACATCCCCAGGCAGTCTTCCTCAGAAGTACTTGCAACCGACTGATCGACATCTATATGGGAGTTGAAAGAGATTATGTTTCATATTTCCTTCCTAGCTGTGGCGTATACTACTTAAGCATTCTTCATTGTGATACATACCTAGAGTAATAAGTAATACACAAAAGAGCGTAGTCCGCTTTTAATTTTCTGTATTTATAATTAAACGAAGAATCATACATTCATGGGTCACCTTATTTGTGATGACAACAATCCAACAAAATGTAGAGAAATATAGTTTAAGAGGCTCGAGTTGCAAAATCAAAACAGTAACCTAGAGTCACCCGCGAAGCCACTTGGGCTACGTTCCTGCCCATCATGTGTGTGTGTAAAAAGTTTGGTTGGTATAGCTAGTTGATCACAAATTGTACTTAACGAACGTAGATGGTTCTGTAATACAGACATTATACCATAATAAGTGTGAGATGAGTCTTTCGGTGTATATATTAACAATCACAAGTGTAAAGGATACTTACCCTGCTGGTGTCCTTGTCTTGAAATCATAATCATTAGAGTATCCTTGTCCACTCATGACATCATCAACTTTAACAAGTTCAATACCATTAGAAGACTTGTATGCTGCGTATGCACTCTTAAGAGCACTGGCATCCTTAGCACGGATGGCAGCAAAGATATCATTCGTTTGCTTAACAGCAGTTGGCTTCTGATCCTTACCTAATGCACCCGAGTTGAATAGAATAAAGGCATTCTTTTCAGCGGCCACGGCACCAAAATCACCAGAGTTAACAGCTGATTCCAAAGCAGCAATACGTTGTCCATAAATACCCTTAGCGCGTGAAACAGTAGCAGCAGATCTGGCACCATCAGCTAATGCTAATTGAGGAAGTCCAGCAAGTACAGCAGCTCCAGTAGCAATTTGTCCAGCGGCAGCACGACGGTCCATGTTAAGGGATGTTGGGGCACGAGCCTCTGGTGAAGGGGCAAATGCTGCGGCAGTGCCGACAAGGATGGTAGCAATAGCGAGCTTCATATTGGGGGTATATTGAGATGAATAGAGAGGGGTAGATGTGGATCAGTGAAAGAGATCGCTTGCGTAAGTTGAAGCGAATCTAATGGGGGTATCCTAAAAAGACACATATCTTATACTCTCATATTTTTGTCTCCCCCGGCCGGCGCAGCCGCTGTCGGCCGAGAGGATAAGAAGGTCACTAACTCTTGGGGTTATATTTCAAATAAACAAAATACACATTTCATTATATACCATGAGCAATAAGGATACTGATACTCGATTCCAAGGTAAGCTGATTATTATAACTGGAGCGGGAGGAAATTTCGGTAGCATCGGGTGTCAATACTTTGCTCAACGAGGAGCAAATGTTGCAGCTTTGGATAATAATTCAAATGCATTAAATGAAACAATAACTGAAATAACATCAAGTAGTAACAATAATATAACAATAAAGGGATATACATGTGATTAACAAATGCAGAAGAAGTTGAGAAAACAATTGAATCAATAACAAAAGACTTTAATTGTAATGGGAAGATCGATATGTTGTGGAATAATGCAGGCTATCAAGGAGAGATAAAGCCAACACTGGAATATGATACTGCCGAGTTTGCACGTGTTATGAATATCAATGTTACTGGTATGTTTATAGTATTACAAGCTGTTGCAAAACGAATGAAAGCAAGTTATGATTCTATACAACAAACAACAACTAGTAGTATTGAGGGTTCTACTACTGCTTCCCATCCATTTTCAATTGTCAATACAGCTTCAGTGGCTGCCTTGAGAGGTACCCCTGCCATGGTTGCATACAGTAGTAGTAAAGCTGCGATACTGGCTTTGACTGTTTCTACTGCAAAGGTATAGTACATATTAGTATGAATTGTATACTATGTATTCTCAAACCGTAAAACTTACTTTTTATCTCTATATGTTTAGGATTTAGCACCCTATGGGATACGAGTGAATTGCGTCTCACCAGCGTTGATTGGTCCAGGATACATGTGGACACGACAAAATGAATTGCATGCCTCTAGTGGTTCTCCGTATTTTGCATCTGATCCAGAACAAGTAGCCAGAGCAAAAGTTAGTGGGTGAGTGTAGTCATTGATTATCGTTTGTTATTGCTATTCAATATATACGTGTATTAACTTACTATCATGCCTAAATTTGTCTTCTTATATCAATAAATAACACACAATACTCATCAGTGTCCCAATGAAACGGCTTGGAACGATTGATGAAGTTGTCAAATCGGTAGCATATCTATTGAGTGATGATTCTAGTTATACAACAGGTACTAACCTAGTAGTGGACGGTGGTTTAAGTTCTGGTCTCAAAGCCTAATCACATCTATGTTACATGAATGTAAACTAAGAGAAGACTATCTGAACAATAAAGCTCTTTCTTTAGTTTTTAAATGTCATGACTAGTTCAAGAAGTTGTTCGTTCAATATGATATCTAAGCAAACAGGTGTGTCCAATATCGGCAGAGGTCCTCATTACAAGGAGATACCTGCCAATTAAGGCTTGACTTCTTGTAAGAAGATAATTAACTAGAAGCAACATGCCCACGTAAAGAGGGATTGACAGCCACCATTTCCATATCGAAGTTGCAGCCTTCGGAATTGACTTCGTCGCACAGTTGTTCTTCGTCGGCATTTAAATCATCCCCCGAACATACATCAGTCCAAATAACCTCACAGATGATATTGGGAAAGTCTCCGCCAACGCTGTTTAGTAGTGACAGAAGATGTCAAGTTAGATATGTAGTTCACAAATAAAATCCAAAGAGAAAGTGCTCCTTACCAACGACAATCCTGACTATCGAAACTACCACTGCCAGAACCGGACGATGAGCTGCTTGAAGATGAGGACCTTGAGCTGCGTGATGAACGTGAAGATTTTGATTTAGAGCTTTTCTTGGACTTCTTAGAGTCTTTTGACTTAGACTCTTTTGACTTAGAACTCTTCTTCTTATCGGTTTTGCTTGCAATCTCATCGGCACCAGATTCGATCAATTCTTCGTCAGCGTCGAAAAGAGCCACATCCTGAATAACGGTGTGCATGTTTTGTATTAGTATTGGTAAGCTTGACCTTATGCTAAAAAAAATGTTATAAACATGAAGATATACCTCTTACAGCTTACCTTGACATCACCAGTGACATGCTTATCATCATAGGATACAAATTGTTTGGCTATGATATTTGCAATAAGTATATGCATATGGATGGAACAAAAGATCGTTAGAAGTATAGAATCATGATATTCTTTATGTCACTAGATAGATATAAGGAAACTCTGCATAGACAAGAGGTAGTACTTGACTTCGGTTCACCAACTCTACGAGAAATAACTTACCAGAGGTGGATGCCACAGCGGCAAGAAAGATTGTTGAAATTAATTTCATGGTTATTGCTGGGCAATGTACAAGTTATGAGTTGAACCAGAACATACTACTGATAATACTGGGAATCGTATCATATTGCCAAGAGGCCTGCTCTCTTTATGTCATTAAAAAAAGTTGAGTACCACATGAAAGCTCCCAGCCATCAATCCATCAGTTTGATGCCATGAACAATATACGTATGTAAACTATGGTATTGCAATTACTGACTCTTCTACTACTCGTTTTACTGCCACAAATAGCAACTGGCTTTTGCCACTCAACTTTGCAGCCACCAAACACACGTTCATCTTATATCACTCTCTATTTATCAACATCCAATGAGTATTCACAAACCTCAATTAGATCTCAAATAAACAACATTTTGATAGATGAGAAGAACTTGCTTTTATCAGATTTATCAAAACTAAAGAAGAGAAGTCCAAAGAGTACTGTAGACGAAGATAATACAGTATTATTACAATCATGTTCAACTTCACAAATGATACATCAAGTTTTACTATCCAGTAGATTTGATTTACCATTCCTTAATCGATGTAATGTTGGTCCTAGTACAATAGATGGTGCTGGTAGGGGATTATTTGCTTCAGAGGATATAGCCGAGGGTGAGATAATAACATGCTACGTAAGTGTCTGTTTGTAGTGTATGATGATGGATCTATTTAGCGATTTTCAATTCATCATCATTAACTTTGATATAACATCAGCCAGGTGATGCTATACTGTATGAAGTGAAGGATGAGAATGATGAAGATGAAGAAATTGACATTGAAGTGTATAATGTTGAGGACGAAGAAGAGACTACATACTGTTTGTGGGGAGCGCATGTAAGTTCAGAGTATATCCTAGATGAGGATGCAGTATTTGACGGCACTGATACATCCCAACCTTTGACTTCGACAGCAGTTGCAGTTGATGGCGAATATTCAATAATGGGATGTGATCTAGAGTGTATAAATCCTGCATACAGTGGACATTACGCTAATGATGGCGCTGGACATCTAGCCTTAGAGAAGCCAAACTCACAAAGGAATAAGGAAGCAGCAATAGAGCTGGGATTAGACTATGATGATGATAATGAAGAAGAAGTGGGGGTGGAAGAAAACATAGCGGCATATGTACTAAAAAGCTTAGAGGTGGCTAATGCAATGCATAGGTCGGTAGACAAAGACAATTCTCACATTGCAACTGTAGCTACAAGAGACATAAAGAAAGGGGAGGAAGTTTTTGTGACATATGGGCCTGATTACTGGCTCGGGCATGCTTAACCGTATTATACAAATGTGTACACAGCTCATGCTGTTATATTAATTGACTTTTATACTACTGTTAATTTGCCTTTTATCCACTTGTACCAAATCGATATATAAACACAACATTGTCGTTAATATCTATATTTTGTTGAATAATCCTTTGGAGAAACGACTAATCCTCTTCCTTTTCTTGCCCCTCTATAAACAATTTCAATAATATCAATCAACTCCTGCTTATCTGCCAGTGCCCAATTAATCTTATTATTGTTACCAGTACCTAAATCTACCATGATGTGTTTATTTCTGTAGAAGAACATTGTTGTACATGCATCATACAACTCATACATGCCATTGAAATCTGGTACCTCATCAATATCAACTAAATATATAACTGCAAAATTCTTCACTTTTTCTGCTATGCCAAATAATACCTCATCTTGAACCATACAAGTTTGATCACTATCTCGTCCAAATCTTATAACAATTACACGATCTTCTTCTGTTAATATTGCTTGATCTACCTCCCAACCACTGCGGAGATGTGGTAACATGTACGACATGGTAATTTATGTTGTGTGTACTTTGTTTGCTTTTTTGTATTTAGTGTTGATTGTTTTATTGATTAACAAAACTCTTTATCGCCGCCGCAACCACTAAATCAAACAGTGAATTAACTTCCTGATATTATCAATATACCTCTATTAAGAAGCTTGCAGCTGCCGCGTAACAATGATCTGATAGGTAGAGAAGGTAAACGAATGTATGAATTGAAGTTTGGTATCCTTTGGTATCCTTGAAAAATGAGAGGGTTCTATCATGTACATAGTGCCTGAAGTGAGAGGTAAGGCTAAGTAATTTTCTATTGATTTGTTATTGCTCACTCCATATCGCTTGAGCTACCTTTGACATTACTTCTTTGCTGGCAACAAGAGGAAGATAACCATTTTGACCATTTTTGCTACAATGACCCATGAAGACATCCTTCTTGTAGCTTCCACTCTGTCCATCAAGCACTTTAGTATCACCTGTAACGTCAGCTATCTTTTGTTCCAAGTCTGTTCTCATCTCATGCCATTTGCGTACAACTTCCATACAATGATCATAGTTGGCAGTTCGTGGATCAATATCTCCCTTGTTTGTTGAGGACTGACCAGCACAGTTCCATGGCTTGCGACAGTTTGTAAAGTGTATATTCTTAATCAAGCTCAAATCTGTCTTTCTACAATCTTCGCATCCTTCAACATTGCGACGACACTTTCCATGCAAATCTCTATATCTTTTGATAAAGTTGGGTACGTCCTCGTAGAAGATATTTGCACCCATGTGATTGTATCGACATCCATTCAACTCCACAGTGGTATTTGGTCGTATTATATCGTAGTAGTAAGCTGGTAGTCCTTGCATCGCCATCGATCCAACCACACCTCCATACCCCTTAAGGTGATGAGAGGGAGAAAAAAGATGTTATTGAAGTTGCACGTGGTATATGCACAGAACAAACTTTAACATGTAACTGCTTACCTTGCCACCCCATCCATTCTCACGCGAGAAACCACCAACATAATTGCCCTCACGTATAATGTCGAGATATTCATTGAACACATCTATACTAGGTTTCAATATAATGAAGCCGGCTTGGAAAGCAGCTTTTCTTCCTGGTATCACTTGATGATAATCTCTTGTCAAGTATGCTTGTATATTGTTTGGTATTTCCTTCCGTGGATATTCCATCTCAATCTTATTTCTTACCATCTTCCCTTCGACACTATCAGATGGTAACAACATGGCGTCATACACATCATCCATAGGTTGGTAGTACATGAAATCAATATCAGTATGTACAACAATTTTGTGTTGATTGATAGTGTATGCATATAACTTTATAAACTCATCAGCTCCACAACACCATTCTTTATGTACATTCTTTCGTAGATACTCTCCTTTAATATCGGCTATATTAACTGGTGAATCCTTCAATATAACTTCATATCCCAAATCACTTAGTATATGTGAACAATCTTTTGCTTTCGTATGTACAATTGCATACAGTTTGTAATCATACTTGGAACTACTTTTTGGGTTACGTATCGATGTTTCATGAATGGAATGACGTAATATTGTAGCTGCATCTAATAATCCTGATGTGGATGATTGAAAATCTGAACATCTTATTAGTGATATAGCATATGCAATTTGTATTGGTTTATCATTGTTGCTATCAGTGTTTTGATTGTTTGGTGCTGAAGAGTCCTCGCCGACAATGTTGGTATGATTATGAGATGAAGATCTTACTGCAGTAACTGTATCATTAGCAGCAATAATTAGATGATCTAACCAAAGTAGTAGAAGGACAAGACCAATAAATAAAAAGATGATGAACCGACGTAATGAAACTTTTGATTGAGTACTCTGTCTTTGTTGTGATAGGCGTATTGGTTGTTGATTAAGCCGAGCCATTATACCACAGTTGTGTGATATAATAATATTAGAGTAATAAGTTCCAATATATCATTCTAAACCCACACGCCTTCTCTAGAGAGGACAGGAAGTTCGGTTTGTTTTGTTGTTTGAGTTATTAGTTAACCAGTGTGACTATACGATAGATTATAAAATGTATTTTATTTTAGTTATTAGACTTGAGATGAGACCATCAGTTTTCATGTTTACAATGTAGAAAACTCCTTCTAAAGAAAGAATGGTAATACCTAGGCTCAAATTAATGTACATGCGGAGATGATATGCATCTACCTATCTAGATAGGTTGAGAGCTTCAACTGTAGAACTGAGGAAGATAATTGAAATAGAAATGCAGTCAAGAAAGGACGGTAGGCTTAAGTCTTAGAGTTGTTAGTAGTTGCAGATCATATTCCATCCATTGAAAACAACTCGATGTCTTCGTCGGCCTCTTTACTGCCAAGCTGATTCATGCCGATACTTGGCTGTGCTGTAACATCTACAAACTTGCCTATAATATTCGCAGGTACGCCAACTGCAACGCTTCTCTCTGGTAGATCCTCTATAACCAATGTACCAGCACCAACTTGACAGCCGTCTCCAATCTTTATATTACCTAAGACAGATGAACCGGCGCCGAGCAGGACTCCACTACCAATCTTTGGATGTCTATCGACCCCCTTCTTTCCGCTTCCGCCTAGTGTTACATGATGAAGTATCGAACAGTTATGACCGACATGAGCTGTTTCGCCTATAACGATTCCAGTACCGTGATCAAGCATAATACCACTGCCAAGTGTGGCATTTGGATGAATGTCTATTTGAAAATGTTGTGAGACCTGACTTTGCATGTAACTTGCTAAAACTCGCCTTTCGCTCTTCCATAAGTAATGTGATACTCTATACGCTTGTAATGCATGAAAGCCTTTGAAGTACAGAAAAACATCTGGAAGAAAGTTGCAAGCAGGATCTCTATCTCTCACTGCCAATATATCGGCCCTCAGATTTCTACGAAAGTTTGGATCTGCATCTAACGCTTCTCGAATCAATGACATCATTTGTGTACTAAGAATCGATTGAGATGATAGTCTATTTGCTAAATGAAACGATAACGCCGACTCCAGCGTTGGATGATTGAGGATTGTCGAGTATAAGAATGATACAAGTAGAGGCTCCCTTGATGCTTCTATGTATGCTTCTTTGCGCATCAAATCCCATACCAAATCTATAGGAGGCTGAGATGAGTTTGAAGATGAACCAAGCGAGTAAACTGACTGTGGAACCGACAGGTCAATATCTCGGTAATCTGTAATCACTGATTCTACTGGTTGTTGCATGCTGGGTGGTATTATTGCTTTCATTTCCTCTATATCATCATCGGGTATATCTTCATCCCTAGGAAGAAAATCGGCTGCTGGAGAATCTAACTTAAAGTGTTCCTCATCCCAAACTGCCTTTGTTAACTTTGCACTCATTTCATCCCCTTTAGGTAACAGGCGAGTTGTCCGAGTGATGGTACTTTTGTTATTTGATGGTGATATAGGATTGTTCTTTTCTTCTCCCATACTATATCTAGTCGATGGTTGTGGTGGTTTAGACGCAGGTTCTAGGAAATTCCAATAAGACGCTGCAGTTTCTGGTACATCACTTTGGTGGCTGAACATACTATCAAGCTGCATATCAATATCATTCGTATCTTCTATAGATGATCCTCTATTTACTACTACATCATTATCATCGTCACTAGATACTGGCATGTTCTTACCAACACCAAGTTGGTATTTTGGGCGTGATCGATTTGTGGTACTATTATCTATTCTATTTATTCTATTATCTATTTGTGATGCTAGATCCTTTAAGTTTGATGATAGTTGTTCCTCCTCATCTTTTGTGTTTGATATACACAGAATGTTTTTTTGTTGTTGATAGCTTGAAAATCTCGAGAAGCGACGACTCCCGTTATCCGGCAATATGAAGGCTATTGAATGCGGTGTTAGCAGTATAGCTGCAACTAGTAAGAGAGAGATGTCCATAACCAAGTGGATATGTGGGGTCAACGGGGGTATCGTATCTAGCGTATGTAGCATAATCACATACCTAAGTAGAATTTAAAAACAGTTTGAGCCAGATAAAGTCATTCTTACTAGTAATAGTAACTACAAGCAAGAAAGAGTTTCGATAACAGCATTTAATCCTTATCCTGACCAAGCTTCTTGACTCCGCGAAGACGTCCAGTACGGCGGGCTCCAATTAGACCAACCTTACGACCAGAGGGTGCCTCCTTACTAACAGTCGATGGACGACCAATGTGCTGGTGGTTTCCTCCTCCGAAGGGATGCTCCACGGGATTCTTAGCCACACCACGAATCTTAGGCCAGCAGTTACGCTTGACGGCATACTTGTGGTAGGCACGTCCAGCCTTCAACAATGGCTTGTCAGTACGTCCACCTCCGGCAACGACACCAATTTGGGCACGAACCTTAGAGTTGACAGTCTTCTTACCACCTGATGGAAGACGAAGACGAGTAGTACCCTTATCCTCATCGTGTGAGATGACAACAGCAAAGCAGCCTGATCCTCGAGCAAAAGCACCACGATCACCAACCTTGGCCTCAACATTGCATACAATGGTACCCTCTGGTACTTGCTTCAAAGGCAAGACATTACCAATGGTCAATGTAGCCTTCTTTCCACAGTAGATGAACTGTCCAGTGTACATACCCTCAGTAGCAACCATAAGCTCAGTGTCGCGCTTGAATCGATAAGCATTCAAGAATTGAATCTTAGCAACAGGTGCGCCACGACCGGGATCATGGAGGATTTCCTTAACAACACCACGGACGTATCCACGACGTTCGGCATAGTCGATAGATCTGAGCTTTACAGCACCCTTACGAGTACGGGTGTGTGCCTTGAAGATAGGGGACTTACCCTTTCTTTGTGCCTATCATGTGTTATATATGGTACATGATTTATGTAGGACACATTAAATGAAACCACAGATTCGTTTCATGAATCAAAAGTGGTTATGCATTATCCAATTTGACCAGTTAAGAGGTACAAATAATGGCATCGCATCGTGGTTGTGGGAGGTAGCCAAGGTTTGTTAGAATTGCAACAATTGCCAAGGCGCCACGTCATAATAGATGATCAAGAGATCATTTTCAATAGATGAGTTGTGAATTCATCATTGTCAATTTATACATGACGATTGATACGATGGCAAGTCATGGGGATTTTTTGGTAGGGGGGGAGGGAGATACTATTTGATGTTAGAACGATGAATAAAATAAAATAAAATCATAAATAAAATTTATGAGTCGAAGCTGTAATTTGCAATCAATAATTCGACCCTCTCATGGGACGCCTATATACATAGTACTTTCGACGACCGGGCTTGGTTCTTCTATTTGCTTACCTGTACGTATTTTCCCATCTCCTACACCTCTTATAATAGGTATGTATAAAATTATGATATTATGGTGGAGATATTTTAGGGTGAGATATTTTACCGCTTTACTTAATTTTATTTTTTGCAGTACTCAAAATCGTCCGCTACATACGTAAAGTAGGTATATACCTAAGTAAGACTATCTGAACCTATGTACGCGAGGTATCCAAAGAAACTGATCATCATATCAAGTGGCTTCAGAAGAAGAACTTAGGGCCCTAAAAAATTCAGGCCAAAACAATATTCTAGCACCAGATGATGATATAAACCCATGATGGCCAAACTCTATCACTATCTGTGGCCAAACATTGCCTGACAGTCATCAGAAATCGAAATCTGAGGCAAGAAATCTGCCCCCATGTGGCTGTGAAAGTATGACAGAGGGCCCTAGAAATCTGCTTGGTGTGTTCATCACTTTGTTATACACCTATACAATGCCAATCAAGCACTATTCTAGCAAGCCTACATCTCTGAGGTGCCACTTGATGGCCAAACACTGCCTGACAGTCATCAGAAATCGAAATCTGAGGCAAGAAATCTGCCCCCATGTGGCTGTGAAAGTATGACAGAGGGCCCTAGAAATCTGCTTGGTGTGTTCATCACTTTGTTATACACCTATACAAT
>Ga0214481_100132_pt1 | contig 35735 bp, 24 predicted proteins | sample M1_20Mar14CPVII9_4_FD_165057 | JGI IMG/M metagenome (GOLD analysis project Ga0214481, IMG submission 165057) | Marine eukaryotic communities from Monterey Bay, California, United States - M1_20Mar14CPVII9sort6BwellG10 | ecosystem: Environmental > Aquatic > Marine > Unclassified | place: USA...
TTTGGCATTGTATGGGTGTATAACAAGTTGATTAACACTCTCAGCATGATTGTAAGTCCCTCCACCATACTTTTACAGCCCCATGTTGGCAGGTTTCATGCCTCAGATCAGGCAAAAATCCTGATTTCTTCTGCTGATGGTCAGGCAATGTTTGGCCATCAAGTGGGGGTATAACAGCATGCAGGTGCTGCAATAGTGGTTGTTTGGCATTGTATGGGTGCATAACAAAGTGATGAACACTCCCAGCATGATTATAGGGCCCTCCACCATACTTTTACAGTCCCATGTAGGCGGGCTTCATGCCTCAGATCAGGAAAAATCTCGATTACTTTTCTGCCAACTCTCAGACAAGTTTGGCCATCAAGTGGGGGTATAGGAGCATGCAGGTGCTACAATAGTAGATGTTTGGCATTGTATGGGTGTATAACAAAGTGATGAAGCACATTAGCACTGCTCCCGGTTATTGTCTTGTCAAGATAGGTGTCTTATTTTGATAGGATACCTATGTTCTCAGCAAATCTTTTTTCTGAGCAAATCTTTTATCATCCATAATTTACAACCGACAACCACCCCCTAATTACTACCACAATATACTACATTTTAAACAACTATCCACAATTACAATGAACGCATACCGTCAAAAGTCCGCTGCCGATGCCAAGGCCATCCTCGAATCAGGAATTAGTACTCTCGATGCACTAACATCGGCTTTATCCGCCCTACCATACAAGGGTAATACTGCTCTATCGTCTGCTGAATCCGCCTTCGTTACTGCACTAACTACTGGCGATGTTGAGAAGACTAATGATGTCGTCGACGCAGTATACAAGGTAACAAGAGATGCATTAGCGGATGGTAGCAAAAATGCGCTTACTTTGGAAAGGTTTGTTGGTTTACATGTTCCTCAAATGGGTGAGTTATTTTTAGTTTGTTTTGATATGTATGTTTTTTTTTGCAATGGTACATGGAGACTAATCTCAACCACCAACTTCTCTATATAACAACCCATATAATCAATTATCGAACAATCTACACAGAGGTGAGTTGTATTATTTTAAACTCTATATCTCGTGTGTGCAATATGTATCTAATCTTCATTCAAATTCTATCTTTTTCTTTGGTGCACATATATCTTTGTGATAATAGGATGGAAACAACTTTGGCGTTACAGTACAATTGATGTTTGTTAAATTACTAAAAGATGAGCGTGAAAAGATGGAAAAGGCATTAAGCGAAACATCCAAATACTATTCATCAAGGGCCGATGCCATTGACAAATTTAGTCACTTGCCCAAAACTTCTGTTACTGAAACTAAATCAACTTCTAAGTCAGCTGCGTCGGGTGGTAAGGATGGCGACGAAAGCAAAGAATCAACATCAACATCTACCGAGGAGAAGACTGCAACAAGTGATGGAGGAAAGATTAATATGCATCGAGTAAAGGCACTTGCTGCACTTGATGCACAAATGTACATGGATTTAGTAGGCGCTCTGTCATCTATGACTGATGGATACATGCTCATTCTTGATAATTTGGAGAAGAATTGGGATAAGTTGGAACATCCTCGTGGTAAGGGATATGGAGGAGCCGGAAGTGGTGGAAGCAGTATGGTTTATTAGATACTTTTTTGGGCATATCATATGAACAGACAATCACGGAGGCATTGATGAACAGAAAACTGGAAAGAAGTACAAATTAGATTAGATATGCAGTAATTGTGTCTAATATAACGAGTAATAGTTAAGAAGCAATTATATCCATCTACTTATCTACTTAAACAGTCTTGACATAGCTAGAAGATAAAGCTTTTTACTCGTTTTACAACCTGGATGTCCAGTCGCTCCTCGCCTCCAGCCAACAGAAAGCACAGCATCAAGATGAGTACTGTATATTTGTTGTGCTACTTAGTTACATGTTCACCTACCCGTACCCTCGATCATTATGCCGAGATAAGGATACCGGAAGGATAGAAGTTTTTCACGTGGATTGAGTTGATGGTGGGTTGCATATTGATGATTGATGTGTTGCTGTAGTCTGTATTGTTGCCTATCAAGTGTAGTTGCAATTGCAAATTGAATTGCAATTAATGGGAGAATAGACTATTAGAGATGTCAATGACTGTCAGTTTTTATACGCTTTGATTGGTGTTTGTGGAGTGATAGTAAAGGCAACCTTTTGTGATGGTGCACCTAATATAAACAACAGTCACCTTACCATAGCTTTGAAAGCTCTTGAAAGTACAGAGATATTATGAGGCTCTTATCCAATAATGATGATGGTGCATCCTATCATGACTTCTCTCTTAGTAAAGCAGTACGACGGAGGAAGAGAAGAAGGAAAAAGTCTACACTCTTTGATTTCAAAGTATGGAAGAATGTTATAATACTGTGGATAGCTGGTATTATACTGATTGAAGTATACTTCTTTCATAGAGCAACACATATATTGGATAGTGAACTGGAAAGATCAAATTATAATCTATTCGATTATGCAGATAGTACTAACAGCAACAACAATAATGATAATCGTCCTCCTATGCCAAGAGAACCTCCACAACCAAAAACTTCATTACTACCAAAGAAGATTATTGCAGTGTTTGGCCCCGAGAGTAGTGGCACGACATTTCTAAGTACAACATTAGGTGTAGCCGTAGGTGCATTTACTAAAGATGGTGGCTGGGTTCATACTCCCGCTTGGGCATTCAATCACACACTTAAAGGAAGTAATAGAAAAAGTTTTAGTGGACAATACAATCCTACCGGGAGATGGATGTTTGAAACTGATATTAAAAGAAGAGTAAGTACATCTGATAATGAGTGGGAGATACAACACATTAGTTTACCATGGGGTTGGGAATGTGAAGAAGATAAAGATATCAAGATAGTTGAAGCATTAGTACCTGATGAATGTTTCAGATACGAGCGAGATCCATATTTGCATCCTAAGTCTGCGGAACAATTATGGTTTAGTACTAATGGTCGAGATTTAGATTCTTCTCGTCTTGTGGATGAGAATCGGGAAGTTACATTGGAAGAAGCAAATCTCATGACAATGTGCCGCAATGAAGTAAAGATATCAGAAGCAAATGATAAGTTTACATGTGGTGCAAAATGCGGTACTGGGAGGTATAATGGCTGTGCACTCTACCCGGAAAGATTCTCTGTTAATATAACCTCACATCTTGAGTGGTATCTATCGCGAGGAGTAGAGATCAAGGTTGTTATATCAATAAGAGATCGAACAATATCAAGCAGAGGAAAGCTCAAAGGTCATTGTCATTTAGCAGATGTTGGGAGGAAAGAAGATGAGGTAGCTTTGAATCTAATATCAGAAGTATTAGAAAAGTATAGCACACATGGTTCTAGACGAGGTACTTTACCACAAGATACAAAAGAGAAGAATCGAGTATTTACTGTTTCTTATGAAGGTATGATGGCAATGAAAGATGAATATATGTACGACCTGTATCATCGTCTTGGAATAGATTCAACATATCTCCCACCATTTGTAGACGGAAATAGAAAGTATCTGGTTGAAACCCCTGACAAGCAAATACCGACACAATCAAGTAGTGTAAATCTCCCACCAAAGCCACAAAACTATGTTGAACCACCACCAAAAGCATCTTTGCTACCAAAGAGGGTTATTACAGTGTTTGGCCATGAAAGTTCTGGTACCAAATTGATAGCTTCCTCAATTGCAATATCAGCCGGTATATGGCCAAGCGAAGGAAAGTGGAGAATCAGTGAAAAGTCTGCTTGGATCTACCACCAATACGTGGACGGACGTGTTTTATCAAATGATAGTAAATTGGAAGTGCAACATCTCTCACTGCCCATGGGATGGCACTGTGAGAAGGATGTGCAAACAAATACTAATATAGTTAAAGCTTTGGTACCTGAGGATTGTTCCCGTCCATTCGAGAAGAGTGCCGAGATATTAAAGAGATGCGAGAATGAAGTACAAATCACAGATGGGCGTGTTATGTATCCAAAGAGATTCTTTGTCAATATAAGTAGCCATATTGAATGGTACCAATCTCGTGGAGTTGAGATTACAGCAATTCTACTCATGCGAGATAGAAGCATATCGAAAATGGGCAAGTTTAGAGATCACTGTGGTATTCCGACGACTGCAATTGAGGAAGACGAAGTAGCGGCAACAATTCAAAAGGAAGCAATGAGAAATTACGGCAAGAGTTCCTTCAATGGACGACCCACTCTTCTTTCCGTTAGTTATGAAGGTGTTATGCAACTTAAAGGGGCATACCTATTTGATATCTACCGACAATTAGGGATAGAGGCATCCTACTTGCCACAATTCAACGATGGCAATACAAAGTATATACAAAGTGAAGCCTCTCTAATGAAGACACTACCCAAACCAAAGAGGAAGAAGTTCAAACGATCTCTCTTTCCCAAGAAGGTTATCACTGTCGTTGGTCCCGAGAGCAGTGGTACAACATTCTTGGCAACTGCTTTGGGAATTTCCGTAGGCATTTACGAGGTCGAAGGAATATCACGACAAGCAACATCCTCTGACGGTAAGTGGGAAATCCAACATCTTTCACTTCCATGGGGATGGCTATGTGAAGAAGATGAAGATATCAACATCGTCGAGGCTTTGGTTCCAGCAGATTGTTTTCGATATGAGCTGGATCCTTCATTAGACTCTCGAGTTGCAGCATACGTCTTCACCAACAGAAAGAAGGCAAGTGAGAGTAATGCCAAGCCTCGACAGGAACCTCCAAAGAATGCGAATCAAAAACAGCTAGAAGGAGAGCGACAAACTTTATCTTTATGTCGCAATGAAGCAAAGATTTTGGATGCAAATGATCAATACACTTGTGGTGCCAAGTGTGGAAGTGGCCAATACGATGGCTTTGCATTATACCCTCAACGCTTCTCCGTGAATATAACTTCACATATCCAATGGTACTTGGCTCGAGGTATAGACATCAAAGTAATCATATCACTGAGAGATAGGCACATTTCAAGTAAGGGCAAGATGAAATCACATTGTCATCTAGCAGATGTTGGAAGGAAGGAAGATGAGGTAGCCTTGAATCTAATGTCCGAAGCAATTGAAAAGTTCGGCGCTGGAGGTACAGTAGAAAAGAATCGTGTGATTACTGTGTCGTATGAGGCAATGATGCAATTGCAAGACTCATACCTGTTCAGTCTCTATAAAGAGCTTGGAATAAACTCGACCTTTCATCCTCCCTTCAAAGACGGTAATAAGAAGTATGTAACTGCAGCAAACGTGGCAAACCTTGATAAGAAAGAACTCGAGCAGCAGCTTCAGAAGTCAAAGCCTAAACAACCACCCATACCACAACGACACAAGCAGTCTACACTTCCAAAGAAGATGCTCACAGTTATTGGATCTACATTCCTATCGACAGTACTTGATACTGCTAGCACTGCGACAAACGATTTTGATTGGCAGATACAACATCTTACTTTACCACAAGGTCAGAGATGTAATGGAACATATACACCGACAATCGATGCTTTACTTCCAACAACAGAAGAAGGTGCTAAATACCCTGCAAGATTCTTCATCAATCTCGTTAGTCATATAGAATACTATTTATCAAGAGGTGTGGACATTACTGTAGTAGTGGTGATGAGAGATAGTTCTATATCAACAAATGAGAAGTTACGAGTTGACTGTCCAATGCTTGAAATAGTAAAGAAGGAGGAAGAAACAAAACTAGCATTAATAAAAGAGGCATATCTGCATTACGGCAAGCACGGTATCAAGATAAAGAACGACAAGAAGGAACGAGTCGTTTTAGTATCATATGAAGGACTGATGGAACTGAAAGATGTATACTTATTTGATATCTATCATCAGCTGGGTATTATCTCGAATCATACACCAGCTTATTATGAAGATGACAATGCCAAGTATGTTGCTGATCCCAAAGTCAAGACTGCATTTAGAGGAGGGAGAGATACACATCGTAAGAAAGCAGAGCCATTGGGCTTTTTGCCTGGAACATTTTAAGTTCTAAGTACTATCAAGCGAAGAGTGGGAATTATAAGAAGCCAGTTGATTCGAAGCACTATTCATAACATATAACATACGCATTAATTCCCGTAACATACATAATATTACAGCCACTTTAACACGGCTCTATGTACGATAACCTATGATACGAGATTCAGTTTACCCTACCTAGGTACTCCACCACCTTTTAATTGTCCTCCTCCTCCTCCTTCGGTCAATTTAAGAATAAATTTGGCAATACCAAGGAAAATAGGATACCTTTGATTTCTAGTGGCGAATACGATACTTACTACTACTTCTACTTCTACTATTACTCTTACGTCTAAAAGGCAGTGCAGAGAGTTGGGATGGGTTCAGGGAGCTCGAGTTGTAAAGGACGAAAGAAAGCATAGACAGTGATTGGAATCGAGAAAGTTCATCCCGTCACAGGACTACAACAAGTTAAAATCAACGTCGTATGTGCTGGACATATCTACATATGAACATTCCAGATTCAAAGTGCGTAGTGTTACTAAACTCTCTCAAGCATCGGGTAAACTGCACCTGCCCTAGCATGGCTGATGTACGATAACCTATGATGAGTACGAGATTTTTAAAAGGATACCGAGAAAGGAAGGGACCAGGACTAATGGAGATTTGAATGCAAGCCTGGTTAGTTTAACCAATCTATGAATATAATATCATACACATACACACAACACATCATGATATAAGCAGCTCCGGAGGACGACAACGACATTTGTCACTTTGAAATTGAGAAGAAAGGATACCTCGAGTCGGAAGCTTTCGAATCATGAAAAATGAAAATGAGCTCTGTTCAAATAGGTAACAACAAAGCAGCTCTCCTACTTATTAGCGGCATAAATAAACACAAAACAGGCTTACCATATATAAGATGAGTACATACACAATGAAGAAGAAACGACGAGCCGATACCAACAATAAAAAGAACGGCAACAACAACATAAATAATACTTCTGGAAGTAACAACAGCAGTAACAACGTCATTGTACCACCAGATAAGCACCACAATGGGTCAACGCCATGTTCTAATTCGGCAGTTGATATTATTAATGAAATATTTCCAAGTATTGCAATATCTGCCACTGCTGCTACTTTAGATGATAAAGCAGACAGCGGCGGCGGTAAGCAGAAGGGCAATAAAAATAAGTCAGATATACCAACTGAAAATAATACTAACAGCACTACAGCTGAGCCACCATTATTAGGACGAATGATACAAAAATATCTATTAGACGAACGTAAATCTATACGTGGCGTACAACAATCCCAACAAGGTTCCGGTGGTACTAAAAAGAAGAAGAAGAATAAAAAGAAGAAGAAGAAATCGAATAATAACAAGGTGGCAATTGAAGAACAGGTGCGTAATGGTAATAAGGGTATTGAAATTAGTTTAGATAAGGGTGTTAAGAAAGAGGGCAATGGGAATGGTGGATTGGAAAGTCCACCGACGGGTGTTACCGCCGCCTCAACTTATGATATTGAAGATTCAGTCAATGACCAAAATATTATTGGTTCAGCAGGCAATGCTAAGGAAGGTGCTCCGGAAGAGATTGCAACAGCTGGTTCAGATGAAACTACCGAATCTCAAAGGAAATCACCCGATAGTGTTGTTGTAGTACAGACAATTGGATTATCCGAGGTTATTGATCATACGACGCCAATGTCACCACCGCCATTAAGTCAGGCTCAAGAAATTAAGGATGATTCTCCGTCTCCTACCGCTGCCAACCCCACCAATAAGGAAAACAAGTCCAAGGCAGATAAAGAAGATGAGGGTATATCAGGATTGGATCGTTTACTAGATTCAATCATTGATTCACCACCATCCTCCACTGGACAAACTAATAATGAGATTGATAAAGGTCGTGAATTACAAGCCTTTACTAATTTTCTATCCAAAAAGTTGGAATTATATATACAAGATAAGAAAAAGTCCGAGAATAATGGCAAATCATCGTCCAAAGCACTAATAGCTCCAGCTTCGCCTTCTTCATCATTATCAACAACCACTGTTGGGATAGAATATAAAGATGTCTTACCAACAATATCGTTATCAAATGCCACCACCCTCATAACCTCAACAGATTGTCGTAAATGTCGTACGGCCTCACAAATTCATTTACGTAATTTGACATCTAATGAGAAACAACACTTTAGTGCCACGGAACAAGGGTTTGAAATTGAATTAAAACCTGCCAATATTAAGAAATCATCAAGTTTTATTACATTAAGTGCAGATAGTGGATTGGTACGATCGAATGAGGCAAGTCCAGGTAGAAAGGAAAAGATTAGTAAGTTAAGTGTACCGGTTAGTGATCGATTTGGTACACTTGGGGATGTATTAACGGATGATATTGAGGGTGCTTTTAATTATAGGAATATGGATGATATGGTTGATTTAGAAGCTGGTCTTGCTGTTGGTATTGGTGGTAGTAAGGAAGAGGAAAAGAATGAATCATTTAAATTACAATTACGTCCTATATCTATGGGAAGTGATAAGGAGAAGTATTTCCAAATTGGCTTATCTGGAGGGGACGATGAACAGAGTTTCCCCATTAGCACGAAGGAGATTATTGGGTTGGTCAAGCATGTACTTGTGCCATGTGGTCTAGGGGAGGGGGAGGATGATGGTATTGCTGAGTCCATTGGACGTGATGACCTCGGTGATAAAGAGTTGGCCAAGATTGCATTGCAGGTTAAGAAGAGATTGAAGGAGATCGAGGACACATTTAAAGCAGTCAAGATGAAACTATATGGCATCAGAACCGGGTTGGAGGAAATTGACCCGGTTCCTCGGTCATCCTTCGACATGAAAACAAGCAAAATGCTCATGGGGTTCGACGAGCAACTTGACTTGGGATTTAAGCAATTGGGAGATCTTCTACTGCAAATATTCAAGTTGACGAGCTTCGTGGGATGGTCGGCAACACGGGGATTTAAGTTCTTGCAATTTACCTTTTCGTTACTTGAACGGTTCAATCATGCATTGGATACACTCATCGATCCTGTTCAACAGTATAGGGGAAATCTAATACGAGCAACTGGTCGTGATGGCCAAGTTCCCCAAATATACAAGCATAGAGTTTCACGTGATGGTCTTCAGAAATTGATTGAAATTAAGATGAATATCTTGGGAAGGTTGTCACAAGATATGGAGAGAGCCGTTACAATTGGCTTCCAGGATGGTGAAACAAGTTGTATGGTGGAGATTCTCGTGTTACAGGAGTACAGGCGTTATACAGATACAATGAATCAAGACGGATGCTCACCAGAAAAAGTCTTTCCTGACGAATCTAGCGAGACACAGATGACCAGGCTTATAGCAGCTCGTATCAACCTTGCTGTGACAAGTATTCGTAAACCAACAGTCTTAGGAATGCAAGATAAAGCTCGTGAACAGCGTGAAGACGTGACGAGTTTGTGTAAGAACATAAGGAAGATTGTGATTGCAATGGAAGATTCCGTATCTGAAACCAAGGTCGGATTCCTTGAAATGTGTTACGAGAAGCACGAAAGTATCTACTACGAAATAGAAAAGAATCAAAGGGCAGGGGTGTATAACGATAGGGGACAGGAAGCATGTGATACATCAATGTTGCTGCGGAAATCCAATCAACTCATGATGCAATGGCTCATATTATTGTGTTCTCGTCAGTGCAATGGATCATCACAGGAATTTGTGACATTACCTCGAGATGCTGACAAGTGGTTGGATAGCATAGTCAACGCAGATATTACAAAGCCTGGTAAAGATGATAAGAAAGCATGTGATGGGGGTAATGGGCAACGTCGAGTATCAAGTGTCCTTGCTGCTTTGATCTATCGTTGGTTGGAGGAACGCTGCAAAGAGTGGAATGCCGAATTGACGAGGGATGAATTGTTACAGTCTATAGGGATGGACGAGCCTGCTGTTGGAGTTAATGAAAGAGGAGCTAGTGCCAAGAGTGGGAAGAAGAAGAAATCAAAGCGTAAGGGGAAGAATAAAGAGAAGAATGTGGTCGTAGTTGAGAGCAGCACTGATGTTGTAACATCCACAGACAAGGATGATAATGTAGAAGTAGAAATGACAAAAGTGGAGAAGAAAGATGACATCATTGAGGTAAGCCTAGCTGTGGAAGAGGAGGAGGCGGCGAGCATTAAACTTGCAGAGAGTCTGGTTGCAATGGATTTAGAGGAAAGCATTACGACACCTACCCCGTCATCACCAGAGGGAGAATGGAAGGTCGAGAAGAAGACGAAGCGGAAGGGCGCCAAGGGACAGAAGAACAACGAGAATAACAAGAAGCAATCCTCCAATAGTCAGAGTAAAAAGGCTGTGGCACCAGTTAAGGATACGGCAAGTGGCAAAACTTCAGAGAATAATACCAACGTTGTTAGTTCAAAAAAGAAGCAAGTGAAGGCGGCACCAAATAAGGAAAGCTCAAGAGACAAGAAACAGGAGGCTAATGATAAGAAATCGGCCAAGAATGATGGAGCGACAGCCGGTCAAACTTCTAACAATACAAACGTCACCAAGAAACCCGAGGCTGACAAGAAGTCTATTAAGAGTGATCAACAACATAAGAAGTCTGTTAAAAGTGATCAACAACAAGACGGGGCTACACCTGTTGCTAAACAAAGTCCATACGCTGATAAGCCAGAGGCAAGTAAAAGTAAGAAGTCGACGAAGTCAAAGAGCGAGCAGTCATCATCAGCCGTTACGAAGGAAAGTTCAAGTGGCAGCGCCAAGTCAGGGGTCAAGAAACAGCCTGCTGCTAGTAAGAAAGATGATAGCGAGCCCTCTTCGGCCAAACAAAGACCGACGAAGAAAACTGATGAGGGTAAGAAGAAGACACTTGCTGTTAAACAAAACCCTCAGACCGATGAGAAGGCAGTGACTGATAAGAAGTCGGAGGTTAGTAAGAAGTCAGAGGTTCATAGTAAGAAGCCAGATATACGGAGTAAGCCTCAAGAGGGGACAGCACCAATAAAACCCAAAGCCGACAACAAGAAACCTGTGGATAGCAAGGCAGCAGATAGTCAAACTCAAGTAGTTAGTGGCAAGGATAGCTCAAAGAAAAAGGATATAGCTGCTTCGAAGACTGAAAAGAAGAAGAAAAAGAAGAAGAAAGAAGATGTTGTGGTTAAAGTTGATGCTGCAACAACCAAAGAGCAAGCTAAAGATCAAGTGGATGTATCAGAAATGAACCAAGTCGAGGAAGAAGAGGAGGACTTCTATTTCACCATAGATGAGCCAGATGAGGAGAGACCTTCTTCTCCACCTCTACAAGCGGCGTTTAGTGTTGATGCTCCCGACGAACTTGTGTGCCCCATCAGTCTTTTGCTAATGACAAACGACCCTGTCGTTGCAGCTGATGGTATTACATATGAACGGGCATCCATTGAAGATTGGTTTAGCAAGAGCGAGGACAAAAATGATGTTAATTCACCAGTTCACGGTACCAAGATGCCAAGTCTGACGTTGACACCAAACATCAGCGTTAGAAACATGGCACGTGCATTAGCAGCTAAGTCAAAGAGCAAGCAAGTGCCATCGACCATCACCACTGACCAATCGTCAATACCAACACAGCATGATGATGACAGCAACTCACAACAGTACGCCTATCCACCGCCGCCTTACGGTTACCCGCCAGCTCCTCAACATTATGGCTATCCACAAATGCCACCACAATACAACTACCCCAATGGTGGTCCAATGCCTCCTCCACAATACAACTACCCACCAGCGCCCCCGAATCAGCAAGTTCCGCCACAGTACGGTGGATATCCACCTCCACAATACAGTTACCCACCACCGCCTAATATGGATCCAAATATGATGCATCATCATTATGCTGGTCAAGTTCCATATCATCCTGGATACCCTTATCCAACTGTAGGCATTGAGGATCGTCAACAAGTTATGGCTCCTGAAATGTACCTCGTCCAGCGGCTTGAAAAGGTTGCATCAAATGACTCTGGTGATAATGAAAATGGTAAAGAAGAAGCTCCCATTGTTTGGTTGTGATATGTATGTGTTGCTATGAAAAGACTAAACGATGGGATAGAGAATATAGGAAGAAGAAGAAGAAGAAGTTTGTAGATATGTAGATAGATAATAAGAAACGCTAAGGTGTTGTGTTATATGTTAACAGTTTTGGTAGACTCATTCAGTGTGATACTTCTAATCTTGGCTATTATATTTATAGACTTCGATAAATTTAAGCCTTTCAAAGTCTAATCAATAGCAAGCTCAGGTCAAGTCCTTCAATACACTGATCCTTGCGTCAATCTATTCCTCATCCTAGACATCAAAACATAATCTAAAACAATTCTCTTTTCTCATACATGTAATCCCTTCTCTTTACACAGTCAACATTATTTCGCGGTTAGATCTCAATCTACTTCTCCTTTCATATGCTCCTTTCATAATGCCTGTTGGCTTCTGTAACGTCAAAGTAGTTGTCTTATCTACAAAATGATCAGTAACATTACAAAATGCCTGCGGCATGTCTTGTTCTAACTCATCTAAACTCTTGACCTCTCCGCTGACACCTACAGATGTTAACATCATCTGCACAATCCAATCATTCTCCCCCATTATAATCTTCTTGGCAAGTCTCCCTGCAATACCTTGCAATCCTGATACAATCCTTGTCATTTGTAATTCATCCACAGCCTCAAAGAGTAACGATATACCACTATGTGTGGTAATGAAGAAACTATGTTCCTCAACAGAGAAGGGATAATGCTCGTCTAACTCGCCAAATGTGGGTGGACGTATCGATTGTATGTCGAGTAATTCAAGTGTATATGACACATCGTTACCGTCTGTCCAAACAAGTTGAGGATGGTTGTATACTTGATTAATGGCTGAGCTGTTGCGTTCACCAAACTGAAGGAACATCTTTCCATTACGATTGAGACGAGTGGGTTGTTCAGATGTCGGTGGGTCGTTTAAGGTTAGTTGAATACCCACAGTCAGAAGTTTCTGTGTTGTATTGAGAAAGGAGGTGACAAAGAAAGTCGAGTCAGAGATATCTCATGGGGGGCATACAAAACAGCATAACTCGAGCAATAACAACAGACTTACCTTGAAGTATCCATCAACAGCACTAACTTCCTGTACTCCCCCTTCTTTATTATCACCATTCATATTACCAGCCAGCAAGGCAAGTTCACTATCATCTGTACTAGCCTGTTGCTTAGTCATTGCCATCCAAGCTGCTTGATCATTCGTTAGTACACTTTCCACCACGGATGGATCACGTCCTTTGCCATTGAGACTACCATCACTTGACGACGTCGAGGCCTCATTGTGCCTATCTAATATAGCCTTGTCACGATGGACCGACGAGCTAGCGCCGGGAGACTTGCTACTTCTATTCGTACTGACCGACAGGCTCGCTGCACGGTCACCATAGGTACTAATTGACGAGTTGGCTCGACTACTATTACCTCGACTTGTACCACGGCTCATACCGGAGACTAATGATTCTCCATCGCTATTATATGATAGTTTGGAAGTGGGAGATCGGCCACGACGATTGGGTCCACGACGTGATTGTTTACCCGATGGTGGTTTCTTATGTAACATCTTCTTCTTCTTACTCTTGGTCAACTGCTGACTCTTGTTACTCTTCTTCTTCCTCTTGTAACGATCGTCATCCTCATCCTCATCTTCATCACTTGTATAATAAGACATTGTATCCTCAAACGAATTAGTATCCAACGTTGTACTATCTTCATCTTCATCACTTGATTCTTCGTCATAATTATAATTCCTAATATCATCAATCAATTCAGTAGTTTGTAACTCAGCACATTGCACAGCTGCATTATTCGTACATCCACCAAGTATACCGCCATCGGTAACACTTTTAGTTGTACCATCATCATTCAATGACCAACATAAATTACCTGTGATAAAGTCATGTATTTTATGTTCTAGTTTCTTGCCTACCATAATACCCAATCGTGTACCTATACCAATGGATGGATTGGCTTGATCGGAGATACTACCTGGTACGAAGGTACTTTCCCCATTAGTTGTTTCATCATTATATGTATAGGTATCTGTTACTGTGTTGGTAGCGTAGGATTTTGAATCTTCTACCTCACTTGCTAAACTTGAATCAACATTGTTTATAGGTTGTATCTTCTTCTTACTTTGCTTGCCTTGACTTTGAGACTGTTGTTGCTTTACTGTAAAGAATTCTTTTGTCTTACGAGGCGGAGTGCCTGTTAATTGTGTACTATCACTAGATGATGCTCCCACACTATCATGACGGTCTAAACTATCGGTAATTACAGACTTGGGTGATCGTTTCTCTGTTTGTTGCTTACTCTTCTTTACTGGTGAGGAAACAACTTGTGTATCAACAGCATGATGCGGATGAAACTTAATACCACCCAATGCTGTTCTATCCTCTGGTGATTGTGATCCTCTCTCTTTGCCACTTCTATCAGGAGTTGACAAACCATGAGATGATAAACTTGTCGTAGGAGATGTAGATGATGTCACTACACTATTTCTATTTGGACTCATAGACGTTGCCGGTGAATGATTACCTACTTCTTCATCATTCATTTGTAGGAATAAGTTAGTTGATGAATTGGATGCTAATGGAGTATCGATTTGTTTACGGTTTGACATTATGGGTGTAGATCCACTTGACCGTTGTAACTTTTTTGCCTTGGCTTCCTTCTTCTTTGCCTTCCATGATCCTACTCGGGAGAAAGTATTCATTTTGGTAGTTGGAGGAAGTTGCTGTTTGTATTGTGGTGTATAAGATGTGTCTACTTTTGATAAATTGATACTATCAGTAGAACTGCTACAGGATATCGATGACGATACAGCTGATAGTAAAACACTACTATTCAATTGTTGATCAAGTAGATATAGCTGAACAGGCGTAGACGAACGTTGTTTGCGAGGTTGCAATGTTGGCGATCGTTTAGTTTTTGATGACAGCGGCGGTGGAGGAGGGGGCAAGAAGTTGTTTAGATAATTGTTAGTCATTGTATTGTGCACAAGATGTGTATTATAATTGCAATTGTCAATGATTGGCGTAGTAGTATGCTCATCATACTGGCCATCATTCATTGGACTGTTGTCGGCTCCGCTTTCATTATCCGGCTTTGCCATTCTCTGTCAGTCTAAGGTTATACACAATACCCCCAACAAACAATAGACTATATGAAATGCCGATCATATCTATTTGCCGGGTCCGATGTACATCTCAACAAAGAGATCAAAGTTACTACTCACCTATTATATATTATCGAACTGTTCGCGGTCGCTTAGCTAATGAAGGTGATCATTTCTAGATGCATTGCGTTGCTGTTAATGCTATTCGACGCTACATCCAGATGCTATTACCCAATTATCCATATGCTTCGAAAACATATCCGATGAGCGGGGAGGTTTGCAAAAGTTGCATCCAATAATCTCACATCTTATCAGGACAGTGAACCATTATATTGGCCTACAAGATCCATCGACAGGGGCATGATGGCTCTTAAGACACCGATGTCGGCTTTACAAGTCTCGGCAGTAGTGTTTGTTACTCTCATATTCATTGGCATGAAGATGGATTCATTGCGAGAAATTATGAGACTGTGTTGTGTAGGAGGTATCCTTTATAGTGAGTTTTCAATTACAATGAAAACTAGTAATATGATTTGAAGACTAAGACTGAGATGAAAGAGATAACACAATTGATAAGATAACGGCTAGAAGATAAGATGCAGACCATACAAAAGAAGAAGGAGTGCCCTAAAAGAGCTTTCCGAGTTGTTTATAATAAGGAGGAGAGGAAAGAAATTTCTGTTCAAGAGGCTGAGGTAAGAACTCAAAGATTAAATTTCATATTATGCATGTCTATTGAAGATATTAAATAGGATTTATACTTGCTATTACATGTTGCTCATCATCATAATTGCAACTTTATATAATATAGATTGGTTGTTTTGATTTATATAGGGATATCTTCAACGACAAATCAGATGAGGAGATTATCCATCAATATGTGAAAGAGGGAACCCGACAATGTGCAGAGAAAGACAAAGAGCTATATCCTCCTGAAGTAGTAGAGGATATCTCACATCTATTGGACCATATTGAAAAGTTAAAGATAAAACACGAGAATAACTTCTTTGTTAAGAGGAAGAAAAATGCTATTGCTCGGTCAACTACAAATGTTGGTGGACTATCTAATGAATTGATGAATCGAATATCGGGATACCTTACCACAAAAGAGAAGATCAACACAGCAATGAGTGTAACTTGTCTAAACAATAAGTGTGAGGGAGAAGTACAAGATTACACAAATAGGTTTGGCCTGTCTACTATTGAATGTGGCATCACATATGGATGCGAGAAGAAGTTTTGTGGATGTAAGGAATGTGAAGTACATTTCGATTTCTGCCTGAATGTGAGGCATTCTTTTGTGTTGATTGTCTTGGATCCTATCTCGATAGTGGGTGTATGTATAACGACAAAGGATCTTGCAAGTTGAAAGGTTGTTGGGAGTGTCACAAGGGGGGTTTGTGTGCTGATTGTGGTTATCACATCTGTAAAAAGTGTGGAGTGAAGTCCCCGTGTTGTGGAAAACGATATTGCCGATATGAGGAGATGCTTGAATGCTGTGATGGTGCACCTATGACAACACATGGATGGTAATGCGGAGGTAAAAGATACTGCCGATATGAGATGATGAATGAAAGAGGTTTTACATTGATCAATGGGTATGGTAGGTACAACAACTTCATATAGAAAGACATCTGACTAGTCTACTTCTTGCAAACAAACTGTCTATTATATTAGGAACTCTATTCTATACCCAACCTGATGATGTACATGATATATCCCATGCCATCATCTCTTTACACACTTTATTCATTCATAGGCTCCTTCTGCACATATATAACTAATCTTCTTACTGATCTTATACCTCTTCAATACATAACACGGCCACGGCGATAGTAGTCATCACTTGAACTAGCCTTGGCAGATTTTGACTCGGACTCTCCTTTCAATTTACGTGCCTTAGCTGAATTCGATGTAGGATTCGGAAGGCTGAAGACTCTTTCCTTACTGGTCTTTGAAGCCACGGGTGCCTGGCTCGGTAGGAAAGTAGGGTAGGGAGTACCGTCAAGCTTCCTTGCCTTGGTATCACCCTTGCCGGTTTTTGAAACCGGTGATGGTGCAGGCTCGGTAGGGAAGGGAGTGTTAGGGAAGGGAGTGTTTGGTTCAGGCTCAGTAGGGAAGGGAGTGTTTTCAAGCTTGCGTGCCTTTGCTGAAGGAGCAGTAGGAGCTGACGATACTGAAGGCTGCATACTCGGTTCATGGGAAGGAGCCGAGGATGACGAAGGTGTATCTGAGGGGGATGCATTGGGCACACTTGATACGGAAGGAGATGAGGAAGGAAGCCCGGCCTCAGACTCTTTACCCGACTTGGCATGCTTATGGTGGAAGATACGGAACTCCTTTTCGGGAATAGACAATCCTTCCTTGGGAGGGAGACTAGAAGATTTGCCACTCTTTCCTTTTCCTGCCTTGCCTTTCTTGATGTATGGAATTGATAATGCTACTCCAACACTGCCCTTCATACCCTTGGATGAAACAAACAACTGACGACGACCTTTGCTAGCTTTGGTGAAGAGAGCCTTTGCTCCGACAGAGGGGAAAACCTTAAACCCCTCTCCCTTTTCAACAGACCCAGGGTAAGACATGAGGGCTGCCTTTTGATATGTCGCCTTAGTAACTTTTGTAGCCTTGCTGCCAGTAGCTTTCTGGGATGAAGCTGGATCGATAATGAGACATACCAAAATGGTGATTGCTGGGTTGTTATAGGTTGACAAAGGATAAAGGATTGTTAGTGGCTCAACAAACATAAGTCATGACCACACATCGATTTTTATAAAAGTGCATATCATATGCACAAAATAAAATAAGAGTGCACATCTTATGCACAAAATAAAATTGAGGTTGTTATCAAATTATCTGAATTAATACATCTCACCTTGTACGATCTTCATGATGGGGTAAGTAATATACTATCGATGTATTGATATAATAATACTATGCTTGCTAAGAAGTTGTGAAGAAAGTGGCGTGGAGTGACTTGATTTTTGAGACATGTTTGGTCTCTCTGAAGAGCTCATTTTCTTGGTTACCACCACATAAGGTACTAACCTTCTTACTACTAATGAAGCTCTTATCAATCACCTGTGTCACTATTCTTCTCGGCCTCGGCGCCACCGCTGTTTCTGATCTTCGTACCATTACCCCCGTGAATGTAGGAGGGCACAAGTATGAAGTACACCGCAAATTGCTTGACGATCACCCGGAGTCAAATTTGACACAATTATTGAAGAAGGATAACAGTTGTGGAGATGATCCGGTTTTCATTGATAGAAACCCCTATATATTTCCCCTTGTATTGGATGCTTCCACAAGCCGGTGAGATTAGACACATGATATGTTTATCACCATTTTCATGATGAAGCATGTAACTCATTTCGTCCTCTCTCTGTCCATTCTCTCAGTGTCTATGGACTCATTCATTCGTGAAATCGATTTCTACTATGGTGGTATGAGGTATAATGAAGCCAACATCTTGGATAATGATAAAGTAATTGCTGCTTTAAAGAAGGAGAAGTCAGAATTGCGTCAACAAATCCAGAAAGCTGAGGAGTTGGCCGCTAATGAGGATCCAATTCTCCGGTTTGATAAGGTCATTACTGCCCTAAAGAAGGAGAACCGGGAGTTGCGTCAACAAGCGAAGATTGGAAATTTCTTTATGCGCTTATTCATGTTGGGTATGCTGTGTCAGCTTGTTCATGATACATGGAAACAACTCAAGAACTATTTCACTTGAACTTTCAATCAGTTGAAGAAGACCAATTTTGATAAGTATCACAGCTATTGCTGCATGTGCCGTGTACTACTAATTTGTTTGTTTTAAGGATATCATTGTGTGCTGCCAGAGATAGTATCTTCTTGAGGTGACGACTGTATAGGGTAACATAAAGCCCCCCCAACTAAGATCTCATTTGATTGATTATTTTATTTCATAAGGAGCCCCCATACCCCTTTCTCTCTTTACACTACTGCTTTACCTCAAGAAGTCCAACTCGTCATCATTTAAAGTCTTCCTCTTCTTATTCTTCAATAGACTCTCATATTTACCCCCAGTAAACTCAGCTCCCAATTGTGTTACAGAGTTGTAACATACCTTTAAATCCTTCTCATAAAGTAATGGCTTTGAACCATACTTGCTCACATATGATTGAGCAGTTGGTAAATCCTTCGACAGTAACAGTCCACTAACCCAACTGTATTGTGTTGTTGCCGATGTAACCTTGGCCAAGTTCTTAAGTGCCGTACTCAATTCAGGCTTTTCTTTAGTCAGTCTCTTCCCCATCTTATCCTCGGCAGTGCCGAATGTATCAGCAATGTACCATCCGTCATCTCCACTAACGGTATAACTCTCCTCGCCGTCATCTACGCCATCCTTGGCTAATTCATTCTCAATATCTTCATCAGTTAATGCCTTGTATTCACTCATGCGTCCAATCTTACCAGCTGCGCATAATGTGAAGTTATGAGAGAAGGGGTGAAAAGTGAGCATGAGATGCACAAAAAAGAGAAGATAACGTACACTAAACAATCAAAACTCACCCTCACGGAACTTTGGTTTGGCATTCTGCTTCCAATCACCCTCGGGCGTAGCCTTTTCAATTGAATCAATACTCAACAAACAACCCAACAACGCTGTCATTTCACGTTCCGTTAAACCAGCAGTACGGAAGGTATCAACAACTACATCATTACTAACCTCTCCAGTAAATAGATTTAATGGTGGCATACTAAATGGTATAGGTGCCTTCTGTGCTACATCTGTCCGTCCCAACTGCGTAGGCAATACCGGCCCGCCTACTGCATTCACAGCCTCAGCACCTGCCAATGCCACAGCATCAGCTATAGTAATACTACTCAACTTTTTTAAATTACGTTTAGCATCCACTAATACCGACGCACATTCCTGTAATGCCTTAGTATGTGCATCAGTTTCCTTTGCACTAAATACTGCTTTCATAATACTACCATCTGGTCCACCCTGATTAGTTTCAACATCATATGATAATGAATCTAATAATGCCAATTCCAAAAAGTAGGGTGCTAAACTTGGTTTTTGAAGTAGGGCACGTCTAACACTTTCACGTAATGAGTCTACTGCCGAGACAAGTAATTCTTGATCTCCATACATTGCTGGGTCTAAGAAAACACGTGCTGATGCTGGTGATGGAGTTGCAGTTGATACTGTTGCAATACCTGCTGTTAATGTTAGTATTGATTCTGTGAGGAAGGATCTTCTATCATTGTTGTTATTGTTTTCCATGTAGAGTGAAGTTGAAGAAGGGGTCGATGATGAGCTGACTGGACAACTTGAGAACGCATTTGTGTAGGTTGTAGTTGTTGCCAAGACGGCAACGATGGCTGTGGTATATGATCTCATATTATTAATATATTGTATTATCGGTTTGCTTGTTTTTTGCTGATTGTGTGAGTTGTAGTTGTGAGAATCAACAATGCTTACTCAGTATCTCTTCTCCCCTGGGTCTCGTATATATCGCGGTCTATAGTATTTGATCTAATCCATTGCCATTAAAAGAACACTATATGCCTTCATTACTATAATTCGTCCCTTGGGATACCGTATGTGCTCCTGCTAATAAATATGAATTACAACAATGACTCACAAGCTTTTGTAGTAGTGGAGATGCATGGAGAAGTAAGAGAGGAGATAGTAAAACCAACCATGACGTTACATTGCTTATCTCGTCATGCAAGTAATCCTTCATTTGTAGCAGCATTGGCTTCGGTAGCATGTATCTCGGCTTTCTTTGACACTTCCAAAAATGCACAAGCTGAATCGCCAACATTATGTGAAGAGGTGCACCGTACAAACATACTATCATCTTCAACTATCAACAAGCCAATAATATTGGCATCTTCTCCAATAAATAGTAATAAACTTTCCAACAATAGGATATTAGAAGAGAAGAAAAAGAAGGATTTAGTAGCCGATTATATAATAATTGGATACGGAAAAGCTGGACAAAGTGCTGTACGAACAATCAAAGAGTTAGACCCCACTGCACATATTGTTATTATCGACCCTAGTAATAACTATTTGCAACAACAAAGAAGTGATAATGATCATTCTAGCAAAAGTAAGAGGGGCATACTGAATAGAAACAATGGAAGTGAAATACATTTACATACTCGAGCAACTTTTATAGATCATTCGAACAAGTTGATAAACACTCATCCAACCAACAATAATGATACTACCACTCAAACAGTTAGATATAGAAAGTCGGTACTAATAGCAACAGGGAGTAGAGCTGCACCACCCCCAGAAAGTTGTGTACGACAAGATGCCAAAGATCGGATATTAGAATTAAGATCGACATCTTCCTCTTCATCTACTTTATTAGATCCAACAAATGTACGATCATTATCAATAATGGCAGCATCACAATTGGCAACAATATCAATTATGGGGAGTGGATTTGAGGCATTGGAACTTGCTGCGTATTGTGCACGAGTTTCACAACAAGCAGTAAATGGTGGTCAAACGAGTAGTAAAGATGAAGAGAAGAAGGTACAATTACTCTTTGGTAATGCTGCACCTCTAAGTAATATACTACCACGCTATTTAAGTGCTGCAGTTTCAAAGAGACTGCGTCAAAATGGCATACAAGTTGAAGAACGAGCCTTGACTCGCTATATTTCACTTGCATATGATAACAATGGCATGAATGAAGAGCAAGAAGGGAAAGTTCTACCTCCAAAGCTTGAGATATACACAGTAAAGTCATATGATTCATTGGATTCTAAACAATTGAAATCGGATGTGTTAGTGTATGCTCCTAGTGTGGATGGACATAATGGTACCGCAGTTCTTCCAACCAATACTCTTGACAATAACAATTACTTGCCATGGTCATCACTTGTTACTCCACCAATACTAACAAGCTACTTAGATGATGGACGATTGGTAACGAATGCAGAGTTACAGGCTGCTTCATCAATATATGCTGCTGGATCATGTGCCAAGTATCCAAATTTGAAAACTGGCCAACTTGCAACTGCAGGCGGTAGACATGTTAGTGCTCACTTGGCTGGAGAGATTGCTGCTCATAACATGGTTAATAATAGTAGCAGTAGTGGCGACAAGGATGATTCGTCAACACCAAGTTATATACAAGAGTCAATACCAGTCTGGAGATCAGATGTGATACCCTATTCTCCTACAAGTGAACAAGATGATGATGAGTCTAAAACTCTGGCATTATACTCAATGGGTATCCATGCCTTGTGTGTTGGCAAGTGTGACTCTGAGAGTATGGCGACTCATGGATACTGGTGGACTAATCAATCATCTAATGGCAACAGTACTGAATCTAGCAAGAATGGTAATGGAAGCAGTAATAGTAACCCAAACAGACTCATGAAACGAGCCACTAGGTCATCTGACACGACGACAAATCTCTCGCCCAAGATTACGAAAAGAAAAAGTGGCCGAGGATCACTACCAGTGTATGGAAGTGGTATTGTATACTATTTGAATAGGTCTGGAGGTATTGAGGGTATCATGCTATGGGGTCTACCCTACTCAAAAGATCCAAATAATGCCAAGTCAGAGATCAATAATGACCTTGTTCAGCGACTAAAGAATATGATACGCTCGAATGGTAGCATAGCAATCGAAGACCATTCTGATAAGATATCGAGAGAGAATGGGTATGGCTTGAGTGTTGATATAGAAACATCTTACTTGTTGAGTTATCTGCATTTAGCCGAGGAGAGTAAACACTTAGCATCCATGGCTTTGTCTGGCACCGAAACGTCAAGAAGAGTAAGTGTTACTGGAAGACCATTGCATAGATATACTCCAATAAAGCCAGTAGAATTGACAAATCTTGGCAAGATGACAAGACATGATGAAACAGGACAAATATCTTCTTCTGATGATTTGTTCTACACTTCGATGTCATCAACTCAACATGCAGCACACGAGTCAGGGCGACCACCATCACTAAAGAGGATATATCCAATGCAAAGCGGCGGTACACTCGCTGGTACCGAGGAATACGAGCTAGAAAAAGACATGGCTAGAAGACAATTGCAGATAGAGCGGTCTCGGCCGTCTAAAGAAGAACCATTATGGCTCAGACCTGCCGAGGAGTATCGGCTAGTAAATAGAAAGGATGCGTTGGCCGATTCATTTGCTCGTAATATCCAACGAGGCATCTTCGCTGACGGGAGAGATTCAGTGAGACAGGCACCGGTTCCCAGAGTATACTTAGATGCTAAACAGAAATGGAGTAATCTCATGAGCGAGGACAGTGATGAATCAGATGTAGATGAATAGAGAACTCTCATCTACATAACGACTTTAAATCATACTTTATTACTACCAGCATGAAATAATATGCTAGTCTGGTAAAGAACAACTTTCACTTACATTTATATATACCAGAAGCTTAACAATTTTCTAACTTTCTTCGTCTTCATACAAGCCAATATATTGATTTTACCTACATATAAAAGAGAGCCAACAAGGAGGAGACAAGATATCCACATCCACTTAACAATACAAGATTCGTACTTGCAGCTGAAAGTGTAGCATTAGTAGAAGCATCTTCTTCCTCGTTCACTTGCACATCAGCGGCGTCAGTCTTACTCTCATTTCCTATCTTCTCCACCCCACACGAGATTTCAATGTCACAGGTTGACGAGAAAGGGTGTGTAAAGTTCTTTCTATTCATGTACACAACTGGTGGAGTATCATCAGAGCCATAGTTCTTTTTGTATACCTCAGCAAAATCCAAACACTGCCCTGGTTTGCCATAATAGAATGGATCATCTTGATCACCACAGATCAAGACAAGAGCCTTAATAGCTGCACCGCAAGTACCTTCCGAATCATAGCCTTCAAAGTTGAGTGAATCTTGGGTAGGGGAACTTTCAGTTGAGTATACCATACGGTTTTCTTCTAGCACTTTCATCCCCTCAGCATAGATCGCCCATTCATTGTAAGAGTAGCCACTTTGATATTCGACTACCATTTCAGAGAAGTCACGATTTGCTCCAAAATACTTTAGATTTGCTTCCATCATCTGCTTGAGTTCATTTCTGGGTTGTGTGACTGAGTCATCAGCAAACTGGCCATAATATCCTGGGCCTTCAAACCAACTATACTCATATTGAACGAAATCAAGGTAGAATCCAATCTTTCCCAAATCTTCAATCTCCTGTTCGGTTAAGTTTATTTGCTGTGCCGAAAATTGCTTCTTAACAAATTCAAGAAGGTTTGATTTGCACTGCTCACAATTATCAGAGATAGTCTTGAATCGCGTGATGTCACCAGACGCCTCAAATGTAGTATCAACTGTCTTCCCTTTTGCTCTATTGAAGAGGAGTTCGATTTCATAGGAAGAAGCATTTGCCTCTATCCGCAAGGTAGAACGAAGAGAGTTAGAGTTTATAGTTGCATTTTCAATTTTCATCAAATAAATAGAAGAGTATATCATCTAACACACAACTCACCAGTAAACACGTCATCTAATCGTTGAATTGTACGTCCATCAACAGTATTTTCTTCGGCAGAAAGAGTGTTATTTTCACTTAAACAAGCTGTGCATTTAGGTACAGAATAATCTGTGGTATTCTGTGCTTCACTGTCGGCTACACGCCTACCACATGTTAATGGCCGCCTGTCAGAGTCTCCATCCATTGGCCACATACACTTGGTATTCTTCTCAAGAGCACAGGGATACCAAACTATGCCAGCGGCAGGTCCATATTCACCGCCCCATGATTCGAACAATGGAATTTTATCCCAAAACTTCGATTCTTTTGGTGAAGATATCATCTCATTGAAATGTGCAGATGGGAGATTATCAGGTTTCTCAACCGTACCTTCGAAAAATCTACTCGGTGGTGCATTTGCCATATCATAATCACAAGTCCTATTAATACTTTCAGTATTAATCGGGTCGTTAGTAGTGCATATCCCATCGATAGTCCGTAGAACGATTCCAATTTCCCCATAATCATCTTTAAGCATCAGAAGTTATACATGGTTACAAATAGATAGGTAGGGGGGATTGGGTGGTTAAATTAGCAATATAACCATAGAGAGCAAGCATGAGAGAAGATATCTAACATTGTTGATGTCCAAAATCATAATAATAATTCTCTGCTTACCTGATGGTTTTCCATTAGCATACTGCGCATTCAAATCATTAACCATTGACATAACAGCATCGTCGTTATTATTAGTAGTAGTAGATGCAAGAGCTGCATGCTTCCCAAATAATGATGATAGAAAGATAGAATATAAAAACAACATTTTGTTATTGGGGTGTAATAGTTTGTAATTGTAATTATGGTTCAATATGGAGTATAACGATACCAATATATTATGTATGATGGTTTAATGTAATTGGATTGATTTGTATAAGTATGTATGGGAGAAATGGGCTTGCTAATATCTGCCTGCTATGGTTGACATGCCACACGTCCCGATCCCCCCCATCACATGAAGCACATAAGAACGTTTCTTGAGAGAAGAACATATGGTATCCTCATATTAGTTACTATCTCTCATAATAGATCACATTACCCGTTATTAGGTACGATGAATTGGCACATGGTATATCATTAGTATATCATGTACTATTACAGACTTTCCAGGCACATCGAATAGAAGATAGATAGATAGAGAATAGAGCGAGCGATAGGGATGATTTTTGGTATCTCCCTTAGGCGGCCGCAGAGAGAAAAAATGACAAATAGTAATCTTTGACAGGAGTCTATGCTTTATTTATATATGCTTTAGATATACTTACTGTTGTTTGCATTTTTGTTCTTATATTAACCTCTCTTCTCATCGAACATCTAAAGTTTCTCACTACTGTTACACTCTCTACCATATTGATATACCATCATTATTATTTTATACAAGAGAGTAAATATATTAGAAGTTGTTGCTCTTCCACTGTCTTGTATGCCATTGCTTCTTATCGTCGTCATATATGATTTGCAACTTTATTAATGTCTGGGTTATTTCATCAGATACTTTGTAGTTCTTTTCTAACTTGGATGCAGTTCTCTTTTCTAGCATTTCATTAATCCGATCTTCATCATACCCTTGATCTAATGGTCTATCAACAGCCTTCTTGGCACCATCTTCTTTTCCTATTCGATACCACTTTGCTGATTTTGATGGTAGTTCTTTATCTTGTACTCCATTGTCATTATTTCTCTTCAATTCCTCCGCCTTTCGTATCTTTCGTCTAAGTTTCTTTGCTTTCTTATACGCACGTTGTTTTTCATCTGTATTCTTTGAGGTATTGCCCATTATAGATGTTCTGTGTAGATTGTATGTACTCTGTATCCAAGCGGGAGCCTATGAATTGCAAAGTAGAAAGGAGCATAGTAATTTGAGATGTTCTCAATGCTCAAACCAAATACACACAAAGCAATACTTTTAAAGGCATCAGGGTTAAAAAGCTCGATATTATTGACTCGTCAACGACAATACTATTGTCTAAGTCCCTCAGAATAATATGCTCATCAATTGACTTTCCATTCATGTATTAATGCTTGCTCGAAGCCTATGTCGGCAATCCATCATGTCATTGTCGTTTACAATAAGTAAATATCTAGTAAAAAAAGTGCACATCATGTGTACAACAACACAATGAAAATTCTTTACCGCCGGGATGATAAACGCACTTACCAATAAATATATTATATCAGTACTTATACTGTTTCCTTTCCGCCTACATACGGTATGAGCACAAGTGGTGGAGTTAGTAATGATTTGTTATTTGAGAGAAGAGATATTTTTGATTTCATGCATTGGATGGTGAGGGGGTATCCAGGTATCCTTGAGAAAAAAATGAGCCTAATATGTATTGGCCGTGCGCCGGCATTATTGATTAAGCAATTGATTTAGTAGTAGACAATGTCGGGAAGTAATACCTTTGATAAAATTGACGCTAGACGAGAGTTTTATCGGCGGCGTTTGAAGCAGCGCCAGGCAACAAGCAGATCAAAATTGAGACGGAATTTTCTTCTCGTATTCAGTTTGACTATATTCGTATTGTTTATCCTTGGCAGGAGAGGCGGCGATAATCTATCAAATTACTCGGCTAATGATGTTGGGAGTACAAGTGTGGTGAAGGACAAGATAAAGAAGAGCCATTCCAATTATACCGCAGAATTGCAATCTTCTTCGACTCATACAAACACAACACAAACAATAAATGAAACTACTAAGTTTACAAATGATACCAGAGGCGGTAATAATCTATCAAAGTACTCTAATGTTGGTAGTTCAAATGTTGTAAAGGACAAGACGATGAAGGAGAGTCAGTCCATGAATTATACCGCAGTATTGCAATCTTCTTCCCATACAAAAACAACACAAACTACTGATACGCATACACAAGCAAATGATACTACACAAGAAGGCCGTGTTAAATTCATTCCATATCCACATAAAACACTAGGCAGCGGTGACGCTATGAAATGTAATTGGACAACTATACCACTCAATGAAACCAATAATACATATGATTATACTCAACAAAAGGCATTCTCAGAGGGAGTCTGTATACCACAAAACATATCAATACATATATTCTCTAGTAATGAAGCAAAAGAATGTCTATCTTCAAAACGGGTTATAATATCAGGAGATAGTTATAACAAGCAGCTGTTCGTAGGTCTGGCTGATATACTACTATCAAAGCATATTCAAAACGGAAAGGAGATATTAGATAGTACTTATCGCAACACGGTCACAGCAATAACAAATAGTGTATTAGCCAAAAGATACAAAAATGACCCTAACTTTCCAAATGTTCAATACAAATGCGAAAGACAGTGTTATGGTAACTATGCAACGAGACCGTTCAATGAAGTATGCGCAGAATGTATAAACTCTTACACAGAAGATGACAATACAATAGCAGTAGTCGGGGCTGGAATTCATCTGACTGGAAATAAGTTGAGAGAAGGACGGTCGACTGTTGAAGAAATGAACAAGTTCCTAGACCAGGCAAAGAAGGTAATTTGGGTTTCAATGCCTTCCTATCAAACAGAGAAGGTGCCTGATAAATTTAGAGATTCTCATGCAGGACATGGACATATTTATGATGAAATGCTTCCATCTTTGGCACCAGTCAATCCTAAGCAGCCATTTCTTGATGTGTTTCAGCTCACGGATTCATGCAATGCTGAAAATTGCTCTAATGACGGCGGTCACAGATCGAGGTTTGTCAACAGATTCAAAGCACAATTGCTACTGAATACATTATGCGAATACTCAATAAGATAGCTAAGTAAAGCTTCAAAGATTATATACCTATCACCTCAGCACTATATTGTCAATCAATCGTACCGAACCTAGTTTGCAAGCAAGAGAGATGATTCCTCCTCCATTGCCAACCTTTTGTAATGGTTGCATCGTCTCTAAATCATCTACTGCAATATATTGTATATCTTCTATCATAGGCTCAGTCTTCAATACATTCTTAACAACTTCTTGTAAATCAGAAGCGTCCACTTCCTCTGTTCCCCTAGCCAATCGAGAATCAAATACCTCTTGTGCTGTAAATAATGCTTTGTATATGATTGGTGCTCTTTCACGCTCATCTGTTGATAAGTATGCATTTCGACTTGACATTGCTAATCCATCACTTTCACGTACCGTATCCATGATTTGTACATTAATATCCATATCTAAATCATCCACAATTCGTTTTATTAGTACACATTGAACAGCATCCTTCTGGCCAAAGTAGGCATTTGTGGGTTGTACGATGTTGAATAACTTTGTAACTACTGTTGCTACTCCACGGAAGAAACCGGGTCGGGCCATCCCTTCTCTTGTTTGATCAAATCCCTTATTTTATTGTTTGCATTTACATTTGCATAGTGTTAGTATTCATTTTCTGTGCAAAAAGACGGCATAGACATATGATTAGCATACCTTTGGGTCAACATATGTGACATGATTTGGTCCGTACATCAAATCAGAAGATGGTGCAAAGACATGATCCTACAAGTTTGTAAAATAGGGAGATGTATGAGTGTTTCACATAAAGAACATATGATATGCACAGCAATACTAGAACAAACCTCACCACTCCGATCTCCCGAAGTAACTCAACATCTTGTTCTAACTGTCTTGGGTATGTATCTAAATCTTCTGATGGATCAAATTGTGCAGGATTAACAAATATTGATGCAATAACTATATCGTTTTGAGCTCTCGCTTCTCGTGCTAGTGAGAGATGACCTGCATAATATAAGATATGAGATAAATATAATATATCATAACTACCCATATCGATATAAACATACCTTCATGTAGAGCACCCATAGTAGGAACAAAACCTACAGAAACTGAAGAATACAACGACTTCCGTACTGTACGTATGGCCTCTATTGTTGGATGTATAATGGGAGATCTCTCATCATCATCATCTTCTTCTTCTTCTCCCCTTTGCTGCATTGTCGACATGTAATTTATTGATATACTCGGTCTTTTTCTAAACTGCCGCCACACCAAACTTCTAGCTCCTAATCTTCCTATTGCAAGCATTGCTTGGGGACGATATTGTCATCGGTTGTTAGATCTATTGCAAGGAGAGATAACCAATGCAAAACGTCATTGAAAAGTATCATCATCAAATGATTTTTCATGGAGTAGAAAACTCTGTTGAGGAGAGGAAAGTAAACCTGCCACCGGAGCACCACCATTTGAGATCATCTAACTGTATCTACCAGGATGCCAACATGAGGGCTTTGACAGCTGTTTGTTAGAGTTTGCAAATATCTCAAGAGTCTGAAATAGTATCTCTAGCTAGCTAGATAACCTCATGTTAATACTCTTCATATATTATTACACCTTCTTATTATCTACTCTACTCAAATGATCCCTCTTCATCTCCATTCGACTGCTTCCTATCTTCCACTTCATCTTCACCGAGCAAGAACTTGAAGTCATCCCTCTTCAGTGCGGTAGCTAGGCAAGCAGCCACTATAAATGTACCTCCAACATAGTCATTAATACCGAATTGGGAGTGAAGTAATAGAGCCGCAAATAGAGAAGCGAATAAAGGCTCTGTCGCTAGTATCACAGAAGCTTCTGCACTCTTCATCTTTCCTAGAGCATTTGTTTCTATAACTCGATTCATTGCAGTCGTTGCAAGTCCTGTCCAAAGAACAGCAAGTGCCGCAGTTCGTAATGATGGTTCAAACAACATTGCAGGGAGTCCATACGACTCTGATCCATCGACACCTATCCAGCCATCATTGAATGCCCATATCATACACAGAAAAGCGGATACTGATACTTGTACTGCCGTGATAGGCAACGCCTGTCCCGGAACCTTGGTCATCATCCTTTCTGTAAGGAAGAAGGAGGTACCAAATCCCACAGCTTGCAATATAGCCAAGAAGTCTCCTATACCAATATTTGCAAAGACATTCTCTGTTGCACCTGACGGATCGTATAACTCTAATATACCAACCCCAACTAAGCATAGAATTGCAGCTAGCCATGTCTGTGGTTGTTTTGTTATGTACATGTCCTTTTTATTGACTAATACTTCTAATATAGGACACACAAGAACCGTAGCCGCACCTAGAAATGAAACCTTTGCCGGTGAAGTATCAACTAAACTCAGAGACTGTGTTATATAACCAAGTGCAGTAAAACAGCCACATAATAGTGCAGATGGTGCCAATTTACTTTCGAGTTTGAAGAGAAATGGTGATAATGCAATCGATGCGAGTAACATTCTTGCACTAGTCGCAGCACTAGGTGGCAAAGAGTCATTCATCATTGCACCTAATGGAAAATTCGAACCATACAGTACAGAAGCAAATCCCAACATTAACCGAGGACCGAGATAGGAGTTCATAAATTTGTCGAAGATTGATTGTTCTTTCAATGAAGATGGTGGCTGTGACCAATCTATATCAACATCGTCTGGTAATACACATACTCCACGGGCACAAACTACTCCGTTGGGATTGTCGGGATCTTCAAAATCATCATAGAATACTACCGAGGCTGGTGAATCGATTGTATCATCTTGTGTTGTTGTTATTATGATTTCTTCTGTATCTACTGTCCCTTGTAAGAATGTATGTTTGTAACTATTATATGAATATGAAGATGGTATTGTTGGCACTCTATTATGAAATGTATTGGAGGAAAACGATGAAGATGTCAATGGTGATAGATTAAAGCTTTCAACGCCTCTTGCAAAGAGGAGGCTGAGTATTGCAATGACGATAAAAGATTTGATCATATTTTATGTTTGGTTAAGCAAGATAATGGCAGATCGAGACCGATATCACTTCCCTATCCACACACAAACTTCCGCAAAGTAGGCCGCTACTGCTCCTGATACTTACTAGTGTAGTACTAGAGGAACAGATGCGGGGGCCAACTTGAAGGTGGAAGACGCCAACAAATGAAAGCTGCCGTTCACTCGCCAAAAGATTGCAAGATTAGCTACTTTTTTACTTTCTATGCTTATTCAGCGCAGCAGTATGATGCCCCTCCTCTTCCTAATAAGCTGCTTTATCGGCATCAGCTCCTATGCATGGTCTCCAATACCTCATGCAGTCAAGTCTTCTACCAAAATCAGTAGAAAGTTGCAACAACACAAGATACCCACCCAACTTTTCGACACAAAAAATTATGAAGAAGCTACATCTTCTTCTACTACTTCTTTAGCAGTCTCTGTTGCACCATCTTCTTCTTCAACTTCTATCCCATATGATTGGAAAGATCAATGGTATGCAGTCACGTATGCAAGTTATTTGCCCAAGTAAGTCGATTTATATCTTATGTATAATTTGTGTGCATATCTTGTGATATTTGCATATCTTCATACTTCTTATATCCTGATACCATGCTTATACACCCTTATCTCTAAATAAATAATACAAAAGTCCAAGTAAAAGTGCAGAAGTTACACCAGTATCAATATTCGGAGAACCTTTAGTATTATGGAGAAGTGAAGATAATGGTGATGTATATTGTGCAAATGACGTATGTCCACATAGGTCATCTGCACTTAGTGAAGGCAGAATACGTGACGGGAAAATTGAATGTTACTATCATGGTTGGCAGTTTGATGGAGAAAAGGTGAGTAGAGTGTGAACTGAGTATAACATGTTAGTTCATGTGTTCAGAGATGATAACTGACGATTCTATTCGATTTATTATCAAGGATGGAGAATGTACATTCATACCTCAGTTAGAAAAAGAAGCGCAAATACCAAAGCAAGCATGTTTAAAACTTAGGGAGTGTCAAGTAGTAGAAGGAATAGTATGGGTATGGATGGGAGATGATAAACCAACCAAAGCAGTACCTACACAAGGAGATACGTTAGATGAAATGAATCCTTTCACCGGAAAGCACAAAGATTATATCATTAATGACTTTCAGATTGACCTTCCCTACGATCATTCCTACCTTGTTGAAAATCTAATCGATCCAGCTCATATCCCTATCAGTCATGATGCCACTTCAGGTGGCGGTAAAAGAGAGAATGCACAGGTGTGAATTCGTGTGTTTAATGTGAAGTCTCGCTGATATTGCTACTTCATTTTCAACTTAGTTTGCCTCTATTTGATTCAAACTTACTAACAAAGCTATCTTTACCTTTCTTCATCTTCCAGGCATATGAAATGATTGTAGATTCGGATAGTGTGTCATCAACCGGATTTACTGGACGGTATCGAACAGCTACACAACGGGAGAAAGACGATCCATTCATCGAGGTTACATTTGAAGCTCCTGGGATCATTCGTCAGAAAGGAATGCCTAGAGGAAAAGATTCACCCCTACGCTTTGGTGCAGCTCTTCATTGTATGCCCTTGACGTTGGGAAGATCGAGGTTGCTCTTTCGAGCTTACTTCACTGGAATACCCGCCTTTGCCAAATTGTTAATAACACTGAAACCCAAATTTCTCACCAACCTCAACAGTTGTAAGATCCTTGAACAGGATGCTGGACTGATAACTACACAAGAGGATCACTTCAAGAGATCAAAACATGCATTGAAAGATGGTTACATATTATTAGGTAGTTCTGATATGTTTGTTAAATCTTACAGACAGTGGTTAGACAAGGTGGGACACGGGATGCCATGGTTCCAGGGTTTAGCTACACGGTCATCTAATGTCGATGAACATTTGGCAAAGGTTCCGGTTTTACCACCGAATCTAGATCCGATCTCACACAGAGCAGGTAACTATGTCGAAACAAGATATCATAGACATGTAATGCACTGTCCGAAGACTCTAAATGCATTACACAGAGTCCAAGCTTTGAAGAAGATAATGCTTGGTGTAGCAGTGGTCTCAATTACTCTATCTTGTGGCATGTCAGCAGCATCAAGCCAAGCACTTTCAAACAAGCTGACACGGAGGTTATTAAAAGCACTCGTTCCACTAATTCCAATATCCTCATTGGCCGCGGCTGGCCTTGCTAAACTGGAACAGAGATTCTTCGTCAGCTTCAAAAGAAAGGCACAAATGGCAACTGAAACAGGACTATAAAAGTTGGTTCTGGAAGTAACTAAGATTGTGCTAGCTAAAGGGTTAGACTTATAAGTATGAACTAAACATATTCCAAAGTTCTATACCTCCTTCAACTGATACAACTAGTCGTCTGCAATTAATGATTTTGGCTGTAATCTCCTTGTCATCCTTGAGACTTGGGTAAAGTTGAATCAATCCATGAACTCGTTTCATAGTCAAAACAATACTATCTGATAAATGATCTGTCTTCTTCTCTAACATATACGACAGAGCCAGTCCACAAAATATCCTTGCAGAGAGTTCATCATCCCCTAAAGCCATCGGTAAATCACAGACAGACGCTAGTACCTTCTCAAATAGTTCTGGGTAATGTACATACTTTTTAAGAAGTGCGGTCATATCACTGAGATTAGTTGACCCAAGATATGAAGTTGTACTTTGTAATTCTTTATCAGCCAGATATATCTCCCAAAGTGCATTGCATGCTGAAGGTTCTAAAAGTGTGTTTGTAGGAACGTCACTATGGTCTCCTCCAGAAAGGCAAATCCTTATGACCACATTTGATAAAGGTATTTTTTCATAAAATGCTACCTCTCCATTATCTTGACTTGAAACAAGTCTTCCGTAGGAGCTAACAGCGGTAGTAATAAGGTTGAGAAACTTGCATCTCAATGTTTCAGATGGCAATGTCGATGATACCTCCCTCCAGCTTAGGATACCATGCAACCATGATAAGAAACCTTGTCTATTGATTAGATGATCCAAAGCTCGTGTTCCGGTCTGTAACAAGCTATCAAGTACATCGATTGTCAAGTACACCTCACTCTGACTCTCGGGGTTGTCAATTAGACTATCAAATGAACTCATGATAAGTTCTGGAACATGATGCTGAGAGATGATTCTGTAGCAGTATTCGTCAACGGCACCATCTTTTAATGTCTGGAGAGCCCAATTCCTTTCAGTCCAACAGCGTGATAGTTCATCTGATGATGAACAGTACAACAACAAGAAGGCAGGTAGACCAAAGCAATCTTGAAATGCTCCATGATAGTCTGACAATCGAAGAAAGAAACGATTCATTTGGCCATACATGTCATGTCTAGGCTGTGAGAGAATCAGCATCGCCTTGGCAAGGAATACGGCTGACACAGCAGGTAGCATTGGAATATTGAACCTTTGGGTAGATGTCATGCCTCCAAGCTCAATACCATCTTGATTGTCTTGCTTTTGTATTTGAATCGCTCGACGAACTGCTAATCCTCGTTGTATAGAATTCAATATCACTTCTTGTTGTGGCCGTTCACGCCATGACTTTAGTCCTTGAGATTCTGGCATTTGCAGAGCCTTCAAGAAGAATCCACAGATGGCAACAGCCACTTTACGAATAGATGGACAACGTGATGATAGAGATGTTATGGCAAGTGCAATACCACCCTTATCAGCCAATCTACGGCAAAAGTTACCATAAGCTCGACGACTGGCAAATTCGACGAGATTAGTTTGTTCATTAGAGTCGTTGTCTTCCTCGTTGTTGTTTTCAAGAGATGGGGTTTCTTTTTCATCCTCTTGTGGTAGATTTGCTTCTAATGCAGCTAACATGAGTGGAAGGACAAAGCCAGGAGAATATCGAATATCATCCCCGGAACCTCTCCATTGATCATTTCCTTGTGTCTTTGTTGATGGTGATGTGGAAGTGGCACTATCATTGCTGCTTTCATCATCGTCAGTCATATCATCGTCTTCTGAAACACTAGAGGACTCTTCCTGTTCATCCTGCATCATTTTGGTGGTACTACATTCAATGTCACTTATACTTGTAGGCTCGAGTGTATCTGCAACTGGAAATTGAGAAAGGGTTGATTGGACCCGGTCAAGGTCAACTGCATTAATTAACCATTCCCAACTCTCATCTTCTCCAACTTTCTCAGTTTGATCTTTACTCAATCTCCCCCAACGAAGATCATTCATCATTACTTCGTCTTTACCACAATCGTGTTGCTCATAGAGGAACATCAATCTTCTGAGTGATCTATCTGCAACATCTGTACCAG
>Ga0214481_100133_pt1 | contig 35517 bp, 26 predicted proteins | sample M1_20Mar14CPVII9_4_FD_165057 | JGI IMG/M metagenome (GOLD analysis project Ga0214481, IMG submission 165057) | Marine eukaryotic communities from Monterey Bay, California, United States - M1_20Mar14CPVII9sort6BwellG10 | ecosystem: Environmental > Aquatic > Marine > Unclassified | place: USA...
TGAGGTAGTAGGCACATATCTATTGGTATAATGGGTAGTTATAATGGTGATGGCCTTCTTTAATGATTATGTTTTACAGTCTAGCACACCACAACGCCTACAACAAAACATACATAGCAAATAGCGCCGGTTACTATTTATCTTCATGCTTTCATCAAGCAGCTCTGGGGAGTTCATGTTGAACCAATAGTTTTCGAATCTCATGCAGCTGTTGAAGCATTAGTCGTTGTTTTTCAGCATGGACTGAGTATATTGGCGGTGGAAGAATGTTTGACAAGGCGAAAGCATTACTGCCATTGTTGATATTAGAAGATACTTGTTGAGGGCTGCCTTGTGGTGAGCCGGCTGAGCGTCGACTAGATTGATAAAGTTGTGCTAACAAATTAGAACATTTGGATGAAGGAGTGATGAAGATCTTATCACTGGCTTTGGAAAAGGGTGATTCCATATTGTTTGAGCTGACATCGAAGGAGGGAAGCATATGTTCAGTTTGTTTGGACGGAATTGCAATACTTGTGAGCACCAACTCTTCCCCAGTATTCATCTGCTCTACTTCATTGAATTGGAAACTGCATGCTCTCTTCTTCAGAGGGCCACTGGCGGTCTTTTGTTTCTTTGGTAATGGGGTCGTACTCTTTTGAATACTAAACTGTATCATTGTCTCGGCGGCCTCATGATCAGTAACCTCATGACTGCTGGAAGATACACGCCTGACCATAGGAGGTGGAGAAGATAGAGCATCGTCATTGGGACTACTCTCTGGTGACACCCCTTTCTTCTTGGACAGCTTCGTCTTCTTGACAGACTTGCTGGCAATTGTAGGCGGTTCATCATCACGATTGTGCTTCTTCTTCTTCTTGGATACCTTCTTGGTCTGCTTCTGCTTGGTAATACCCAAAGCCTTGCACAAATCATTATACTCCTTCATTTGCAGACGATACACTTCACGACTCTCTTCTGATAGCCTATTGAAGACGGCCTTAGCAACATCATCACAGTCCTTCCATCCCGTTTGCATAACCTTTCCCAGTTCAACAAATGTAAAGATGCCATTCATACTCTTACGGTGTGACCTCTTGGTATCCCGTGCTTGAAAGTTCTTGAGTTCCAAGCAGATACGATGACAACGAAGAGCATCCACTTCCGCTTGTGTAGATGCGGCATATCTTGTGTCCAATGTATTGTAGTACTCTTCTAATCCTGGAGCAGTCATGATGAGACAGCGTATGGCATCCTTGTCTACATCATCATCATTGGACGAAGCTAATAGCCTGATTATATGTTGTCTTTTGTATCTGTAAAAGAGGTTGAATGAAGATAGTGGCCGACGAGGCTTTTGTATATCGTTTGCAGATGGGATGATCGTGGTGGCGGTGGAGTTGTTCATGATGCTTTTGCTAATTAATTGTAAATAATGAGGTATGCTGCAATGCAAAGTTGGTAGTAGGTGTGCTTAAAGTTGATGATTCGAGATTCAAGGCAGTGGAGTTTGGGGCAGTGCGAGCTATATACGATTAGTGGGCGGAAATAATGTGGACAAAAATAACTTCTCGGTTTTTCACTGTACCACCATTTGTACAGAGGAATCTATAATCAGGCTCTAATCTGTCACTAGAGCGGTAGGATGTTCTTGGGGGGCACTAGATTGGATGCCGATTTTAGCTTACCTAGCTTCTCAATGGCCTTAAAGTGGCATAGGATTGTGAAGAAGCCTTATCCTATATGCCTACTAACTTGTGGAATCCCCAACCTAACACATTTAGTTAGTTGTAGTTACACAAGTCTAATGTAAGTCTAAAACATTTCACCCAATATACCAAATCTCATACCTTTATCCTTCTTCTACCTATAAACTATAAATATAAAGTTTTGATTGCCCTTGTTGTCAAGGAGCAGCCTATATATCAAGTAATTGAAGTCTCAAACATATTACATTCCATATTGCTAGTGTACTAGCACTAGCAACCATCAGAAGGACATTCTGGAGTACACGGTGAATCATCCTTGAGCACTATCGGTAACCACCAATCATTATTATCTGGCTCTACAATCATATTGCAGTTACCAGGCCTTGCATAGCGACATACATAAGAGTGACACGTCAAGAAACCGTCTAGTTTGCTAGCCTTTGCACATCCGACATGTGTGGTTGCTCTCCATAAGACTTGTGTTAGATGGATATTCCCAGGCCATATCAAATCCTCTTCACCTTCTACCCATCTTTCAAGAACTCCGTCAGGACTTAACCCGGTGCCGTCATCAAAAGCAGCAGCCAAATTTTCACCATAGACATTTTCCATGTCTAATGATGAGCATAGAATAGTATGAGCAAGAGTAATGATATATACACAAGTACAAGAGAGCATGCATATCTTACCATGTGCTAATGTGAAGTCTCCACATCCCGATTCTAACAAATGATCCGCCCAAATCTGACTCGCTTGAGATAGCGAATCAGACCATTTCAAGGCATTGTATTCTTTACCTCCATTTTCATGCCATTTCTTTCTCCTAGAGTTATGAGCTTCTAACCATTTACTTATGATATCTTGATCACTATCACCAAAGGGGGGAGCTAAGTCTTCGTTGTCAGTTGCCATAGCTGTTGCATCTGTAGTCTCTTCTGACTGTACTTCTTCTACTTCTTCTTCTTTGGTATCGGTGTCTATTACTTGTTGTTGTTTACAGACACAACAATTCTCATTCGGAGTCTCTCCAACCCCTCCATCATTACCATATCCTCCACACCATGCTTCATTTCCATCAAGCATATAGTCCTCACAAGTACCACCGTACATGTCAAGATAGTTGGGTGTATCTTTACACGACGACTGCTCTTCTTCTTCTTGATCATCGAAATCCAATGGACCTGCCACAGTCGAAGAAGCCACCGGATTTGAAGTTGGAGATAATGAAGTTGGTTTAGTTGTAATAACAGGTTTGAGTGTTGGTTTCTTACTTGGACTATTAGTTACTGGTTTATCGGTCGGTTGTAGAGTTGTTGGCGATAACGAAGGACTACTTGTAATTGGAGCTGATGTTGATGGTGTTGATGTAGACGGAGCTAAAGATGTATCAATTGATGATTGAGTCGGTAAGGAAGAAAATAGATCGTCTTGACTTGATAATGACGATGGATGAGCTGTCGGGATGATACTAACTGACGGCGAAGAAGTGGTTACTAATGCAGTAGTTGTTGCTGATGACGGCTGGTCTTGAGAAGAAGACGATGTTGAAAGGGATATTCCCAAAGCAAGTGCCAATGCTACCATAAGAATAAAGATCACAGCTACTAATATCTTTGTACGTCGTTGTTTCCACCATGGTAGTATTAGAGGGCCCGCCTTGACAGGAGTTGCTTCGTCGTCATCATCATCTGCCATATGTGTTTCTAAAGCTTTAGCTTTTTCTTCTACTGCACTCTCCTTTACTTCACTATTCTCTACTACTTCATTAATATTACTACTATTCTCTTCTGTTTGCGATTCAATATCGTCCGGGCATGTATTTTGGTTTGTATCCCCTTCGTTTGTATTCGTATCACCTTCTTCTAAATTATCGTTGTTGATATCTTGTTGTACACCTGTCTCAATATCTTTCTCCGTTTCTTCTACTACGTCCGCAGTATGTGAAGATTCTACTACGGCTATAGGAGTTGAAATATCTCCCTGCTCGTCACGATTAGAAGTAACATCTGCTACTACTGGCAGTGGTGTATTTTGATCCGACATCTCCTCTTTCACCACTTGAGATGATGTTTCAATTGTACTATCTTTATCATCATCTATATTATTTGCAATTGTAGTACTATCTTTGTCATTAACGATATCATGATTTTCAACAACCGGAGGAGGAGTAAGTTCATTAGTTTGATCAGCAGTGATCACCGGCAGGTCAACAGTTTGAGTGGTAGGTGTTGTTGATGTAGATATAATAGATTTGTCATGGTTAGTATCAGTATCAGTATCAGTAGCTCCATCAGCACTAGTAGTAGAGGGGCTACTGGTATCATTGTTTGATGACTCGGATAAGACGACATTGGATGATGTGTCATCGACCTTTGCAATAGTATTAGATGTAGATTTATATGTTGTTATTGGTGGCCTGATAGTAGCAGCAGTTGGACGATTAAACCTACTGATCAGAGAATCAATCTTACTAATTAAAGGTTGTTCGTCATCATTATTATTGTCATCTTGCTTCTTCCTTGTCATGTCGATATTCGATGGTGGCTGATTATCATTATCATCTCGATTGGAATTGGAATTGGATTCCGTCGTCGTTGCTGCTAACTCATCTTGCATTGGAGATGCAGAACTACCACCTCCTTCCTCAATATCTATATCGTTTTGCTTCATCTTATCTGTGTTATTGATACCTGTTATTTATTTTACAGTTTGATATAAAGGCGTTTTGATTTTTCAGAGGTCATTGCTCACTACATCGAGGCAGTTGATTCAATGACCCCGAATACTTGGCGATAATTAGCGAATGTGAGTGGTGAGGATATGCGTATTGCTGGAGATTTTAAGTATCGTATATGCATATGTATCTAACACTCCTACAATCTACCTACCGCTATAATCTCTGCAGCCATCCATGCAACGATCACTATTCTATATCCTCCTTCGACTCTATCTAATATCTCTCTATATAACCACATCAACATCAGCATTCACAATTGCAAAGGATAGGTGTGTTCATAACACACATCATCAAACTACTACCGCCATGATAACATCAAATGATGAACCACAAGATCTTCTACCAATACTTAAACATGCATTACCAACAATAATATCATACTCAATACCATCAAATGGTAAAGTAGTACAAGCTAACGCCGAGGGTACTCCCATCTTAGTACGACATCCATCCAGCATGAGTTGTACATCTGAAAAGCTTGATTATTCTAAAGAAGAAGGAGAAGGAGAAGATAGGTTATTGATTAATGCAAAAGAACAACATGAAGATAATGTTGATATAGAAGAGACTGAACTGTTTCTAAAGCGTGTAACGGCAACATCATATACACATAAATCATGGACTGACATGAGACGTACACTTGTCTATTTACGAACAGAGGTACGATTTTATAATGAGATTGTACCATTACTCCTTGCCGAAGAGAATAATACGCCCTCTGCATCACCTTTGCATAAACATCTACCAACCGTACATCATGCTGCATACAATTTAGATGGATTGATACCCGAGGATTGTCCAACTACAAATGCAAAACAACCATCACCCTTTGATGAAGGAGATGATGAAGAAGCTGAACAAAAGAAACATCAACTCTTAAAAAACAAGGGAGGACACATCTTACTTGAATCACTATCACCATCACACGGATACTTTCAAGATTCACCAATCTCCAAAGAACAAGCATTGCACTGTCTAACAGCCGTGGCTGAATTACACGCCTCGGCATGGGGTAATACAAAATTATTACAAACAATTAATGATCGATTATCAAGTGCCGGAGGAAGTTATCAATTGTCATTCAGAAATCCGAAAGAATTAGAGAATATGGTCAAATCCTGGAAATACTTTTATGAGCAGTTTAAAGGGAATGATAAGGTGACTAGTATATTGAGTAAGGATGGGATTGTGAACTTAGGTCAGAGGATATATGATATGGCTGAGTTTGTCTCGAATGAATTAACACCGCAGGTTGGAGATGACTATGCCACATTGGTGCATGGAGATTACAAGGCGATGAATGTCTTCATACCAAATGAATCAAACAAGGAAGGGGAAGCAATCATGATTGACTTCAGCTGTGTTGGCATTGGATTTGGTATGTCAGATGTGGGGATGCATATCGTGCATGCTGTATTACCACAAGACTTGGACAATGGAGGTGAAGAGATGTTACTAGAGGGTTATCTAACGGCACTGGAAGCTGCAATGAATCGTAAACAAACTGGCAGTAATAAGGAGAAGTGGGCATACCCAAGGGATGCTGCACTTCGGCATTATCAACTTGCTTGTGTTGATTATATTAGATTTATTATGGGAAGATTCTGGAGATCAGCAACACCTGAATCATTTGAAAAGAAGAAGACAAGTAAGAATACTACTCTTATCAATCGTAATTTGGAGGCTGCCCTTAGATTTATTCAAAAGGTGGATATTTATTTGGAAGTCTTTGAAAAGGAAAAGAAAGATAGAGAGGCAGCTGCACCATTATAGAGTGTGCATACTCTATTTCAAGAAGAAATTGCGGTCTTTACATATCATTACACCAAAACATACATGTTGTTTTGATATGTGTATTGTATTCTCTCTAATATTCAATCCAATTCCCAATTTAATTATCCTCTTGACTATTTCCAACCAAGCATAATCCTCTATAGCCCATATGGGGTATCAAGTTAAGAATAGGGGACTTTACGTATCCTGCCGCATTAAGTAGAAGGGCACAAATTTGCCCCCGGACTTTTGGAAATTCGGCAATCAAAAAGAGTTCTCTCACTTCATTGCATTGTCAATATAAAGCAAGGTATTGTATATAGTGCAAAAGTTATCCTGGTTATTGGATATATCGTATTGTAAATAGTAGAAGGACAAGAAGAAGAAGAACCACCGCCGCCACCAGCCACAGTGCAGTAAGAGGTAAGTTCATGTTTATTTATATATGTAGCAATAAGAATATTATGAGAATTGAGGTGGACCGTCATACAATTTGAGATGGTATACCTTATTTATCAATTATATTATTTTAATGTGTTTTTATATAGATTTTTAACTTATATTATATATATTACCTCAAACCTATTCAATAATATTTAAACAATCAGAACAATCCATCATGTCAATTACAGACGCAACAGACGATACTAAAAACGAGTCCACCGTATGTGGTACCACTACAAACAAGGACCACCAGCCTACCTCCGGTACGGAAGATACAAAGAAGGCAGCTTCTAAACCTGCTGACAATATTTTGCCACCATGTTTAGATATGGTTGGAGTAACCTTGGATCATAATTCTAGTGGTGAGGATTTGGAATCAATGGCCCTTGGGTGTCAAGGAGGATTATCTAAGTTGGGTAGTGCTATGGAATTATCAAACTTTACTACCGCCGCACCTTCATCAAACTTTGCTAAGACTGCAGATTCATTTGATGCAATGAAAGATCAGAAACGTGGTGTTGTGCCTCTCATGCAGCAAGGTCATACCACTACCAATCTTTTATCCCTCGACGATGGCGACATTGGAGGATTAGGATTGGAATTGGGATTACCGTCGGGATTGCCTAACATTGCCGCCCTAAACATTGGTTAGTAATATGTGTACATGATATTATACCTTATTAAGCGCACTTTACTGTTATACACTCATCTCATGTCATCTTTTCTTTCTTAAGGAGAATATAATCTACAGGATATTATTAATGAAGTTGGTAAGGACTGGAATACTGGTTATGAAGCGAAATTACGTTTTGAGGTTACACACACCCCTAAGAAAGAAGGACATGGGGTGTGTGGTGGAGCACATGCGGGAACCATTGACTGGGAAACGATTCAGAAAAGATTTCCGGCCGGATTTAGTGCCAAGTTAAAACATCGGTAAGTTTTGTTTTTCAATCCATCTTTATGTCTCTATGGATATCTCAAATTACTAATTTATTCGATAGCTGGAATGACCTCAATAACCCTTCTACGAAGGAGAAGGGTAGTGATGTCTGGAGTACAGTGGATGATGTGACGCTTATTCTAGCCGGAAAAAACTACGATGGGAAGACGCAAGGCAAGTGGAATACACTTGCAAAAGGATTCCCTGGTCGTACTGGGCTCGACTGCAAAAGACGGTAAGTGACCTCCATGTTAGGTTGTGTGCACACTCAATTTTGTCCAACTTTTACTATCTCCTTGTAGATTCTATAATATTGAAAGAACATTGAATAATGTGAGAGCAGGTACTTACAGTGAAAAAACTGGTCCAGTCTTTGCCGCTGCGGCCTACCTTCGCCTCACCAAAAAGCCCGTTCCTCCTCCCAAGGAAAAGAAGAAGCCTTCTGCTGCCAAGAAACGTGGACCCAAGACCAAGAAGAAGGCTCCTGCTGCCAAGACCGGCAACTCATCCAAAAAACAGAAGAAGACTTCTGCCCCCAAGTCCAAGAAACAGAAGTCTTCTGATCCCGAGATGTTGCCAATGTTGGATCCTTTTGGAAGTGTCGGTGGTGCACCTCAACCAATCTTGGCTCTTCCATCAATTTCTGTTGGAGTGGTTGATCAATCAACCAATGATGGTCAAGAGAAGGAGGAGTCTGGTATGGTAGCAATTTGATTGAGAGAATGAGAGAATGTTTGTTAGAGTTCTAGTCCCCTTGTGTCGCATCACAGGATGCTGTATGATGCATGTAATACAAACATGTCCAAATAATACATAACATACATAAACACTTGGCATTTGTAGCTCTATCAAAGGGCAAGTTACAAACTAAGTCTAAGAAAGAGTAAGAATGCCAACTTTTTGCATGTAGTTAGAATCATTATATGACATATCGTACTTCAAATAGCACCCGTTTCAAACCAATCTCCACATAATTTATTAATAACCCCAATTACACATAATCGATAATTACAGTCCATAATTCAACCTAAATACATCATTATGTACATAATACTGACCCGGAGCTGTACCAACTAAATGAAAGAATTCACAAAAATGTAATGGATTATCACCACCAATTTGAATAGCCCCCGTAACGAAAATTACTATCGCGTTTGGATTCGATGATGGTTGAATATCGGTAGTTTTTACGGAATGTTTCACTTGTCCTACTGATTTTAATTTATTAATTATTGCAGGCGAACCTTGGACTTGTTGTCCTTCGAATGTTAGCATTGATTGTTCATTCTATGATTTGATGTTGTTTGTTTGTTTGTTTGTTTGTTTGTTAATTGGTATTGATGATGTGGTGTACAAGATATGAAAAGTGAGCGGCCGAAAGTATCAGATAAATATACAAACGAAATATCATATAAATATAACCACAAGATATCCTCATCAGCATATCCAAGCCACTCAATCTAAACCCTTCATCCTTATGAGTTTTTCGCATACTAATTGCAGATAGCAAATAATACAACCATACAATATCATATAATTTGACAACAACATATGATATATAAGCATTCATTCATCCACGCCATTTAAATATATACCACAACCAATTCAATAGTATACTCGTCTCAATGAGTGCACCATTTTGATGGTCGGTAGCAAAAATATTTTTATTATATATATTACTCACAAATAATCCACTTAATGCATCAACGCCTGCATCAAATGTTTGATAGAAATGTTGCACGAATGCCTTGGCTACCTCTTCTGCACTCATTTTGATTATAGTAGGTTTATTATCTCAAGATAAAGGCAAATAATAGCAGTGAAGTGAAAAAATGTGTCTCTGTACAAATGTGTGGCCTATAGAAGATACCAGAAGATACCACCATTTTAATACAAAGATGACAACTATAGGCCTCACTAGTATATTTGCATTAGAAATAGGTTGAAGAAGGATCACACTTGCGTAGCAAGCTACCCGTAGCGCATGCGGAGGCTAGTGATTAGTGATAGTGAAAAAGATAAACAAGATATCGTATGTACGATACCATAAATAAATAACAAATTCTCGATAGATGACAACAATGAAATGCATCTGCAAAGATCTGCAAGCATCTGCAACGATGGTAATCTAATTCACGAGCAGAAGCTACACTCCCTTTATTATCGTACTGAAGAGAGTTCATATCATATACGAATCTCTATGATACAGTATTACCATCGATTTTATTGGTCTGACTTACCATCTATCTCGAAATCTCGATATCAAATCAAATCATCGAAAACATTATATCTCTATGTATATTAAGATATTCATAAAACACAGCAACAACAACAAATAAGAGAAAGTTAGCTTATGATGGAACTTAACACAAATCCTATCTACATTGACGTCCATTCTCAAACAACTTCTGAAATATGAACAACAAAAAGAGAGTATCAAGAAAGGACCTAGAGAAGAGATGAAAGTGGATCATCTTAATCATTATCACGACAACGTGTAAAATACACTGAAGAAGTTATGGGTTTGTAATGTTAGATGGATTTTTGCCCGCTCTATGTACTTAGTACTTACAGTCATATTATTATCAAGATTGGTATGTAAACGAGTGATATACATGGATTTGCAATTATATACGTTTTGGTATGATGGGATTGACAGGAACAAATTGCCTGGATGTTAACTATAATGTACGTCAAGGCATGTACGTCAAGGCTTTACTACATTGGTATTAATGGACTTAGTAGTAGTCTCTTCAGTATCACTGTCTCTTCTCTTGCTCGACTTCTTCTTGCCTGTATGCCTTGTGTTGGCTGCTCTGGTGTTGCTATAAAGACGAAAGAAAGATTGTTAGTTGTGTTGATGAATGATGGTAAGATGACAATTCAAATGATTTATTTGCTGGTATCCATTTTATACTCCCCCAGCAGTGAGAAGATGATACTCATCTAATCAGACCAAACGATCAGACAATTAGTCGGAAAAGTGAGTGATAGCAACACAATTATATCAATCGGTATTATAATACATTATGTTAGGTTTATCCGGTCAACATCAAGCGAGATTCACAAATTACTAATCGAGTAAATTTCCTCCACAGTTTCCCAAGCGATGAGGTCCGGATGGCCACCTAACAACCCAGTACAGCGATGCATGTGATCCGCTTGCCTCGAATCATCTTTGATCTTCTTTTTGTTTTCGGTACAATCGCCCTGACCCTCCGAAGAATACAAATCAGTGCCACACTCCATTCCAATCTCATCAATATACTTTCGGCCACTGATAAGACGTACATTTTTCCGATGTTTATACTTTAATAATGTTCGTTGGGTAGTGTTGCTCAACCTCTCTTCTGATTCACCTTGAACTCCAAACATACTGACACTAATAATTGGACCCTTGTAGACCTTGGCAACATCTTTCAAACTGGGCGGCGCAACATTCTCAAAATCTACAGTGATATTAAGATCCTTGGCAACATCATCAACTGTCTTTAAGAAGTTTGTTCCTCTACTCTCGAGGAAGCCATTGAATTTCCCTAGGATGATTGCGTCTAAAGATCTCAATGGACGATTGATAATATCTTGGAGTAGCTTCTTCCAATCTTTGCTATATACAATAGGGTTATTGGTAAGAGAAATCAATGTAGAGTTGTTGCTAAGGTGAGCAACAAAGAAATCTGTTTTCCCGGTACCAATCGACGTGGTCTCGAATGAATCCACAGAATCGGCATACTGACAAAGAAGAGTCTCAGCCATTTGACGAGTATGAGAGTTGCCCATGATGAGAACCGTGGAGTTCGAGGGGATTGGGAAGGGACGACGGCCCATTGGTTCCGTGATGTTGGCCACAACGTAGTCTCGAAGGAGTCTTCCAAACTTCTTATACTTCCCACCTTCACACTGATATGCCATGTTAAAGTGAGAGTTATCGCTGAACTCAAGCTTAGATGATTTGCACATATGAATATCCTTGAGGATATAGTTGCGCTTGTTCATCTCGACCCACTTTGAAAGATCTTCATCGTCCCAAAGTTTCCTTCCGTAAGTTTGGACTAAGTACTGTTGAAACTTAATGCCATACTCATCAATCATTGAACTTCGAACAGTCCTGTGTAAGAAAGGTAAAGAGGAAGAAAGATAAATGAGAAATTTGAACTCATATAATAACATCCATATGACCATTCAAAGAAAGAAAAGACCAACACACCTATCGTCTTGTTTATCGTTATTGTGGTTCACATGAGTGATAAATGCGTCTGGGCATACAAAGAAGTTGAAGCCTGCAACACCAATTTCTTCCACCCATGTTTGTTTGTTCTTCCCGTACCCAGTGAAGTGTTCCCAGAATGGTGGGAGATTCCATCGTTTACTAACAACAAAATAAGGCTCGTAGTTCAAAGCAAAGTTTATTTGGTAAGCTTTTGTTGCCGTGTACCATTTGGTGTAATTTGATGGTCCGTGGCCGGGCTGGTAACTCTCCCGGAAAGGACGGATGCGGTCGTTCGTTATTAAGTTTCCCATCAGATTCGCCTTGCTCGAAGGAATATCTCGGAGTGAGATCTTTGTTTCATCTTCATTTTCATCTCGAAGTTTCCTCTCAAAAGCGGGTAGCACCATGACAGATGGCTCATCGTTAGGCATGGAAGGGATATGTTTGAGCAACATTGAGTGGGCGTTGTAGGATGGAATGAAATCAATATCATTATAGAATAGAAGATCAGTTGGGGTATTCTCCTTGGCGATGTTGCGTAAGATATTGTGTGGGTAGAAAAGATCATCCTTGGGTCGTCTATCAACCACTACATGGATTGCAACCTTGCCATTGAAAGTCTGTTCGTGTTTGTCCCAAAGACGTTCAACTTGATGCATTAGTTGATCCTCATCATCTTCCTTGCCGTAAATAACAACTGAGATATATCCATCCCATCGCTTTGCCATCTATTGAAATAAGTCAGAGGGATATGTGAGTAAGCTGCATATATTGATTATATGAATCAGTAACCATACAATGGGTACATATATATATGCTTACCTGTACTAAACGAATAAGTCTTTGGGGACCCCAGTCGGTTTGAGTTGCAATTGATATGGCTTGATCATCTATATCATCGCCAAATTCTCCCATACCACAATAGAACGGCTGAATCTCAAGACCGGCTCGTGTCGACATATGAGGAAGAACTGATTGCTTTTGGGCACTCTCAGTGAGTCTCCTTTTGTTTCTCACAGGACGATAGGACATCCTTTCGGAATAAGTTAAGCTCATATCAGGTTCATCCTCGTCTGATGATGATGATGATGATGTGGATGATGATACAGGTGATGATGATGGTGTAGGTGTACACCCCGAGCTCTCACGACTTGCACTAATACAGCTATCTTTTGCCCACCAATATCGTCGAGAGCAGCAAGTTTCAATATCAGCATCAATCCAAAAGTGTGGGTCATTAAGCATATATTTGGGAGGTAATGTGTCGCAGGTACTCATACACTGGATCTTGTACTCTCCGGTATTATCCGACCAAACAGGATAGAAGCCCTCGATATCCGCTACATTTAGATTACTACCCATGCAAGTGACGAAATCAAAGTTGAAGAATCGTTGACAACATTCTTCAAGAGTGTCATGAAAGTACCCCTGACCAGTCATATATTCGGGAGCATTGCCATCGTTTTTACATGTCTTCTCTCCAGTTTTCCAAGAGGGATAGTATCCGTCGTTAGTTAGGGTTAGAGCGTGCCTTTGGATATCTTTTGTAACGGCAGTAGCGGCAGCAGATTGGATAATGTGCTTCTGAACATCGACGTCGGTAATACTAGATGACGATTCATCTGCTGTAGAAGGTACAACAGATCGGAGGTTGTTTTCTTGCAATCCTTTAGTAGTCGAGAGGAGTGATACTGCAATTGTAAATGATGATAACTTCATGATGATGGATAGGATAAGATGATATTGCTATGAATGATGTTGATAAGATGTATTGCAATGATGAGAAATGTGAGTTTAGACACTTGATAATGATCAAAAAGCTGAGAATAGGATCGTCTTACCTTGTGATAGTGATATTTGAACGCGATTATGCAATGTAGTAGTATCGTAGTAGATGGTAGTACAATCTCTTGTGCTCTTGACAGTCTATGAAATTATGAGATCTACGCCCTGCTAGGCTCAACTCGATGATTAGATTGGCCACCCAACATTAGAGTGGACTATTTTGCTCGGACATGCATCAGTAAATTTATTACAGCCCAAAATGCGCGATTGCTATGACTAACGCTATGACCGGGGTCACATGGAGTACGCGCGATATGAAAGTACAGCCCAAATGGTATCCTAAGGAGGGCAACTCTAAATCACAGAGTTGTCGAGGAGTTCTAGAGGGGAATGTCAAAGTCAAAGAAGATAATAATAGTTGCAATTAGAGAGAGAGAGCTCTTGTGTGCATAATATACCGATATCTTCAGTTGAAACATACATCACATCATCAGCCGACGCCGACGATAGATACATCGCCAAGTGATAATATGCCCCGGCAATCAAAACAAACAACAAGCAGCTGTATCATGGTCCTATTCATATCATGTATTGCATTATATACTAATATCATTGCAGTATCATGTAATAACGACGCCGGCGTTATAAGCCGAGATGTTGATAACAATAACAGACTACTTCTTCGACATCGATCACTCAGAATGTCAGATTACAACGATCCGAAAACAACAGAGATTAGAACCAAAGAATCATCTTCATTATCACCAATAACATCAACTAGTGTACAATCGAAAGACATTAATAGTATACCGACAAAGTTGCAACGACCAAAAACGAAATTATCCTTGGCATTACCCCAAGCTGAGGACAAACATTGCATGTTTGTCATTAGTAAACTATATGGAAATCACTCACAGACGAGAGTGGATATGACACTGAATTGGTACAGGTCGATAACTGTTGAATCAATAAATGCAGCGGCTCGGTTTAGTGATAATGATGATTCATATGTTGGGATACTACTCTCAGCAGAGGACTCGTATGCCGATGAAGCTGCCCAAAGTCTAAAACAAAGAAATATAACCAGCCATCAGCCAGATATGCACATAAATACTACAACAGTACTGAATGAAGAGGTCATTCCATCCCTCCTTCAAGAGCATTCCTGTAATGTAGCAACAATGATACGAGTAGACGCGGACGACATGCTTCATCCTACAATATTTGATACTATACAACATAAGTGGAAGGATATCAAGTGGAATAGTACTAACTCCTCTGTATCGGATCATAAGCACGGTGGCGGCGGTGCCATGGTAATAGGCAACAGTTTATGGACCAGCATCATTCTCTCACCGCCAGGAAAAGGAGGAATCAATTGCCTAACAGCCGAAAGACGCAAAACATTCTTCTCATCAACTGGGTTATCCGTTACAGTGCCTGTTTCAGTACTCAACAAGATACGCAATAAGTTTTTAGTTTATTCAAGACACACAGTGTTAGCAAATAGGACCAGCACTTATATGAAGCGGATGGGATTGCAAACAGTTATTATTGATCACAGTCCGTTGGGAATCATATCAATGACTCCAGTTTCAGGGCATTATCTAGACATATACCAGAGTGCTGATAGCCCACTTCGAAAGTGTAGTCAAAACTATTTAATATCTGAGCTGGGTAATGACCTTGGAAGAGTGGTTTGGAATGCTAGATACGCTATTCCAAGGCTAACCAATGCCGAATGGAGACAAAATGTGTTTGTTAAGACGAATACGAATGATCCCTCCTTTACTGATCAGCGTGAGCAGGTAAGTTGGGATTTTCTCTCGGCCCATCTTTCATATCAGCGTCTTACTTCTCTGTCACTCACGCGTTCTCTTTCCTCTCCTCCTATACTCTTCTATTTATTGATGTGTATGAAAAACAGGTATTGTCAGGCACTGCTGTAGAGCAGCAGTCCTTAGCAGTATATAAGGAGTGTATGCGATATACAACTCACGAACTGTTGCCAAGTATTATTGCTAAGATAAACGAAGACCCAGAAGATAATGGATTGAAACCCTTTACAGTTGTTAGTAGTAGTAGTAGTAGTCCAGACGAAGATAAGAGCAACATTTCTATCAATCATATGAGTAATATCAAAGGATTGGATCTTAACATCTTTCGTGGTAGGAGGACAGCCATACTTGGTGATAGTACCTTGTTCTATCCAACTCAATGGTTATATCCAATGATGACGCACCTTAATGATGAAGAAGAGAATGGTATTCCCAAGTATGATGAAATGTCATTGAGTGAAGCATCAGAAGTTGTCAAGAAAAGGGCAGGTATATTGGGTGTAAAAGAGCTTATAACTGATTCTACTGACAATACTTTGATCCAGTGGGCTGGTGTGAAAGGACGGAGTGGAGCAAAAAGGTTTGAGACGAGGATCAGTGAAATGATTGAAACTGTTGCTCAGTTGAACCCTCATGTACTTGTGGCAAATATGGGTCTACATTGGCTTCATCTTCATCCTTTAGTACCTAAAGATGGTATAGTCATTCATCGATGGGTACACTACAAGACTACTTGGTTGAGGGAAGTCTACAATTTGGCTATGGATATGAACGAGACCACTCTTCTTTTGTTCAAAACAACGAATTTTGTTTGTGATAGCAAACGAACTGGCGATTGGGAGAAGTATTCAAATCTGTATCTATCAATGGACAACCGAACAATAGAAACATGTTACGAAGAAAACAAACAGTTTGTTGGAACATATGATTTGACCAAATCACAAGTATACGATTACTGCCGCTTTGGTCAATTCACAGAGATTGGGGTGCAGTATTACAATGGCTTGGTTTATGACTTTGTAAGAGAGGTGCATGAAAATCAAACTGATTCTCGGCTTACTGTTGGAGTCTTTAATGATCATGATGTTGAGTCATGCGAGTCTACCAATGATGCTATCCACCACAGAGAGAAAATGGAGATTAGGCTTCGTCTACTGTCAAATACTATTGAAAGTTATCTTGGGTGTAGAAATATAAACCCACAATTGATGGTAGAGACCACGGCACCGAAACTTGGTGTATAGAGTATAATAATTGAAAGTGAGTTGAGGGAAACTCATGTAGACTAATGTGATAAAATAACAAAGAGCATTGCTAAGTTTGTACAAGGCGACTAGAAAATCTGCAACTGCAAACCCATGGCTGCTAAAGTGTTGCCGTCATCTCTAGAACTGTGCTGGGGGTGTTCCTCACCTTTTTATATACCTAAGAAATGGTTATTCATCAATATACTGCTCAGCCGTCATCAGCCGTCATCTCCTAAGGCACTTGATGGCCAAGGCCAATGCCCTACTCAAATTTGTTTTGGTTTTTCAGTTTCTCCTTGAAATAAGCAAACCCATGGCTGTAAAGCTGTTGCCGTCATCTCTAAAAATGTTCTGGGGGTGTTCTAAACCTTGAGATATATCTAAGCAATGGATATTCACCGTATATATTGCTCAGCCCACCGCATATTAACTCACCTGACAAATCTTCCTGTTAGCAGTCACGTGAATTAATCATCCATTTTTCACGTCTGGGTGTGACTTGTAAAGTCATTGCAATAATAATTTATTGCAGCAACCCCAGTACAATCATCTTCTTACTTTGTTATCACTACCAATGCATAAAGCAACCTCTACCATTATATCTACATCTATATATCATTCATATTCATATTATCTGCATGCAATCTTCTTTTAAAAATTCATACTATAAACACAATATGTCCACAACAATACAAAATAACTCCTTCGAATCAGCCCTATCACAACTCGGTCATTCGTTAACATCATCTAAATCTACATCTACAATACAATCAAAACAAGCATGTATACTGACATTACTGAAAATAATAGATAATATATTATCTGATCCTAACAAGTCAAATGTTAAACTACGTAAATTAAAAGTTGCAAATAAGAATGGTCCATTCTATAAACGTGCAGGTAAATGGTTGGGTTCTATTGACTTTTTAATAGAATGTGGATTTGTTGGTAGTAGTTCTGGTAGCAGTAGTAATAAGAGTAATGTTAATAACTCAATTGCTGCTAGCGGAGATGTCAATGTTGATAAGGGAGAGTCATTACCAACACAACTCAAGTTAGAAAATGAGGATATATCCAAATTACTTCAAGGACGGAAGGCATTATGTAGCTTTGCAATTAACGTGTTGAATATATCGAGTAGTGTATTACCAGTTTGTCCTATTAAAGACGACGAAGGTTTTGACGGGGCAGTGACGATGAAGAAATTAGATGCACAAGATACATCAAAAGTAGATTATACAAATGGTGTAAAAGTGCCACAAACATTAACAGAACCTACTATCCCTATACAAACACAACAACAGTGTCCACTACCCAAACAATCCAAACAATCAACAACAACACCAACAAGTTTTTCATTAGAACAGATACAACAAATGGCACAAAAGGAACGTGATGAATCAATAATTGAAGCCAAGTTGTTAAATGAAGAGAAGAAGAAGAAGTTATTATCTTCATCTGCTACTTCTATTGACGTATCAAAGAATTTAGCTACAGTATTGTTAGATAGTGAGAAGAAACAGAAACAGATGGTACAAGATGAGGATGTTGTCGTTAGGCAGGCTGCAGAAGATGAAAGATTAAAAAAACAGCAAGAAGAATCTACTTGGTTGAAGCAAGAAGCGGCTACTCAGTTACAAGCTGCCGCTGCTAAGAAACGTCAACTAGAGGAGATGACGGCTGCAAAGTTAGTTGCAGATAGGAAACGAGAACAAGAGGAAGCTGTAAGGCTAAAAGCAGAAGCAGAGGCAGCCAAAGAAATAGAAGAGAAACAAAAGCTCCAAGATCTCCAAAAACAACAGATGAAGAAACCAAATCGTCATGCAAAGTTAGCAGAACAAGCTGAATATGAACGTAAAATGAGTGAATTAACGATAACCGATAAGGCCGCCACACAATTAAATCAATCAGGTATATCAGATGAAATGACAGACTTATTAGATGAAATTGAAAATGAATTGAATGATAGTTGGTTTGATGAAAGTCCTGATAATGAAGTAGAAGAAGATGTTGGGAGGAGAGATAATAAAGATGCGGTAAAAGATGATGGAAGGAGGTATATGGATCCATCAGCTGATACGGCTAGTTTATGTGAACATGAGAATGAAGAGATGATGGTTGAAGAAGAAGAAGAACCAGTTGCAGCTGATAGCTCTATTGGAAATGATGACCATCAAGGTATATCCGAAGTCGCTTCTTCTCCTCGAGTTCGATTGGAACAGAAGCATATTGAGGAAACGAGAGACACTTCTACCTCAGCCGGCACTATAGATAATAGTGCTGGTATTTCAAGCAGCAGCAACCCTAACAACATGACAGAAGCAAACAATACTCAAACGGAACCTCTGTATCTCCCCGAAACCGTAGAAAAATTGGTCGAGTCATCCATCACAGAGAATATCATACCCTCATCTATACAAAAGAAGGATGGCGAGGAGAGAGCAATATCACAACTTACTGTATCAAGTGATTTAATCAACAACACAGCTCCTGATATTAAAATTGATAAGGGCCATGAACGGAATAAGTCGGCATCGGATCTTCTTGATGATTTGGAATCAGATAGTGTATCGAACAGTAGTATTAACATCAATGTTTCCGAGATGATTGCAACACCAAAAAGAGGCAACAGCTCAATTGAAACTTCATCACAAGAGAAAGAGTTGGAAAAAAAGGCAGTAAACGACACTGTCAATACCTTTAATAGAGAAATGGATCAGCGCAGTGCATTATCGTCCAGTGATGATGATGTCAATAATGAAGTGCCGACGACCACTCAATCAATCCTTAAGAGTGCTAGTACCGAATCAGCAGACTCTCAACATCATGTTGCTGATGAAATCGCGGCACCATTATCAATCAATAGCGACGAAGATGCTTATACAGACTTGTTCAAAAACATTCCCCTTCCCGAGGGGGAAGATGAAGACGAGAGAAAGTTTTGTCAGGGATTTGAACTGTGTCATCGATGCCTCTTTTCAATATGGTCAAATGAACTATCGACTGGAGATGCGACTACTAGCACTGCTGGATTGTCAAATGTCAAACGGAAAAGACTAATTTGGGAAGATGAGGAGGAGAGTGGTGGTGATCAAAACAAAAAGCCAGTAGTACTAGTTCCATTAGTCTATGTTTACACAACTTGGTCATATATACTTGGATTAAAATCAAACAACATAAACCACAGAACTGGTGGGGCCGGTATTCAACAGGGAAAGATGTACACTTGGCTTGTTTCAAATCATCAACAACTTTCAGCCTTTGATGATTTACCAATAAGTGAGGAATTAGGTTCCAGTACACACCTTCTCGAGGCTAGTATTGCAGTTTGCAACTATGTGTGCAAAGCATTGCGGGATATTGGCTTGGTTAGTATCTATGGAGCTGATGACACATCAGACAATTCATCTCCATCTCCATCAAGCAAACAACCATCTCTTTTCGTTGGTATTGATAGCAACGTTTTCAATGAGTGTATACAAAAACGAGGAAATGACATAACACTAGATGATAGGCTGCTCCATGATTGTCATGAATGCTTAGCTCCACTAGTTTACCCTCGGATTATTGCCGGCGCTGCAAACGACAATACATATGATCCATTGTCTAAGAACTTGGTCTGGTACTCTTGTCGACATGCTGTTCGGCATCTAATAGAATCCGGAAGTTTAGAGAAAGCCAAGCTGTTACTCTTTGATGATACTTTCATCCGGCAACGGTTACAAACTATGGGTCTCTTGGAAGCTACAACTGCTTACTGCCGCGACTGTTCAAGGATGAATGTTTGTATAGCAGAATCATTGGATGAATGGCGAAGGAAACAGCTACAAGATGCGGATATGAAACGAGAACTATCCACGTCTCCAATGGATGACTATGGCTACCATGGTTCAACGGCCAACCATCCTCCAGATGTAGAAAGTTGGAACGAAGATCATTTTAAGATTTTATGCTCTGTTTCAAAGGTGCTGCGTGAGAAGGCAGAAGAGGTTCGTGCTGCTGATAATTATGATGAAAGTATGCGTCGTAATATACAGAAAGATATCGGGAATGCAATGCAGATGATTGGTGAGTGTATTGGTGATATTGGTGTACATCGCGCTCAAGAAATGGAACATTATGAAGAAGCTCTACGCCTCAAGGGTGAAGCATATGGTGATGATCAGAACCATCCCGAGGTGGCTGATATCCTGGTAAGTTTCCTTTTTGATTGTGTAAGGCCCATCAATGTCTTGACCTCTTAACCACTACTGTTCACTCTTGCCATCCATTTAGTATATCAAGGGGTGTCATCATCAAAAGTTTCGTCACTACAAATTTGCACAAAAGTGTTATGAACAAGCACTACGGATTTACAAGGTTACTCTTGGGTATGAGCATCCATGTGTTGCTCGAGTGCTGCATAACATTGGAATCATGTATCACGCCAAGAAGGACAATGTTGTTGCACTCAAATGCTTGAAGAAAAGTCTTTCTATACGATTGTCTCAGCTGGGTGAAACTGATCTCTCTGTTGCTGATAGTTATTGTTGGATAGGCAAGATTAACCGCGAGAAGAAGAGCTTCTCAAAGGCTCGAGCATGTTTCACCACTGCACATCGTATCAAAGTTGCAATACTAGGGAAAGCACATATAGAATCAGCTGAAGTACTCCATAATATTGGTATTGTTTGTGATGATCTTGGCTTGCATTCAGAAAGGTAAGCAAAGTTTTGTTTTGATGTTCACTGCTACATTGCCTACCTCTAATCATCTAACATATGACCTTCTTTTGCTTCTAGTTTATCGTGCTTCAGGGAAACCTTGCTTATCCGATTGGCAAGTATATCTGGGGCATACGACGTCAATGGAATCAACGATGTTTGTGAAACACTAGATTGTATTGCCAACGTGTACCGTATCAAAGGAGAGTACGAGAAATCACTTCAATTCTTTGAGCAGTGCCTTAAGAGACGTGTTCGTATCGTTTCCGCTACATTATCAGATAAGAACCAAGTCTCACTGTTACTTCGGACATATGAAGACGTCATCTCCTTAACAAAGAAACAGTTTAAAAAGGAAAGTGCAGATAAGGATGAAATGTCAGAGAAGATCGGACCATTACTAGTTGAAATGGGAACGCTTTATGATCATAGACTCAACAAACAATCCAAAGCGTTGATATACTTGCAAAAGGCATTACAAGTATTTCAACAACGGAAGGATTATAGACAAATTGGCAATACGCTTTCGCTCATTGGGGTCATTCATGTGAAGAAGTCGGCGCATGAGAAAGCTCTTAAATGTTTTACCGACTCACTAGTAATGCGAAAAATGTCCTCATCGACAATTGAAACGGCCGGTATAGCAGAAACGATGCATAACATTGGCAATTGTGAAGCCAGAGATGGCCAGTTTGAAAACAGTTTGCTCTCATATGAAGAAGCCCTGCGGATAAAGAAGAATGTCTTTCCCGAACGACACATTTCAATTGCAAAAACTGAACACTGTATGGGTCTTGCCATGTTACAACTTGGCAATCTAGATGCTGCCTTGGAATACTTTGAGTCTTCTTTGAAAGTAAGACGAGCTTTACTTGGTAGTAGTCATTTGGATGTTTCATTTTCATTACACAGGTGAGCGTGAACATTGTCTTGACAGTGTTGTTCATTCTACTGTTGTGTTGTGTTTACCCCATCTTTACTAATTGTCACTTCTTCTCCTTCTTATCAGTCTCGGGAAGATATACTTTCATCAAGACAAAGTCGATGATGCACTTACCTGCCTAGAAGAGGCACTGATAATTAAGAAAGACAAACTTTCCGAGAAGCACATGTCACTTGCAGAAACTCAACACCTATTGGGATCGCTATACATTAAGAAGAAGAACTTTGAACCTGTCATTCCTTTACTCAAGTCAGCTCTCATCGCCTACAGAGGAAGTAAAGATTGTGAGATTATGAAGAGTGATGTGCTTGATTTGTTAGGTAATGCATATGCACATGTAGATGAGGTGGATTATGCTATTCTATCTTATGAGAAATCTCTAAAGATTAAAAGAGTTGTCGTGGGCGCAGAAACAGCACCATGTGCTAATGTTTTGATGGAATTGGGAAAGCTAAAAGTATCAAAAGACGACATTGACGGAGCTCTTGTTGCTTTCAAAGAAGGTGAGTATTTATTGTAATTGTCCCTTGATACCATAAGCTGCTAGTCTATGCTCAATCACAACCTATATTCTTTGCTCAATCCAATCAACAGTGAAAGTAATACAGAAGAACATCTACAGGAAAGATCATTTGAAGAACGCTGATCTGTTAATCCAAGTCGGTCAAATCCAAGCCAAACTGAACAATAATGAGATGGCTCTTCGATGCTTTGTTGAGGCGCTGAGAATGCGTCGGAAACTTCTAGACAAGAACCATAGAGACCTTGCTGAGGCACTTTTCAATGTAGGTAAAGTGCATCAAAGCAAGAATAACCATTTCAATTCACTGGCTTACTTTCAAGAGGCAATCGAGATTTATCGAGAGTCGGACGGTGATTCAACATCTCAAGAGTATGCCAATGCTTGTCGTTTATTGGGGTTGAGTCAGATTGCAAGTGGCGATAGTGATAATGCCTTGTTTTCTTTAGAAAGATGTCTCGAGCTACAGGAAGTTACCTATGGTAGTGATTCAGAACAGTGGGCTGAAGTGGCGTATGATCTTGGCATTGCCAGGGGCGAGGCTGGTCAATATGATGATGCTGTCATACTCCTGGACAAGTTCGTTCTTCTACAAAAGAGCTTTGAGAAGAGGGATTCCGAAAGTCTGTCAAATGCTTTACTTGCTCTCGGCAAGATCTACCTTAAGAAGAAAAGCGTTGACAACGCAATGGTTTGTTTTGACGAGGCACTTAGCATTAGGAAATTGATGAGTGATAATGAGCTAGGTCTATCGGAAGTTCTGTTTCAGATAGGCGGAGTCCGTGAATCCAAGAAACAATATCTAGAGAGTCTGGTGTGTTATGAGGAGAGTCTAAAACTCAGATTGTCTGTTTCGGGAGAAGACGAGGATACTGCTGATATCGTTTCAAGGATAGGAGAAGTACGACGGATTAGAGGGCAGTATGATCTAGCTCTTGAAAACTTCAACCTTGCGCTTGACATGTACAAAAGCACTGTTGGAGAAGCACATTTGAGTGTAGCTGATACATATCATAGCCTTGGATATGTCTGTGATGCAAAAAATGATGTACAGAAGGCAATGCAGAACCATAAAGAAGGCCTGAGTATTCGGAAGTTAATCCTGGGAGGAGATCATGTAAAGGTTGCAGCAAGTTTAGACGATGTAGCAGGCTTATATCAAAAGCAAAATGAACATGCCAAGGCTCTTAGATGTCTGAAAGAGGCATTACGGATTCGTAAGATCCAGCTTGGTAATGATGATATTGAGATTGGAAAGACTTTATTTGGTATGGGGATTATTTTTGCAGCTATCGACGACAATGAGAAGGCAACGGAATGTTACAATGCCTCGTTAGACATAAGCAGCCGTGTTGGAAGCCATCCCAAACTAGAAGCTCAAACTCTACATCAGATTGGTTGTCTACATGCTGCAAACTGCAATTATCGAGATGCTCTCCAGAGTTGGAGGACTTGTCTAAGCAAGTATCGAGAAGGTGGCTTGAAAGATGATCATTACATGGTTGCATGCACCTTGGGAAACATCGAAATGTGTCTCAATGTCATTGAATCTGATCCATGAGTTGAAATCTTACAACTTAACATACGAAATAACATTAATCCTCTCAGTCTCAGAAACCTACCTAGTTTTAATGTATCTCCCCCAAACGTTGGACCTGGACTATTGAGCACGATATCCTCCACTTTATCTCTCTGGTAGTGATTGTATTGTTTTATATGGTCAAATTTATATCATTGGCGTCGTAGAGCCACGGATAGAGTAGAGCAGAGCTTACTAAAGCCCAGCATACAATATGCGGTGTTAACTCTCTCAACCTTAAATATGAAATAGAGACCGGTGCGACGTTTCACCCTTCTGTCTCACGGATCACTAATTTTGTCCTATTCAACCTCTGAGTTGTTCTCATGCTACTACATATCTATCTCAACGGCTGATCTCGGCTGATATGGAGAGATATGTGTACTGTATCATCTCAATATCTTCTTATGTAGTTAGCAGCGATTTGTAAATGTTGTAAACCAACAGGGGTATCCTCTACTTTGCATGTGACTTTTGGTTGGCTCTGGCGGCCATGAACGAATATGAATAGGTTTAGTTGTGCATAGTTACTTCAGGTGTATTAGCCAAACGAATTAGTTTAAACTTCTTACTTAGTCTCTAGAATTCCTCTACTAAAGAAAAGGATACACCAAGAGAGGTCTATCGTCTTAAATTTCTCTCCAATCTTGCCTTGAGTTCTCTTTCCAAACATTGTTCTAGAAGAATGTTACTGGAATGATACGATCTTGAGAAGGCATCACGGTACATATCAGATGGTAATCTTGAGTTATAAAGCTGTGCCAAAGGCAATACATTGAGAGGCAATGGGATCTGCCAGCTGCCAGTGAAGTGGTTCAGGGGTACAGATGGTACCACATTGCTACTAGTACTCATCATACTCATGTTGGTTGAATTGTTGACAGTATGTACTGGTCGCTTCTTAAGAGGTACAGTCTGTTTCTTTTGATCAGTGGTACCACCAAGAAGGAGCATTGCCTTGACGGCTTCATCCTCATGACTATCGGAAGAAACACACCTAACAGGCGAAGGAGCATCGGCCTCCTCCTCCTTCTCCTTGGCAGATGGCCCCATCTTCTTGACAGGCTTGTCACTGTTATTAGACGTTTCATCACCATCACGTTTCTTCTTCTTAGATATCTTCCGCTTCTGCTTTGTAATACCCAACGCCTTACACAAGTCATTATACTCCTTGACTTGTCGACGATACACCTCACGAATCTCCTGTGATATCTCGTTGAACACGGCCTTACCAACATCATCACATGCCTTCCAATTACAATTCATAAGCCTACTCAACTCTACGAATCCAATAGGACAATTCATACTCTTACGATGAGCACGTGTCTTCAAATCTCGTGCCTGTAGATTCTTCAGTTCGAAAGTAATACGATGACGACGGAGAGCATCTACCTCCGCTTGTGTAGACGATGTGGCGGCGGCGGCGGCATCATATCCCGTGGCCGATGATGTATGGTACTCTTCTTCTAACCCAGGAGGAGTCTCGATGAGATGGCGTATGGCATCCTCGTTAACACTACCATCGGAGTTGGATGGCGATGATAATAGCCTGATAATATGTTGCCTCTTGTACCTATAGAATAGGTTGAATGCAGATAGTGGCCTCTTCGGCCTTTGGATATCGTTTGCTGTTATTAATGCGGTGGTTGGATTCATTGTTGTATGGTTTAATATAATAATAGATGAGGTAGTATTATGTATTGCAATGATTCTATCTCATGATTGTTGTTTTTTATTTTCATCGTTGTTTATTTTTGTATGTTATGTTTCTATTCTATTGTGTTCTATTGTGTTCTTCCTTTTCTGGTCTTTTTCAGCGAACCCCGTTTCTACTGCCAAGTGCGCGAGGGATGTGGTATCCAATTGGCCTTAATAAGGTCTGGCCCATCAACCCATTATCACATGAATCTATGTACATAATGGCCTAGATCTCATCATGGTATCAACGAGACATAAGTATCTTCCTTATTACCTTTCAGTTTATTGTCAATGTGAAGGAGGTGTTAAGTCGATGACTGTTATTCTATCCGTACTGTTATTGGCCTTCCTCAATATGGAGTTATAATTGTAATTGTATCACTAGACTACCTCAGGCAGTTGGTTGTTTATTATCCTCCGATTTCCTCCTGCCATGTAAGGTTATAAGTAACAATCTCTTCAGCTAGGTCCTTCATTCAATAATCTTTCTCTATAACTATCAGCACTACCGACCCCTTCGTTGTTATTTTGATCTGATATTGAAACATTATGATCTCTACTATCATCATTGTCAGTAATGTTAAGGAGGAGGCAATGACTACCGTTAGTAACTGCACTAGGCTTGACCAATATGAATGCCCCCATAAATAAGGTAAGCAATCCAATTGGATACATAAAGTAATTGATTGCTCCATCCAAATGTTCAAATGTATGATAGTGTACACAGCTCATTATACTAGCCGACAATACAAACGAAGTTACAAACATTGCAGCTGAATATGTTGCATCATACCGTTTCATACAAGAGGCTAGACAAAGCAAGCCTATGAAGGATGTTGCCATTGCCAATAATACAAAGAGGAAGAATGTTGTTGGTAGACTATCATCACTTCCAATGCCGTAGTTTGATATTGAATTGTTATTCTTGCTACTATTGTTTGCTAACTGATATATCGTCAAGGCATCCTTTAGGAAGTTCTGGAAACCCGTAATGGTACCGCCAATTGATCCCCAAGCTACCTTTTTCAACAATGAGTTCTTGGGAAATATCCATATAAAGATTGATAATTGTACAAGATATAATATCATGAATATAATAAAGATATGAAATGACGGTTGATGATAGGATGCAATCACACCAGCCACATTTATATCCTCTCCATTTGTATGATCACCGAACATTGCAACTAATACTTCACCCAGCACAATGAGAGTACAGGCAATCTTTTGACTTTTGCCGGGATGTTCATTGACAACTATACCGGAGAACAAAACTACCCATACTAATGTCAATCCAGAGAAGGGGGCTAATATTGATGGACTGGGGGAAGATGCGCGTTTTATAGTTTATGAAGATGAAAGAGAAGTGATTGCAGCATATGTTAGTACATGCGGTCATGCGGTTTGACAAGGCAATCACAGAAAGGCAAACTAAGGGACTTTCCTTGCATACTTCATTGCCAATACACCACACACAGGATTAAGAAATGACATTCCAATCATGCCCAAGAGATACAATAGCCATGATATTTGCTTTTGTGATAATAACTTTTTGTTCATGGTTGAGATGTGATTATTGTTGTATGGTATATCATCATTTTGATTGAAAAAGTATGTATCAGATGGAGTGTCAATATGATTATTACTAAATGATTCATCTTGTAGTACTTCTAATGGAGTAATTTGTTGGTTTGTCGAACTTTCTATTTCTGTAACATCTTGTGGTTCTCCATCTTTATAATGCTGTTTATGCAAACTATTTGTTGGACTAAATACTTCTTCGTATGCATCTCGTATACCTCGGTATAAGTATCGCTTTAAACTTCTTTTGACACTAACATTGTGATTATGCTGCTGTCCTCTTGCTGCATGATAGATCAGCCAAGATTTTCTAATACTCAACTTTGAGGCTCCGCCAATTATAGACGCCACTACAGATAATGTTATGCCTCGTATCCAATCATGGGCTGATACTTCTGCTACATTGTCTGACATGGTTTGTAATAGTCAAGCAGCCAAACACTCAATATTCTCTTCAATATTCTCTTTGTAGCAGCAGTGAATCTCACTCATTTCTCTTTGTATGTAAGATTTTCAGGATACCACAGGATACCGCATCAGAGATTTGATAGGTATTGAATGCTACTGCAACTATGTCAATTGTCAAGCTAAGTCTGTTTATGTGCGTATGTAGAGTAGTCAGATGATTAATCTACAATTATTATGTAGTATTAAGATCAAACTCACTTCTAAAAGAGAAGACAAAAAAAATCCTCAGAGACTCGGCTTTTATTACCCAGTCGGTACGAGCCGACTTAACTTTGCTTACAATTTATCTTACCTTTAACATCAAGTACTAAAATCTACACTGACTGTTTAAGCACATACTTCTATCCTAATATCTTTTTGCTTGTAGCAACTCCCCACCCAACTAAACTCTAATCTACTCAAACTCAAAGTCAAACAGACAAATAACTACCTATATCACTCTCTCTTCTCCTTAAGAGAGGCTCACACCTACTCTGACATAATAATCTCTTTCCTTATTCTTGTGAACCACTCAAGCGACGACGACTACCACTATTTTTACCAAACAAATGCATAAGTAAATCCAAGAGTGCTTCCGTCTCATCATCGGGATCTTCAGGTTCTTCTCGGGTGTCATTTACATCTGCAGGTTCTTCTTGGATGTCGTCCTTTACTTCTTCAGTTTCTTTGTCCGTTACTTCAATGGTTGGACTTTCATCTAATTGACAAGAAGTGAATTCACCATTACTGATCCTCTTAAGATGACATTCTTGGACTGTTTCTAGCTGTGAGACAATGATTGGAGACTCGTCAATCAAGTTTACAACTTCCATGTTATCCCCTTTGATTTCAGTAACGTAGCGATCCGAATTGCCACATAGGTTGAAAAGATTTTGACCATCATGAGCTAAACCACTTACACCACCTTTTCTGAATGTGTTCGAGTATCTGCTGTTATATATCTCCAAGTACTTGTAACATCCACATCGGACTGCTCGATCATAACTCATCTCAAAGAATAGACATCTATTCTTCCAAGGTTCTGAACCGTCTACAATGACCTCTTTCCAGGACTGTCCGTCAATATCATAAGATGGAGTAATGCCTGCATAGTCGAGTACTGTCGCACTTGTGTCTATGACTGATACTGGTGAATCAAATTTCGTACCTGCAGATATCTTGTTTGGATAATGAACGAACTGAGGTATCTGAACACCTCCCTCATATAATGTCGACTTGCTGTTCACGCCATGATCAGCCTTTGGAGTTCGACGAGATATATATAAAAGTAAGTAAGTATAACGAGCGAGGACTTAGTGCTTGACTTGCATATAACTCGATACTTACCTGGAAAACAAATATTGTGTCATCTAATACATCCTGCTCCTTCAAGGCTCGAAGGAGGGCACCTACCGCATCGTCAACCCAAATAGCTCCTAAGTCATCATAGTCCTCTGCTCGATCGTATATTGATTTCCTGTACGCTTCACAATCACCACCATACTCTTCTGTCATCCCAGGAATGACAGGGTCTGATGATAGTCTTCCAGCCGGGGTGTCTCTACAGGAGAAGTCTTTCAAAGCTCCTCCAACACTGTTAGCACTATGAGGCACTGTCGGATTAAAATACATGAAGAACGGATCCTCCGACTTCTCTTGTATAACCTTAACCGCCTCACTTGTCACCCATTCCATGTTATGACTGAAGCTTCCATCATTATAGGTTCCCATAAAGTGCTCATCTACAACCCATAGATTTTCAATATACAAGCCTCCAACTATATCGAATCCACACTCCTTCACTGAGCTTACTGCATTTTCATATGTATATGTATCTTTATCGATTTCAGTTAGATGCCACTTACCAAACATTGCAGTTCGATACCCATTGTCTCGAAACTGAACTGCAATATTTTCCTTTGTACAGTCCTGAGATTCGAGTTTGGTTTTAGGAATCACCACATGTTTTCGACCATCTTTATTATTACTAACTGCTCGGCTTGGATATCGAGAAGTCATTGTACTAAACCTCGACGTACCGCACATTGCAGAGGTAGTGTATGCTTCCATCATTTGTACTCCATTCAATCGTAATGATTCAATGTTGGGTAGTCCATAACTTGAAGTCACATGAGATTGGTTTGGATTGTCGGGGTTGTTTGGAGGTGGATTCCAAATATCGTAGAAATGCAAATCATCAGGTTGCATAATGATCACGTTTGGTCTATCTGATGTTATCGTCGATGATGATGATGATGGAGGTGTGTCATCAGCTCTCAAATTACGAGTATCGGCATCAGATGCATATGTAGAGGTAAGTAGTAGAGAAGAGGCGATGACGGCGGCCGCGATAGATAGCTTCATATTGTTTGTATTTTGGCTTCATATAAATGGATGATATCCATTGCCTCTCATGAGATATGAGATTGGTGAGACGCATCTTTGCCTTCGTACAAGTAATTTTTGCTTCTGAACTCTTCTACTCGCATCATTGGCGCTTACTCTATTGAATGGCAATAACTTTTGAGAAGCACAGACACATGTAATTCATTGTCGTTTGCAACTTGCCGCTACACCAGTACTATTACATTTACATTTGACTGGATAGGAGGGTTATACTAGAAGCAGCCACATTTAGCATATGACGTGACGTTCAAAGTCTGAGTTTGTACAAGATTGCTGGGTGTGGGGTCTAAGTCGGCGAGATGTGCACATCTTATGTCTCAATTGCAACTAATTCTACTCCCTAGTGGAGGAAGGTGTGTTAGTGAAGATAAAAAGATTAGATTATTCTAGTAATCAGATCAAACTTGCTAATCATAGAGAGTAAGTCTCCTCAACATGAACAATGATATCTCCTCTCGTGCTGAATATAAATCTCCCTCTTAGACCCAGTTCTTCTAAGTGAACATATGATATGTCTTCTACTTAGCTCAGCCAGTAATCTATCTCTTCATCAGACAGTTCTTGCCCAAGTCCATATGATCCAACTCTATATGACAGATACAATCACAAGATGAGAATGTTTACCAGCCGAGTCAATACAAAATACAAGTGATTGATAAACAATTACATACACAACTTACACTGCAGTGAACACTTCCTTGAACTCATCTCCACTCTTCAACTCTCTCTTCATTGGAGGGAATGCTCGAATCTTTACATCTTTACTAACAGGACTCATACCTATACTCTCATCGGCATGCCATAAGTTGTGCATCCCATACAATCCTACCATTTGAATTGGACGTTTACTTGCTCGGGCAATGAAGTATGCTCCTGGCAAGATAGGCTGTAGGCCTTGTTCCGGAGTGGGGTTCAGCTGGCCTTCAGGCAGAATCAGTATGTCAAATCCCTCATCGATTGCTCGTTGTGTATCTTTCAACATTTGTTTAAAAGAAGCACGATTGTATACATTTGGGTTTCCATTACCATTGTCTTGCATGTCTATTGATATGAACCCAGCCATTTTGAAGAGGATTCTTACGATGGGATTAACATCCAGCCCTTTCCAGTATATTGTTTTGATTGGCCGACGGGTCTTTCCTCTTAGCTCTTCATCTGAAGCAAGGAATACAAAAGTATCCAACATGGAGACATGATTCGAGACCCAAATTGTAGGAGAAGGATTGTCTGTAATGAAGGGTGTTACATCTATATTCATAAATGGTATACAGCGAAGCAACATCTGTGCACACTTCTGACCAACTTGCAATGCTTGATGTTCACTCTCTGTCTTGTTCAACATACCCATCTTAGATTGTGCATATGTTGGAAGTAAAGAGAGTGGCAAGAAGGCACACATGTGTGCAATGTAAGCTATCATACCATACTTTGTCCACGATGACTCAAGCGGAGATAATGGCCGCTTCTTCGATAATGATGATACTATTGATTGTTCTTTGGTCTGTTCATTGTTATTCGGTTTGATATCACTCCAATTCTGAGGATATTGATACCCAACATTGCATTGGGTGAGCAATCGATGAGGATGACTTTGTAATTGAAAGGAATGTACATGTTGTGCTGCAAAGGCAACACACAGTGATTGGATAACTTGGCGGCGTTTGTTCATATTCTCTTTTGGTTTTTATGGTGATTTCCTTCTTTTGATGAGAGCACCATTGAACGAGAAGCCAAACAAGAAAGATTGTTGATCTCCATGAAAGGAAACCAAGACCAACACGAAGAGAGGAGTTCTCATTTTTCTGTCAACTATCTATAACTCATCATAACAACCCATCATGAAGATAATCTCTCTCCTACTACTTGCGGCGACCGCTTGTCCATATTGGTCAAAGCCATCCCATATCATCCGTCTTCAACTCATGCATTTACATTCAAGAAGAGCACAAAAGATACACTTCTCAAACTACGAGGTGGAGACCTCGGTCCAATATCCAGTGATGCACTAGCCAAAACATTCGGTGTTCTCGCTATAGGAGATGCAGTTGCTGGTACAGTTGCACCCATTGAGGTATGGGATAAGTTTGGTATCAAGGTTGAACCTAAATCGAAAGGAGAGCATTATCTTGGGCATGGTATCGGCTCATCAGCATCTTCTCTCGCTGTGACAAGCTTGCTTGCAAATAACATCAATAGAAGAGGCAATTGGATATGGTATACTCACTCGTTGTGCGTATATGACAGAAATGTTATTGACAAATAAGTATAAGGAGTTGGGCGTGCCCACAACACCTCATATAACAATCTATCTCATTCTTCTGGCAGCTGCTTTTGGATTAGTCAGCGGCAATTCTGACTATGTTGGTTTGGCCAAGGTTGTATCTATTGTACTAGCCGGACATGGTGGCTTGCTTTTTCTTAATCCAAGGATTGATGGTAAGTGGCATACTTGTTATAGGTGTGACCTACTTGTAGTATGATGTGCTCTTCTCTGTACCATGCAGCTCACTGATCACTTTGTCTATTATATGCACCGCAGATGACGAGAGGACGAAGAAGATGGCAAAAGTTGATGGAGGGTACATGTTCATCAGCTCATTCTACACTGCTCTATTATCATTTGGAGTGGACCCAATCGCTTCAATGGGATATACTGCCATCTTTTGTATTCCATTATTCCTATCTGTGTTCGATCTTATCGACGATGAGGATCAGCTCTTATTTGGTCTTAGTACTCAGGCATGGGCATTTATCCTTGTTGCATTCATGGTGCATCGGCGTATGGTATATTGGAATAGAGCATTATGTTTTTAGTATTGTAAATTAGCGATGGCCCATTATTAATATACTCTTCTTCTGATTGAGTTGAAGCTGAAGAGTCTCTTCTGATTACCTAACTCAAATAGCACAGCCAATAACATTTTCACTAGAGAATTGCAATACATTATATCAATTACACTTACATACAAATCTGAATAATATGTTCAGTAGATATGTTGCCATCACCGTTTGATTCTCTGCAATTGCTACATTGCAATTGTTCTCATTATTTTGCAGCTACTACTAATATCGATACTGCAATACCTACTGATATTACTACCATCTCTATCCACCGGACTTGTTGTGACTTTTGAGTTAGTTTTGTGGACTTTTCATGTTAGTTGTTGTCACCTCCCGTGTTTTCTTGGCATTAGCGTCTTAGCTGTCACCACCACCGACCCTTGACAATATTCATCATTGTTTGCTTTGATACAGTATGATGCCACCATTGATGTTAAACTGTTAGTTATCCACTCCGACTTATCATCTAAAAGGATACCAAGACATAAAGAGCACAAACACAAACACAAAATCTCAATCTCAAACCAATCTAACCAAACCATATTAAATTATGCACAAAATGACAAAGTCAATCCGCATCCTAGTATTATTCTTTTTATCTCATATTACATATATTATTGCAGATGATAGCGGCGGTGAAGGGGCCCTGAAGAAACTTCGTCGTCGAGGAGCTGAACATTACAACTTTTTGCAATCAATTCTTGATGGCACATCTCATGAGGATGAAGAATATGCATTAGCGATGATATTGAATTAAGGGCCGGGGATAGGATGTGTGTCAGTGGTTATATAATGGATCACTTGTGTATCAGCTTAACACATTTTCTTGATAATAACGATTCCAATACTTTAGCAGAGCCCGAGAATCATAGCATACACTGTTTATTAGAAGTTGACGAATGTTGGCAGTCAGGATATGTTGTACTATCTAATCGTAAGAAAAATGGTCAAACATGTTTAGGCGTTAGAATTAATGATGAGGGTGTTCAGTTAATTCGGGATTATGGATTTAAGTTGGGATCCTCAGCATATTTACCTGATGGTTCTGAAACCGATTTCTGTAGAGACAATCCATGGTCATGTTGTGAGGATTGTGAAGGAGATGAAAATGCGCCTAATAGAGGATTAATGGCAACTATTCGAGGTACTGTAGTAGAGCTTGGCGATGGGAGTGCTAGTATGTCAGGCACACCAATCATCGGAGATATTGAATTATCAGATGAAGGCTGTACTAGGTTGGAAAGGAGACGTCAATTCTTGCCTGTTTGTTGCGAGAATGAAGATTGTTCATAAGGAGGTATCCTATAGGTATTAAGTGTGATAAACTCATTGTACATACAACACACAGGGGATCACTGTAAGTATATAGAAAAAAGACTACACCTCTTATGAACATTTATTCAATGAATCTAATACCCATCTTCTCTCATGGGAACATTTCGGTGAGTATGAGTCATGCGGTATTGAAATGAATCTGAAAAATTCAGACACCTTCATTAGCTATTTGATAAACCTATCTATTCCATCCTATCGATATGCAGTTCAAAGTTGACGATAGGTGCACTCTTATTGGTCTAAAGCAGCGCCCTGACTTGAATGGCCGGCTGGTGAAGCTTGAAAGATGGAGTGAAAGGCATCAAAGATGGGAGGTGTGTTTTCTCGAAGATGGGGCATTCATTAACAGTATCCGGGTGAAGGAAGAGAACTTGACATTACCTGATAGTTTCCCCTGTCCATATCAGTTAGATCCATGCATTGGTGAAACACTAGAGAGCTTTGCTCGTGGAGGTGGGCATGATACAGGAATTAATGATAACGAGATGAAGGAGTTTGGATTGGGTAAGGGCCAATTAACAAATTTAATGTTCAAGACAACAGCCAAAATTGCATGTGAAATATATGGAGCTGATCCAACAAGTAACTTCATCTTGTCCATGTTCCTTGAGTATACTGGTAAAGTCGTTGATTCTGAACTGATCCAGGTGAAGCTTAAAGAGAAGATCGAGTCCTTCTTCAGTGAGATGCCTTATCTTTGTATCAGCCCTTCTCTGGTAACTCAGTGGACTGACATGATCACTTACAAAGAATTGGGTAAATTGATGTACAATCTTAGAATGGGTACTCTTGCTTTCAT
>Ga0214481_100135_pt1 | contig 35399 bp, 25 predicted proteins | sample M1_20Mar14CPVII9_4_FD_165057 | JGI IMG/M metagenome (GOLD analysis project Ga0214481, IMG submission 165057) | Marine eukaryotic communities from Monterey Bay, California, United States - M1_20Mar14CPVII9sort6BwellG10 | ecosystem: Environmental > Aquatic > Marine > Unclassified | place: USA...
TATTATCATCATTATTATTGTCATCGTTATTGGTATTTGTGTAGGGTACTTCATCTTGTGCATCTTGTGACATATCATATTCTTTTCGTCCCTTTGCCTTTTCTTCTTCAATCTCTCTTTGACTGTTATCATTATTATTATCATCATCTGCATTATCACCCCATGCATAATTATGTATCCGTAGGAATAAACCTAATCCACCAATGAATACAAACCAAACTAATAAAACTTTACCAACTATCCCTCCTATCCACTTTGTAGTAGATGATACTAAATAATCATATATTCTACCATAGAGAGTTGTTGGTTTACGTTCCTCTTTTAATAATGGTGGTGGCATATCTATTTGTTTCCGTGATTTATACCCACCAAGTATGAATTGACGTAATGGGTATATAGCTCGTTGTCCACGATAGATGTAGTATGATCTTGGATCATCTACTTCATCTTTGTTAAACTTGTTATTATTATATCCTTTATTGCGTAATAGAATGATAGTTGGCGTTGCGTCTATACTGAATTGTAATGTAGTATCTTTGCCAGACCATCCAGCATCAATAGTTGCGATGTATACTGGACCAGTTGGTGGTGAATTGTCGTCTTCATCTGTTGTTGTTGTTGTTATTTCTTCCTCCTTATAGACACTTATAGGTGGTTTCTTATCCTTCTCTTCTGTTGATGATTGTTGTTCTTTATTTAGTTCATGAACTATCGATAACTCTCTCTCATTATGCTTGATAATATCTATATCCATTGACAAGTCATCCCATACTGGTTTAACCTTCTTACATATACCGCAAGAATTAGTTTTAAACATAATAAGCCATGTGGCTGGTGTAGACGTTAATGTCAGTTCATCGAAGTTGTTATCTGTTAATGGTATTACTTGCCGAGTTAAACTGTTTAGTTGATGAGTACTAATAATGTTAGCATCATTATCATCGTCGGTAGTAGTACAATCTCCGTTTGATGTAGACGGATCAAGGGAGCATGTTGATTCATCTTCTCCTTCGATATTCTCCTCTGCTGCTGAAGTTTGTGCTGATACTACCGATTGAAAATGTAAAATATCAGAGATAACTAGCAAACATAACATTGCAGATATGAATGTGATCAGCCGAGATAATTTAGTTTTCGACCTCATTCTTTGATTATAATATGTAATATTATGTATAGAATGGTGACTTTATTACTATTTATCTTTCACAACTGATTATTATTGAGGAGTAGTATAGTATGATTAACTTTATTATATCATTACCATTTATCTTTGACACCTCATATCTCTGACCAATTTAATATATAATATATCATAGATATCATTGTCAATCATCAAATTAAAACTCAAAACTCAAAACTCAAAACACAAAATTTCATTTGGTATCTTTTCCACTCTCATGGTAAATTATCGTATGGTATGCCCTTACTTACCTATGTATAAACATCAAACTTTCACAGGCGTTACTAGAAGGTACAATAATAGACAATAGAATAGACCATATACTTTGATACTAATAGACTCTAGGCTGAATATATTATATTGTTTGGATTGTTGGTACTACTACTGAGTATTAGAGGCAATTGTGGTAATCTATCACCAACATTAACACAAAACCAAACCTATCACTGTCTAATTAACTGTATCGTACTTAAAACGATTCGGTTGTTGGAGGATAAATTGGGATAGTATATGGTGGATTGTTATTCCAATGGTTCTCTATGGTCAGATTGTGATCGGTGCTCCGGGAGCTGGTAAAACCACATACTGTGATGGTATGCAACAATATCTTAAACTGCTTGGCCGTGATTGTTATGTCGTCAATTTAGATCCTGCAAATGAAGTACCCTACACAAATACCAATAACGATGACAATAATAATGATGATAATAGTGATGGAAAAATAGAAGAAGAAGATCAAGGAGGTAATTCACAACTACCATATGATACAATACTTGATGTATGTCAAGACATTATAAGTTTAGATTCTGTAATGTCTGAATTGAACTTAGGCCCGAACGGTGGATTGTTATACTGTATGGAGTATATTGAGCATCATTTAGGTGAGGTGATACAACTATTGAAAGAACGATTAGGTATACCAAAAGATGGGAATATACAACAATCTCGTGCATATTTATTATTTGATTTACCTGGTCAAATTGAATTAACGGCTCATTCAAATGTAGTAACACGAATTGCACAACGATTAATACGTGAATTAGATTTGAGATTGGTATGTGTTCAGTTAGTAGACGGAGCAGTGTGTTTAACTGATGTATCAAAGTTTATAGGCGCAGCATTAGTTTGTACATCTAGTATGATGCGATTGGAATTACCCTGTGTAAATGTATTGAGTAAGATGGATCTATTACAAAGGAATAGTAACTTCAATATTGGTAATATCAAGGACAGAGAGAAGAGTGGTAATGATAGCAGTGACGATGATGATGATGAGCATGAAGTTCATAATGACAATTCACTTCTACCATTCAATCTTGAATTCTTCACACAGTGTCATGACCTACATCGTCTTGTAGATTACTTGGAATCAAATCCAATGGATTTTATGGCCAACTCTAACAACAACAACAACAGTGGGGAAATAGACCCAAAGTTTGACTACACTGAAGATCCAGAGTATCAAGCAGCACAAGCACGTACACGATCATCCAAGTTTTACAGCAAGTATCGCAAGTTACATCATGAATTGTGTGAAATGGTAGAGGATTATAGCTTGCTGTCATTCTTACCCTTGTCTATTCAAGACGCCGAAAGTGTTGGACGAGTTGTTGCTAGGATAGATAAATGCAATGGATATGTTTTTCTACAAGAAAATGGTAGTGCAGGAAGCAGTGGAGGTCAAAATAACAACAATATGCAAAACATGTTTTCTTCTGCCATTGTTGCAGACAGTGAATGGTCTACTGGAGTACTGCAGGACGTCCAAGAAAAGTATTTGGGCGAGTCCATGTTTAGAGAAGACATTGCAGAGCTCAAGAGTGATCAAAACAGTAGAATACAACAAGAGACTGACAAGGTTGATGAATCTATAAAATAGTTGCATAATAGATGAGGTAGAAGCTAACTTCTCATTCTATAAACTTCTTATTCTATAAACTCTTCTACTTCTTGGCTGGTTTATTCTTTTGCTTTGAATCATCCTTGGACTTTGGATTGCGTAAAGGTGCGGGATACTTCTTTGTACCTACATCTTGTCGCTGTGTGAGAGTGAGAGCATAAGATGTGAGATCACATAAGCATATATAATCACAAGGAACAAAGATATGTAGATTGCACTCACTTTGATACCCCTTTCGTTCCACCAGCCAGATCCATACCAGTGTAGTAGCTGTGTATTTTTGGGTACTGGTTGCAAAGTAACAAATTCTAAGCCGCCAATTAGGCCATTTCTGAGTCCATAGTATTGAAATGTTGATCTCATATTCTGTTTCTCGTCAGGGCCCGGACATCCAGCAAACTGAATAACATCTCCAGTTCTACCCGGATTTAATACTCCATTGTAATTGTTTCGTTTTAAAGTTCTTCCGCCCTCAACTTTGGGATCAATGTTTGATCCTGTTACTGGATTTGGCGGATAGAAACTAATTGCGCGATCTTCAACATCACAACTTGCACATTTACCACGTATACCCCAATATGCCATTCTATACTTTGCTGGTAAATCATACCGCGCTACTAATGCTTTTCCAAATAGTGGGTGTGTAACTACTTTCTACAAAAGAAGAGAGATGAAAGTAACTTCTATTAAAACATGTGGTTTGCAAAGGCATGCAAATTATACAAGTGATGACCAAGAGTAGTAAAATAATCGGGACTTCATAATATGAACGCTTGAAATCACATGATAAAACAATACTAACGCGGACTTTCTAGTGCACCATCACCACTCTTCAGATGCTGTTCACAATATGGTATTGGGATTGGCTCGCCTTCTCTATTTGGTACCCTGGTTGTACATCTCTTTCCAGTTCGACTGTGTGCCCAACATTGCAATGGTAAATCAGATAATTTAGCTCGACCCTGAGGTATTATTATACTACTACTTTTTGATGATGTATTGTAGTTGACTTTTGCAACAACTTTCTTCACAACAGCTTTGGCACTACTCTTCTTCTTGGGGTTTGCTTTGGCCATCCTGTATTCATATAATTAATTTATTATCAGCAGTCTACACTTTGTATATACTCCCGATAGTACCTATGTACAGATATATTACCTACGACTATATATTGTAGCAAACATCAAGAGGTGATCAATATCCAACATCATCCAACCTGCTGCAGGTTTATCCTCTTTACGCGAAAACATCTTGCACCGTTTTTTTTTTTGCAATCTTCGCTCTATCTATCTCGCCATAAATCGTTTGGTGGCGCGGCAGCAATACTATACAATAGGCAACAAAACCATGACGACAACCAAGCGTACCAATCCATTCAAGTCATCACAAAATCAGCGTACTAATTTCCCACCCCTTGAGGGCTTTTTTAAAGATGATAAAGATGGTAATCACAGCTTCCACTCACGGTCTAAAACATGTCCAAGTGATTTATTAAATTTCTCAGTTGATATGTCCATTGCTGGTAAGGCCGAGCTAGCACAGCATAGATATCTTGTATCAAAGTACGGAATCGATAATAGCTTGTTGATGCCGAGTAGTAATGATAGTAGTCCAGATGGCACTCCATTTAAGAGGAAAGAGCGGGATGAATGGGATCGATTAATGGATGATAGTAACCCAATTGATTGTTCTATGATATCTCTATCATCTACAGCGGTATTGGATAGGTCAGCAGTTCAATTGGGCACTGTAGCCAAGCAGTTATCATCAATCAATAATAATAAGAGAAACGCGAAGGTGGTAGTAGGAATTGCACGTACTCCATCTCCTCAGAAATCACCTGATCAAAGTAGTGATGATGATGATACCTTGAATGATACTAGCAATAGATCATCCTTCTTTGATCGGTCAATGATACAATCATTAATTACACCAGTCAAATCAAGATATAAGCTGGCATCTGTACAAGATCAGATGATGGTAAACAAACTACGTGGTCAGGAATGTTATGAATCGTCTTCTACCGAAGATGAAGAGTCGCCTGCAAAGTCAGAAACTCATAATGGTAGTACATTTGAACACATGATACTGAGATTCAATGAAGATTTTGATAATGATGTAGATAAGACAGAATATGAGGAGGGCGAATCTCCAAGTAAAAACACCTCGGTGGTTTCATTTGCAGCAGATACATCTTTTAGAACTGGTGATACTAGCTTATCATTATCTAAGAAAAAGAAGAGAAAGAAGAAGAGGCGTAACTCACTCAAGAGCAGCAGCAGCTCACAAGATAAAGAATCATTCATTAAGGAAGCTTTGAAGGGTCTCGACTTACTATCAACATCTGCAGCAGATCCTGAACAGCAACAAAAGATTGATGAGATTAGTAATGCTTTGAAGGGTTTGGGTATACTCTCTTCTACGAGTCCAATTCCAAAGCAACAGAATTTGAGTTATCGATCTACATCGTCGCCTTCATCACATGGAGTATCTAGCCTAGAATCACCTGGTCTTACTCCAAGTCCTACCAGTGACGAAACCTCAATACTGAAGAAAAAGCCAAGTCCAACAGACTTGAATAATCTTTTACTATCTCCCATTGATGTAGATAAAAGTAGATTATCCGGAGTACCATTTGACGAAGATAAAGGTAGGAGGAGAGGTTCATCATCTGTTCCATTCGACGAAAGTGTATACAGACAAACAATTATGAAGCCACTGAAACATGTGGATAGTCAATCATCTTTCATGAGTACCGAATTCACTGGTAAGAGGAACTTGTTTCAAGATGAGAAGAATCAAGAGAGTAATTCGTCTATGAATAAGAAGAAGTTTGATCATTGTTGTACGTTATCAACTGTGAAATCAGAAGAATCATACCTGGATGATAAGGCTGATGACTTTGGTGACTTTGTATCTATTGACAAAATTGAACCAAACACATTGTCTGGTGTTGGAGAGGGTGAAAGCCCAACTCCTTTCAAACATAAAAGACGAATACTTGTAGATGTTACATCAAAAATGAATTGTAATGAGGAGGATACACCGAGGAAAAGTTTAGATAATACCTTAAATGAAGACTTTAAGGAAGAAGAGAGAAGAGGAGTGCGTCTATGCAGATTGGAAAAGATGAAACAGCTTGGACTTACTCATCTTTTCACTAAACCATCAAGGAGAGTAACAGAGCAGATTGATGTGGATAGTAGCTTTTAATAAAAAGCATTAACATTAAAGTGTCATCACCACTAATTACAGAGTTTTTGTCTCACTACGTGTATTTTGCTTAGGTATCACCAGTGTGATGATAGGATTAGTAAAAGTATTACCGTATCGTAGTGCTTGTGATTAGAGTTTCTCTTCAACAGGAAAGCACCGAGGAGGACGCATGTTGCAATCGTCATCGCTCCTAGGTAATAGTAATACCTATAGCAATAGCACCTAATAGCGCTCACTGCATTTGTATCAAGCAACTCTCATTTCATACCATGTCGTCTTCAGCATATTCACTAGCATCATTAGTTGTTGTCTTTATCATCAGCTGTTTCCTACTGGAACACAGCAATGGATTTGCTCCACAACCATTTGTTCCTCCTCCCTACACAAAAACCTACTCCTCCTCAGCCTCATCTTTGGCATCTTCTACCACCGATGATGTTTCCTTTGTCGACAATATAACTCAGCGTTACCAACTATTTCAAAAGTCTAGATCGGAAGGATATGATTTCAAGCAGAGTACTGCAATTGCAATAGCTGGGGAATACGACGAAGATAGTGTACAAAAGAAAATCCAAGAGGAGATATCTTCTGCTCCCGTGGTTATGTTTACTTGGGAAGCTTCTCCTGCTTGCAAGAAGGCAATTAAATACTTGGATATCGCCGGAGCATCATATAAAATTGTTAGACTAGACGACCCATGGTCAGAAGGAAATAGTGTTAGAGCTGAGCTGGGGAAAATGAATGGAAGAAGTAGCGTTCCAGCAATCTTCATAGGGGGAAAGTACGTGGGCGGTTTTGATGCTGGTGTAGACAGTGAAGATAGTCCAGGTATACTTGAAATGGCATTCAAAGGAACATTGCAGGAGAGATTGAAAGAAGTTGGAGCTTTGTAATTGAAGTTATGTGTATATTATGTGTATGTTTGTACATAATATGATATGTGCATATCTATCATATATATACATACTATAATGAAAATAGTGGAATATACCGAAACAACAATCAAAGATATAATAAATGAAACTAGAAAAGTAGCACTGATAAGAAAAGATCATTGGTAGTAAGGTAACAGAGCAATAAGTAGAGATGGCTATCAATTACTAAATATTTAGGTCAACTGTGGAGCTAAGATTTGTGATCGTGACGAGGTTTTTGTTTCGGACATTTCATTCTTGACAGCCAGCCTAAGCTGCCACGATGTTTCATTGATAGAGAAAGCTTTTTCTTCTTTGCACATAGTCTCATGCCAAAGATGACTATACAAAAGATACCAAATCTCATTGTATCTCGTAGTATATGTCTTGGTTCTACATATACTCCAGTTTTCTTCAACCAGTGAATACTAGGATCATTTGATATGACAGGGACGGCACTATGTTCAAGCTCTTTTACATTGTAATTCATTTCTTTTTGTACATCTTCAGGTACAAGTCTTGAGACTTTGAAGAAGACAAAGTAATCCCAAGGAAGGATATCCCATTGATGATATTCAAATGTGTTCATATCAGCAAGTTTATCAGGGTCGATATTGCGCAACCTTGATGATGATACATCTACTTCATTGTTATTGTTTACCCAGAATTGTGGAGTTGGTTTGGCCATTGTAGCAGTCAAATTTCGTATACCATCCTCATACCATATATCACTGACTGTATCATCTATCTCGGTTCCCCAGATACTATCTTTATCATAAACTAACGCTTTGCCAAATCCATATCTATTAACAAAGGCTGTTGCAATCTTGTATCCTCTTTTGAGAAGTTGTGTACTCATACCAACTTCATATCTATTGATTAATTCAAATCGTTTCTCAGGATTTCCGGCCAGTTCTGCTTGACTTAGACCACAATCATAAATAGCCCCCGATGATAATAATATTGGTACTGTATCAGTTCGTAATGCATATAAGAAACTTTGTACATGTGGGAAGAATGTATGAAAGTGTGTATTTATCGAATGACCGACTAATCGAATAGAATCGGTAAGCTTTGATGTATATATTTGACTCCAATGTGAATATGGTTGTTGTTTTGATGACGATGATGATTGTATAAGTTTGGGTGAACCTTGTCCAATCTTCGGTCCTACCAAACCACAGTTTATGAAGAGTAAATTATCATATAATGCTTGTACATTCATCTTTGTTACGACAATTCGAATTGACTCCATATCATAACACCGATCTTCTCTTGTTATAACTTTGATGAAAGGTCCACTACTACTTCCTTTAACATTCTTATCTACACCATTGCATTCTTGCATCTTCTTAGTTAGTGGCCCGCTAGGTGAAGTGTAATAATCTGCTACCTCTTGTGTCAATACAAATGCATAATTGATAATGATTGGTTCTGCTAATTCATCATCACTATTTGATGATGTAGGGTCATCATCATAGCAGGATATACCATGCTCAAGGAAGTAATTCATATTATCAAAGTACATGCCATTCTTATCCTGCAGACGATCCATGGAAGTTGGTCCAGAGTATACAACAAGTGTCTTCTGTGGATTGGAAATAGTAGAAGCAGTATCAATTGCGTTGTTTTCACTAGCATGAGCATTTTCTTCCTCATCTAACCATCTATCGATTCTTATCTTATCAGGGATGTGAGCTCCTGCATCTTTTTCATTCATCATTATCACTCTCCTACTACAATACCCTCTATGAAGATAACGGCGGTTCAATATCATGTAGGTAGGTATTGACGATTGTATAAAAATACAAATTGTGCCCGCCAGACAGAAAAAATGAATTGTGAAGTAAATGTGCATGTAACTGCACTCTCTCAGCCTCCGAGGAAAGTACCATGCTCACTGCACAACTTAGAGATGTTTCGTATAGATGTGTAGAATATAATATTTCAAATCTTTGATTAGTGGTATCCCGTGACTGCCAACTAAACTGGGGCGAGGGCAGGGGTGAGGGAAAGAGAGTTTATTTGGCGTGCTAATCAATCTGAAAGGACCCAATAGAGAGTGTTAAATGGCGTATGTATATCTATAATGTGCCCCTGCTTGACTAGAGTATTAACTTTTATCATGTTTATATCAAGGTTGAAACACATAAAAGGTCTAATTTCACCACAGGTGAACCATCCATCAAGAAATAGTTTTGGTATTAGACATTACCATCGTGTTGGTAGTAGTTATCATATCTCCTCAACTTATCAATTGTCAAAGTGCACACAATGTAATATTTGCAATAAACGACGGCTATACTTGAGACCTCTTAGTTCATCTCCTACACAATCTAATAATGAAAATAATGATCACACAGACTCTTATTTGAATAGTTACTTGTCTCAACTTCGTGGTACCAAATCCTTAACTGTAGATGAAGTACAATCAATCAAGATTGCCCTGTCGAATTTGGACTTATCATCTATTGACGATAATGATAAGCATACAAAGATAATAAAAGATTCTATAAACATATACAGATCGATGAATAAAAATCGCATATCATCCAGTGGTCACGGCATTGCAAATCCAGGCGCGTACATTACATCAATCATTAGGAATCAATTACAGAAATTAGAAGATATAGAGAAGAAATCTACCAAAATTAATATCGCCGATTATCCAACTCTTCAACCAATATTATCCAGTAATAATTTAAACATTCAAGAGTTGAATGATAACTGTTTAATGGCATTAAGTCAATGTCCTAACTTATCAATGGCAGATGATGCATTAAAAGCATACACAAGACAACAGAAGAGACGTGAGATGAACGGAACAGATAAAATATCTAATCCAAGTTCATATATAATGGCTGTGTTACGAAATATCATGGCAGAGAATAGTAGTACATCATCAACATCGCCTACAGTCAAACAAACTCCACAGAATGATGATAATGCAGTAAGAGTAAGTAAGGTAGTAATAAAGCCAGCAGCAGTAACAACAAAGAAAGAGAAGGCAAAGTCTTCATTGACAACCAAGCCCAAAGCTTCTAGTAGTGAAGTACTACAACCTATACAACAAGAAATAACATCTCAAGAAAGTTCGAATTTAGCTCAATCAAACCCAATTATAAGCAGCGATACTGACAACAAACAAGCAATAAAAGACAAATCTGATATGAATGTTGAAAGAGTTACAATGGAGTATGTTGATAAATGCATATCTTGTCTTGCAAAGCTTGATCAACCAATTATACAACTAAAAGGAGTCGGAGCGAAAACCGAAGCGGCTTATCACAAACTTGGTATTTATACTCTTCGAGACCTATTATGGCACTTCCCTCGTTCCTTCATTGATAGATCAACGTTGTACAAGAGTATTCACGATGTACCGGATGGTGAAGTGGGATCATTCATTCTCTCTGTGGAGGACGAGAAGGCTAGATCTAATGGAGTAATCTGTATTGACGAATCAGATAATGTCGTGGACGTTTCATTCTTTTATGGTAGAGGACAAGCTAGTATGATTATGGTATCGAAAGAACTACAGAAATTTCAAGGCGTCGACTTGATAATTGTCTCCGGCAAGGTGAAACATACTGGAAGTAAGTCGGCGGAGTTATTTAACCCAGATTTAATCAAGCCTCTGGAAAAGATAAATGATCTTGGAGTCGAGGCAGTGTATGCACTATCATCTGGGTTAACACAAAAGAAAGTACTTGTTGCTGTAGATGAAGCCTTGAACATAGCAGATGAACTGTTTAATCTTTTACCCGAGTCTTTATCAAAGAAGACACGTGAAAAGTTAGGATGGCCCTTGTTTGCCGATGCACTCCGTATAGCACACAAGCCATCTTCAAATGCTGATACTGGAGTGGAGAGTCCAGCGAGACTGAGGTTAGCATTTGAAGAGATGCAGACCCAACAAGCTCGGTTGGCTTTAGAAAGGTGGAAGATTAAACATTATGGACTACCACGTGAGGTAGAGAATAGTAGTGAAGTATGTGATAGCTGGAGAGATAGCCCACTTGTATCCTCAGCAATATCATCACTTCCATTCACTTTGTCGTCTAGTCAGGAAGAATGTATCGAGGAACTATGGGAGGATATTAAAAGTGACGGAAGGATGTACCGACTCCTCAACGGTGACGTAGGAAGTGGCAAAACTGTATTGGCATACTTGATTGGATTATCTTGTATCGAAACTTGTCAGGGAGGTGGGCGAGTAGTGTCATTTCTTTGTCCAACTCAACTTTTAGCAAATCAACATGTAAGAACCATATCAGATTTTGCTGATCGAATGCGAGAGAAAAGTAACGTCAACATACAAGTAGAGTTGTTGACTGGAGATGTTATTGGCAAACAACGAGATGCACTATTCGAACGTCTTGATGCTGCTAAAGACAATAATGGTATATTCCTAGTAGGGACTCATGCACTGGCAACACCAGATGTTGTCGAAAGACTGTCTCAATTACAAGACAACAAGGGACTTGCTTTAGCCATTATTGATGAAGAGCAGAGGTATGTTATGTATGTTATGTATGTTGTATGTGTGTGTATCAATGTTGATAACCATACTGACATATCTTGTGAACGAATATCATATCCTGTGCATACAATTATACTTCACCCAGGTTTGGAGTAAAGCAGCGAGACTCAATGCAACGGTGTGCTGGCAAGTGTTTGTATTGTTTTATCTTATGAATTAAAGTGTTCTCAATATGAAGCCGCGATGACTTGGATACTTCATTTGAACTTTGTTTGGCTTTATTTGATTGCCTTTATAAACCAAATGTTCTAACAGAAAATAATATGATCTCTCTCTCTCTCTAACTTCATAAACTGTGAAACGCGCATCTTCCAGCTAACATACTCTCCATGTCCGCGACGCCAATACCAAGATCAATTAGTCTTCAGGATAGTGGTATCATGGACACAACACTGCTAGAATCAGATGAGTCAAGGGCAGTTGAAACGACAATAGTCTCATTACATAACATGGATAAAGTACTATCTGTATTAAAGCAGAAGGTCAAAGCTGGCTCAAAATGTTTTTGGGTGGTACCTCGTATCGAAGGCACAGAAGATGATGGTTCAGTCATGAATCGATTCAAATCACTAGTTGAAATACTCGGCGGAGATAAAGTGTGCCGTGTGCATGGTCAAATGTCTCCTACAGAGAGAGAACAGCAGCTCGAGGCATTCACAAACCTAGAATCAGGTGTACTAGTGGGCACTACTGTGATAGAGGTTGGTATTGATATCCCTAATGCTAACATATTGGTTGTTGAGGAATCAGATCGCTTTGGATTGAGCCAGTTGCATCAACTTCGAGGGAGGATAGGAAGACAAGGAGGAAGTTCCGATCTCCAGTGCCATTGCCTTCTGTTATCAAATGCAACGAGTACACAAAAAGACGCCTCTTCATTGACTCGATTGCAGATTCTTACTCAGTCTAACAATGGAAGTGAGATAGCTGACGCTGACCTAATTCTGCGTGGTCCTGGAAATATGCTCGGAATATCTCAGTCTGGTATACAGAACGGTTATACAGTGGATCAAGACGCTCATTGGCACATGCTGAAAGCAGCCACAGCATCAGGACGAGGGTTCTTGGATGATCAAAGTTCTACTAGGATAAAAAAAGAGTCTTCAGAGATGGATATAATTGAACAGTCTACAACTCCATTTTATGATCAAACAAGCTCTTCGTCAAAGAAAGGCTTTGCTTTGAGAATAATGACGATTTTATTCGGTGATCGGTCAAGAGAAGTGGACAGTGGTATCGATACAATACAAAATTTGGATATATCAAAAGGCGAGCTCTCCCAAGATGATCTAACAATACATGGTCGTCTCATAGATTTTTATGATAAGAGGGGTGATTTACAGTTTGTGAAACCCAACCAGAAGAAGAAACAAACAACTACAGATGAGTCATTCACTCAAGACGAGCCAAATAAACCTCACTTGGCTGGTTTCAACTCCCCTGCAAAGGCTTTGACACTCGAGAATCGCCTCAACTTATCTGAAGATGATGTTATGTTTGTCGTGTTGGATGTCGAGACTACTGGCCTAGATGATAAAACATCTCATTTGATTCAATTGGCTGGCAAGGTACTTGGCTCTGATGATGAGAATGATTTGTTCTCACAGTACATTCTTCCACCAATAGATTGTATACCCATGAAGATAGAGGAGCTAACAGGCATCACAGACCAATTCCTTCGACAAGGAGGATATGACAAGGCGCTTGATAGAGAAGTTGGCACAGCAAGGGAGTTCAGACAAGTATATCTTGACTTTCAAGACTTCTGCATCGATAGAGCACAAGGAAGAAAGATTGTCTTTGTAGCACATAATGCAAAGTTCGACATAAGAATGATCAACGGAGAATTACGACGGTGGAGATTCTCCGATGATACAGATTCTGCACCGATCCTAGGAGACTTATTTGCTAGCTCGCTGGACACACTTCAGTTGTTTCGAACTAGTAAGTTTTGGAGCAAGTCTTTCCCTCGACCTACTTCATTCTCCTTGGGAACACTACACGAACATGTGCTCGAAGAATCAATAAGTAATTCACATAATGCTGTGGGAGATGTATTGGCATTGGAACGACTTCTTCAATCAGATATATTTCAAGGATGGCAAAGCTTAGCTACGAGAATACAAGTCCCAATACCAAACATCAAAGTAGAAAAGTAGTACAAGTTGATACTTACATCATGCTTAATTTGCACATTACATAAGACCTTATCATAACCGAATCTCAGAGTCGAAGCCACTATTATTGAATATCATCTTTTGCTCTTCATAAAATGATTCCAATGTTTGCAATCGCTTCGTTTGATCCTCTATCTTGACAAGAGCATATTTAACATCAGGTCCAAAGATGAAACTCTTCTTTGCAGCTGAACTTCGGTCAAACCATGACCCTCTTCGCTCTGCGCGAACAATCCATTCTTCTTCTCTTTCCCGGATTACTTCCTCATGTCTCTGTTGCGCATCTTTCAGTCGCTCTTTCTTATCTCTTATGGTTTCCCGGAAGATTGCCAGAAATTCATCTCTACTAGAGAAAAAGAGACCCGATACCTTAGATCCTCGACCAATCACACTACTCCGCATTACATTTCTCATCGTTAATACCCGAGATCGCAGCTCGTTGGGTAGCGATGACCACATTTCATCAATTTCATCCTTCTTTCCGTCACCATCTCCACCACTACCACTATCGGAAGATGTTTTGGATGTTGTTGTATCTGAACCTTCTATTGTTGTTGGCGTGAAGACATCCAATCGTTCAATAACATGATTAACACTAGCCTCGAATAATGCCTTCAGGTTCAATTGATCAGCTAAAGAGCACAGCGCCATACAATTATTTGAATCAATTGCATTTATCAATATTGAAGTCAGTGCATCGAGAACTATAGGGCATTGAATGTAATGAGCAAGTTTTGTACATTCCACTATATGTCGCTCTGATATCTTCCCATCATTAATGAGTTCAGTGATATACTGCTCGGTTTCGTCTGCATCATTGTCGATTCGTCGTTTCCTACTAGTTACATCAGTCTTTTCATCAGAACTACTATCACTTTTCTTCTCATGCCATTGATCATGTAATAAAAGTAATAGATTCATGAAACTAACCACTGCATCTGTCTCAAACTCTACTAAGGATATCTCCATAATGTCTTCCTTTTCATTAGTCTCTATTGTTGTATCTGTAGAATCATCCTTCTCCGCCTTCGACTTATAGTACTTTCGTGATAAAGTCATAGTCTTTACAGTATCACAAAATAGAATAAGGGGTTGAGCATTCATTTCATGTGTTGCTTTGTTTGCAAGAAGTATTGTTATTGTCTTTCCCTCATACTCTTTATGAAGTCGTGTAGTAGTACCTATACTGTTGTTGTTACTACCTCCATCACTGGTGAGATATTTGTTTATAATGTCATTGCAATATTCTGCCTCTTTCTGTACTCTTTCAAGCGCCTCTGATCGAGTCAAGCCCATTAATTCACCAGGTCGTTGTTCATCTGAAAAATGACGAAATGGGTGAGGTTTATTAGTATGATTATAAATACTTTATAACTATGAAATTGAATTGGAAATCACTTACCATTTGAACTTTCTATACCGTATCTCCTTACATAATCATCTAGACTTTCAATGGCAGGAAGCTGCTGCTGCTGCTCTTCGCCTTCCCCATCCATGTTTTCTTCTTCATTATTCATATTTTATATGAGGCGCGCTGTCAGTGATATGATAGATATATCTTTTATTAAACCTAATTTCCTGTATTATTGTTATTGTATGATTCACTGCCATCGAATTCGCTGTCAATGATCACTGCCGATATCACCATCGAATTCTCTTTGTGAGTTAAATGATCTCTAATGATGACAATGATTGACAAAATGAAGAAAACTCCTTTAAGGATTAGTGAGGACTCTTAGTTACAGGGCCACCACTAAAGATCTACTCATCATGAATCATGACGAACAAAACCATTTGCCATCAATTCCAGCATCAGCATAGAGCAGTAATCCTATCCAATACCTCTACCATTATAAGTTATTGATATTGATTTGGTACCATGAATCGTCTTAGCAGTATCATATTCCTATCGATATGTATACCCAATATCATTGCGTTTACTTCAATACAAACTCAACAACAATCTGTACTGTTATCATCTCAACTCCATGTTAGCAAAACTACTACTATACCAGACTTGGCATCTGAAACCAAACCAATAGACGAATCTAATATCTTCTCGGATAGTGATGATAACGAAGATAATGATGACGCGTCATGGCAGAAGAATCTTGATCTTCTATTAGCTCCTGATACCAGCCAAGCAGAAAGACAAATTGTATTAAGTGATTTGTTATCTTCAGGAGATGAAATACAGGATAGTGTTAGAACTGCGTTAAGAGAGCGAAAGGTGAGTGTCTTTTTATATTAGTTATATGTTATACTTTTTATGTATATACTTTTATTGCATTTGTTCTAACATGTATTGTGCACATCATATGCTCATTTTGCAAATGTCTATTTTTATAATATTTACTTTACACCGATTGTGTTCGTTATGTATAGATTGATGGATTACTTACTCCAACACAAAAGCGATTGCAAGACGGAACACGAGCAGTTGCAAGACAACTAACAACTGACATCTTACCCGGCATTGCTGCAGTGGCAGCTGGAAATCAAAAGTCGCCAAATGGAACAAAGGACCTTAAATCTCCAGTATCTGTTATCGCCGAAGATTTACCAAATGTAGTTCCCAAAATTGGATCGCGTGTTTTAGGTGCAATTTCCAATCAAGCACAGAATAATCTGAAAGAATTGCAGGAGGATATTAAAGCAGGAGATCCACTTCGTAGTATTTCACGTATACAAGAACAAACAAAAGAAATTGCAGCAGAAGCTAAGAATGTATTTAGTGAAGTACCTGAGGGATTAGTAGGCCCATCGTATACTGTTTTAGCTCAGGGCGAGGGGTATGAAATACGTGAGTATGAATCATATTCAGTAGCATCAACATACATGTCAAAGGTTGACGAGCCATATTCCATGGATGATTTGGCATCAGGAGGGGAAGCATTCAATGCTTTGGCTGCCTATCTGTTTGGAGCAAACGATAAGAAAGAAGTAATGGAGATGACAACACCGGTTGCCACGACGAGCACAGGAGAAATGTGGTTTTATCTCAAAGAAAGAGAAGGTAATGATGAGTTTCCTAGTCCAATGGCAGAAAACGATGAAGCGTTTAATGCCAAGGGTGAGGTTGATATCAAATCGATCGAAAGTACAACATTGGCAGTGTCGAAATTTACTGGATTTGCAACCGAGGGAGAAGTAGAAAGACAGAAGGATGCATTAATGTCCAGCCTTGCTATTGACGGTATTGAAATTGACGTGGAACATGGTTCAATTGTCCCGCATGTTGTATTGCAATACAATCCTCCCTACACCATTCCTATACTGAGGAGAAATGAGATTGGTATTCCAGTGAGATTGGGAGAGAAGGCGGAGGAAGAAGCAACGACTGTTGATCTGTCTGAAAAGTGGGCAATAGAGGATGGAGCGGAATCAGAAGAAGAAGAAGAGAATGAAGAAGAATGATCTGGTACTATCTCTAGGGTACTTGATAGATACGACTGAAGTATGTACAAAGTAACTTAGATAATGCATCATTAAGTAAGACGATAACTTAAACATGTCTTTAAGATTAGATTTTTACAGTAGGCTTTCTGAATATTTGCTTAACCCCCTCTAAGGGTGCTATATCCCAGGATTCAATGTGCTCTGTCACTAAATAAGTGTCAGGATCAATGATGTATTGTACTCCCCACGGCCAGGCTAGCACTGGTTTCCATGGCAAACCTAATTCTAACTTTACCATGAATCTAGTGTTGACTTCTGCTCCATCGTTATCTACACTATAATTTAACACCTTGGCATTATAGTTCGTGATGAAACTACCAAGATTCGCAAGATTATCTATAAATCTATCCCTGCCATAAAATGATACGAAGGGATCAGCAAACGTACAATCTTCTTGATAGATCAGTCTATCCACCTCTCCGCTCAAAAAGTAAGATCTTTCAGAATCCAGCTTTAATCGTTGTAACGTTTGATCAAGGGAAGATGGAGGTACGGTCATATCAATAGAACCATTATTATAGCTGATACTACCAGACGATTTATTTGAACTAAATATCTTTCCGAATGCTTCAACACCGTACCAAGCTGCCAACTCCAATGGATTTTTGCTTACTTCATCATCATTATCTTGCTTAATTTTCAATGATGAAGATACTACTGATTTTATTCTCGATGTAGATGGGGAAAATGATGTACATCTTGATACCAATAATAGGTTCAGTATTATTGAAAGTGCCGCTCTTCGAATCATATTGTAAATATCTATCTTATGCCACTACTTTGTTTACTGAAGAAGATATGTGTTCTTTTGCAGTGAAAAGATTACCCCTCAAGAGTTGTGGTATTATCAATGTATGCTGACGACGGAGATAATAATATCCTCCACCGTCACAAGCTAAGATATTGTATTACCCACTTAATTTAGTAATGTTACTACAACCAATACACTCACAATCGCTTCTATTTATTTCCATCATGCCGTCATTTTTTCTGTACAAGGTATCCTCTGCCCCCCGCCCCCCCCCAAAATCCAGAATCCACGATGAGGGATTACTACTACTGAGTCCACACCTATGGAGTACGCCCCAGCCAAAGAAGAAGAGTGGTATCATGACAACAGCAGATTCCGAGGTAAAACCACTCCTTGCTACTGGGTATGATGCAACATCGACATTGAAAATGAAGAAGCATCGAGGACGTGGTAAACTTAGATTTAGTATGAGACAACAAATGAAGAATAATAGTATTCGTTCACGGAGTACAGGGAGTATTTACAATTCAGTATTTACTCCAAAACATAACAAGGTTGAACAGAGGAGTTTTGTATCTAAAAACGGTAGAATGAAATCCTCCAACATTAAACCAGATGAAGAAAACTCAACTACAAAACATACAAAATTATACAATACACTGAATCCAAAGAGTAGGATTCCATCAGCACAATTGTATCAGAAAATTATAACTTGTGTGATACTATTCGATGCTATCATTTTTATCTTATCAACGGAGCCAAATCTATCACAGTACAACAACACGTTTTACATTATCGAAGCAATCACAAGTACAATATTTGCCATTGAGTACTTCGCGCGTCTTTTGGTCTGCACTGAAAAGAAATCATATGCAAAGTATGGCCGTATACGAGGACGTTGGAGATACATGTGTTCTTGGCAGGCTTTACTAGATGCTTTTGGTAAGTGCAAATAATCTTGTTAAGTATATATACTCATCTCAAACCTATCATCGCACTCAGTCTCATAATACTGCACAACGAATATATGTAGCTACCTTTCCTTTCTTTATAGAGTTTGTCTTTAGAATCCCATTGCCAACAACGACTTATCTTCGTGTGTTTAGAGTAAGTACTAAACGATGTGGTATGCAAATCTATTCATATGACTGTTCATAGTAGTAACTAATCTTTACTTGGCACCACTCTTTCAGGTGATGCGCATAACTCGGACACAATCATATAGCAAGGCTATGGATGCAGTGGGAAGAGTATTATATTTCAATCGAGAGATTCTCTATGTGGCAGGATTACTAGGAATGGTAAATGAATCTGTAGATAATGGTTCTTGTGTGTACATAATATGCCGCCTCTAACAAACTTTTCTTTTCCCTTTTCGCAGTACCTGGTTGTCATTACATCTATAATGATGTACTACTTGAGACCTCAGGGGGATGATGTCGATCTGGTGGACGATGCCAGCGACTTTGAAAGTATATCTAAGACCATGGTGTTGTCTACTCTGATGTTGACGGGGCAGGGCGGGCCTAGCGGTAAGCTTCCATGGTACACACAATTAGTAGTTTTGCTTACTGGCATCTTCTCAGTTGCAATGTTTGCAATCCCTGCGTCGATGTTGACTTGGGGATTCGAGGCAGAGGCAGAACGTCTTGGAAGAAGAGCCAAGGATAGAGCAATGACAAGAAGGAAAGGCGAAGTCTACATAAGTGAAACAAGCAGCAGTAGTAGTGAGAGTTCTGACGTATCAGGTTACGGCGATCTTTCTACTTCAGATGAGGAGGTATGTGTTCTTCATCTGAGAAAGATACCCTTCATGCATCTAACCTTTCCTGCTCTCTCTCTTTCTCTCTCCAGTATATGAGGATCATTGGAGGTGACGACGACGACGACGAAGAAGAAGAAGATAACAGCAGCAATAGATCAAATGGACAGAGAATATCAACACCATTATTAAGAAATGAGGAACTCCAATCTATAATGCGACGAATAGATTCAATGGAACAAAGTCTAGCCCAAACCAACAAGAAACTTGATATCATATTACAAAAGCTAGAGAACAAAGGAGATGCTCGACCTCAACGATATTGAGAAGTGCTGTAAAGATAAACTCTTCTTTGAACCTTTCCCCTAGCCTACTCCCCCCCAAAAGGATACCGGTAAGGGTATCCTATATATCGCTAGCTTAGCTTTGGCGCTTGGATGGAGTCTTACCTCACCAATAAAAATAGTGTCCAATCATTGCTGTGAGAGATTAATTATTACAATAGGTATATTTAAATTAAACAAAGGTTACATTTATATACAGCAATTATTATGGGTCGAGTATCACGTTACAAAAAGGTTAAGAGCATTGACCCCTTTGCAAAGAATGGCTCATGGAAATCAGACGTCGGAGATTGTTCTACATTCCGTCGTGTTAAGAAGAAGAGTAAAACAGCTATCAAAATGAAGGAACAAAAGTTAAACAAGTTACAACGTCGTATGCGGGGTGGCAATAAGAATGATAATGGAATTATAGATCGGAAGAAGAGTGGTGGATGTAATGGATATGGTGATGATGATGGATATGATCTTCCACCTGACGGTGAAGACGACTTTGATCTGAAAGATATATTGGGTAGTATTAAGAAACAGAAGAGTGAAGCCAACCCTTTATTGGATGGAGTTGTTGCTAATAAGATGCCAATTGTAAAACCATCGGTAAGTATGTCATCTACATCTACAACAACATCCAGTACACACAATTCTACTGATAATAAAAAGAGTAAGCAGAAGAATGATGGCAATAATAAAAAGATTAGTAGCAAGGCAAATATAAAGTATGATGGTACACAAAAGATCACTGCAAAGACATCAACCAAAGAGATTATAGAAGCATGTTCTAATCCAAAGTTACAAAAACAAAGTAATGGCAAAAGCATCAATGGAGATGATACAACAACTACAAACAAGCAAGAGAAGAGGAAGGCATATCTAGCTAAGAAGAAGCAAAAGAAACGCAAACGTTCATCACCACTGGATGATAGTGACAATGAAGATTATCAGCAGGCACTACAATCACTTCATTCTCAACATACATCTTCTACTTCTTCCCCTACAACAAACAAGCAAAATAAGCAACAGAAGCAACACGAGGTACAACAACCAAACTTTACACATACAATGATAGCGCTCGTTAAATGATCAAGTGGAACGTCCACCTACTTTCACTACATTACCACGAGGTGCACACAAGTTATCAAAGAATAACAAGAATAAGAAAGATAGGCAAAAGCATGGGGGAAAGGATACTGACGACGTTGATGATAGTGATAAGGCAAAGCGTATTAGAAAAGAACAGCTGGCATTAGAGGCTATGAGAGAGAGGGTAATGAAACAATATGCTGTACTTAGGGAGAGTAGAAGAGGTGGTAGATAGACGAACATAGATTGTGGTAATGTTCTTGTTTTGTTTCTAGATGCAGATTGTTCTAAGCTATGTCCTCCTCAAAGCAAAATGTGGATGAACTTAGGTTCACTATAGGTGATATGTTCAGTATAATTATCTAAATGGAGCACAATCTACCACGGCAGGTATATATAGGTACTTGCTTAAAGGAGGTACCAACCATGATTAGTATCCTTCTTCATATTCGCCTCACAATGGAGATACGTGTTTCCATTCATCTTTATGTATTATATGGAACTAGCCGCTGTGGGTCATATGGTCACGTCATATGCCATCATTAGTGAAAGATGGTCATCGCTATGATATCCAAAACACCATCCAAATATTGACTCAATGCTTTACAAGAAAGGCCGCTTCAATGAGGCGTTATGGAATATTAATATCCCTCAACCTTGGGGATATGGCGCCAAATTTGGTCACGTCAATAGTCGCAACGCATGAGTTCGTCGAGGTAGATAGGCCATGTGGCACTAGTTTGACCAGGAGCTTACTCGATGGGAATAAAAGTGGCAATAAACAGAGGTGTCCTCCGGGGACACTTGAGGACACCTTAAGTGTCCCCCGAGGACACTTCGGCAGCTAGAGGACACGTAGAGGACACTTGAGCTGTCCTCTATTGTCCTCTGCTGTCCTCGGAGGACCAATACTATATAGGTAGCAAAAAGAAATCAAATATCAACACTTATTATCGGCTTGTGTGCTCATCCAGCGCTGATCACTTCTAATGACATAACTCCTTCTCAACGCATCAACGACGACTGCACAACACAAGAGACAAGGTTAAAGATCATATGTGATGTGTTTGGTTGTGCTTGTATTAACTATTCATTACTTTTACTTTTCTATTGTAATTGCATTTATTCATTGGTTGATCCAAGACGAGATGCAATAACCAGCGCTGATAGTTGTTGATAATATTTTGTGCACATCTTATGTATTTTTGCAATTATCTTGTCGATCCTCTCCCTTTGTCGATCCCCTCCCTTCACGAATACCCAATATCTACTCCGTTAACGCGTTATCCTTCAATGAAGTGCTTTATAATGAGTTCGACAGGTTACTACTCTTCCAGCGCCCCCTACTACCTTAACGACTAATCCGTTACTAGTTGCTACAAACAAATTTGTATTTTGCGCTGGTGAAAACATAGTCATCGGCGGTCGTAGTGTGTAATATCCCGCCACCGATTTTATCTTCACTTCATCAAATCCTAATTGTCCTCAACTGGAGGACACTTTTCCTCTGGGGGACAGCAGGGGACAGTAGAGGACACTTGGGGGACACTTAGAGGGCACTTGAGGACAGATCAACTGTCCCCCGGGGACACTTTAGCGATACCATATACCGTTTATCGCTAAATTTATTCCCATCGAGTAAGCTCCAGCCAAAAAAGTGACATCTTCTGTGAGTGAAGGCTTGCCGTTGAAACCGACCCCAACGGCTTATCAAATTTTACTGTCTCGCGATAATATGCAATGGATGCCCTGTATGTGCATCATAATTCAACATATCACTGTTATTCAATAACAAAACACATATAATAACCAACCTTATACCACATGATGATGTTTGACAATGCCGACTTCTCTGCTTTTAATGATGTGCCCATGACACTCTCCGACGATGCGTGCTTTGACTTCGACCTAGATAACACCGATCTCGATCGTATGTTCGAGGATGAGGCAGCAGCCACAGAAGATTATGATTTCATCCGCTTAGATACTATCCACCAAAGTGCCTACAGCAACAACAACTTACAAGTCTACAACCCATGCCACGGTACGAGTAAATTAGGATCTATTGCAACTGTTTCACCTACCAACAGTAGTCAAACCCTGAGTGACGCAGCATTCACTTCTGCATACTTTACTCCACCTCTATATACTGACAATGGCAACATTGGTCAGCATCAACGTCGTGTGAGTTGCAGCCCTAATGAAACTGATACATTCAGCCAATTCAACAGTAACGATGTATCATCATCATCGTCGTCGCTTGAGAATACTGCAGAGTACCTCGAGGCCCTCAAGAAGTTGTCCGAATGTATGAAGCGGACTGAGCTGTCACGTCGACAGGTCATGATGCAGCGTACCCAAGAGAAAGAAGACTTTGGCAACCCCGACGTGAGGACCCAAGTCTTCTCGTCTATTCAACAACAGTTACAACAGATGGATCGAAGTAAAATGGCAATGTCTCCAATAGGACTGCCGCCAGTAGAGAGTATGCCATCTACTGTCTCACCTCCAGTATCCCCAACTGACGTAACATCCTCTAACTTGGACAAGGCAACGATCATGGCAGACTTCTTCAGTGGTACACGTGATACTTTGACGAATGAGTTGGAACACAGCCGTCAACAACTCAAGAAGTTTGTTGGACAGTCAGGAATTGTTGGATGAGATTGTTTCTTTCATAAGAACACTTATTATGAACATGACACTTCATGTTCATATTGTATATGTACAAACAAAATCTATTGTAAGATAAAAGAAAAGTTGAAACACATATCTAAATCTGTTAGCTTCTATCAACATAAGTATACTGTTCTTTACCTTGCTTATCTCCATCACATTCTATATATTACATATCTAGTAAGTTGAACGACAACCAGATATAGTTCTATCCTACGATGATGATACAACTACCTTCATCATAGGATTCAGCCACGTCAACTCTTGTTGTACATCTCCAATACCGAGTATTCCTCGGTGGACATGGACGTACCCTTCACCAAATCCAGATCTGTTTAGTCTGCGTCCTTTTCCTGCACAAACAGGTCCTGGTACACTATCACAGCTTTCATTATTCACTTCACTACCCGCATCTAAACCAGGTGATTCAAACACTGCACCATTTACAACTCGAACAGCATTCAATGCAACAAAGCAGTCATTTGTATTCTCACACATTGCAACTATCGATACCAATGGATATTCATTCGATACTGTTACCTCAATCTGTGATGTTTTACCGCCATATGTTATTCCATTATATCTAGTAGCAAGCTTGACTCCTGAAGATCTTATGTTCTTATAGTAATTCTCCAGTCCGCCTGGCTGACCATATTCAGCCATTCTTGCTAATCCTTTTGATGATGGCTCTCCAAAAGTATACAAAGGTGTAGCTTGACTATTGTGCACGAGGATGAAGAATCTACTGAATGGTTGTCGATATGATAGATTTTGTACATTTAGAATAAACTTTCGTTCTCCTCCTCCTGATGCTTGTAGATCTCGCACCCGTAGATTGTTTTGATGAGTATTACTTCTTGACAATAATACCTCCTCAGTAGTAAGTAGAGTATGATTACTTATATCAACACTTAATGAAGTTTCAACCTGCGCATATAGAATGATACTGAATATAAGACCTTTCCAATTCATAATGATGCCAATAATCTGCCCGATATGTAATCCAAGTTGACTTAAAATAATATTTCATATATGTATGATGTTGGTTGAGTAGTTATGAAAGTTACTTTTGTGGCAAAGATATGTACTATACCGCCGTCCCCACAATATCTTAACCCAGGCATTTGTTGACATCACATTATTATCCAAGAGTGCATATTACTCAGGCAACCTCCCCAATTCTCCTCATCATATCCTAATATCCTATCATCTTAGATTGATTGCTTGAGCAATTATAGGATACAACTTGCAATGACGAGGATACGACTCACGAAGATACGGTTATCGTGGACCAATCAAATTAGAGATAGGTAGTAGTAATAGATAATAGATATTGATATGGTAATGGCGGTAAGTAGGTGGAACATAAGATGAAGAAGAGCAAATCTCGAAGAAAAGAAGGATCTACTATTGTTGTTGAGGCAACCAATCGCAAAGCCCGTCGTAAGGAGTTGCGTACTCTTGCAAAGAAGAAGAAGCATCAATCTTTGTCTACTGCAAAACATAACAAGGAGTCTACGAGTAGTAGCAAGAGAGAACTTGATAACACTACTGATGGTAGTACTAATAGTAGAAACAACAAGCGTGTTAAAATATCAAGTAATGTACAAGTAAAGACTATACCATCAGTTAAGAATCATATCCCAATTGGTTTAAAGAAGAAGAAGAAATCGAGTAAATACAATTCTATTACTAACTCAGATGACAGTGACAGTAATGATGAATACTACAACACTAACAATAATAATAAATTATCAAAATATTATAATAACTTAGATGATGAAACAGCAATAGCAATACATGCTGATGATGTAGAGATATCATACCTTGAAACGAATTTAGGAATTAGAAAGAAGTCATCCAACAAGTCGTCTAGTAGTAGTACAAAGGAGTTGTTAAATAGAGAATATAGTAAGAATGAAGGATTTGGTAATGACTTTGGTGATTTCTTAATGGATTTGGATAATTTAGTTGATCGATGTGTTGGTAATAATGATAATGAGGATGATAAGGAAGATGATGACAGTGATGACAGTGCAAGCGAAGAAGATGGCAACAATACAAAACCATCCACAACATATGACTCTGACGATTCTTCTTCTTCTTCTTCTTCTTCTTCTTCTTCTTCTTCTTCTTCTTCTTCTTCTTCAATAGCTCCACAATTACAAGAAGATCCATATGCAAATTTAGATGAAGAAATGGCATTGGCATTACGGAATGATGATGCCGAGATTGCTGCGTTAGAAGAGAAGTTAGGACTGGCAGAATCGGCCAAGTCGAAGAAGAAATTGACGAAGGAATTTGCAAGGGATATGGGAGATGGTTTTGGTGATTTCTTGGATGGGTTGGACAAGTTGGGTGATGATATTCAACGTAAAGATGATCAACAGTATAATCAGTCAATGGACTCTGATGACAGTAGTAACGGCAGTGGCGCTCAGAATGCAAGTGAATCAGAAGATGATAAATCAGATAGTTCTGAGGACTCGGAAGAAGAAGAAGAGCTAGAGGATACTGCAGATCATGATGCATCCTTGACGTACCGACCAACATCGGGGGAAGATATATATGGTAACAAGATTGATTCTACACAAAATGATAGTAAGAAACCAACCAAGTACATTCCTCCACATTTGCGCAAGAAGCTTAATAATCAAGAGGCCGAAACAGCTGAACACGACGACAATGATGATGAATCAAGCAATAAGGTACCAACTATTACAGCCGACCCTGAAACGATTCAACATATCCAAAGACAATTAAACAACATTCTCAATCGTCTATCTATTCAAACACTTGAATCGGTATCCAAATCTCTCTCCAAACTATATGCCACCTATCCATTCCATGATGTTAATGACTGTTTATGGAAGAATATACAAAGTGCATGTTGTCCACCATATATGATAATGAGTGGATTAATACCATTATACATCGGTTCGATGGCAGGTGTGCATTGGTTGGGAGGGGACAGTATTCAACTTGGTGGGAAGTTAGTTGAATTGTCAATTACAAAGTTGTTCAACTCACTAAATAAGGGTCGTTCTAAATCAAACAGTGAGGGAGGAGATGCACAGGAGAATGAATTGATCAACAAGGAGGCTTCTAATCTTTTATTGATTGTATGCTACCTGTACAACTATGGAGTTATTCACTGTTCGCTCATTTATGATCTCATTCGAGACTTTATTGCAAACTTTGCTGAGATTGATGTTGAGTCTCTATTACTTGTATTGAGTCACTGTGGACAACAATTGAGATCAGATGACCCATCGGCGTTGAGAGAGATTGTTTTATTGGTCAAGGATCGTGCACAAAAGTCAGTTTCTGATGACAAGGCTACCGATACATCACGGATTCAGTACATGGTTGATACTATTACTGAACTGAAGAATAACAAACCAAGGAAGCAAGATGTGGTACTTCGTGAGAAGACTAATGCAATCAAAAAGTGTGTTGGTAGAGTCAAGACATCGGCATCACAACTATTGGCAGGTAAGAAGAGTGGATCATGTCTCAGAGTAACACTTCAGGATATACTACAAGCCGAGACAAAAGGCCGTTGGTGGCTAGTCGGTGCTTCTTGGGTAGGCAATCAACATCATGAGCAGTTGTCTGACAACAAGAGTACTCTAGAAGAAGATGAGTACGAAGGGACAACAGGAGGTAATCGTAGTAAATCTTCATCCAAGAAGTCATCCAACAAGGAGGAGGACAGTCTCCTAGCCCTAGCCTCATCCCAGCGTATGAACACTGACGCACGTCGATCTATCTTCTGTATCATTATGGGTAGTACGGACTGTAATGATGCCTTTGAAAAGCTCATCCGATCAGGAAATCTCAAGCCAAAAGCTGAACGAGACGTCATCCGTGTCATAGTACACTGCTGTGGCGAAGAGAAGGCATACAATCCATACTATGCCTTTCTAGCCACAAGATGCTGTGAATATCAGGGAAAGTCACGGTTTACTCTAATGCTCACCTTTTATGATGTTTTCAAGATGATTGACACATACTCAGTACGAAAGATTGCCAATCTAGCCAAGTTATTGGCTCATTTGATTGGTTCAAGCGACAAGTGCTTGACAATTGGCGTGTTGAAACGGATTGACTTCTCACCAAGTGATATGTCAGAGATGATAATCCTCTTTCTAAGTATCTTCATGACAACTCTGTTTGAATCATGTGATGTCGACGATGTAGTACAGATATTTGCTCATGGAATTGCGGAGCAGACTAATTCAACAGCAACCAAGAAGAAGAGGAGGAAGAAGATTAGTGCCTTTGATTCAGATGATGATAGTGAAGATGACAACAATAATGTTCAAACGACAAAGAAAGAGGACCTTAGTGAACTGAGAGAGTCTTTCTCAGTCTTTCTTTTGCAATATTTAAAGCAGAGTCCGCTTAACAAAGAGGGATCAAACTTCCAGGCATGTTTATCATCAGCCATATCAACGTGTGAACAATCTTAGGTGATAGTATATGTATGAGTAAAGTAATCATGTAAATATTCGTTTCAACGAACATGCATATTATAATATTGGCTATGAATTGAATAACAACAGCAGTCATAATGTCATACAGCCCCTGGTTCATTCTGCGGTGATGGCTCGAGAAAGCCAATTGCAAGCAACGCCTCCACTTTTTCTTTAGATATCTTTGCTTTCCTCCCGGCAAGATAGTTTTTGTACTGACTTCGGATTTGATTTGGCCAGTTGCCCCAATCGGGATGGTTACGAGGTATTTTCACATGACCATGCTTTTCCTTGAACTCCTTTAAAGCCTCAAGACGCTCATCAAACGAAACAACACTGCAATTCTGGAGCCTCCACTGAAAATTAATCTCGTTCAACTTGTTAATCCTGTACATGTCTAGTTGAGACGACTTCTTATCCTTGAGTTTCTTCATCTCTTCACGCTGCTTACTTACCCATGTGCCTAGTGGAGAATGTCTGTATGTTGCAGGAGCATTACAGTCGCCCGTCTGCTTCTTATACTCAAGTAGTTCTGCATACTTTTTATCCCACTTATCTTGTCTTCGATTCTGGTTATTATGATTCCATAGAAAGCCTACCGCATCCAAAGCCGCTACACGTTCCTTACTCATACCCTTGAGGTTGAATCTTTGATTTAATACCCAGATGCCAAGCTTTGGATAGTCAACTGGTGGAGTGACATTATTATGTTGAGCTTTGTACTCTAGTAGTTCATTGTATCTTATATCCCATAGCGGTGTCGTAAACTCAAAACCAATACTAGATAGTCGATTGAAGCGGGTGGTATATCGTTCTGGATTTAGTTGTTGAACATTGTTGGCATCATCATTAGCATCTGAAGTAGGAGTAGGATGGAACTTGGCATATAACTTGCGCTGTAGCTCAACCCATTGACCTAGCGTTTCATCAGTTACTGGTACATCGAAATCTCCTGCTCGATCCTTGTAGTCTTTGAGCTTTATAAAGTAAGATTCCCATAAAGCATCAGATTCTTCTTCAATTCCATTCATCACTAAGTCATGCATAATTTTTGTAACAAATACCGGATCTGATTTGGATATTGATAGAGAATGATGTTGAGCTTGATATGTTTGTAATGTAGTCATGATGTTATTAAATGGGAACTTTTCAACATTATTATCAGCTGCTTCTTCTTCTGTGTCAGCAACTACTTGAACTTCTGAAAACGACTCGGCTTGTTGATTTACTTCTTGCTCATATTTGGACACTATCTCCTTTGTATTCTTCTCAGTAGTTGGTATAGAATTATCTTCTTGCAATTTCCTCTTTCTAGTTGCATTAACAATATTTGGTTGCATATTTGGCTGAATCACAGTCTTTCCAGGAGGAGGGAGCATTTCATTTCCAACACCATTATCTTCCTTGGCATTCTCTTCTTGAACTTCGTTATTACAAGCAGCAGATCCCCTAATAACAAAATGTTGCTGCAGATTATGTTGTTGTTGCTGTTGCTGCTGCTGTTGCTGTTGTTGTTGCGGTGGGCCGGGCACTTCTCTTTGATGTCGGATAACAGGCTGCTGTTGGTATTGTTGCGGAGGCGGAGGATATACATCCTGTGGTGGATGATATGGTTGATATGCCATTGTATTTGGATCATACTGATATGCAATTTGGGAGGTAGTATGGTATTGTTGTTGATGATGAGCTGAAGGTTGTGGAACATAGTACCTCACTTCTTGTCCTGCTGGGATCTGATGAGGAACATGATGCTCTCGAGCGGTCGCATCAAGTCTTGTTTCTGCATTACCAGTGCTCTCTCCATGAGGTACATGTTGATAATGTGGTGGTTGATAATATGCCACTGCACAATGTTGCTGATGTTGAACGGGTTGATGAGCTGCTATCTGTTGATATCTTGGCGGCGGCGGCGGCGGCGGATGTTGATGATAGACAACACCATGGGGTGGAGGGATTTCCTGTTTATGTTGGGTATTACTAGAAGAAGACATGGTACGATATATTCTTTTCCTCTCTCTGATTGAGAGATATTTGCAATGAAGTTGTGGTGTTTTTAGTTTTTTATGAGAGTGTAATAATTTAGGATACCGGCCGGTCCTCATTTATATTTATGCAAAACTAAAAGACGTGATGATATGTTTGTGTGGTGTACAGAGCCAAGTGCATCAGTGCTGCAAACCAGACGTTGGGTGGCGCAGACGTATTGTGGTGTGGTGTATTGAGTGAAGGCGGTTTACTGGAATTAAAACATACCACCATTCAGTAACTATATACCAAACAATAATAGCAACTAACTCAATTGGTTTATCTCCTGTCAAAAACTTATACTAATCACAACACGCAACAAACAAAATAGCATCACAATAATACACAATATTATGACGGCTAAACTTGTACTTCTTCCTCTATCTAACAGCGAGAGTCGTAAACTTCTCAAGGATAGTGGTAAATATCCTCAAAAGATTGAACAAGATCAAGGCTTTGCTAAACTACCCCCGGCAGAACTTGAGAAAGCTGAGCAAGCATATAAAAGACCACGAAAAACAATTACACTCATATTACCTAAAGAGAGCAATATTATTGATCTGAATGAAGATGATGAAATTCCTGTCCGTGATGAAAATAATGAAGTAATATATTCAAAGGAATATGAAGATGGGTCAATAGCGGCTAGAGTTCCTTTAGGGAGAAATGAAAGGACAGGAATCGATCAGTGGACTAAGATCTCAAGAGCACTCTGTGAAGTATCACTGCATAAACCAATAGAAGGGGGTAAGGTAGTTGTTGATCTGTTGGACTCTGCTGATAATGGGAAATTGAAAAGTGATACATCAGTTGATGATCATGATAACAATAAAAAGCCATCTCCTAAAAGAGGAGGGAACAATGATAAAGCCATTGCTTCTTTAGGGATGAGAAAATCAGCTGGTGATCATTATGTTTGGCTTGACGGCCAATTAATAAAAGCACCATTGGGACGAGAAATAGAAATCCAAAATGGATCAATCCTAAGTTTATTTGGTGTGACAGGACTTTCATACCAAATCAAGTTATTTCAAGATGGTGATAAAAAGAAGTCTCCAAAGAAGAAAAGTCCAAAGAAGCGCAAGCTCAACACACCAACAAAGAAGGAGAAAACACCTGTCAATAACGAAAAGGAAATAGTTAAGGAAGAGTTGCCTACAGAACGCGATAAATTACGTAAACGTGCACACGATGATATGATTGCTGAATGTATGTGCGCCATGTGCATGGAGATATTAGTAAAAAGCACATTCGCCTATCCATGGAAAGTCCGTGTTTGTGTTATTTATCATGTGATTTTGATTTCCTTTGCGAGCCACAGGACTAACAAAAGTTAGCATCTCTTTTCTTACTAAACTGTGAAACAGTGGTCATGCCTTTTGTCAGGACTGCAGTAACAACCAACTAAAGGCTGCCGAAGAAAATAATCAGGGAGCAAGAAGCACTAGGGGGTTTAAAGCCCAACGCAAAGGTACTTGTCCAACTTGTAGAGGCGATGTTGAGGGATGGATGACTGCTAGGGCGTATGATAATAAAATCTATTCAATTGCCCTCCAGGAAAGTCCGCGTATGTACTTCTTTATCATGTGTATTCGTGTGGTTGACATGAAGTATCGATACTTCATTTGACATTACTTTTGATTCCTTTACAACCATTCACATGTACTAACAGAAGATTTATATACTCTCTCCCTAATTTCGCACCGCCCAGGGTTGCTTTGAGCATGACGATGCTCAGGAGTATTTGGAAAGGAGAGAAGCTGCTGGTATGGATGCACCATCTGATTTAGAGCGAGGATCCATATTGAATACTGAAGACGGAGCGAATGGATGTATGAATAATGGTCTGGCTTCATACAATCCAACACAATCGCTGGATTTCAAACCTCTATCCCCAATCCGTAATGGCAGAGCAACAATCAGGAATGCAAACAATGGTCACAGAAATACTAATGCACTACCAGAAAGCGTAAAATCCGAAGATATTATCTGTCTTGACTAAAGGTATTATTAGAGTAAATGTTCGAAGAGAAGGAAGGCTACTATATGCAATTAGATGTGATGAGTTGTGGAAGGCACGTGTCAAGTTTATTGGTGTTAAGATAACTAATATAATGGCTTGACGTATATACCCCACTCAAGTTTACTTCTTGTTGATATCATCGACAATCTCCCTTAACTCATCCAAGCTCTTCTCTCCTGGGAATAACTCCCCACCAATTTCCCATGTAGGATATCCCGGCAACTCCTTTTCTTTACACATTTCCCTTTTATTATTATATCCCTCCCTATCACATTCGACGTATGGTATAGTTTGCATTGCCTCATATCCGAAAGCTTGTTTCTGGTCGTAACAATGTGAACACCAAAATGCACCAAACATGCGTGAATCTAAAGCTTTCAAATCAGATGCAAGGGCAAGTGCTGCTGTTGACGATTTTGTAGTTATACGAGGTGGCTTATTATCAGTAAAGGCAGGAGGTTGAGCTGAGCTGCTACCAGTTGATGCCAATAATGTACCAGAACTTCCAACAGAAGTTGATGCAGAGTATGATGATGCTCCAGACGATGAATCAAAACTACCATCGGATACACTCAAAAACAAACCAAGGGCCGCAACAGTCGAGACACCAACAGCTGATGCACTAAGAGTAAAGCCCCTCCTTCTTAGGAAACGAACCTCATCTGTGAAGTATAAACTCCCATCGACCCAATCTGCAGTGGGTAGCATCCCACTAAACCAACATAAACTAGCCATGGTAATAGATAATCCTGCCGATACAAAGCAGAATAAACAGTTTCCATGTAATACGCCAAGTAATAATGATACAAGGTAGATTGAAAACGATGCCATGAGTGTAGTACCACCTAACAGTGCAATTCGATTGTCACCATCTAAAACTGTTACTTCTCCATTGATACTATCACCATTTACATTATTATTAGATTGTATATCATTATCATTCGAGTTTAATAGTAATGGAAGGATGGATAATACAAATATAATTGAATAAGCAGCCATACCTAATGCAGATAATGGTATATCGACACTACCCAAATGTATTGATGCGTATGGCCCATGTAATACATCATTACATGATGATGCACCATTACCATTATCAGAACATAATGCATTCACAAGTGATGATGTTGTTTGTCCATTAGAGGATGTATATTGTATTTTATCATATGTTAAATATGCAGTTTCTAATATCCCGAGTGATGAGATTGTTGCTAGTTGTTTTCGTAAATTGGGATTCCAACATTTATCTGTTTGAGTTTCTTCTATTACATTATCATTATTGGATTGTGATTTAAGAGTAGTGATTGTTGGTTGTTGTTGGTGTAGAGGAAATTTTGAGAAAGTTTTTATTGCATTCGTATCTATACAGCTTCTACTAGACACCGATGACGACGGCGATATAAAAGCAGATACAACATTGCAATTGTAAGTCAATAATGCGGATATCCCGCAGTATATGAGTAGCATGTTATGAGGCGACATAGTAATATTTACCGCCGCTGTAAGCCATTCAACAACTCCCCTGATCCAAAAAATTATGGTTGTATATGACTTAGTGCTCAAAACCTAAACCTAAAGAGAGGACATTTGCTTTGCGAAGAAATAAAAAAGCAAGACCCTTGGGCTTATTGGACGGCAGAAGCGTAATGGGCCCATCGTAGGTTAATTCTAGCACAAGGATATATTAATTAATTGATTAATAGATGAATTGAAATTGATTAAATAATCGCGCGTAGGATTTGATTGGTGTGAAAACAGTGTAAGTTAGGCTGATACTAACTCTTTGCAATTGAAAGACACAAAAATAATTAATAGCCATCAGCCTCAATTGTATATACAACAACATAGGGGCACGACTCTGCCTGTTATATACAGTAGAGAGAGAGAATTATTTATAGTAAGTACCTCGGCAAAGTACCATAGAAAAAAAATGAAAATGTCAACAACGCCAAACAATATAATAGAAGGAGAAGGTACAGCCCTGAATAATTGCAATACTGCTGTTGCTGGTGGTGGATGTAGTAACAGTCCACTACATATAAGCAACGGCATGGCCGTCGACGAATACAATAATGAAAATGACGGCTACGTTGTTAGTGGGGTGGTTTGCGAAAGGGGTAATAATTGCAACAATCCCCAACAACAACACCAACAATTATTAACAAAACGTAAACAGTATAAACGAAAACATACATTAAGAGCTATATTCCGTAGTGCGTCATTAGTATTATTATTGGGTGGGTATGCATTGTATAATCATTTTGGTAATAATGATGCCGGATTGGGGACGAGGATTGATAACAATAGTGACGCCTCGCAACGTTTGAGAAATGGAATTGTTGTTGATTATAATTTGGAAAATACAATAAGCCATCAACAGCAACAATTATTAAATGGCAAGAGAATTACGCGTATTTTACAAGGAGAAGAAGAGGATAATATTACTTCTGATGAAAATAGTGAGGGGGCCAATGAGCCTCAGGCATCCACATTGGCAACCCCATTGGGCGCAGACACAGCAGAGGATTGTCCCGGACTTGACGACAAGGCTAATCCAACATGGCTCGCAGTATTTTACGCCATCGGTACACTCTACATGTTCCTGGCATTGGCAATCGTCTGTGATGAATTCTTCGTCCCAGCATTGGAAGAAATTAGTTGCGAGCATCATCTCAATTTAAGTATGGATGTGGCAGGTGCCACATTAATGGCCGCGGGGGGTAGTGCACCTGAATTATTTACAAACTTTGTAGGCACTTTCCAGGAAAGTGATATTGGTATTGGTACGATTGTGGGGAGTGCGGTATTTAATGTTTTGTTTGTTATTGGGATGTGTTCGATATTGTCAAAGGATGTTTTGACATTAACCTGGTG
>Ga0214481_100136_pt1 | contig 35366 bp, 30 predicted proteins | sample M1_20Mar14CPVII9_4_FD_165057 | JGI IMG/M metagenome (GOLD analysis project Ga0214481, IMG submission 165057) | Marine eukaryotic communities from Monterey Bay, California, United States - M1_20Mar14CPVII9sort6BwellG10 | ecosystem: Environmental > Aquatic > Marine > Unclassified | place: USA...
TGCAGTCGAATATAATCTATTAGGATATCAGGACTCGCGCTTTGCTTATTTTGTACAAAACTATGCCTGTTTATACACAAGTAAGGCTACAAACTTGGGACTGGTATCACCTTCACGAGCCTTCCGTACAAGTGGGGAACTATTACCACATGATAGCTTGATGACTGACACATATTCAGAATTTGTGGATGACGACAAATAATCAGCTAGAGCTAGATAGATGTAGTAATAATGTGTGTAAGCGGGGTATTAATGTAGCTAGGGTATCCTTGTTGTATCCTCTAACTTTTTGGACATTAAAACACGTATGATAAGTTTCTCTATAATACATTATAGAAAAGATGAATAAGTTGTATAGCCCATACTTTCACAGTATTAGTTGACTTAGATGAAGAGAAGTACGCCCTATTCCGAAGCAAGATAGGCAAGAGGGCCGAAGATACTATCCTGGTATCCTAATCGCGGAGATAAAATCATGACAACGGCTTTCAGAGATAAAAAGAATACTCTCTATAGAATTGTGCTTGGAATGTGTAAATCGAGACATAGAAGTGAAGGAGAATGAAGTGAAAGATTCAGATGAAGAGAGGTAGTACGCCCTATACTCCGAAAGAGAGAAGATCCTCAAATCGTATATAATGTGCGAGTAAAATTGAGAGATTTAATTGCAACGGCAATACAAACACTATACTTACTATTATTGAGATATTGTAGGATAGTGTTCTGCAATTATGTACACGGTCATTCTTGTTCATGTGGTGTATGAATGGCGATGCGAGTAAAAGAGAAGTCGATTTCGACTGCTATAAAATTTCTTGAGTCCCATCATGATCTTTTGCAATAATTAATTAATAGATCTTTGTTTGAGACTTGAGACATCTTATAATATAACCTCTAAAAGAGACAGAGGTTGAGTATTGAGAGACCTGCTAACCTAATAGATTATATTCGACTGCAATGAACACTATAATCTTCTCCATTAAGACATAAGCTTCTTGCCATGCAAACTCTACTCGTCCTAATCACAGTGTGTCTTCTCTTAATCAGTATTGTTCAATCGGAGTCTCGACAATGCTATGCCACTTCGGCTTTGGAGTCGCAGAAAGATGGCGTGATTATTTGTCCAGCAGGTAGCAATCAGGTTTGTATAAAAGAGGTGATCAATGCAACTAGTAGAGCAGATTGCGGCAATATCGAAGGACCTTACTACAATAGAGATACTTGGGATAGGAAGTTGGCTCAGTGTGTATATAGAAAATGTGCTAGTAGATGTCCAACTCTCGAGGAGGATAGGGCAAGAACTTTTGGTGGAGATGAAGATGTCCTGGGGCAAGCGGAGGCATCAACTAAGCTTCAACCAACGCCAATCTTCAACAGAACATCGTACTGTTGCAATGATACTGACTTGTGCAATGAATCTGGAAAAAGAAGAGGTGGCATGATCGTATTGCTGATAATAATGATATATCATGTTGTTGTAGAAGTATGAACAAGTTGATATGAAATAAAAACAGTTCTTTAGTACAATTATTTTCCCTAAACAAACAATAGTGTACATAGTATGATATACCCCAACCCCCAAAACCTAATTATATTGGTCACTGTACATTGAACTTCTCTCCCCGAGTAATTATACTCATTGGATTAGTGTCCTTGCTCCACCATTTTCTAACAGTGTGAGGATGGCTTCCTTTTCTTTTGCTGGCATTTCCGTATCGGCGAGAGTGTCCTTTAGCTGACTAATCTCATGCTCAGCTTCAAGGTATCTCAGAGCCACATCGGCAAGCTTGTCTGCTGGTAATGATTCGACAAACTTTGTCCCTTCCTTGTACACTAGCTTTGATGCCAAGCATGATGCAATAGCGTTGGTAATATATTGAGCTGGTACGTTCGTATGCACCTTATCAAATGCAATATCACCCATTGTCTTGGGCAGGTGCTCTTTGAAAAGAGGCAGCAGTTTCTCCTTATCTTCATTGGAAAATTGTTCTAATGCAACAACAAGCGCATCGGTTGCACTGTTCACTGCACCACTAACAACCTTTGAAAGTTGAGGTAGACTACCTCCATAGTTCTCAAATTCTCTAAACAATAACTCCGCTTCCATACGAGCATATGTGTGTAGCTTCTCGAGGACCTCGGCCACGATTTGAGGCTTGTTTTCAAAGAATTCTTCTTCACTCAGCAACATGGCAGCACAGATCTCATATGAACTCGTGATTACACCAGCCTTATTGGCTGAACTATCTTTCACGATGATAACTCCAGCTTCGTCGAACAGCAATTGGCGAGCTTCATCGGTAACAAAGAGGTTGGCTCCCTCAACAATCAGTGGCGCAGAGGGCGAGCCATCATCATTAAGAAAGTGTTGATAGTTGTGTACATTGATTGTATTTGGCCTACCACCGGCAGGAATAAAGGCATCGGCTTGAACACGATTGTGCATACTATTCCTCGCCTTGACCCCCTCTTCGGTGTCAACCTTATGCACAGCTCCACCTTCTCCGAGTTTACTTGTGTCGAATTGATCAATAGGCAAGTTATCATCGACGAGTCGAAGCAACTCCTCCCAATTCAAACCATTTGGATCTTCGGCACAACCAGTACCGTCAGCAATACCGACGACCTTGGCATTATCACCATACTCGCGGTAAAGTATCTTCAGTTCATTGCCTGCCACGTCCCCATCAGGACCGCCAGTAATCTTGATTGTAAACGATTCTTCTTTTGGGTTAATCTTGAGCACATTCCTCAATGCTACATCAAGATATACATTCACTCCTTCACTAGTAACACCAAATTCCTTGTGATTGATACCCGCACGAGGCTTACTAGACATGAAAGCAGCGGGAGTATCATATCCACGTTGTGCAGCTCGTTTGATGACCCAATCAATATCGTCAGGGATGACTTGCTCATCAGGACCTAGGTATAATACCTCCTTCTTGCCGACAAGATCAACAATCTCCTGACGAGTTTCAGGCGTATCAACAATCAAGTCCATGATTGTATCAGTAAACGCCTTGACAGACTTTCTCATGACAAAGTCTCGTCCATTGTTACTCATGCCTACGGTATCAATCAATACAACTGCCTTAGATCCACCCTCGGGTATGTCCTTATTCTTAAGCTGTTGTGCATAAGCCAAGCCGTAGCACTCATCATACTGATGTGCTGATTCCAAGGCAAACTGTTCATTCGAGGCAGGAGTTACAAGTCTCATTCCACCACGAGCAATATCTCTGAACCTAACATGATAGCCATCGAAACGCCTTCCATGAGAGAAGATGATTCCATATGGTAATTCACGAGGCTCTTCTTCGCTAGATGTCATGGATGGATCAAGACGAAGACCTAATGCATATCTATTATTCATATAGATATTGGTCTTGAGAGTGTATTTGACAATATCAATCATCTTTAGCAAGAGCTCTTGAGCAGGAGTATCCTCAACCTCATTATCAATGATTTCCTTCAATACTTGTGACCTTTTCTCCAACTCGACATCACTCAAAGGACCTTTAGGGTTAAATCTATCAAGGAAGAGGTCAGCAATTGCCGCTGCATGGTTGACATACCGATCTTTAGTTACAGTCTCAAGGATGTTACCTTTCGAAAAGGCGATGGCATTTTGCTTTGACATGATGGGATGCATAATAGTGCACATGGCAGTGATAATCTCTCCTCTACGAACTCCCAACCACGGCTGTTTTTCATATACCAACTTCATGGTACTAGGAGCTAGCCACTTACTACGCTTGAGTTCTTGTTTGAGCAAATTAAAGGTAGGCTCGTCACCTTTAGCTCCATGCACAGGTGTTACCAACATACGCAAGAGTGTCACTGCTCCATTGTCTCCGTCGCTAATGTTATCAAGATGAGCACGAAGGACATCAAAACCATGCAAGTACATGAGTTGAGACGTTTGCTCAAGTGCAAAGTGTGGAAGAGTATTCGCCAGTGCAATGTCTATCCAATAATGTTCTTTATCTGACAGTTCATCGTGAAAGCAGTCCTATAACAACAGTTTTAGAGGAAGAGTATGTTGAGAATACGTGTAGTACAAAGAGATAGCACTCAATGTAGATATAGAACTCACCTCAATGGAAACAGAAATGTTATCACTTCCAGACACCTTCTCAAACAATTCGTAGTGAGACATGAAACGACGTGGATCAGATCGGATAATATAAGACTCTCCACACTTTTCCATATGTTTAATCAAACGTTCTCTTTCAAATATCTTGTTTGGTTTGGGATTTGGTCGACCGTATTCATCATTAGGAGGTAACATCCCATCCATTAGTTGCTGTGCATATTCCAAAATGTGTGATCCGGTCATGGTAACATCTGCCACACTCAACTGCTTTGGTTCCTCGCCATACACAAAGAGATTTAAACTCATAGAATCATCCTCAGCAGAGTAAATTTGTACACGAGATAATGGCATGTACTCCTCTGATCGTTGATTATAGGGAAGTTCTTTGATCATATTAAGTAGTAATCCTGGCATGGTTCCTGGACGAATGAATGTGAGCACCTATAGTGTATGAGAGATGATATGGTGCAACAATAAAGTGTGAGTTGACATGCACAAGAATATAATTGCAATCAATACTTCTCTGCAACCAACATAAGTGTATTCTTACCTGTCGACCATCTGGTAAGTGTGTCTTTAAATTCATATGCATATCCATATTAGCATCCTTAATAGCACTAATTGCCTTGATATGGTCTAATCGAAAGCTCTCAGGCACTTGACGAAAGTACGGAGCAGGCATCGTAGCCAAGAACCAAGGCACTACCTTCTCAATTGACCGTGTCTGTTGTTGTGTCAATTCATGTATCATTGCAGTTTGTGTAACGCGTTGTATATCAATGTTATGTGATGCCTGCCATGAACGAAACTCATCTGATGATGAGGATGGCTGAGTGGACAGTTTACGGTACACATCTTGTGCATTATTATTATTGCTATTGTAGTGAATACTTGGCTCATCGATACTGGAGATTGAACGAATTTGTTGCTGTTGATGCTGCAGAAGTAACTTCCTTGTAGCTGTATTGGATTGGCGAGTTGATTTACCCACTATCGAGGTTGACAACCGAATCATCATTGCAATAGTACTGATTTACTATTTTTATGTTGACAAGGATCAGTCTTTGTTCAAGGAGTTTGACCTTCCTGATTGATACCTAAGTGTTAGTAAAATAAACCAATGTAAGTTGGCTCAACTTTTAGATAATGGTTGCAATTAATCTAAGAGGTCTCAACGCTAAGTAATTATGAGGCTGGTTGCCAATATCAGCAAGCATTATGCTGTCACTAGTGATATCATGAACCGTTCAGTAAGAACAAGGCTGATAGAGTTCTGAAGGCCATACTAATGATATTCTCATTGTTGGAGTTGCAAAAATGTTGACATTTTTTATGAGCGATAAATTCTATCGCTGAGAAAGCACGCGCTAGACTTTCTCGTACTACATTTTTGGGATATTTTTGGTGAAAAAAATAAAGAATTAGGCGGCAAGGATAGCGCCGTTATGATATGAAAAATTTAGACAATGCCGTTATTACATCCGTTAGGGTTGAACATAATATCATGTTATAATTTTCTAGATTAATCTTTGAGAAGTTATCATAATATAATATCTGATCGGAGGTTATATCTATTGCAAGTCGGCGGCCTTCATTGTCAAAACACATTACTCACCATACTATTTCTTCTTCCAATATTGCAATACATTAGTTTATCATAACGATATCATAATCATATCATATCATCATGGGACCGCAAGCAAACAGTGCTCTAGCCAACTTGGCAACCATTGCACTCGATCAGATAACAGACGATGATACCAAGAATCGAGAGGAGGTAGACTCTCCAGCAACACAAGCAACAACGTCTACTACATCTACTGATATTGTATCATCACCGGGGGCTACCAACGTCAAGAATGTTAGTAATACTCATCATCAATCGCCACAACCTGCGAGTCCTTCATCATACTACTACCCACCACCTCCAAACTCACATCATATGCCCAATCACTCCCCTGGCCAATATCCTTCATACTCATATCCACCACCACAGTATACTCCATTTTCATATCCTCCTCCGTCAACTGCAGTTCGACATGTGAGTGACGATGCTGAAGAGAAGATGAAAAGACATTCTCCCCCCGGTTCTCCCTCCTCTCAGCTACCACCAAACATACGCATTAAGGAAGGATCGACAAATCTTCCAAAGCAAGTACATTCACCTGGTAGCAGCAAGCGTGCAAGTTCATCTCCGTCGACGACACATCCTCAATTTGTTCATCAACCTGCAGTATATCCAGGATACCCTCCTTGTCCTCCTCATATGTTACCTCCTTCTCCATATGGTTACCCTCCCCATCATCCATATTCTCCTCCATACGCTTTGCCTAATCCTCATCATATCCCAAGTCCACATAAGAAGAAGAACAAGGTACCAACTGAAAACATCAATACTCCGTCTACTAGATATTCTACAAGATCATCATCGCAAGTTACTGAGGATACTGACGATGAAGAAGTAGCAACTAATAAGAATGTTGCTGATGCGCTTACATCAAAGAAAGATGGAGAAGAAGATGATTCTCTAACTGAAGAGACACAGTTCCTCCAAGCGTCACCTGAATACAAGAGACGTGCTTCAACAGGCAAGTGGTCAAGTGATGAGGATGCCGACTTACGCGCAGCTGTAACTCGATACAATGGAAAGAACTGGAAGAAGATTGCAAGAAAGTTACCAGGGCGTACTGATGTACAATGTTTACATAGATGGCAAAAGGTTCTCAAGCCAGGCCTAGTAAAAGGTCCATGGACACCTCAGGAGGATGCCAAGGTTATTGAAATGGTAAACAAGTTCGGCGAGAAGAAGTGGAGCTTCATAGCTCGCTCTCTAGAAGGACGGCTTGGTAAGCAATGCCGTGAACGATGGTATAATCATCTTAGTCCTCATATCAAGAAGGGTGGGTGGACACAAGAGGAAGATACTAAAATCATTGAGTCGCATGCCAGACTTGGCAATAAGTGGGCAGAGATTTCGAAATGTCTACCCGGCCGTACTGACAATGCAATCAAGAATAGATGGAACAGTACTCTCTCGAAGAAACTTAATTTAAATTACAAACCTAACCGAGCTGCCTCGCCAGTCAAGAAGAGTAGAGGCAACAAGGCCAAGGGTTCTTTAGGCAAGCGCAAGGCTACAACTACCCCAGTCCGGAAGGCAGCCAAGAGGACGAATATTAATACTGACAGTACCTCTGATATTTTACAGATGGACAGTACTGATAATGATGCCGCTGAAGCTTTGAGCTCTCTCGCCTTCTTGCGTTCGCAATCTACTCCATCCAACTCTCGAACTGTCAGCGAGTATGTCAGTTCTTCTCCAAATAACCTGGATAACGAAGTAGACGAGGATCGATCGGTAGGTTCTGCTGAATCTCATCCTGAAGATAAGCCATCATTGAGTGAAGCGAGTTTGTTGATGGGCATGGTATTGCCACCGTCTACTAAAGCTGTCGCTGAAGTATGAGCAGTTAATGCTTCCTATATGTTCAAGAAGATAAAAGGGTGTATCTATTCTGAATTAATATCTTTCACCGCTATATACTTTGATCCTAACAAAGTGTGGTAAATGATTTGAATATAATAACAAATAACGATACAGTCAAACTCAAACAAGATCTTCTTAACTTTATCTTATATGTTTTTGGAACGGCAAATGTCTTCTTATCGTCGTGCATTGAAGTAAGGACTTGAGCCATCTGAATCTCTTGAACTTTATCGATCTCTTCATTAACACAGTGTTCACAGACTGGATTATCGTTCCGGGCTTCCTTGTTAATTGCAGTTGCTATATCTTGCGGGTCTTTGGGGTCAAGTATGTCAAGGTTAGGCATCTGGGGGAGACTCGAGTTACTCTCAATTTTCTGTCGTTTCGTCAGTGGACTTACGATAGAAGAAGAGCTCGACTGTCTACGAGTTGATTGTCCTTTAGATGTCAAAGGTAAGCTGGGAAAGCTTCTCTGTGGCAAAGAGCTGATTTTGTTGTTTGGCTTGGTTGATCTGTGAAGGCTTGTTTTCATTGAACCCTAAGTTCAAGAAGAAACATAGTGTTATATCTCTATCAATAGTATAACCTATAAGTATCATAGTATATGTACATACCTTTATATCATCAAACTTGTGGCTATGGGGTGTTTGATGAAGGAGCGCATCGACTTTAGTAAGGTATGATTCAACGCCGTTACTAAGTTGTTGCTTTGAAATATCAAGCACCTGCCAGAAGGTGTCTGGGCTCAAGATAATATAAGACGAATATATCAGATAATGCAGTGGAACATTCAATTTATTATCATTGTACTCGCCTTCATTCTTCTTCACTGCACTCGATGGCACTCTTTCCCTAGACAACTGATCTTCAAGCCTCTTCACTCTGTCATCTGACTGTACCTTTTCGATGAGAGTTGCCTTGCGTTGATTGATTGCTTGTTCCAGCTCATGTAGCAACGGTACAAAAGGATGTTGTGGTAACATATTCAAGTCACCATCTTGAAATGCCTGTATGAACGATTGGATATACTCCTTACTCTTCTTATGATACTCAACAAGCTCAGCTTTCGCCTTTGTTGTCAGTCGAGCAATCTCTTCATCTTGTTGATCCAAGTTCTTAATGATATTCAGCTGTCGTGTCTTTGCTTTCATTAGCGCTGCTTCATTCTCAGCTGATCTAGTAGTAAGAGCAAGGATGGCAGCTCGATCCTCAATGACTCTTCTCAACACTAAAGGAGGGAGATAGTAGTTTGTGCATAAGATGTGTTCAATGAGCAGATATGAGTTAGAATCACACATGAGCATATATTGAATATTTCATACTTGAATACAATGCTATGGGACGTACCTATATCTGCGTCAATAGATGATCTAACTTGTATCTGTCGTCTAGATAGGAGTAGGAGAAGCAGCTTCATGGGATATACCTACTTGTTGTATTGGGGATACATAGACCGTGTTGCTGCTCGTAGTATGTGATTCCCCACCTCGTCTAGGAGAGTAAGAAGTTGAGTTACACTGCATATTCATATTATGTAACTATATTACTTTATCAAGTTAATGTTTATTTCTTGCTTCAATCCAAAGTAATAATGATCATGCTTATTGATCTTTGTTTCGTTCTACTGTCTCGACTATGCTATAGATTATGTGCACTCTTTTCAGGCTTCTACTAATCTCAGACATTCTGTGATTGGAATAGTCACACTAAAAAGTTCTTATAAGACGAGAAGAGTAACTACCACGAACTCAAAGAGAGGCTTGACTACACAGCGTATGCGGTCTATGCTTATGCTCGCTCTCGTTTCCTTTGGGTATCTTCGGTATCCTTTTCATGAGAGTTGAGGACGGCAACTGTACTGCCTCTACTACTAAACTTAAACTTGTATACTCTAATTCGTCGGTGGAATTTGATCTATAATCATGACATATAGATGGAGAGGACGGTCGTCAAACGAATTCATGGCAGTAAGTTATAATTTGCAATAGATTTCTTCTGTCATTTTTTTTTCTTTTTCAGTATACCTCAAATGTTTTGACTTATATATACCTTTGCAATTCGCACACTAATATATTTCTATCATCAATGTACACATCATATATTGACACTTATGGTAATATCAATATCTACACCAATATATAACTAACATACCAACAAAATTAATACCAATACACACATCTCACAATGCTAACATATAGGCATTAATGTTTGCTGGATTCCTTGCTGGTTTTATATTTTATTTGTGTCTGGGAAACTACCAAAGAGCAAAAAGAGCAATGGAAAGACAGAGAACAAGACGTATAGACTTAGAAGAGGAGAAAAGAGCACTCACATATAGTCCATCAGGAATGGGAGGACGTAGTACTGGTAGTGGTACACGAAGAAGGAACTTCAACAGTGGTGGTGGTGGTGCATATGATAGTCCTCGATCTGGTACAAGCTCAATGTACACAGATGAGAAGGGTTTGACTATAGGTGTTGGAGGAGTAACAGTTACAGATAATAGAAAGCATATGCTATTGGGTGGAGATATACCACAACAAAGTCAGACACCAATAGATTTGCTAGATAGTGGCGGAATCAATGAATATGGACAAATCGTACAACAGACACCAAGTATAGGAGAAATGAGTGTGTAATGGAATTACCTGATAAACACAAACACTATAGAAGTCTGGGAACATTATCTTAAGTATGTACTGTAAATATCAAATGTACAATATCACTGAAATCTTTCTCAACCCATATCAGATGAATCCTTTACTTCTTTGTCAAACATGGTAGAGACCACTCTTTCAATCCATTTTTGTATTCGCCCGGCATGTGTGATGTATCAGCATACATATCCAATGTCCATTCATCACTTCCAATATCTCTTGTAAACATGGTAACACCGCCTAAAGGCCAAGGTCCGACCTTACTTTCTGTTAATGATTTCGGCTTTTCTAGATATAATGCCATTGCTTGAGCACAAGGTGTATGTGATACAATACAGATGTTCTTCCCACTGGCATGTTGTATAATTCGTTCCATACTAACTTTGGCACGTGTCATGAGATATTCTTCACTTTCAAAGAAGTAAGGTGCACCCTCTGGCACATTGTTAAGGTCTTCGGCTAAGGGATTGACACTGCTGTATGATTTATCAATCTCTGTAAATGTCATATCAACTAACTGCTGTACACTCCGAGGATTAAGTCTAGTACCATCTGGTTCAACAGTAAGAGATGGAGTTAACCACTCAATTAGCCCATCTTCAATAAGAATAGAGTTCTTTGTTTTACCAAGTGCATGAACAATTAGTTGTGAGGTACTAACTGCACGATGTAAACTAGAACTGTATACAACATCGGGTGGTGATGACATCGAAGCTAGTCGACGAGCTATTGCAATTCCTTGTTCATATCCATCGATGGGATGTAGCGGAGAATCATACGGTCCCGTATCTTCAACCAAAGGATATTTAGTTAAGCCATAACGTACGAAGTATATATGTTGCTTCACCATGTTATACTAATATTGTTAGATTCGTCGCTGTCATACAAAAGATATTTGCGGAAATGAAAAAGATTCACATTTCTTGGTGCGGTATCCTTGTGGAAAGAGCACATGAATTGCTTAGGTATCCAAAAGACTCCCAATTATAATAAAGTGAAAAATGCCAACTTATACTTTAACCACAGGTCGCAAAAATGAAAAAATAGAAAAAGTGGCCGATTAGAACCACACAGGACTTAGTCCTGGATGGTTCTAATCGGCCACTTTTTTGAGTTTTTTTATTTTCTGGAAGCTGCTTAAAGTATAAGTTAGCCATTTTCCGGGACCCAGATGGGACTCATTAAGCAATTCATGTGAGAGTTACACTAGCTCGTTCCAGGCAAAGACACTCAAAAGATATTACAATACTCTGTTCTTAAACAATTAACATCCTAACAAAGAACCCAAAGCAAGCTTCATATCGACGGAAAATCAAGTCAGCTTAATCGCCAAGTAGATTGTCAATCCATGATCTGCAGTGCTTGTTGTGTTCTTTCTCCAACAACAAAATCCTTATAGTGGAGGTAATCCAGTTCTTAATCTCATCCTCTCAGCAATCAAGAAGGCCAATTCTAATGCCTGACTACCGTTCAAACGAGGATCACATGCTGTTTCGTAACGATGTTTCAATGTCTCGTCATTCACAGCACTTACACCACCAGTACATTCAGTAACATCCTCTCCGGTCATTTCTACATGCACTCCGCCAGGATGACTACCCATCTCATCATGCACATCAAAGAAGGCACGCAATTCATTACGGATATTGTCAAAGTCACGTGTTTTGTATCCAGTTTCAGTCTTTCGAGTATTACCATGGACTGGATCTGAAATCCAAACAACTGCCTTACCCTCACGCTGTACAGCACGGATTAATCCGGGTAGGTTCTTACGTAACTTCTCAGCACCCATACGTACAATAATTGATAATTTACCGGGCACATTCTGTGGATTCATAGTTTCAATAATACGGATAAGTTCCTCGGGTGTGCACTTGTCTGATACTTTCACTCCGAGGGGATTGCCAATACCACGGGTGAATTCAAGATGGGCACCGTCAAGGTCACGTGTACGCTCTCCTACCCAAAGCATGTGCGATGAACAATCGTACCATTTTCCGGTAGTAGAATCCTGTCGGGTTAATGCCTGTTCATAGGGCAATAATAAACATTCATGTGCCGTGTAGAAATCAACACTTGTAAACTCTGGCTTTGATGTATCAACACCAATAGCCTTCATGAAACGTAAACTTTCATCAATCTTGGCAGCCAACTTTTGATAACGTGATCCCTCATCTGTATCCTCCACGAAATCTAAATTCCATGCATGTAAACGTGAAATATCAGCAAATCCTCCCGTACTGAAAGCCCGTAGAATATTTAATGTTTGTGCACTTTGATAATAGGCATCAACCATTAACATGGGATCATTTCGTCGTGCCTCTGGCGTGAATTCCTCTTTATTAACATTATCACCTCGATAACTTGGTAATGACACTCCATCAATAACCTCATTGGGCTCTGATCGGGGTTTGGCAAACTGTCCAGCCATACGTCCAATTTTAACAACCGGCATGGCAGAACCGAATGTCATAACTAATGCCATTTGCATAATAACACGGAAGGTATCTCGGATATGATTAATATGAAATTCTTTAAAACTTTCAGCACAATCCCCGCCCATTAGTACAAATCCCTGTCCTTGACTAACACGTGCTAACTTTTCATGTAGGGAGCGCACCTCGCCTGCAAAGACTAGTGGGGCTACACGGTCTAATTTCGAGATAGCCTCATCTAACTCCTCTTGTGATTCATAGATTGGCATTTGTTTTGCAATTGCCTTATTCCATGAGGATGGTGACCATTCCTTGGAGTCGCCATCAGGGATGGATTGAATATTTTTAGTTTCAGATCGAGATGCTTGACTAACATTGAGACTTGTTGTTGCCAATCGGGATTTTGTATTGAGTGATGATGGCGTAAAGGCGGCCACGCCACTGACTAGAAGTATAGCAGCTGATAATCTCATTGTCGGTATGTATATATATTGCAATTGATGGGCTTTACTGCTATTGCAACTGCAACAAGTTGATGTTTGTGGCTGAAAATTGAAAATGAATGAATGAAGTAAATACAATACAAAGATTTGGTATCCCCTGTCTCATTTTGAAGACGGTGCATGATTTGATTTCATAGACAATATTGCAGCAATAAATGTTGAGTATCACAACATTTGAGTGCTCCTGTGTTGTAAATAGGGGGAGTATTTGCAAATAGAAGACATATAGATTTGTAATAGATATTTTGTTGTTGCGAAAGATATATATTATATTATCAAGACATATAAACACGCAAGCAACAAATCAGAAACATAACATGAACAGTCAAGTACATCAACTACCAGAATTAGAAACAGCCACATCAGGTACACGTGAGGCATTACAGGCAATTATACATACTATACTATTCATACGCTCGCCTGGGCCTGTAGCGCCTCATGATGTGCACTGTGAAAGTTTTAACATGACGTATACTCGAATAGCTACTGATAATGATACTGATATACAGCAATTATCTTCTCCAACGAATAGATATTCACAACAACATCATACAACATATAATCAAAAGAGTGAATTAGATAGAAAGGTAGATGATGCAATTGAGCATTTCATGAGAACACTAACACCAATTGGACCAGAGCTGATGGCAGGGAATCTTGCCATATCATTCTATGAACGCCGGTCTAAGAATAAGTTATTTGGTTTAGTCAATCAAGAAGAAAAGATAGTATGGGAACAATGGATATTAAGAGTGGTAGTGAATAATACACCACGACCAATGGGAGAAGATGAAGCCAGTATTATTGAAAGACAGAGGATACAGGTAAGTGATGACAATCGATCGTGGTATGATATCTTTGTGTGCTTTGTACGGGTGCTAATGTTATGTTGTTGTTTTCTCATAGGACACTGCTGAAGGTATGCTAAAAGCTGTTCTGCTAAAGGTGTTTGATCTCAGCTCTCAAACAGATCATATTCCGCCCGTTATGGTAAGTTCACGTTAAACTTCATTTCATATCACTATTCTATGCAGATCAATCATATCTTATACATTATCCTTTCGTCAGTATGATTTTGAGATCAATAATGCAAGGAAGGCAGATGATAGAGATTTGGTATATTCTAAAGTATCGAACCTACCTGCACTTATCAACCTTGGTTCATGAAACCTCAGTTAAATTGGTGACTTGTACAGTTGTACATTACATATATGAAGCCAAGAGAAAGAAAATAGCTCCACTCCAATATCTAGTTTAACCATATAAATACAACATCACATACACAACTTAAACTTCTTGTTTGTACTCGGCACTCCACTTGACTGTCGCTGTATTTTTCTCAAACTGCTTCTCGTCATCCTCTGCATCATAGGCCTTCATACCAAACTGTTTACAGAGAAAGTCTTCAATACGATAATACATGTATAACGAGTTTGCTCGTTTCGAAATACCATGTCCTTCGCCCTCAAAGGCAACCATTTCTCCTGCTATACCCTTGCTCTTCAATTCCTTGAGAATGTTGTATGAGTGTTGAATAGGAGCACGAGGATCATCTTCACCGTGATATAAAGCAATTGAAGCGCCAGTAGCAACCTTGTCCATGTGGTACATTGGTGATGCTTTTATTGCAACGTCCTTCTTTGTAGATACGTCTTTACCAAACACCTTGCGCCAATACTTTGCAACGAGAGGACTGCCACCAAATGCTTTCTTTGACTGCTCATCCGCAGCACCGACAGAAGAGATTGGACATATGGCTACAGCACATTTATATCGACCAGGATTTGATTGTATCTGCCACAAGGCAGAGTATCCTCCAAAGGAACCTCCTAGTACAGCAAGTTGCTTCTTATCGCCCCAGGGACGATATGGTATATCACCAGCTAAGTCTTCCTCCGCATCGAAGGGTGAAGTTGCATACTCAATACAATCTTCAATATCATCTTGTAGCGTTTTGTAAAACTCTCCATTCATTCCAAGCCGGAGGAATCGAGCACCAAACCCTGTCGAGCCTCTGTAATTGACCTGTAGATGTATCAGAAACAGGAAAGATGAGTTAGCAAAGAAGAGTGTTAATAGTACACTGTAGTAAAGAAAACTAACTCACTTGTAGAACTTGAAAGCCTCTACTGCATAGAAATTGACACAATGGATTGTAACCCCATGAATCTCTGGCTTGAGGTCCTCCGTGTATGACCACAACCATAGGAGACGGTGGACTAAGCTCTTCTTGTTGAAATCCCTTTATTGTCGGTGCTTCTTGTGTGCTCGTTAAATAACAAGTGATATCTACTCCGTCCCTCGCCTTAACATGTACTGGATATACTCGAGCAAGTTTGTATCTATTCATCTCAGGCCGAGCAGGATACATTAGCTCAATATTCCTAGTGATCATAGAACTTGTAGAACCATCTGGTGATTGAGATGTACTAGTTCTCCTTGTGAAAAGGAACCAACCAGAAGTACTTCCCTTGAACATGGACATACCGATATCATTTTGAGCTGAGATTATCCAATAGTCATCCTCAGCTGTTCGGGATACTATCCTGAATGTGACAAACGGCTTGAACCATGACTTGATATATGCAAGATCTTCCTTCACTATAGATTCTGCACGAACAGGTACTAATATTGGTTTGTCTTGCTCGTATTCTACAAACTGAGCCGCTCCTTTCGGATCGCAAGCAAACCCAACAATGTCCGACTTGACATCGCCTCCACACAGTCTCTTTACATGCCCACCTGTCTCTGTATTAAAACGCTCATATGTTGTTGTATCACTCACTCTGCCTTCGCTCTTGAAAGCACACATGTGCACATCAACATGACTACCATGGAACCCCATTCTTGCAGTACCTGATCCACCAGACGAACCGAGTAACTGTAGATTGGCTTCTTCGAAAGAGCAGCTATGCAGTGTATTCCATTTATTCTTGTCCTTTGGTCGAGCAAGAAAGGAGATGCCCAAGTTTAGCAAGTCGACTTCAATCTTCCCTCTAAATGCCATATCATTGTCGAAAAACCACTGTATTGGAACTCCGACTTTGATACAGCAACAACAAAATGATACAATACGAGCGATGAATGTCCAAAATATAATATGCATCATACTGGGTTTTGATGACATTGGATTTTGCTCCACCAGAGTAATATTTCCAGTGTCTACATCAACTTTAGAAATATCCCAGAACATTGCCATTGGTCCAACATTACTCGTGCTGACATATACTTGTCTTGGTGACTCTGGTGAAGTCCACATTTGAATACCACCTACAAAGCCAATACCGCAAGTCATGTTCTTCTTATTACTCATCAAATCGCGAGGTTGTGTTGGCGGTGGATACTGTGCATCACCATTTTGTTCAAAGAATGGTTCTATATCAATAGAATATAAATGATACTGCTCGCTTCCTCTTTTCACTTCACGAAGAAATACAATGCTTTTATCATCTGGTGTAAATTCGTAGTGAACACATACATCTAGATCTTTGTAGAATGTAATCTGCCGTACTACAGACGTGTCTCTTGTCTTGACAAATATATTCATCGTACCATTATCTTCCTCCTGTGGATCGACGATACTCCTACCTCTACTTCTCCATGCTAAATATTTACCATTTGGAGATATCTTTAGCTGATCCTTGTGAGGTTTGGAGAATAATACTGACAAGGGTATCAAGTTGCTCTTCTTCTTCCTTGGTAGGACACCTAGATATGTTGTTTCTTCCAAGAATTGACGTGCTTTATCATCAGCGGGAGCCTGTTCTTTTACTACTCTTTTCTCTATCCCTCCTTTAATCTGACTTGGTTTAGCCATAATCTTTGGTACATGATCACGTGTAACTCTTGTTGTTTGTTGTCCTGAACCTGTTCTAACTGTTGTTTCTCCTTCCAAGTAGTTGCGTGCTTTCTCACTGTCACTCTTACTTTCCTCTTTAACTTTAGCTTCAATAGCTGTCTTAACTTGTGATGGTTTAACTGATACTCCAGGAACATCTGTACCTCTTTTCTTACTCCATTCTACTCTAACAGTGAAATCTTTTGCTTTTGCAGTATCTGCTTTACTTTCATATTCTACCCTCTTCTCCCAACTAGCCTTTACTGAGGATGGTTTTGCAGAGAATCCTGGTACATCTATAATATGTAGAGGGTATGTATAGAAGATCAACAAATTATAATACATATTCATATCTCAATATCATATCATCATAATTCTTACCTCTAGCACGCTGGTTACTAGCTGAGCCCGTCTTTTGCATAAACTCTTGTGCTTTGATAGTTTCATCTCGCTTCTCTGCCTCAACCTTTGCCTCTAATTGAGCTCTGATCTCAGATGGAGTTGGCATTATTGTACGACGCTGTAAGTTTCTGCCTAAACTATTTTGAAGATGTATTTTCTACCACGATATTGCTTTTAGAAATTGAATTATCTTCTACGCTGGTACCAAAGTATACTAATGATCAATCCGCGCTTCTATGTATATAATATTGTACTGATATTACAGTAAGGGCCGTACGATAGCTAAGTTTGAGATTTAGAGTTGCAGTGAAATTTTGGGAGTGAAGAGGGCAGTTGAGATACGGTATCCTTTTCTTTAGTACCTAAGTAAGATGTAAGGAGAGACCTGGGGAGAATGTAGAAAGCATCTCGTTATGTATGGTATTCTTCTAGTTTTATGTTCAGATATTATACACTTAATTCTAGTTACACTCTCGACCATCGATTTATATCTTCATATTGACATCTTCTCCGCTGGTTCCATAGTCACGAGAATGCCTTCAGTTCTGGTTTGTTGAGAGGAGGTGAATAACTTTATGTTGTAAGCGAGAGTTGTTGTTTGTGCAGGAAGTTGGTATCTACAACATACTTCACTTACTCTTCCTTCTTAGTAATTGGCTTGTATTCATACTTTTCGAAATCGAAGAAGATTGTTCGCTTCAGAAACTGAGGTACAAAACCATACCCAATAAAAGGAATGAGTATTGAGGTATTCTTCCGATACTTTGCATAACGTTCAGGGCATTTGTCATAATAGCGTTTCAAGTTCTTTCCCTCTGCATTCATGATACCTGTTGGAGCCATGTTCAACAATATCTGCATACTAAATAGTGGTGACACTACACCAGCCCACCACAATGGATCAGCAAATCCACCCAAAGGATTCTGAGAGCTCGAATAGCTAAATGCCCATAGTAACCACCATTGAAAGATCTCTCCGAAGTAGTTTGGATGACGAGAGTATTTCCACACCCCAACTTCACAAAAGTTCCCTTGTCTACCATTCTTTACCCACACAGCCTTCTGAATGTCGGCTACAATCTCAGTTAATACCGAAATACCAAACAATACCGCCATGCCTATATCATATGCCGAGAAGTCAGGTTTTACCACATTCGAAGAGTTTACAAATAGCATCGGCATTGATACCAACATTACCCAGAATGCTCTGTATAAACATAAGATATGCATCATGAGATTATGTGAAACATAAGGTATGCAATATACAAGCACATAAACTATACTTACTGTGCCATCCAATATACTAAAAAGTTGACTGGTTGTGGTGTACCTCCATTCTTTCCTAGCACTTCATCAAATCTCGAATCTCCTTTACGTTCATGTGCTCTCCATGCTAGAAACATGAGCAGCCATCCTCTAGACACTCCAAATAGAATCGTTGCCAGTATTTTTCTTGGATCATCAACCCATTGCAATACTCCATCACCAGTGGCTCCTAGAATAGCAGAAAGTAGGGCGAGTATTAGATAATTTAAACCGCCAAATATATCATAAAACTTCTCTGTCTTTAGTGCTGTCAGACGAGACAAGAGAGTGAGAAGAGGTGAGAAGTAAAGTGATATTAGACATACAGCACAAATGAATCATGTGAAACATATCATGTGAACATATCATGTGAGCATATTATAATATGACCACATCATGTATGTGAACATATCATGCGAACATATCATAATATGAACACATCATGTAAACATACTGTGAACATATCATATGAACATTTCCGATAAAAGAACATACCATATGCTGCTACGAAACCGATTAGCTGCATACCAAACGTCGTTGCAACTGCAGTACCATATACCAATCCTTGACTTCCCATGTTCAATGATGTTGCTTTGCGTTGTTTTTGCGATAATTTCTGACTAATAGTTGTACTTGATATCGTGTGAGGTTCTTTTGCAAAAGATTTGCTCTTACTTGTTGAGGGCGTAATTGCCAAAGCACTCGGGATAAATGCACTACTTGTGTTACTATTGCTAATTAATAATACTATGAATGTATTAATGCTCTTCATCCTACTTTGCTCGCCTCAATCTCTTGCAACATGCATATCGATTTTTAGATCTTGCTTTGGGAATAAATAAACGTTTTTAGCGAGTGCCAAAGCTCTATTCTTCTCTCCTTTTATGATCGATGATGACGATTTCATACGATAGAGAATAGAGGCTTTGTGTCTTATGAGGTTTGATACTGATGTTACTATATAGTCCGAGAATATTTCCATATATTCGATTTGATACAAAATACAAATGCATATAATACACAACAATAATTTTTACTATCCGATCCGAGAACATCTTTGATACAAACACAATAAATCAATAATTAAATACAATTATGCCGCCGCAATACAATCATGATAATAGTACCTCAGACGATATCACTCCGATGTGTGGAGAAGATAGACGGCGTAATTATATAACTCATTTGTCCATGGATGATGGCTCTACAAGAGATATAAAAGCGAATCTACTAGGTGATGATAGTGTTACACACTCTCAATCAGCATTTATACGCCATTTCATCAAGACAAATGGACCTCCGCAGATAATAACATTATGTCTAATAATAGCATTAGCACTCGGTTCTACAATTGGAGTGGTACCTGCTGTAGTTGAGGATAGATATGCTCGTTTACATCATGGATACAGTGGTGATACACCATGTTTAGAATATGCCAAGGTTGATAGACCTCATGAATGTGAACTTGGTAACAACGATGCACAAAATAGTGCTGCTTTTGCTAGCTTCGTTTCTAATACATTGACATTCTGCACAAGTTCATTAATGGGTAGTATTAGTGATGAGAAGGGGAGAAAAGGAATCATGCTCATTGGAATAGGAATGAGTTTATGTGCTCCATTTTTCCTTGTGATGATGCAACTTTTCCAGAAAATGTCTCCTTTTCCATATTATGCATCACATGCTATATCGGGTTTAGTTAGTTGGATTACAATATCATTATCATCATTATCAGATGTTATGCCGCCACAGTGGAGAGCACCTTCATTTGGTTTAGTTCTTGCTTTTTTCTCCTTAGGATTCGCCTTCTCACCAGTACTGGCAGTGTTCTTGAGTCATCTGGGGGTATCAATCTTCGCTTTTTCTATATTAGTGGCTGGATTTATCATGGCTTGTGTATCATTACCAGAAACCTTATCAAAAGAAGCAGGCGAAAAAGCTCGGCTGAAGAGGCTATCTGAAAGACCAACTATGATGACTCGAAGAGATGAGATAAAGTACAATGTGCTTCGACCTATGAGAGAGCTGATGATTTTGAATAGAAACAAACTATTCCGCTTACTATCGGCATTAGCATTCTTCAGTGGTTGCATCAGTACAGCAGATCATACCTTACTTCTATATTATCTTCAAGATATTGTCGAGTTTAATGACAAAGATATTGCAACCTTGTTCATGATTATAGGAGTTATGGGGATGCTTGTTCAAGCAGTTTTGTTGAAGCCATTGAACAGTATGATTGGTGAACGTCGAGTTATTATTGTTGCCTTTTTAGTTGGGGCTGCTCATAACTATATGTATGGTATTGCCAAGACAAAGAGCACAATCTTCATAGCTGCCACAATAGCCAGTCTTACCGGAATGTCTTTTCCAACAATATCAGCAATCAAATCAAACAATGTGGAAGAGATAGAGCAAGGACGAATACAGGGAGCACTTTACTCGTTGTCGTCACTGGCTTCGGCATTAGGGCCAATGATGTTAAGATATGTTTATAGCCAAACTAAAGATGGTGGAGGATATGGCAAGGGCACTATGTTTGTCTTCGGAGCCGGACTATACTTAATTGCAACATTCTGTGCATATCTATTACCGGAAGAAGCAAACTCAAACTTGAGGAGAGATGAAAAGAAGCGTAATAGCCTGGTAAAGTTTGATACCAGTTTTGATTATGGTTCAACAGAAAATACTGATTCGTCAGAAGAAGATGCCTAATGAGTTGATTAGATTGCTTTGTGTTTATTATTGTATATACCTTTTGTAACATAAATCATGTATATTGCATCACGACTCTTCATTAGTTTCCGATTCGTCATATAATGTCATGCAAGATAATATCCTACTAGAGGAGATGACTCCTGAATCCCAAAGATTGAACAGATGCAACAATAAGTTCAATCTCATTCCTTCTTCAATCAATACTTTTCTATTCTCCAGTACAAAATCATGACATTTCATAGCCATATCTTTATCAGCGATGACATGATTGCATTTGATGTATCGGTTCCATATCTTCATAAAACCTTTCTCTTTTGGTGTAACATCTTCAAACTCTTCCAACATTTCATCCATCATTTCATATACCCAGGATTCATCTGTATCCTTATCAGAAGCCGACTTCCATTCCTCGTTAGTCATTGGTAGATTGGTATGTGGATGATAGTATTGACGTAGTGGTATGGTATCTGTTGGTAGGTAAGCTGATATTACTGATTTGGGAGCACGCTTTGATTGTAGTGATGTGAGCTTTTGTTTGTGTATATTTGCATCAAGTGTTGCCGTGTTACTATGAAGCCGCTGTAGGAATGGTACACTCTGATTGTTTGATGATTTGCATTGCATACCCAACAATCGAGTTTGGACAAACACATAATTGTCATGCTTTGATAATATATTCACAGTATCTATCCCTCGAACAACTACATGGAATTCTCCTTCTTCTGTTTTAGCTGCTTCAAAAGTAGCACCATGATATATTCGACAATGGTTCAATAATCCTTTATCATTTTTGCAATCAAAATTGTCACACAGTGGACACATTCTATCATCAATCTTTTGTAAAACTGTGGTGTAGTTATCATCATCGTTGGATTGTTTTTGTTGCTTCATGAAAATATAATGAAAGTATACTGGCTTATTCTTCTTTGACTTGGTACTGGATTGTTTTGAATCATCTTTAATATCATTTAGTGAGGATGATACGGTATCTGAAGGTAGGAGTTTATATTGACTGGGGTTGAGACGACTCTCCCCCATTTCTGTATCATTATTATTGGATTTATGTTTCGGCTTCTTCTTTTTGTCTTTGGCATGTGGACTTTCTTCCACTGCTTCTACCACAGGTTTCCTCTTCTTCTTCTTACTCTTTTTCTTCTGTGGTGGAGATTTTGCTACATCAACAGGTAATCTCAAATTTGCAAACAATTTGATATCAAAGTTATCTCTTCTGCTGCTTGATATACTGCTATTTTCATTTGCAATCATATTTCTAAGTAAGAAGGGCATTGAATGATATCGTTTCCGTATCAACCGTTCATTATTTTCATTGGCATTGGTTGGTGTTGAGGAAGTTATATTATTTTGATCACATGATGTGGATGTTGTATCAAATTCATATAGCCATCGAAGCTTTAGGTTCTTATCAATATATGCCGCCGCGCATATTTTAGATTCGAAGTCCATACTGTGCTACATTGATTGGAGAAGTGATCAATTAGGTATGTACACGCACCCCAAAATTATAGTTGGATGCGAAGGATCCTGTGAGAAAGGATACCTTGTGACACAAGATATCAATTCTTTCTTATGTCGGAAAAAACATTGCATGATGATAAAAAAACTGCACACATGAGGAGAGTGAGGTAGATGGAGGGGTGATTGCTTTGCTGTTGTTCTTGATCCGGGTGATGCAAATACAGAATCTCTATTTATTGGATAATAGACTTATGTTCTCTTTGGTAATGATATAAAAAAAAACAATGGATCCAATAACAAAATGTTCATCGAACAAGGTGCCATCGTCAGTTGCATCACGATCTCAAGCTACAATCAAGAATGATGTAGGTGAACCGTCAGTAAAGGAAGAACAAACGGAGAAGGAATTTAAACCATCAGCAATTAGTATTAAACCAGCATGTTCCTCATCATATCAAAATCAAACTAGAAACGCTATCAAGCGCGAACGATTATTCCTTAGAAAAATTGCACAAATGATACAATCAGAAGAGTGGAAGGCAATGGATAAGTTCTTGAGTAACCCCGAAGAAGTCACTGCCTATAGAACGGGGTATAATACAAACAAACTAGCAAAGTCATTTCGTTGGACAAAGACTGATGATAATATGACGACCGAGGAAGTAATAGGACTAACATCTTCCTTTCAATGTATGTCTATGGGCGGTAGTGATCTGAATTCTCTCCAGGTTGTACATTATGCATGTCGATTTAACCCTCCGAGGACGATTGTTAGACATTTAGCATCTTTATATCCTCAAGGAGTCATGCTCCCAGGTATGTGTTTGTGTAGTATGGATGTTCGGCCGCTGTGAACATATGATATGACCATACATTCATATATTTCTTCTCTGACAAATATTCTGTACATCATATTCTAGACAAAATGGGAAGACTCCCTCTTCATCATGCAGCAAAGTGGGGATGCTCATTCAGGTGAGAAGTACTGTATACACATACTCCTTAGTTGTATATGCATATGATATGTTTTCTATACACCACTCATATTACTTTTCCCCTTTTGCATTCTTATTAGATTGATAGACTACCTCCTTGACAAAGACAAGAGTGCTGCGAGCGTTAAAGACTCTCTAGGAAAGACTCCTCTTCATTTATTATGCGAAAACTATTCATCTACTGCTGAGTTTGGCAAGGGCGGTGAGCATATATCGCCGGAGGATAACATGATAGAGTCAACTATAGCACTTATCAAAGCAGCCCCAGAAATTGTGAACATAGAAGATAATGATGATATCACAGCTGCTGAATACTGTATCAAGTCTGGAGCTCCGTATGATGCAGTTAGATCAATCCAAAAGGCCTCTGAATCGGATTGGAAGAAAAGATCAATCACTGGAGTATCTCATTCGGATATACAAGAAAAACTCGTAAAAGAACAGCAACAGAAGCAGAAGGAGCAGGAACTTGATAGACTGTCTAATACAGGCCAAACTGGTCTACCAGCTGATATACGGAGACCGAAGACACGTTCCAAGTTTGCAAAGACAGCTTAGCTGCTTCCTCATAGAGACTCAGCTAAATATGCTCTATGTTGCACATATCATAGTGTCTGCACATATCATAGATTAATCTTAAACAATCGTTTGAATCCTTTTAAGTTTACAGTCTTCTATCTACTATGTAATCGAACAGGAGTGTGCTTATCATAATCTAATCATCAATCCAATCACCCCTCTAGTAACTACATCTTCTATTCTAACAGGAATGGAGCATATCTTATGCCGCTCGAGAAGTGAGTGCCTTCTTTGGAGCAGCTTTGGACTTTGAAGGTTTCATATTCTTGGGTAGCAACCCCACCATACCATTCTTTAGGGCTACAAGTCGTTCAGCATGCAATACATCCATGAGAGTAGTACTACCATTCATAACTAACAACTTTCTTCTCTCAGCACTACTTAGAACTAATTCACTTCGTCGTCTTCTTTGATCCTTTCTAACTTTCTCATAATCATCTAATGTAGACGACTTTTCTACTATTACCTTCCATCCTAGTGATATAGGTGCTCCTTCTAGACATGATGGATTATCTCCGAGAGTTTGTTCATGCTCACGGACTGATACAGAACCGAATGAGCATCGTCTCATGGGTCTTTGTCTAGTATGTGTAGGTGATGATGATACATCGTCGTGGCGTACCAAACAACCTGAGTCTGAGCACCTACGATACATACGAGTAGACGATGTATTATGTGGGATAACTGATACAGGTTCTGACATGGTATAATGATGTGGCTGGTGTATAATGCAAGATTGATTTGCTTAGAAAGATATTATATCTTTGTGATAGTTATCATTGATGTCCGATGCGAGAATATCTGTAGCAAAGTTTTGAATAAAAGTAATGTATGTTATTGAATATCAATTTATGGAAGTGTGGTGGTCTAATTTTACGAATAGACTACCAATAATAGATGGGGAGAGGCCTTCCCCTTTAATATAAGTTGCATTGCAGCATTTCTTTTCACGAAAGCATGAAGGGGAGATTAGTGAAGAAGAGACTAACCTAACATATGAATATTAGGTGTAAACCCACATCGATTTTATTACACCGTGGAATATCATTTGAACTTCAATCATCAGATTCGTTCATCATCAATCAATCAATCATCATCGACTCATTGATATTGCTATCGGATTATACAACCCTACAACCTACCATTAGATTAGTTTTCTATTAGTATTATTATCATTATTATCAGCTAGATACGTTATCATATTTGACTCTTGAGTTATAAGCACATAAATATTATATACACATCAAACAAATACATCATTATGAAATCTTTTATTGCAATCACGGTGGCAATAGCTACTCTCCTTAATAGTGCACAAGCATTTGCACCAGTAGGAAATACATGTTATAAATCATCATCTATAGTACCATCGACGACATTTAGTAATAATCAAGGATCAACCTACATTTCAAACAATCAACCAATTGCAATCCAAAAACAACGTAGTTCAATGGCATCAGTTCAAACAATGGGATTATTCGGATTAGGTGGGCCAGAGATTGCAGTTATTCTCATCGCCGGTGCTTTCTTACTTGGACCATCTAAGCTTGCTGAACTTGGTAAGGAGGCCGGGAAGATGGCGGGAGAATTAAAAGAGGTACCAAAGGAATTTCAAGAAGGTTTGGCAGAGGGTGAAGCTGAGGCACAAAAGATGAAGAAGGAGATTGCAGCTTCAACTGTTAAAGATGCTGAAAAGGAAGAATAAGTATTTAAAAGGGTTATCTTTCTTGGGAACTGGTACATCACCGCTTCTTAAACATTTATATGGTGCAGTATCCTCTCAGAAAGATATGTGATAATTTGGTTTTCAAGAATCGTTTGCTGGGGCAACAATATTAGACATCATCACAAGTCAGACAAACATTTTTTGAATCATTTGCTAGAAAGCTGGGGCAATCATGAGTAGAAAGTATAATAGTTTTGAGTGATGTTGTGCTAAGGACTAACACTTTTGTTTTTGCTAAAAGTATTTGTAGCATTTGTCTGTAGTATTTGTAGTTTGTAGATAGCCGGCTCATATTTCTCTCATTTGGTTAGATGGAATTTCCTCAATGCACTTTAGAGTGATAAACTCTTCTATCGCACCCAAGATCGGATGAGGGACGTTCCGCTCTTCTGGGGCAGGGCCGCAGGGGATTAGAGGGAGAGACAAGTCGTGTCGGTAAGATTAAATGGTATGGACAGCGATACCCTCTCTTGACGAGAAGTGTACACAAAAGATGAGAAGCTAACCAGAATGAATGAGAAGTAGCAGCAAACACAAGATGAAAACTAAGCCGAATCAATAAGTATATTCGAAATTTTATAACTAATTTTCAATTACTGCAACTGACTAGCGAGCCATACTGCATAGTCCTGCCTAAATTTGTGTTGTTGTATGATGGAGACTTCATATTATATTCCAGCCTCATACTACTCAACACTTTTGCTAAACATAGCCTATATTCATACCCCAATCCCCAAATCATAACATCTACTAATTCTCACCCCAAACAACACCTTTAAGGAAAACTACTTGTCTATACCAATTAGTAATAGAGCATGAAATTAAGCATGCTTCTTAATAGCAGCTTCAATAGCCTCGGCATTAGCACCATTCACAACATCTACCTTCTCTCCATTCTTAAAGTAATGAAATGATGGAACTGACCGTACTCCCTCGCGCTTCATTAATTTGGATGCATCTGGTGTGGCGTCACCAATTACCTATCATCATACCCGACATTTTATAGATATTTAATTAGTTAGAACACATTACAACGATACTCTCTTATATCACAACAGGGCTATTGCAATATTAATATACACATATCTACATACCTTAATGAAGATAGAATCGGAGTAAGTATCACTCAACTCGTCAAACTTTGGTGCGATCACTTTACATGGTCCACACCATGTTGTTGAATAATCAATAACTACGAGGGAATCACCAGCGCCAGACACTTGTTTATCAAACTCTGCTTCATTATCAACATCTAAGACTGCCAATAGTGGTCTTGTCGATGACGATCGAGTAACTGTTGTGGAAATTGGGGAACTGGTGAAAGCGGATGTCGAACTAACTGCTATGGCAGCAACTGCAACTGTAAGAATAGTAGAGCGGACCATTATATTTATCGTAAATCGTATAATTGATTGATATTAGATTGCAAAGGGAAGATGCTCTTATGCGAGGAACAAAAGCCGCTTCAAAGTTGAACATATCTTTTTAAAGATAACTCCATTGCGGGATAAGATAGAGCTCAATCAAAATAAATCCCAACGAGATCACTAGTAAGTCGACTTTGTGCCTGCAATACAACAACATCTTAAATTCTTAAGCCGTCAAGCACGCTTTGCTCCTTATATTATTATCCTCGTGTGTAGTATCATCATATCCTTGATTCATAGTCTGATCACATAAATACAAATAAAGATACCAATATGATCAACAACAGAAGCGTATCCTCAACACTGCTCATTGCTGTCGTTGCAACCATCATGTCTTCTTGTACAGTTGGTGCCTTTTCTAAAAGTTATACATCTACACAATATCATTGCAGAGAATCTTCATCTTCTTCTATAGTATCTCTACGAGCTGTAGATACCGACTCCATTTTACCCTCATTTGATAATAAAGAACAGTATACAACATATCTCAAGTCAGCAGGACAATTACCATCAGGTTTTGCAGTTGGTACTGCCACGGGAGAGTTTGTTAGTGTCGAGGCACCTGCTATGGGTAAATTGCCTATAAAGGCTACTGTTATTCATTTAACAGAGGGTCCTACTGATAGTTGGGCTGCTGTTTTTACTAGTAACAAGGTATGTTTTGTATGTGTCTTTTGCTTAGTATGCATGTGTTAGTTCTCTATGTAGCTACTAGCAACTACTAACTACAATGTATATTATGTATAGTTTCCAGGATGTCCTATTAAAGTAGGAAAGTCTCGTCTATCTGATGGTCATGCACTTCAAGCACTTGTCATTAATAACAAAGTATCAAACGTTTGTCCCGGAGGAGATGGAGTGGCAGCTGCCGAATCTGTCTGTGATGCTGTCGCTAGTACTTTAAATCTTCCAAACGGTGCCAAGTCTGTACTACCATCATCAACTGGTGTAATTGGATGGCGTTTACCTGCAAAAGAATTGGCTGAAGATATAGTACCCAAAGCAATTGAAGCATTGCAAACTGATAGCGCATTTGCAGCTGCCGAGGCAATCATGACAACTGATAGATACCCAAAGTTAAGAAGTAAAACTTTATCAGATGGTACACGAATTGTAGGTGTGGCCAAAGGTGCTGGAATGATTGAACCAAATATGGCAACAATGTTGGGATATATAATGACAGACGCAACAATCGACAAAAGTAAGCTACAAGCTATGCTCACGGAAGCATGCAATCAATCATTCAATTCAATTAGTATCGATGGTGATGAATCTACAAGTGATACTGTTGTTGCGATTGCATCATGTCTTAAACCACTTGAATCAGAAGATGAATTCCGAACTGCACTTCTTGAAGTGACTGCAGGTCTATCAGCTGATCTTGTTCGTAACGGAGAGGGTACTGGGCATGTCATTCGAGTCAAAATAAACAACTTTCCTGGATCAGAGTATGATGCTAGACGAATGGGAAGGCATTTAGTCAACTCACCATTAGTAAAGTGTGCCATCAGTGGGAACGATCCCAACACCGGACGAATAGCGGGGGCAATAGGCTCATTTATGGGCAAATTCTTCCCAGATGAAAGTGTAGATGATATGTCCTTGACACTTGGAGGACGAGTAATCTTCAATAATGGTAAATTTGTCTTGGAAGGACAAGAAGTGGAAGAAGAATTGAGCAATCACATGGCTGAGGCTCAACTTGGAGAGATTGATGACTTCCCAAAGCATCAAAAGTTTGTAGAGATAGGGATTGACTTTGGCATTAGCGGTTCGGATGTAATTGTACTTGGTAGTGACTTGACTAAGGAATATGTAAGTGTCAATGCCGACTATAGATCTTGAGGAATGTAAAAGATAAGATAAACTACCAAAGAGATAAATATTGTCATCCACACTCAATATCTATATTTATGAAAATACCTTCAGAGAGAAGTAATAACTAAATACCACCATATATTTCGTGTTGGTGATGCTACTCATATCCGTCCTGTTCTTCTCTAATTCAATTGAACAAATTGCGCATCAATTCCATTTTCTCTGCCACCCAACACATATGTGACGTCATACTTTACAGAGTTGTCTACTGGAGTAATGTTGGTTACAAGCCCAACGCCCCCAGGCTTGTTGATACCAGGCCATGTTCGACTGGCAACATTGACAATGTCACCGATTGCGATTTGTCGTGGAACAGTAGTCCCGTCCTGACCAATAACTGTAGATGCAACACTGTTACCACCATCAAGACGTCGCTTCTTTGACCTCTCCTCCCTAGACATGGGCATTTCTGCAAGTTCCCCTAGTTTACGGAAATACTTTCTTGAAAAGTTAACTGTCGAAGTGATGTATTAGTAAGCAATTATATAAAACAGATAAAATATCAGACAAAGCAATCTCTTACCAGAATCCTTGAATTCTTTTCCACTTGCCGAGGATGAATAAGTGAGATATACCACTGGGCGGACAGACTGGCTGTTGTTTCCAAGGCCACGGTGTCTATTGAAATAAAAAATGTGTATGAGTGAGGACGAGCGCAGACAATACTGGTGATCAAACCTAGAAACCTAGGCACAAATCAAATTTCTTACCCTAGCCGATAGTCAAAGATGACGGGAGTGCCTGCGGTTACAATTGGAGTGTATACATTCTCCTTGACAAAATTCTCATGCCCGAGATAATGCGTACCAAGACAGAACTCCTATAATTTATTGTTAAAAGGGTATATGCATTCATAATAATATGATATTGAGTATAAAGAGAAGAATTGAAAAAAAAAATGCACACATGTGCATTTATGCACAAAATATATAACAACTTACCGTAGGGCCATTTGTCATATCATAGTCAACCAAAGGAATGAAGACATTGATAGCATAGCATGGTTTGTGTACCTTTTTATTCAAATGTACTCCATCTTGATGATATACTTGCATCTCAGAACCAGGTAGTGAAAGGAAACATCCCTTGTGAATGAGTAGTGCATCGTCTCCTAAAATTTTATTCACAATGGGCATCCATGACGCCTTCTTCAAGTCTGTCAAAAAGGAGAATTCCTCGGTATCAAAAAGTGGGAGCTCCATATCATACCTTCCCCTTCCACGCTCACGGAATACGTCAAACCCATCAGCAAGCTCATGATGGAGTGAGCGCACTCTGACAGTGTTCATAACCTTTTCATAGTGATCGATAGACGCCTCGAAGCACTTGGTGATTTGAGCTTGATTCAATTTGTAGTGGGTTGAGGGAACAAAGGCAGGAGGCGGACGGGTGCCAGTTGGTGCACGTTTGATAACTTTTTTGGGTTTTGCTTGTTGCTCTGCTGCTAACTCCTTTGCCTTTTGCAAAATAAGTTGGCTACCCGTGAGCGTAGATTCATTGCCATTGTTGACTGTGTTGGATTCAGCCGAGCTCTTGGTAGTAGCACCACCTTCTGTTGAAGCGTCTGATTCTGAAACAATCTTTGTGGTATCACCATCAGCAGAGACAGGGGATGTTTTGGAAGCTGAAGCAATTGCCGAGGTTTGGTTGGTGGTGATAGTAGACGTATCCAGCTGACCAGGTAGAGCAACTGCAGTTGACTTAGTCTCTTTACTCTCCTTCTTTTCCTCGCTCTGATTTGTTTCTGCTGTATAATTTCCAAGCATAGCATCAACTGTTTCAGTGCTAGCCTTCTGCATATCATTATTGCTGTTGATGTTGGACATGGAGGTGCTAGGCATCTTCATATCATCACTGGAAGTACTAGGCATCTTCACGTCATCACTACTGCTGATGTTGGACACGGCAACATTATCAGTACTAGGCATCTTCGTATCCTCACTCACTTCTACCTTTTGCTCCGTAACGCCACTTTCTTCTTTCTTTGCCACAGAAGCTTCTACTTTTGTATTATCAGTTTTCCCTCCGTCTGCTTCTTCTTCTTCGGACATGATCATCAACCTCTTCTGTTGTTTCTTAACCAATGTATTCCTACGATGTTCAATCCAAGCTTCCTCTTGACCAACAATCCACAACCCATCCCTCAAAAACCGTGCAAAGCCGGCTTCCAATGCAACTTTCTTAGTTGGTTTGACTGGGCGTAATCGTACACCATTATGACCGTAACCGAACATGGTTCTATCAATTAATGCATCTCGTTTCATCAATACCTTGGCATGCTCAATGGCCTTCTTACGAGATGGAAAACGTTGCAAATCAGGTGATATCCAAACCCGTGTAACATGTGGCCAAGGATGACTGGAATCCTCATATGCTGCCTCAGTTAATTCGCATTCATCTATATCAACCTTGATAGTAGGTTCAACCTTGTACACATCATCATCCCATTCTTCATCTGAACTGTCTAAGTCATCATCTTCTCCTAATCCATTAGCCCAGCGTTTCTTGCCTGGCATTTTCGATTCAACCTCAACAATCTCATTTAGTATGTAGGGTAATGTTGCCAAGATTAGTGATCCCTTATACCAACGGAATAATGGTGTTTGTGACTTGTAGTTGGTCTTCTTCTTCTTTGGCTGTTCATCATCATTATCCTCTGTACTATTCTTCTTTTTACCGCCACCGCCACCACCTTTACGATTGTCACCATATGCACCGTTATCATCTGATACCTATTGTAGTTTAAGTAAGCATACGTGAGACATTTTATAGACCACACATGATATTCACACATAGATTGATATGCACAAAAACAAACAGCATAAAGAAAAACATACCTTAACCTCACACTTCCACATTCGACTACCATGATATGGCAGTGCCAAAGCTTCACGTTCACCAATAGCTTTCGCAGCCTCAACATAAAACTTCGAACGTGCATCAACTTGGGGAATACGTACCAACTGTTGTGCTGTTTTACCACATACACCTTTACGAATTTGTACCATAGTGGCTGAAGGAAAGTAGATATTAATATATGAGATTTAGAACAACAGCTAATTATACATCTATAATTTTCATATCCACAACTGACACATATCAAAAAATACAACTAAAAACTGCCATATCTTTTATACTATAAACAATTTTTGGACTTACCATTAACAATGGGGGTACCATCATCAGTATGAGAAATTACCTTTGCTTTAGCAGTGGTTTGTTTCTTGGGTGCAGCCTTCTTCTTGGTAGCAGGCTTTGCTTTGGATTTAGATTTTGCTGCTTTGGGCATAATTTTGATATGTTGTGTTTGTGTGTTGTGTTGATATTCGTGTGGGGAGTGGAGTGCGTCTAAAGAAAATTGACGGGCAAATTACTGATAATTGCAACAATACTATTCGGCGTATATATTATATGCAGGACAGCAACTCCACCTTATCGTTGCAAATAATTATGATACAACGGATTTAAGGCGGTTCCTTAAAGATACCTTTAGCATTCATATGCGTATCCACCTCAGTGAGATGCTGAGGGCTGAGAACTGAGAGCTGAATCAATAATCAATGTAATACTCATACCTAGCTTCTATTAATCTGCGCATTAGTAATACAATTTAATAGAAGTAGTATTATCATAATGATGACGTTGGTCCGTCGACGGCTCGCATTTGCCGCATTGACCATCAGTAGAGGTTGCGTTGCAATTCAAAGAAGTTATGTGCCATCTCTCTTTGTATCGCCCATCAGTAAGAAGAGTGGAAATAATAATATACACTTCAAGAGACATATAATGCCATCGATATCGTATCATGCAGGATTAAAATCTTATATGCTCATGTCGTCTACTGTTGGTCATCAAAGTGATGATGTATTAGAAATATCTGCAACAACATATCACAGTAAGGAAGAAGATGATGATGACGAGGAAGAAGATGATGATGTAAATTCAGTATCAAATAATGATGACGACGATACTAACAATTCACAATCTACCATACTTCTAAATGCCTTGACAAAATCTGTACAATCTGCACTTGATAATATATCAAAGAAGACTACATCACTTCAACGAGAGCTTGACAAAGCACAAAAACTTGAAGAAACAATGCATAGAGCAAATCTTATAGTGTCTAATTTATATAGATTACCACCGGGTACAACGACAGCAGAAGTAGAAGATTGGGAAGGTAATGATGGGAATATTGTCGAACTTGTATTGAATACAAAACAGTTTTCATCTTTTCAAGAAGAGTCGGATGCACTGTTTGCAATGGCTAGAAAGATGAAGAGAGGGTCTATAGTTGTTGAAGAATTGTTACAAAAGAGTATAGAGGGAGAAGAGGTATTAAAAGATGCAATGTTAGATTTGAATAGTATGACGCAAATGATAGATGAGGGGACATTAATATTGATACAAGAGCGATTAGAACGTTCATCTAAAAAGACTGGCTTTAAAAGTCCAACACTTGATGAATCAACAAACGCTACAACTCAAAAGTCACGTTCCAATAATAATAGACCAAACAAAAGAAAGAATGATAAGTCAGGTGGCGGCACTAACAAACCCAACCCTCGTGTCTTAACATCACCATCTGGGCATAGAGTATTAGTTGGTCGGAATCGACGCGATAATGAAGCGATATCACTTCATCTCTCAAAGCCAACTGATGTATGGATGCATAGTAGAGGATGTCCTGGAGCACATGTCCTTCTTTGTTGTAGACGAGGTAGTCCTGAAATAACAGATGATGATTTGCAATTCGCTGCAGACCTGGCTGCATTTTATAGTGATGCAAGGACAGAGAGAAAGTCACCAATTACTACCTGCTCCCCAAAACATATTACAAAACCTCGCGGTGCACCATTGGGAGCAGTTTCAATACGACAAGAGGGTAAGACACTTGTTGGTAGACCTGATAATGTTTCAGATGATTTGAAGGATGCAAGAGAGAAGAGTGGAGCAGCATGGGATGAGATGGGGTACAGAAAGCTAGGAACAAGATCAAAGAATAAAAAGAAAACAGCCGAAGTAGAGAAGAAGCGACAAGAGAAGAACAGAGAAGATGCTCAAGCAAAGAACAAAAGGAGGCAGAGAAAGGAAAAGCAGGATTGGTACTAATCACATATTACAAAACTGCAACCGTCAGTTATGATGAAGCTAACAGCTCAATCTACTGTCAATATCTATATCTGAGCTAATATGACTCCATATCCGGTATATTAGTTATTATCAATGATATCAATACTGCTTTCAGACTCATCAACCCAACTTGGTGTAAAATATAAACTGTCTTTAGTGACACTTGTAATGATAGCATCTATGACAACAAAGATAACAATTAACTACTTAATCTGCAAAACCTACTTAGAGTTCGAGTCCCGGGTGTCGTTTGCTTCACTTTTTCTTCTTTTGATGGCCATGGTATTGCTCTATATCCTTTTTTCATACTCAGATGAGTTCATTAGTATCATATCTAACTACTAAGTACTGATTCAAGTTCCAGTCCACTTGTTTGCAGTTCTCTTGCCTCAGGTTAGGTCAGATTTTCGAAATCAAACCAGCTGTTCACAAAACAGACTTGTTGTAACTCCACCATGAGTGATACATATGCTACAGTACATATTCCCAAGTCCTTACCTATACATGGGATGGCTTTGACAAGCACTGGCAGGAAAATAGAGCACAACAAGGTAGTGGTCGGTTCCCAAACGTACGAATCAAATGGCTCGATTACCCTCAAAAACGTGGGATTCTCTTGTCTTCGAGGTGTAGCCGTCTTGTTGTAACTCCACCATGAGTGATGCATATGCTACAGTACACATTCCCAAGTCCTTACCTATACAT
>Ga0214481_100137_pt1 | contig 35261 bp, 27 predicted proteins | sample M1_20Mar14CPVII9_4_FD_165057 | JGI IMG/M metagenome (GOLD analysis project Ga0214481, IMG submission 165057) | Marine eukaryotic communities from Monterey Bay, California, United States - M1_20Mar14CPVII9sort6BwellG10 | ecosystem: Environmental > Aquatic > Marine > Unclassified | place: USA...
GGGTGAGCGTGATAGCAAGGAGGAGATGGTGAAAGCATTTCGTCTCTTTGATGATGATGAAAGTGGTAAAATTTCATTCCGTAACTTGAAAAGAGTTGCAATGGAGCTAGGAGAGTCTATCACCGATGAGGAGTTGCAGGAGATGATTGATGAGGCTGACAGGAAAGTCCGAGTTGTACATCTTTTGATTTCCTTTGCAAATTTACTAACAGAAGTTATATCATCTCTCTCCTTCACATATTCATATATCTAACGTCAACTTCAGGGATGGCGATGGTGAGGTTTCTCAGTCTGATTTCATTCGCATCATGGAGAAGACAAACTTGTTCTAGATTGTTGGTCTATGCTTCTACCACAAATTTAATTCATTTATACATATACTCTACATTGAGTTACAACAATGCGACAAGATGTGCACTGTGAAAGATATTATTTACTTTAGCTGCCCATCGGACTACACTAAATTGGAATAACATATACAGTTTTACAGTAAGATCTTTTTCTTTACTGATTACTACTTATATTAAACAGTTATAACTCTTCAGTCCCTACTTCGTCATCAAAAGATGGCCCAACACTCAACCAATGATTGTATAAATCATCTCCACTTGTAAGAGTTACCATTTTTGGAGATAGATGTGGGCCGATTGCTGGGTTCTCGCACTTGACAGCCCCTTTTGAATAATCAGTTGGCTTTCCTACCAGCTCACATTTGCCCACATCTATCAATGGCTCTGGAGTATTCTCTGGATTCTCCTTCTGATACCATTGTGGGTCACCAATTGGTCGGTAATGTGTAAATATGTTTGCATAATATCCACCAGCCAATGGACTGGAAGAAAGGAGAGAGATGATAGGAACTCCTGTTAGATGTGGGTTGTAAAGGCAATCAAATAAAGGCAAACCAAGTTCAAACGAAGTAGTATCCCCAAGACTTCAAGAGTTAACCACACGAGTACATAATAAAACAACACAAACGCTGACTTTCCTGTTGCGTCCATGTAGCGCCTTTGCACTTTCATAATATACTATATCTCCGGGCTTCATTACCACTTCATGTAGTCGATCGGCATGGTCGTATACTTCAACTGTCCAGGGTTGAGTGAGATTTCCTTGAGCGATATTGACGATGAGACTAACCGCATGAGTTGTAATACGATCAACATGGGTCAAAAGCCTTGCTCCAGCTTCGTATTGTCTTATGCCATACATATCAGTCTGTTCAATCTCAACACCGACCCATTCCTGCACTACATCTTTTAATCTAACTTGCCACTGTGCTTTTAGATCCCATGGTATCTGAATGAAGTTGCAGTCTGACTCCCAATAGTTGACATACACTCCCTTACTGTCCCATTCTTCCATCAACCGATGTGGTGGGTCACGATTATTATAATAGTATGATCTCATTGAACCAAATACATCATTTGGAAGTCTACCAGTTGCAAATCCAAGTGAACTAAATGTTCTCTTGACTTGCAAATGTTTACTCCACTCTCCACCCATCGTACGACGAACCTGCTCTCTAATATCTCTATTTTGATGACGATTGACATGATTGTAAATACCAATAACACCAGTAAACTCAACAGTAACATCTAACAAATCCTCTTTTGTATCAGGATCTTCAGCAACAAATCTATGCCCAACAAAAGTATGAATAAATCTAGTATTCTTTTCCATCCTTTCCAGTGGATATAAGTATTGCTTATTCCCATCATTATTAACCCAATTTAATGATACAACATTTTTGCTGTAGTTGATAAAACCAAACTCAACTCTACCACATGATAATGAGGATACGAAGGAAGGGAATGTTGAATGATCATTATTCTCAGTAGGATTCCAATAACTTTCAGGTATTGGATATGCTACTAATGATTTATCAACTCCACGATCTAGACATACAGCTGGACATTGTAATATATCTGTAATTGTTGAGTCAGGTATTTTATCAGCAAAAAAGACAGTAGCTGCATCACCTTCCATTGCAATCGGTATATGTTGGTATAAATCAGGGCCATCGGGCAATACTTTTTCAATCAATGATGAACACGAGGCTGGATATGCAAGTATATGAGAGGCTAAATGATCATTTTCATCATATGGTAGATCATCTAAGTTGGATATGATTTTATATTCACTTTTCTTCGCAGATGTTTGCAATGGATATGCAATTAATACCACCTGAATGACCGCTATTGCAAGATGATAAGATAACATTGTTTACAAGCAATAAACTGCAATAGATGAATGTGCTAGTAATATTTACACAAAGCTCACTGTTTCGCCCAACAGATTGATTGATATTATTATCTAGGCCGATCTACCTTGATCAGCAACTGGCAACTCGGCAACTCGGAAACACTTATGCCCTATTTTTGAAGGTCTTCATTTATTATTTCTTAGGTAAACCTACATTCGAACAAAACTGGATCTACACCATCATCATCTCTTTCAAACAATACCGAATCATTGACACTTCCTCTAAGTAGTGTGGTTATACTAACATATCGTACTATGATTGTACAGTGTGTCGCCCGGAGTGCTCGTAGGGCATTCAATAGAAGAGCTGTCGCGGCGACGTCAAGTGGAATTTGCAATACCTCCTATCTACGACTTGTGGGAACTCAAACATCAACACCTATACGACGAGATTTCTCTAATGATACTACCAAATCATCACCTTGGGCAAAGTTTCCACAGGCACCGCCTGATCCAATCATTGGTCTTACAGAGGTAAGTAGTCATGAGCATATGATATGAACATACCTATGATATGAACATATGATATGAACATATGATATGAACATATGATATGAACATATATGAAATATGATATGTCACAAAGTATCGTTAGTATTGCTGTTGATTTTGATGACCTCATAATATATCTCCCCCCCTCTCTCCACAGGCATACTTAAACGATGATTTCCCTAATAAGGTGAACGTTGGTGTGGGTGCATATCGATGTGATTTAGGAAAACCATTCGTATTGCCCGTTGTTCGAGAGGCGGAGAGTGAACTTGTTGCAGACGAGTTAGATCATGAATATTCAGGTATTGCTGGTTGTGCTAAATTTATAAAACATGCCTTGACCTTTGCATATGGCGATAATTGTGTTCCTTTACAAGAGAAGCGTATTGCCGGTGTTCAAACATTGAGCGGTACGGGCGGTCTTCGTATATTTGGCGAAGTATTGCGTCAATTTGGCCACAAAGAGATATATGTACCAAATCCTACATGGGGAAATCATATTCCAATCTTTACAAATGCTGGACTTGAAGTTAAGAAGTATAGCTACTATGATAATGCAAGTTGCAGTTTGGATTTCGATAATTTGATTAATGATATGAAAGCAATGCCAGAGGGAAGTTGTATTCTACTACACGCTTGTGCTCATAATCCTACGGGTATGGATCCTACAACTGATCAATGGAAGGAGATTAGTAAAGTTGCAATGGAGAAGAATCTATTGCCCTTCTTCGATTGCGCCTACCAGGGATTTGCTAGTGGTGACGCAAGGAAGGATGCAGCAGCTATTCGAATGTTTGTAGAAGATGGACATAAGATTGCTCTTGTGCAATCCTTTTCAAAAAACTTTGGTTTGTATGGTCAACGAGTAGGAGCTCTATCAGTTGTTGCCGATTCCCAAGAGGAGGCACAGAGAGTATTAAGTCAGCTCAAATTACACATCCGACCGAGTTATTCTAATCCGCCACGACATGGTGCTCGAATCGTTAGCAAGATATTGTCTAGTCCAAAGAAAACAGATGAGTTTGTTGAACAATGTATGGGTATGGCACAAAGAATCAATTCAATGAGAGGGAAGCTAAGAAAGACATTAGAAGATCTTGGATCAAGTCGTAATTGGGATCATATCACACGACAAATTGGAATGTTTGCATACAGTGGCATGTCAAAAGAAGAAGTGGAGGCGTTGCGCGAAAAGCATCATATCTATTGTACACTTGATGGTCGTATCAGCATGGCAGGCGTAACATCACAGAATGTTGAGTATATTGCAAATGCCATTCATGATGTAACCGAGGGAAAGAAGTGAAAGAAATGGGTATATCGCTTAGCTATGCAGCTATTAATGTTTAGTGGAGACATTCATTGAGTATGTGAGTGAGTTTATCTTTGAGGGCGGTATCATAATTTCTAAATTGATTGTATACTGTACAATAACATCTTAGCTTTCTATTGGGGCAATTGGTGTTTGACCCTTTCCAGTGTTGACCCGAAAGAGTTTACTCTTCCGTCTTGAGAGTTTGTTCTTCTTGTTGAAACTCCTCAGGAAATGTAACACCAAGTCTTTGAGCCATCTCTATTGCAGTTTGCTCATCTATTTGTTCTTTCTTCTGTCCACCTTCAACTATCCATATTGATTGTCTATCAATACTCCACCAAACGCCCTCCTTGACATCATCAGGATTGACACTATCATATCTTCCAATTTCGAGTTCTCCATTGGGTCTTCTCAGTGTACCCACAGTGCACTTGCCCATGTGAAATGTACCCTCCCATTCTCCTCCATTGACTGGTCGGACGATGCCATGACCATGCCACTTGCCATCTTTCCATGCTCCTTCATAATGAGATCCATTCTTCAATGTCATTTTACCATGACCGTCTGGAGCGGCATTGCACCATTGACCTTCGTATACTCCACCATCTTTGAAATGATGTGTGCCCTGACCAAATCGACATCCATCTTTCCAACCACCTTCATATCTATCTCCGTTACCGTAGTTCATAAGTCCATACCCATTAGCCTTCCCGTCTACCCATTCACCATTATACTGACCACCATTCTCCCATGTTACAGTTCCAGAGCCATGTGGCTCTCCTAATGAATCTAAATGACCTTCATACACACCCCATCCATGCTCTGATACACGAATACGTTTTCGTCGTACTTTCCGTGTGTGTTGTTGCTGTTGTCCAGAGGATACCTCTGAACTAGTAGCACTACTCTCATGTTGAGGTACATTAAATGTAACATGTTTAACAACTTGGTCATCAGTATCATTCTCTGCAGAACTTGGACTTATCTTCGTCTTCCCTATCAACTGTACCTCCCATTTAGATAGATAATCTTGAGCAGCCCTAGCGCTTTGCAATGCCTGAGCAGCTGTTGATTCGACACGGCTTAATCTCTCTTGTGCTCGTTTGAGTGTTTCTATTGCAGCCAGGACGTCTTCCTTTGCACTAGCCGCCTCAATCTGTGCATCATTACTCCGTCTAGTTGCCTCAGCTTCATATCGTCGAACAGTATCGAGGAGTGTATTTGCCGTGACCTCGTCGAGTGAGATGATAGGAGAAGGTGTGGATTCGGATGCAGCAGAAGAACTGCAACTCCGTATCTTTTTTGAAGGTGGTTGTCCATCTGATGACATGATAAACTGGAGCACTAACGTACGCGGGGGGGGGGGAAGGGGATTCTCTATATTATTGCTATATCTCTTTCATCTCCCTCTCCTACTTGCAAGAACAATGACAGGAAGGCTTTTTGGTGCACTGACGTGTTGCACTTCAAGTCTAAAAAGAAACGTACTGGTATCTTTCATCTTTTGAGTCTTGAGTGTCACTTACTTGTGGCCTAGTAGAGTAATGGTACTATGTATCTCTCTAAACCTTTTCTTCAATTGTTTATACAGTTATAAGATAGTGAAGATGTATTGTGCCACCCCTATTTGGCCGAAAGGTATTGTGTTCAAAACTATAGTCTTTTAAAAAGCAAAACATACAGTTATGTTCAAAACTACAGTCTTTTAAAAGCAAAACATACAGTTATATCATCTCCTGATCCCTTATATCAGCATCATTATTATCAGACAGTCCAACGACAGATGGGGTAGATTCATAGTTCTTTCTCATGTTTCTTTTCTTCCTCAGTCTTACAATTGCAAAACTTGCAAACACAAGTATGAATCCTAGTACAGCCACTATGCCAACTATACTTCTCTGTTTCCATTGACTCCTTCCACTTAGGCAAGTTTCATACCCAGATCTCGTTGCTGATTGAAATGTACACACCAATTCATTACGACATTGGACGTTGCACTTATCATTTACACCTCGATTGTTTCCTTTACCAGCTCCTGATATCATGTAACTTCGGTATAACTCTAGTACTGGACTCTCTTTGCCTTTATCATCTTCCATTGACCGTAAGATTGTTTGAAATACCTTTGAAGACAAGCCCTCCTCTTTAATAATATCTGATGCAATAATACCATATGCTTCTGAAAAGGTGTATAGTTTTGACCATTGATGTGTACTACCGGATGTAAATCTGTGAGAGTCATAGTCTAACAACTGATACTTTAAATTGTCTGATTCGTTACTTCTGCCACCATACTTGACGAGTCTCAATGCAGGATCATTACCATGTAAAGGAGTAATCGAGGGACCTAATAGTATTGGTGTACTGAGTTGTGGAATCATGGAGATATCATTTGAAGAAGAGGATGCAGTACTATTATCAAGTCCAACATTCGCCATCTCAGTAAACATTGACAACTTCTCCAACTCAGTAAAGATCTTCTGCATGCTCCACTCAGGATGATTCTCCTCAAGTCGACGACACAATGCCAACGCCTCGGATTGCTCCACCCAACCTTTCACATGCTTCATTGAGGGAGTGTCGAACTCATCTTGGATGATGGCTAGAATCTCCTTGGTGGTATAATCAGTAGTACTTCTAAGTTGATGAAACCGTGATGCACCAATAACCTGCCCATCGATCATCTTCTTTTTGAGAACGGCCTCAATCTTCCTATCATGTGCATTCTTACCACCTAGCAAACCACCCTTTCTCTCAATGAATTCTACCTTACCCTCCTTGAATTGAACAACAGTGCCATCACATAGCTCAAGGCCATCAAAAAGGTTGACAAAATATCCAAATTCCTCAGCTATCCTTGTAACCTCTTCCTTATCCAATAATACCAATCCTCCCCCAGCAACAAACTCAGTATGAGGCGCGAACATATGTACTACAAAGTTGTGTGGAGATTTAATCATTGCTCGATCGCCTTCAAACCCCATCTCTTGGTTTCTGAAAGAATTGTGAAGAATATTGATTGCAAAACCATGCAATACGAAGTGGATAACAGCACGCTCCAATAGATTCAATACGGACTCAAGTCTTACAACTAAATCAAATCTCTTCTTTGACATATTGCCACCGGCAACTTCCCATAATAAGTTCAAGTCGTCCTTGAAAACATCATATGAATTTGATGTAGAATTAAATCCAAAGAAATCAACTTGATCAGTATGCCTGTCAAATAGATCAGCAGCTTGCTCTGGAGTTACTTGTGTACCCCCATCCTGCAATGCACAGTAGAACATGCAATTCCTTTGATATACGAGGCAATTATTTCCAAGATCAATCAAATCATCAGTTCCGGGACCATCTCGTTTCACACAGTTCTTAAGACAGTTATCTGTACAGAAGCTGAATGCACTGATATTGTGCAATTCTGTCCTGAGATGCTGACTATTCTGTGCATGTAAGGTGAAGTTGGAAAATCTACGACGCAGCTCTTTGAAGTTATTGTTTCTTCTAACTCGATGGCTGTTGTGGGCAGCAATTATATCATCAGCAGATGAGTACTGATTAAGATTTTGTAGTGCAACAAATCTATCACGTACTGATACTGCGTAATCTGAAAGATCATCATCTGTTTTAAGAGATTCGCCCAGTCTTATCAATACGTTCTGTACACTAAACTCTTCGAAGATACCAATACCATGAAGAAATATAATCTTATCTCGCTCACTGGTGGTAGATTTGAACTGTGGTGGTTCTGTAATTTGTTGTGTTGATAGCTTTGTGTTATTAATATCAACATCGTATGATGTGTCAAGTTGTTGAGATGATGGCTTGGTTGTGGATAATGATGAAGATAATTGATTGCGATTTTCATTAAGTTGCTGAAATGGTATACGACGTTCACCTGACGAGGATAATACCAATGTCGTATCCTTTGACGGAGGACTAAGACTGACTTTACGTACACCTGGTTTATCCGATAGATGGAAACTCCTAAAGTTGTTATTACTAACAAGATCTTTATCTTGTAATGCCAAAAACTCATCATCAATCTCTTGTTCATCGTTTACTGTCCAAGAATGTTTAGATATCGAGGGGCGAAGCTGTTTCCTTATCCTGTTTACTCTTTGTTCAACAAGAGTATCATCTTGAGAAGACGACAAGTTATTATCATCAGCACCTAAAATATTGGTTGATGGCTTTATATCTTGATGTGACGTGAGTACCGCATCATCGTGGTTATCGCCAGAATGACCAGAGTCATTATTGACTGACGACGACGACGACGACATTGATTAATGGTGGAGTTGATGACAATGATGAGAAGTGCTTTGATTAAGTAAGTTGCTAGACGTCTGATCTAAAGACAAGAATAATAAAATGTGATTTTTGCAAAAAAAAAAATATTTTTGCTTATTCGAACTCAGATATCACTTTATTACTATTTAAAAGCGATAACCATCATGTCGGTCTGAAACAACGCTTTATCAGGCTGGCGTGGATGGCAACACAGTAGGTATTAACGTTGTCGGCGATGTAGAGCCAGAACTCATCGGTGTGTATATGCCCAAAGAGCTGCCCTGTAATGACTTCATCATACTCTTGCACAATATCATAGTAAGTTTGTATATACTGAGTTTGCCACAGTTGTGTATGTCTAAAACTACCTACACCAGGAGCGATATGTCCTACAATTATCGCTTGAGTACCCAATTCTCGACAATTTGACAGCACAGCCCTCATCCATTTAAATTGATGTCCTGGATCATTCACATTATTCGGTTGCGGTCCAAAATTGCTTGAATAAAGTACTGTATTAATAGAGAGGATTGTTATTGCACCATTATGAATCCGTCGTGAGTAATATCCACCTCTTAAGAATGTAGATTGATCGCTGGCTATTAAGATAGGCTCCATAATGGTTTCATTATCTGACTGTTCTTCCAGTAGTGTTGTTGATGTGGTAGTAGATGTTGTATTATCATTTGAATGTACACTTCCTGTACTTTTCAAGGCATTGAACAGTACTCCCAACATACCTGAACTTTCTGCTGTCAATGTAGTATCAGTAAAGCTAACACCCTCTTCGTCATTCTCATTTCCGTCTTCAAACAATTGTAAATAATAATCTGGCACTACATCATTATTACCAAGTGATACAATAATCTCCGAGTTTGGAAATGCCAGATGTACCATTGATACTAATTCATTAACTATATCTCCTGCAGTCTCCATTGCCTGTTTATGCCATGGAGAGTGCGCTGCCTCTTCGACTGCCGAAACGGATGAGTTTTTATCATTATATCTAGCCTCTCCACCCTCATTGAAATCACCACTTGTAAATAATAAGTCTACACCATGACGTACACTATCACCACTTATAATGATAAATGTTGGTTCTTTCCCATAGGTAATGTTGACTGCATACTCTAATGCAGAGTGAACAAGAGCTGTTGGGCTATCACAGCCGTACTGCCCAAGAGCTTGAGCATCAACACTATTACATCTAACATGCTCATAAAATGATGATTTAAATGCTTGAGATGTTGCATAGTATGGGTCGTAATGTACATCAGAAAACCATAAGAAATAATGCTCATTTAAATCATCAGCCATGTTGTATGATTGCAACAGATATCAGAAAGATATCTTTTAAATATCCAAGTAGTAACTGAGGTTATCTATTATGAATCAAACGAACACCAATCCATAGAGACACCCAACAGCGCTTGTTATTACTAACGCCTAAAACATAAAACAACCCTTGTGTTGTTAGTTGGCGCTTTTGACTTTGAAACCGCACACGTGCATGAACTCTTGCACACCATGCAAAAAAACTTGCACTGTGCAATTGCATTCAGTGCAAGTCCAAATCCTAAAAAATAGAGGGCATGGTATATGCCCGCTTTCATGTGTACTCTTGTGCAGATAGAAACACAGTTAGGTCACTACTATCATATTATAAAACTGATTGCAATTGCACAGGCTCGTTTTTTGCATGATGTGCTCGAGTCCATGCTACTTGAGAGGTTTCACTTAACGAGCACTGTATGCGTGCATGCATTTGAGCTCTAGTTGTGCATGAAATATACACGTGTGAAAGCCCGCTGCCCAACACTCGCTATCGCTCGGGCAGTGCAGCGAGCTTTCAGCGAGTGCAAATTTCATGCACGCTGAGCTCTCCTGCATTGCACGCATGACAGTGCACGTTATTACAGACTTTTGGATGACAACCTACAATTTACAATTGATACTGAAAAGAGTTATCGATAGTGAATATTACTGATTTAATGGTTGATTGATTAATTGTAATGATATCTTCGTTACTCTTTATGTAATATGCAGATGTTTAAGTTGATTATACTCCTTTGTATTGTTGCAACTACCTCTGGTTTTGTCGGCGGCAGCAGCTATGTTGGCAAGATACCACTAGCGTATCCTTCGACTAGAAAGATGAATGATGATGGGTATGCATTGTTATCATCCATCAACGGTGGCGATGATATTGATATAAGCAGACGCACAGTATTACTTGGTACTATTGCACTGCCTGCATGCTTTTGGACATCTCAAGCTCATGCTGCAAAGTTACGGCCTGACGACGCTTATGCAAATCTTGGTGAGTCATTATGATCTGTAGGTGTAACATGTAACTATTGTTCTTACCCAAATCTATTCCCTTTGCCTCAGTCAAAGCACGAGAAGAATTAAAGGTTGCTGGGGAATATATAACAAAGAAAGATACGGATGGCTTACGATCTTATATTACAAATGATGCAACAAACATGAACAATTACGAGATCAATGCTCAGGCTTTGTTGGAATCAAAAAGATTGGATGCTGAGTCAAAGAAGGACGTGAGTTATAGACAACATATTTTCTCTCTGTTTCTGCATACGACATGTGTTCACTGCTATATCTAATAATATATCATAATGTCAGATTGGAACTATACGCCGATATGGTGTAGGAGCAGATGTTATTATAATGTATGGGGGAGTCAAGAATGAGTTGGATGAAGAGAATGAAAGCCCAAACTATTCTGAGATAGCTAAGTATCTCCGCCGTACTGGAGATGCTTTGGATGAGGTAATAGCGATATGCAAAGCAAATGGATTCCCCTAACATGATACATATCATATTCCTAAGAAATGAGAGGTTCATTTGCATATACACTCAAGGAAAAACAAGTCAGTTAGTTAACAAAGAATCACCATTATATTATAGATGGTACCTAGGATAGTACACACTATCGATAAACATGAAATAGCCCATCTAGGCAACAACATTCTCATTTTGATATAGTACTTCATCCTCCAGATCAAAATTCTCCATTGGTGGTTGAAAAGTCGCATCCAGTAGCTCAATATTGAGAGAATCCATTGTTTCAACCACTTCTCCATTTCCTCCATTGTGCATTGCAATATTGCCACAATTGCATAGCATGAGAGTCGAGAGGAATAGACGACACACCTCGTAATCTTCACAATCTTTCGATGCAATGATTGTCGAGAACCCAACTTCATTATTCGTCTGGCTGCTTGATGGCTTCTTGTCACCAGTAGACGTTCGCTTACGAACAGATGTGAGGTTGCGCTCAACTCTTTCAAGAATCTGTTTACCATAACTATGGATATCAAACTCAGGACGTTTCTCCTGCTCTTCAAGAAGTGGTGCAAGACCACTCTGCCACTTTCCAACTCGTTTAGTCAACTCAGTCTCGGCAGCATACGCCTTGGCACTTTCGTTAAACTTGCGTAAATGTGCACGACAAAGATCTTCAAAAGTACCTCCCGAGTTGTGGGCAAAGTTATCATCGAAGTCGTTATCATCAAATCCTCCCCCGCTTCCACCGAACACGTCATCGATCGCACTGAAGTCAACATTGCTACGATGAAGTGGTCCATTTCCTTGCTCTTGCCCATAACTATCATCATCTGCTCCGCCACCAAAATCCAATCCCCCGTAATCATCGTGCTCGTCGTCATCATACATTTCAACCTCCTTCTCCTCTTCTTGAATCGCATCTTGCTGTTGTTGCTGCCGTCGTTGTTTCCTCATTAAATCTCTGTGCTTGGCATGTGCCTTGGCAACATAAGCGAATTCTTCTCCGAATATCAGACCACCATTTGTCAAAACCTTCAAATGACGACTCGTTTCAGCCTGCAACGTTGCATCACTATTATTCAATTGGTCTTCATTTTCATCATCCGAGTCTTTCATGGCTTCATCGAAGGTAACATCAGCAAGGAAAGGCCGGCTTTGATATTCATATGCTGCCGACTGAGAGGATATACTCTTCTTCTTCTTCGATCCCTTCTTAGTCCTTGTTCTTGAACCAGTCACAGCTGCAGAAGGACGATCACCATCATCCATATCATGAGGAAGACGAGTTGTGACTCCAATACGAAGAGGTACGACCTTATCTTTTGATGGCTCATCTTTATCCAGGACAGCCCAAGGATCTTGTACTGGCTTTGTCTTGGTGACGACAGAAGGTTTAGTTACATTGTTAGCAGAGTTGGCTACTACCTCGTCCTCTTCTTCCCCAGCTCCTCCTGCTGTTGGATCTTCCATGTGTTCATCATGCAACTCAAACCCCGGTCCATCATTATCATCCCCTCCCCAATCATCACCCCCGCCGCCGAATGAGGTATTATCATTAGCTACTCCAAAATCATTATCATCATCTCTTGGACCAGGTGATAATCCTCCAGGAAAGATTTGGATATCTTCTTCGTTATTCATCTGTTGAGCTTCCCCATTAACAAATACAGATGCCCGTGTTCCTGGCATGAGTAGTGCTCCCGAGGCATCCACATCACACATCCCAGCCAATAATCGTAGATTACCCTCACCTACATTATCACCTCCACCAACTCCAACACCTGTTCCACCACCCTGTAGATTAGACATTAACATACGCGATAGAGCAGTTGGCGAAGCCTTATCAAGTGATTGTCTACTAATCATAAAGGTACCATTTTGATCCATCATACGTGTTGCACTCATAACACCTCCCAATGAAAGTAGTGTAACATCTTGAGGAGTTGTCATGGTATCATCATTATTATTTACACCACCCATTGTTGTTGTATTCATACCTTGTGAATTACTACCTTGAATACTATTCCTACCACTACGCTTATCCTTAATATCCTCTCTTAAATTAATCTTATTCTTACCAATACTTTGATCAGTAGGTAACACGTCATCTAATAATAAGAATTCCATATCAGAATCAAATTCCATGAATGTTTCAATGGCACTATCACCACCATTAGTTGTGGATGTTGAACGTTTCTTCTTCTTCTTACCATGTGCAATCATGGTTTGAATGAAGTCATTAAATACCTCATATGTTTTTTGATGGAGGAAGTCTACCTTGCGATTGTAGCTGTGTTAAAATAGTATAATAGAATAGAGATGTTTTGGTATGATGAGTGAACAGCATTATTGATATAAATTAAATATAAATAATACATACATACGTATACACACATCAAACACATCTATCAAACACGAACTTACATTCCAACAGAATTCTGAATCTTAAGCGCAGCATTAGCAAACGATTGGGCAGTCGTTGCCTCTTCCTCTTCATTATTACATTCATCCAATTGATTAGTAAATTTGAGGTATTCATCGAGGTATGGTTCGATATCAATATCAAAATTCTTTGCCAGGTCTCGTAATGGTTGTATGTTAGAGATACTTTCAGGTTTATTGTTGTTGTTGTTATTATCATCATCGATATCGTTTGATAGCTCGATAACGGGTGCTCCCCTCTTTAATGACTTAGGCATGATTATACTGATCTCTTGCTATAATATACTTTGAAGGCACCTATCCTATATATCGTAACACAGCGTTCAACAAATAAAAGTGGCAGTTGGCATTATTGTGGGGCTCATAACCATAAAGCCTACAAAAAATAATTATTATCTAATACGTATTGACTATTGACTGTAATATTATAACATAAGATGGAAGCTGTCTCATTTGCCGAGGACGAATCCTCCGAAGTAACAACAATACCAACCTTTGATCGTAATGATTTATTTGCGGCGGCAGAAGAATCAATACTCTCTTGCCGGCCGTTGGTTAGTTTCTTTTACACAAACAACAGCAACAATACAGATGAAGATGATAATCTAACAGTAACGCAACGTCGTACAGCAATAACCAATATAGTAAAATCTCCACAGTTCAATAAAGGGCGAGCACGACGTCTCTTCACGGCAGTACTACCATTATTAACTAAGATTACAGAAGAAGAAAGTTACATGCCTGATACAGACACAGATGGTAATATTATTCAAGATTCATACTCTGGATCGACATTATCAATACAATATATTAAATGTTGTGCTATATTAGTTGATGCATATTTGGAGGGGATATTATTAAAACAGAAGAATGGTAGGGGTGGATTGAAGAAGATGGGTAAGTAAATTGTGGATATATGTTGTTAGTTTGCTGTGTTAAATATGTATACCTTTTTACTCAAACTCTACCTTATCATTACCATTAGATGACGAGATATTTGAGGTAGCAGAATTATTGCATGACTTATTGTTTCCATTACAACATGGTCCAGTATCGTCTGGTATTAAAGCTGCCACACAGGCACAGTCAGCAATATTCAGCATGTGTGAAAGATATTGGCATGGCAATTTTGAAGATAAGGAACAATTGGTTACACAACTCATACCTCTTCTATTAATGAAGAGTTTAAATGATAATGCACAGAAGAATGATGTTAAGCGTTTATATTCAATTCGAGAGGCTATTGATTTGTTAGACTTTCAAGATGAAAGTATTGAAAGTCTCAAGTTGCATTTGTTACGTGTTGTTGGTAATCCATTATTCCTCCAGAGTGTTGAGGGACGAAAGTTCATCACACACTTGTTTCAAGTTGATACTGCACTGGTAATTGAATTGCATCGTGCCGTTCGAGCACAAATTAATGGTGCCAAGAAGAGTATATTAAATGCCTATGCAGATATCTATTACAATGCATGGAAAGCATCAACTGAGATTGTTGCCGACAATGATGAAGAAGAAGAGGAAGGTGAAATTGGTGCAATTCAGCAATCTATTGAAGAGAATGCATTACAAGATTTCATGTATCAGGTTATTCATGCAGCAGTTCCATCCACTGCCAAATCAGTCCGTGTCGTTCTGGACAAGTTTTACATCAATAAGAAGAATCCTGATGTTGAGAGTATGTTGCATCGAATGTATGGGCCACTACTCTGGCGAGCACTATCAGGGGCTAATTCAAAGGTGCGAATTCAAGCATCAGTGGTGTTGACCGACACATTTCCTCTTCGTGATCCTAATGCGTCTGTCGAGTGGACAACGGCCTGTGTCAAGAAGAGTGTTGAAGCGTTGGTATCATTAATGAAGGATGATATACCGAGTTGTCGAGTCGCAGGTTGTGTTGCTACCGCAAAGATTCTATCACTCTTTTGGGCTGCTATTCCAAGTCAAGATATTCGTTTATTGCTGGATCAAATCATTGGCAAGCATACATCCGATGCCTCGTCTTCAGCAGTTCGAGCTGCTGCCGTAAATGCCGTGACTACTCTACTCGAGGAAGAGAAGAGTCATGCCGTATTACGTCCCTTGTTAAGCAATGTTGGCAATCTAATCCACGACAAGACAGAGAAGGTTCGTCTAGCCGTTGTAAACATGCTTCTCTTTGTAAAGCGACTTCGTGGTATCAAGTATTATCATGTCGTACCTGCCGACCATCTCCTTTCTCGGCTTGCCGATGAAGGACTTGGCAATAACAACCCCACAGGGGCAGTTGCGGTAGGTCTGTCCAACTTGTTAAGCAACTCCTTCTTCCCCACTGGCAGTAAGAAGACAATGTCTGATATCATTACACGAACTTTGAGGCTACTTACAGACAGCCCTCAAGCTGCAGTTGTATTCTACCGCAATGCACCCACTCAACTATCTGTCAATTCAATCTCCAAGTTGATTGCGGCTCTTATGAAGAGTTTGTGCTGCTTCATTATTGAAGAAAAGAAGGCAAAGTTTGAAGATGTTAGCAATCTAACAGCCGTTGTGCCAGAGTATGAGTCAATCGAGCGTCCGAATCATTCAAGCAATACTGCTCAAATGGCAACAATCGCTGAAAGTATATCCATCTTGTGGGGATCTGTAAGTCAATTCATGTTAGTTTCTTGCTAAGTTTGTTTTTTAATGATTAATTATGCCTCTCACACACTCATCAAACCGATTCTTTTAGATTGAAGATGATCTCAAGGATGCCGAAAACGAGGGTTGCTCCGAGATGCTTGATGAGGTATTCTCTGGAAATGTCTGGACAGAAGTGTATTGCCATTTTGAAGCCAAGTTTGACAGTGATGATGTAGAAGATGCCAACGAGTGTTACCGTGCATGTGTTGCAATATTGAATTGTGCCGGCAAGATTGACGAGGACAAGATTGAGGGATTGCGTGTTCATATCGTCAATGAGCTCTCAAAATCAAATGATATGCCCGAGGAGGAGCGTATCACGGCCAACTTTAGCCCCTCGCTCTCTTTATTATGTGCTTGGGGTATGACGGAAGATGTTGCTCAATGTCTTGCATCATCAATCAAACTCTACTTTGAGGGGGGAAGTGACGAAGAATTAAATACGAGTACTAAACGAAAGTCAAAGAGGACGAAAGGCAAGAAGGGTAAAAAGGCTACAAATGAGGATGGAACTCTACCTTCACTCAAAGTTGATGTGTGCCTGAATATCCTTGGACATGTTCTAAAAGGATCGTATCCTGCATCAGCGGCTGCACGAACGTCTATATTGGAGTCAGAAGCTTCTTTTAGTGCCATATCATCGGCATTATTAACGGCCAAGAGCACTGCTGAACGTATGATTGAAGACCCATCTACTTCTCAACCAAGTCTTGATATGAGAATGAACATTAGTATTGCTATTGAGTGCTATGGACGACTGCTCATCCATCGCGATTCTATGAAGGGCGATGTACCGATTAAGCTCAGCCCTGAGCTAAAGAGTTTGATTACTTGGTCAACCGACACTCTCTCTCCAAGTTTGCTCAAGCTGGTTCCTCAAGAAGACAACGAGAATGACACCTTGAAAGATCTTGACCTATCGGATATATCCCTCATATCATCTCCGATATCAGCAGGTCCAAAGAAGAAAGCAAGTCGAGCATCTCCTCCTCAACTTGGAAACATTGGCGAATCGTCTTTCATGTCTGAAACAGACTCTATCAATAATCAAGCTCTAATTGTCACAGCAATCAGTTCTATCATACGTATCTTTGCTGAATGGTTGCAACTTCGGTACACTGACGACTCTTTTGTGTCTAAACAATGCATTGATTTATGCAAACTTCTCGAGAGTTCAAATGAAAAGGTTGTCAGGAAAGTACTATTACCATTGTTGATTTATGTTGCAGGAATTAAGCTCCGGAACGATGATGATGCAACCTTGTTTAAGACGATTCTCATGAGCATGCGCAAGGTTGATATCAGTCTAACTGAAGAGAGTCTTATTTCTCAATCGATGCCATCCCTTCTATCCATGCGTGACGAGAGCCTACTAAAGACAGTAATGTCAACAATCGTTCATGTTACTCGTAAGGTTGTTGTTGAGGCAGAATCTGAATCGGCTGTGTTCACCGATAAGGTTGGAATATTTATGAGTATGGTACTAGAAATAGTGTTGAAGGGAAAGAAGAGCAGTCTAATCTTGGCTCAATGCCTTCTTGGCGAGCCAGAATCAAGCGCTGTTCGAGAATGTCTACTCAAACAGATTGAAGAGCATGCTACCAAGACTCCTGCTTTACAGAAGTTACTTGGTACAGCTAATAAGGTTGAAACAGTGGAAGATGAGGACGATGACATGATTGATAACGAGAAGACAGTGGTAAATGTTGATGTTGACAAGGAGAAGACAGTGGTAGCGCTACGGTAATTGGTGCACATATCGAATGGGTAGTGTTGCATTCTTAGATGTTTCATATGTTCTTATCTTTACAATGTCTTACGAATTACTAAACTACGACATTCGTCACAAACTAACACTCAAATCAATACTCAATATAAAATATCCCCACCCCAAGTCTCTAACACCAATACCTTCTTATTCACCCCTTACATACTTCTGATCCCCAATCCCATAGCACCACTCTCCACACCCTCGTCTGATAATAGAGTTGCACTGGTTTGCCGTGTGTGACATAGGATAGCAAAGGTAGATGCTATTGCAGATCAAGAATGCCCTGTGTAGACAGTGATCAACGTCGCACTGTTTCTGAGGGATTGAGATGATACTAAGTACGAGTTTAAAACCTATTGTGACCGTTACTTTTATCTTAGTGGATCGTCCCACTTATAGTCTAAAATAGGTATAATTTACATTGTCCCACTTATACTGTCCCACTTAAAAAAGTAACGCCTCCGGCCACTTAAGGAAATTGAAAATTAGAATCATGGCCGCCTACTTGCCGACAGCTACTGTGCTCACAATTGAGGTGATACCACCCAACCTGCGGCAGGATATGTTAGTATATATTTTTTTTTAATCTCTCAACATATATCTCTACTAGGAGTTAAAACTATGGCAAGCTAGCTAAAGTAAACACCACTTGCCGACACGTCTGTGCAATGTATCCCCCGACTGCATATCCTACTGCCTTCCCAAGTAGTACAGCCACTGCATATTCATTTCATCTTCATTTCCAGTCGACGACTGATCGACAATCAAGCAGCTAATGCTTGATGTTAATGCCAAAGGCATCTAATCCCTCCAGGTCAGCCAATCATACATGGCAGACCCGTCGGACATGAGAGGACGACGCCGCTGACGGTTTCGTGATCCACGAAGTAGTAAGGTATTAGACCTTACAACCGCTAAAGACATACGAACTCTCACGTAGTATGCCATCTGGGAGTAGTCCTTCTTCCATCGTTCGGCCAGATGAGACGCAAGTTTCTTCTCCGCAAATGCAGCCTCTCTCCCTCGAAGACCATCGATGGAGTAGACCATTGGGGTGAAGTCTTTCCGCTGCTCATGGCAGGATCGAAGGTACTTGTCCTTCTTCTCCTTCTCCATCTTGGCAAGGCACTTCTGGGGCTCAGTATTCCTATAGGAATGTTGATCGGTATCAGTATATAGTTATTAAAAATATCCTAGCTCCTTTTAATCAGATATTTAGTTTAACTATTTCTATTTGATGTCTGTAGTAAGCCTATTTTTCGTTACTTTTTAGAAGCTGTCAATAATACTATGTTATATGATATAATTCGCATTATACCTCCAACAAACGGTTAGTGATCAATAGGGGAGCTTCATCAATACATGTAGGGGGCAAGTGGGTATGGTTGGGTGTATCAAGTAGGTGTAGGCTGTCAGTAATGGCCATAATAAGGTGGCTACTACCCACCTCCACACCCACTTTGCAATGGCCTTATTGTAAATATCTCTCCATACACTAACTGCCGATATATAATAGTCATATGGTATTGTAAAGGAGTTATTGGTTGATGATTTGACGCATCAAACACCGATAGAAGATGGTAGCTGGCCATGATACGAACGTTCAACCGTAGAAATAAGGAGTCACCATCACCAACATTGCAATGGCTATAATGTAGATATCTTCCCTTACACCGACCGACGATGTAAAATTGATACATCATATTGTAGAGGAGTTATTGGTAAATGATTTGATGCACCAAACACCGGTGGTGGAGGTTATATGGCCATGATACGGACACTTAATGGTAGAAAGTTGAATAATTGCAATTGCAGTGTTTGATGGATACCGTCTCAGTATGGTGTATTGCAATATAACAAACAATCCTCTAGGCAAAAAAGTAGACCACAGCCCTCTTAATATATATGTTGGCGACCTTGTGCACCCACCATGTCCAGGCCTTCTGCTATGCTAACGATGCTATCCCCAAGTAACGCCGTCGAGTTGTTTGAGGGCTGAGCTGAGTTTTGATCATGAAGATGCCACTTTTGATATCGACTATCCTATATCGAAATGATCCTCAGGTTACGCTCTATACGATGGTGTGTTCTCCTGGAATGATTGATACAGTTAACTTTGTTTATACTAGGATACCTATATCTCGGTCATTTTGAAATTTTGAGCGTTACTTTTGGCCTGGTCATAATAGGTTTTTTAAACTCCAGAGTATATTTTGTGTTTTGTATGTATTGGTAGTTTTAGTAACAGGGCTATCACGTACGTACAAGGTATCTTCACTGCCAATCAGAGCGAAATTATCCTTGCTGCTTAGTAACTATGTGGTTGATGGTCAAATTGTTTAATAATTATTAGAATATGTTTTTTGAAACACCTCGTCTTTACCTTTTATCCATCCATTCTTCCAGGTAACTCCAGATAGTAGTAGTATCACACAGTGATCTCATTGACAGAAGAGTTTACTAGAATTATAAAGTGTACATTTACTATAAAGATAAAATCGACCCTCAAGACTGTTGACACTCAGATGGTGCAGATCCATCTACATCATTCTTAGGCTGAAGGTGGTCCATCAATGATGGTACTGCAGCCTGCATCTTCTTCTGAGAGCTAGGTTCAACCGACTTAGGCGTAAAGTCGTGCTTTCGCTTCTTGTTTGGGGTGTTCTCCTTAGCTTTGGAGCGTTTACTACTGGAACTCAAACCGGCAGAGAAGTCAGTACGTCTTTCATTTCGTTGCAACGCCAGCTTTGCAGTTGTCAACTCACTCCTAACCTTGGTAAGTTCCTCCTCAAGTTTCCACGAGCGCTGTTCTGCTTTGCTAGTTTCAGAAGCCGCGGCTGAACTCTTCAAGACAAGATCACGCTTCTCTTCTTCTAGTTGTTCAATCTTCTCTTCGTACTCTTCACGGAATTGGGTGAGTGTATTCTTGCTAAATGAAGTACGACCACCGTTGTCACTTCCTGGGCTGGGTTCAGGAGCAGTGTCCCTTGCGGAAAACATGTGTCGATCAGGGTTCATCTCCTTTAAACGTCGATTTTCTTCTTGTAACGATTTACAAACTGCTGTCAATTCATCCACTTGACCTTGGGAAGCACCACCAGGACATCGACTACCAAGTTGACGGCGTAGACGATCATTATCTGACCCAAGCTCCTTGTTCTTCCTGTCAGCTTTTCGCACCTTGTCTTCCAATGCATCATTATTCCTAGCAGCTTCTCGACCCTTTGCCTCTAGCAATTGGATTTGCTTGTCTCGTTTTTCAATCTTGTTAGAAGCAACTCGCTCATACTCTAGCTGGTGAGTCGTCAACTGTTTGTTCTCGTCTTTGAGAGAGCTAATCTTCACCTCATATTCCTCTTTGATTTGACGTTCCAACTCTTTTGACTTCTTCCTAGACTCACGAATCATACCCTTGCCTTTAGTTGTCAATGCTTCAATCTCATCTGCCTTATTCTTCATCAACTTTTCAATTTCTTCTTGCTTGCTCTGTTCCAAGTCATCCATATCCTTCTGTGCCTGCTCTTTCGTCGAGCGTAATGTCTTGGATGAGTGCTCACGAAGTTGTGCGAGCTGTTGGGATAGATTATTCTCAATTTCTGTTCTCTGAACTTCAGCCCTATCCATCTTTTCCTTGTGTTGATTACGTTCAGACTCAATCTTGGCTGTTAGTTTCTCTTCCAGATCTTGCAAGTCTTGACGTCCCCTTTCGATGAGACTCTTCTTCTCGTTTTGGTAGATTCGTTCGGCGTCTAGTGCCGCCTTATGACTCTTTAGTCGCTCATCCTTCATCTCATTTCCTAATAGCTTGTACTTCTTGGCCAAGTCCTCAACTTCTTCCTTCAACTTTGTCTCCCTGGCTTCTGACTCAGAAAGTAATTGTTGTGTGTCTTCCAGTTGAGACTTTGTTTGGAAGAATTGCTCCTTAAATCTTTCTGATAGCCTCTTTGCATCATCACAACTCTCTTCAAGTCGCTGTACTGAATCAACTTCCCTCTTTGATTCAAACTCCTTAAGACGAGCATACTCACTGCGCAATGTTTTGAGTTCCTCCATCAACTCGGGGTTGAGTTCACTCATGCCAACACCCACTGCAATACCCGCTTTATCCGACTTGCCTCCTTCCTCTTGTAACTGCTTCTGCATGTTACCAGCCTCGGCTTGGTGCATATCAGCTCGGCTCTTTAGCTCTTTATTGGCCCCTTCCAGTCCAGAGCTCTTCTCCTTGATACGTCGTAAATCCTCACGACACTCGGCTAGTGCAACCTCAGCATCTGTTGCTCGAACTCGATACTCCTCAAGCTGTCTCTTGAGTGGTTTGAGTTGTGCTAGTTCATTTTCTAATGAAAGACATTTATCCACAGATGACGCATGTGCCTTCTCCTCGCGCTGGAGAGCATCATGTGCGTCACCGATTAATTCGATCCTATCCCTACACTTACGCAGCTGCTCTTCGGTATATGACAGCTTCTCCTTGGAACACTCCAAAACATCCAGCTCATCACGAAGTTTAGAGTTTTCTTCCTTCAACTCCTTGGCACTCTGTTTATAATCACGTAGATTCTCCAACTCTCTCTTTTGTTCAGAGACTTCATTAATGTACTTATCTTCAATATCTCTCATAGTTTTCAAGTGTTTTGACTCAACTTGCAGCATCTCAGCCCTGTGGTTGGATTGATCTTCATCATTCTTAATTGCTAGATTTGTTTCCTGTTGTCGTGATGCCTTGAGTTCCTGCTGTAGTTTGGCAATTGTGGCATGAAGATCATCTTCAGCCCCGTCACCTTCTGTTGATGTTGATTGTGATTGATGATGCACCATGCTGCTAGAGGAGTCATCCCTACTCTCCTCAAAAAGCCTTTTACCTTGAGGCGAATCAGACTCCATATTATTATCATTATCCTTATCAACATCCCCACTATTATCTCCCTTCATATCAATATCATCATCCTTATTATTATCACTTTCGTACTCCTCAAATGTTTCCGATAAACTAGCTACACTCGCCTCCATAAAGGCTGAATAATCTCCTGTATCTTCAACATCACTACTACTACCACTAGCATTATTCCCTTGAATAATTGCCATAATATCTTGTAATAAATCTGGACGTCCCATTGACATTAATTTACTAACATATGACTTTTTATTTGCACAATTATCGGATACGGCATGACATAATAGTGCACACAAGATATTGTATTGACAATCCTTATCGACATTATTATTAACGACCTCATCTCTTGTGCTTAATAATCCCTTCTCACATACTAAATTATGAATAATTAACCACGCCTCACCCACAGTGGTAGGAGCCTCATCATCATCAGCATAACAATCACAAATTTCTTCAGCAATATTAATAATTTTACTAACAATATCTAAATTGTCAAAGTCTGTGAATATATTATCAACTGATAATACGTTAGTATTATTATCATCTTGATTACGGTATGATTCAAGCTGTGGGAAATCAAATAACCAATAATGTAATGCTGTCAGGCCTTGATACTTATTTTCCTCTGACATAATTTATTTATCTCTTTTGTAAGTAATTGTAATTGATAAGCGACTTTTTACTGTTTAATATTTTAGCCCTAATCTTTGTATTCTTTACTTAACTATTGTGTACATAAACCTCCTTGATACACCACTATCACGCCAATAAATCAAGCCTTGCTCGCTTAGTGACTAATTCTAATTGCCAACGACAACTAACACAGGTAGGTACTTATTTTTATTTACTTTAACACTAAGTATTGGCCGCTCAAAGAGTCACAGGCTACTACAAATTGAAAGCTATTCTAGTTTAATACGAATGTACTTAAACTCATATTATATCATGTATGGTATATACTCATACTGATGGTCTTAATCTTAATCACTCAGTGAAATCCTCTCTTATGTCGCTAAAGGTTAATATCAAACTCTAAACTGAAAATTAAAAACTCAAATCTCAAACCTCAGATCAACTCAAATTATAATATGTACCCGAGGATTGAGAGGTTAAGTGATGGTATTGAATGCCCCTAGATATTATATACCCTCGTTACTATTGTCCATAGTCAGTTCTTGAAGGTTTTAGATTATATTGGTATCAGATATTCACGAGTCGAGATAACTTGACAACAGCAACTTTTTTCAGATTGAGTAACAGGCAACCTCAATACGTTTACTCTCGGTACCTAATAATGTCTTCTGCAGTATGGAGACTAGATGCATTATGCTTAGTATTATTATTCATCATATTAGATATCAATCAAGTACAAGCAGCACAACGGCGCAACAAATCGTCACTACACAACAAGAATCATGAATCAACAATAAGGAATACAATACTACCCAAGTTCAAAGCAAATTCCAAACAGCTAATACAAGGCAATCATACATCAAATGTTGCAGTTATAGTCTCTTCTTCACGATATTGGTTCAATTATCGACATGTTACAAATGCATTATCCATATATCATTTGCTCAAAAGAGGCGGTATGACTGATGATAATATCATACTAATGTTAGCAGATGATATACCATGTAATATGAGGAATAAGTACCGTGGTAAGATTTTTCCTCGGGGCATTGACAATATTGATTTAATGGAGGGTGTAGAGATTGATTATACAGGCACAGATGTGACTGTTGATGCATTTATGCGTGTATTATTGGGTAGACATTTACCTGGTGAACGAACAAGTCGTACTAATACTAGAACGACGGGAGGTGGCAAACGTTCATGGCCAAAGATTGATCAAAATACAAATGTATTAGTATATCTCACTGGGCATGGTGGAGATAACTTCTTCAAGTTTCAGGATGGAGAGGAGCTCATGTCAAATGATATTGCAAACGCCTTCTCTCAAATGCACGAAATGAAGAGGTATAATGAAATACTCTTTATTAGTGATACATGTCAGGCATTTACAATGGCCGATGAGATTAAGGTACCAAACGTTTTTAGTGTCGGTTCAAGTCTAAAGAACCAAAATTCATATGCATCTCATTCCGATATAGATGTTGGACAAAGCGTTATTGATCGGTATTCCAAAGTTATCAAAGATTTTGTTGATGATGCAGTCACGCTCACATCGGATTCCAAAAGTATTGAGAATAAGCTGCAGCCAATTGATGAAACAACAGTTGCAGTAATGGAACGGATCAACCTACATGATATGCTTGTTAGAATTCCAATGAATCATGGTGACTTGGGGCCTAATTCTAAAGTCGGACATACAGACTATACATGTTCACGAAGGATGAATAAGGTACCACTAAGTGATTTCTTTGCAGCTCCACCAACCGCGAGGAACAGTCTAATGAGCAAGCAAGAAAGTATAAAATCATCTCTTTGGATGAGTGAATTGCCTTCAGTAGATGTTAATGATGATGCAGAGCAATCAAACCCTAATTCTGAGCAAGAATGCAAAGTAGACGGGGAAACAAAAAGACGAAGGACGAATGAACAGCAGAAAGACAAATCGAAGAGACAAGGAATGTCTCCTTCTGACCCTTTGTTCCTATTCTTTGTAGCCTGTTTTCTTGTATGTATACACTTATCATCGCGTGTAATATAAATTAACTTGGGAAGAGGCATTTATAATATATGATCACAATGTGTTTATCATTACCTAACTACATTAAGACTAGATGAATTCTTGTTCACATATATTCCCACTATTCTCTATACAGTGCCCTCCTTTACAATACCGAGCTTGCATATCACAATATATTGTCAAAGCTCTTCACTCAATATATCTATCACTCTACTCTAATGCATGGCGGTTTTCTGCTTCTGCTGTCCAAGCTCGCTGTTGGTCAACTGGGTCAGCTTGATAAGCTTCCTCATCTTCATTCCGATAGCCCATCTCCAAAATGGCACTCTCATCCTTTACATCCTGTGCAGCCTTCTTATCTAAACATTTTAATAGTCCAAGTAAACCAGCAAAGATGAAACAGTGTAACATTAACCAGAAGTCCGTATAGGCAACTAATACGCTCCATTGCCCATACCATCCATAAGTACTGTCCTCGAAGAAACGATTATCAGTCTCGACTGTACCCTGGACTGTAGTTAATAGATTCATTAGAAGGAATTGTCCCATGATTAGTAGAGCAGCGATAATGCCACCCCAATCTTTGCCCTTGTACATGGCTGTGAATCCATAGATGGATAAACCAATGAACATAAGTAATGTACATGTGTATACAAAGATCATACTCCCGTTATTTTCACTCAAACCCATCTCCTATAATGATGTAGATTATAAAAGATATGTATGAGATGTATATGTGAACGAGAACCCGCCCTTCCATTGCACTTCACAACCTTTGTATCATATCATGTCCACACATTGCAACTTACCTCACGTTGACGCTCATCATCTTCCATCTGTCCACCAAAGAAGAAGAACCAGTTGGGCAAATATTGCCTCATTGCTTGCTGTTCATTGTCCTGTTCACCATTATTGCCATACTGTTGTTGATACCTTCCCATGGAGATACGGCACTTGAAATCATACCATTTACATAAACTACCATACATGTTATAGTTACCATTCTGTTGTTCTTCATATTGGCGTTGTTGTTGTTCATACTGATTGTATTTTCCAGCATAATTGTAGTAGTCGTTACGCTCTGCGACCCACTTACTCACGGGGATGATAATTGCAAGCACTCCTGATAACACCCAACCGAAGAGTAAGTATCCAGACGTTGGACTTGAATGGAATGCCTCACGTAACTCCTGTGGTCTGGGGACGTGCATATTTCTTGGATTTGGAATGTTTAAGCCCATTTTATTATGATTGTTTAGTTTTCTAATTTTTTGTTGAGGAGGACGACGACTAAGTTTATGCTGATCAGTTGAATATAACTTTGGATTGATTGATAACCTTGGTATTTGTATATCAAGTGACATACCCCAACGAAGTGAATTATGAGAGCAACAACATGCCGATAGCAAGCGTTGAATTGGATGGACGGTTGAAGGATTTTCTCGTGGTATCCTTTGCTGTCCGAGGTAACTCCTGATAAAAAACCAAATTTTGCCATGCTAGTAAAAGTGAGGAGTTGGCTGGACAATAAGAGAGGGACGAAGATTAGTGAAAGGAAGCTCATTGGATTGGTAAGAGACTGTATATTAGTGTATTGTTTTGGTTGGGTTATAGCGGCGGCGGTATATACGGGCTATAAATGGCGAAGATAATAAGGGGCGGGTAGTTAGTGCACCAAAATTTTAGAGATTTGTTAGGACATTGGTTTATTGCATTGTTGCTTTGCAGGCCACCAGAGAGAGGCGTATGTCTGTTATTTTTCGTCTTCTATCTATGCAAACTCACACGTCATTCCTTTTATATCACATGCGCAAACACAATACTAAACACATAACAAAAACCCAATAATAATATACCACACAACTCAAATAACAGCAATTAAATTAAATATACAAAACAAAATAACTATATACAAACAACATGTCAACAAGAGCAGATGAAGAATACGATTACCTCTTCAAGGTGGTATTAATTGGTGATTCAGGCGTTGGCAAATCAAACTTATTATCACGATTTACACGTAATGAATTTAACCTTGAAAGTAAATCTACAATTGGTGTAGAGTTTGCAACCAAGAGTATCCAAACGGAGGGTAAAACTATCAAGGCACAGATTTGGGATACTGCCGGACAGGAACGTTACCGCGCTATTACCTCAGCTTATTACAGGTGAGTGTTAGATAGAGATTGGGTTATTGCATTGTGTATTTTTTATATGATCACCTTACTCATTATTTATTCATTGGGTATTATTGTGATAACATTGCAGGGGTGCAGTTGGAGCATTATTGGTGTATGATATCTCTAAACACGGTACATTTGAAAATGTAGAGCGTTGGTTAAAGGAACTACGTGATCATGCCGAGGCAAATATTGTTGTTATGCTTGTTGGGAACAAATCCGATCTTAGACATTTGCGTGCGGTTGAAACAGATGAGGCAATGGCATTTAGTGAACAGCACAACCTTGCCTTTATTGAAACTTCAGCTCTTGATGCATCAGGTGTAGACACCGCATTTCAGAGGATTTTAACAGAGATTTACCGTCTCATGTCTCGTCGTAATATGGCCGCAGAAGAGGGAGGAAATCAACCACAATTATCTTCAGGTCAGACTATCAGTTTGAACAGTGACAACAAACCAAAGAGGAACTGCTGTCAGGGATAAATTTATGTGTATATAAGACATTTTTTGCTTACATTTATTAAGTTTGGGGGAGTAGAGGGGATTATTAATGTATTTGATCAAAGAGTATAAAGATATAAATACGTTTAACTGGCAAGATTGCACATATTACTTCTTTTCTTTTCAATCTTAGTATCATGAGGCTTTACCTACTTAGTATAGCTAACCCTCCTCCTTCTTATCACCAAACTCTATCCCCCCTCGCTTGATTATCTCGATGCTATAGCCATCAGGGTCTAGTACGAACGCCAATCCTTTCATTCCTCCAGAATCGGGTTCCTTTCGGAAACCATAACCCATGTCTCGAATACTATCACATGCTTTGTAAACATCATCAACTAAAAATCCAATGTGTCCAAACCCCGTGCGTCCTTCTTCATTTCCGTTGTAGTGCTTAAATTCATCGTTTTTCTCAGTTCCATGGTTGTGTGTCAGCTCTAAGATGGGCCCAAACATGTTACTCAACTTTGCCTTAGCTTCAACATCTGATAACGAAGAGTAATCAATACTTGTATCAACATTGGATGATGAAGCTAAGAAGAAGTTACTAAAATCGCCATAGTTTTTTTGCCGTACTACTTTCATACCAAATGCCTCATAGAATGGAATCGATTTGCTAGGGTCTTTTATCCTTAACATTGTTTGACTAAAATTGAAGTAGTTTGGAATCTTACCAGGATCATTTCTCTTTACAATCTCAACCCAATATCCATCCATATCATACAAAAAAGCCAAGCCTTTCATACGTCCCTCATCTGTTATCATATATACAACAGTAACAAACATGTAAAAGATGATATTGAATCAATAACAATCATTCATATAGCAATCAAATAGTCTTACCAGGCTTCTTCTTGAACACGACTCCAGCTTTCTCTAACTTCTCAGAGGAGGGGTGAGGTATCCTTGGATCCTACTAGTTCCTACGTAGAAACACCCGGGTACGCTTTTTGGTCCGCCAGAGAGATTTTAAATGTACCTAGGTACATGTCCGGGCTAATTGGTCCGCCAGAAGGCAGATGTCAAGACATATGTATATATTGATATACCCAAAACATACACTCACTAATTCCATATAAGCTCAAGAGCAGTACCTTCGATATTCCACATATAATCATGCGCTTCTTTAGTACCCGGCGTTAATTTATATGTCTCTCCTTCTGGTAGTGTTGTAAGGAACCAAAGTTTGAAGTTCCACTGGGGAAAATCCAAAGTATCGATGATCGTCATCCCCATAATATCAGTATAAAAAGGAATCGATTTCTTTGGGTCCTTGATTCGTAGCATAGTCTGTTGCCAAGTTGGCCTTCCAACGACCTTTGCAAATGTTGATGCCATATTACCTTTATTAGATGGCCAGGGGTTATATATCGATTTATCCGCCGGATCACGGTGATACTATCCTCTTTTAGCCGCCGCCGATAGCCATTGAGAGGGAGAGAATGATGGTCAAAGACTCCCAATTACAATAAAGTGGTTAAGATTCTTAGCTCTATCTGATACTTTACTAACTGCCATACGGCCCTCGCTCTATAACTCCTTCCCTCTATATCAGCTACTATGACAGAGATATACTTTAGATAGCATGTCATTCATTTAGTTGATAACATATTATATTATATTACATTTCATTACTACCGTACCTACAAAGGATACGCGCCGGTATCCCTTGTTGAAAACATACCTGAAATACAATATCAATGACAACACTATGGTCGCGGCTGTGTGATATCTTCTGGACATATCTTGTGATCATGAACAAACTCTTGAATTTGATCGTGAAAGAACTGACCCCATTTTATCATCTCTCCCTCCAGACCACAATAATAGACAAGGAACCACAGCCACCGCTCGAGCCCTCCAATCTTGTACTCCTTCCAGCATTCATCCCAACTAAAGTCGGATACTCCCAAGCTAACAAGCTTTTGATAGTAGTTCTTAATCAGTCGTTCTTCACATTCTCTTCGTACCACTGGATCCATGTTTGATAAAATATACTGTCCGAGGTCTTGTGGTCCACTACCGAGTCCACACATTTCCCAATCAAGTAATCGAATGTCACAATTATTCTCATTTGTATTACTACTAGTTGATATCATTACATTGCCAGGCCAGAAATCTCCATGTACTAGTGTGAAGTTTGAGTTCGAGTTCAATCTTTCTTGTTGTGATTCCCAAGATATACCTTCCATTGCCTTATCAACAAGTTGTCGCACAAGAGGATCCCATTGAATACTATTACTACTATGTTCTTCAGCACTGCTGTTATATTTCTCCCATATACCTTGTATCATACCTTGTGAAGCTCTGAAACTCTTTTCATCTTTGCCATTGATCCACGACGAGCATCGTAGATAATTGTATTCATCTTCAAGTAAAGATTTGTCCTTCCAGAACTTTGCATGAACATATGCAATTGCTTGGAATGTTTGGTTTGCTACATCATATGCTAATGGTACATCATTTTTTGAGGATACGCCTTCTTCACTATACTTTCTAAATCTCGTTTCCAGTTGTTGGGATTGCCTTTTCCAAACAGAATCCCCGAATCTATATAGTTGGAAGATAGATCTTCCATGATGACAACTTTGGATCCACTCTCCATATCTCCATAAGAGTAGTAGATTTTAGGAATACACGACGTTGATGTAGACGATGATAATTGTATCTTTGATGCCAACTTGTTGTAGAATATAGCCTCCCGTGCAAGCCCTAGTTGACGACTACTTGTTAATCCAGATTGTGGCACTACTTGCTTTGCAACTAACGTCATCATAGTATCTTCTTTACCATAATTGACAAGTGAGTTGCAATAGAAGAGTTGCTCCATTTCTTACTACATCACCCTTTCGTGTATCATTGCTTATATCTTTCACTACACACTCCGATACATGTCCATCAAGTATATGTATATTATCATTAATCCATGATGGATCAATCTTGTTATCTGATATCCACACTGGCATAGATTTTCCCATCATATATAATATGATAATATGTCGTCGGCTAACAATGTGTTATGTGTTGTACCTAAGTTGATCTTATGATGCTCGTATCTTTGTCTGTATTCGACACACCCGGTTAGCAATAATATTATATCACCTAAAACTATAACCTAACACATCCTTTACATTCATATGCACGATAGGAGAGGTGCACGGCTTCTACATGAGCTACCAATATCTCGACGGCAACATTGATACTTTTGACGGTTTAGATTTTTATCCCGAATGTGAAAACAGTGGCAAACAAACCACAAGAAATTATTTGTAGTACAATAGTTAGTAGTTAATCTAGTAGGAGTGCTCGCTGGTTAGTTGACGGCCTTAATCATCATTAGGAGATCATTAGTTGTCAACAATTCTATAAGTATAGTAAAATTTAGCTTCGACTGGCGCGGTGTTAGAACTGAATTAGACATATACCATTATAAGAAAAACTGTCTTCATTCTTTACATACATTCATCTGGATTAGACTACCAGGTACTATTGAAAATCATCCATTCATTTATTATTACCGTCCTCATTAGAAATATCATACATCATTCAAGCATACTAATTAAAGAAACACTCAAACAAAAATGCCAGAAGCAAATGGTATGATCCTTGGAAAGGATGAGGAGAATGATGCAGAGGTAAGACGAGAAGATCAAGATAAAATTAATGAATTTGGGAGATTAAATGCTAGATTGCATGAGGTTAAAAGTGAGGCTGCTAAACTGAAGGTAAGTATTGTGTATGTTTGTCATGTCATGTCATGTATGAAATATTTATATATGTGTGTGCTATTATTATGATAGTGGTTCTCAATGTATTCATTTACACATCATCACTGTGCATCTCATTTATAATATAATATCGATAAACAAAACAAAATAACAATAATAGAAACTCCTGGAGAAGATAGACGATGCATCTACAGAGTTGATGATGGGTGATGGAGATAAAGTAATGCTACGCTTAGGCGAGGCAATGTTTGAAGCAACTGAAGATGAGGCTACTGAATTTTGTGAAGGAGAAGTGGAACGTCATCAGGAGACTGTTGATAAGTTGCTTGAGGAGGAAGCAGATATTCTTGAAGAACAAGCAGTATTGAAGAAGCATTTGTATGGTAGATTCGGCAAGTCGATAAACTTGGAGGATAGCTAGATGTTTTATATGCCCATAAATGTTGCATTGGAAGAGGATTATGTTTGATTCTCATGAACTTCGTTATGTCAATACATGAACATAGCTTTGCAGATGATACGGGAAAGCATACAGGCATAACAATAAGTAAAAACACATGAAGACTTTGCAATACTACTAAAAACTCTTTACTATTTTACAATGTACATCACATCTCTCCCTTTCCTCTTCATCAAGGTACAATCTTGACTTGTTGGATAAGAAACTAGCAATATGGAGGTTGGGCAAGCCCACACACAAACTCTCTACCCCTCTCCTCCCTTGTCATCCTTGCGTGTTTTTATTAAAGACTTGTACCATGCATAGAACTCATCAAAACATATAAAACCAGATGAATCCGTATCAATTTTGGCAAAGCCAGAATCCAATTCGGATTGTGGTAAGTCGGCACCAAGTCCACTGAGCAAACTTGACATTTCCTGCTTATCAATGAGATTACTTCCATCTCTATCAACTTGTTGAAATAGATTCTTCACTTCTGCATGTCTAAATGTTTCCAATTCTTCTTCATCTAAGTCACTATCATCATCATTCTCTAGTGCTTCTCCACCTTGCTGTTGTAAAAAGGTGGATGATACTAATGCAGATAGTGCCTTCCTACTACCACTCGATACGGCCTGGAAGTCATTTTCCATCACCTTTTCAACGAATTCACCATAGTCTACTTCTCCTGAACCCGACTCGTCATACCTAGCAAACAAGGCAAGCTGTTGCAAGTCAGTGAATGCAAATCCCATCATTTCCATTGCTCGTTGAAATTCATCAAAGTCTATGCCACCAGAACCATCTCGATCAAAGTACTTGAATGTCTTGCGAAGTTGAAACGGACCAGTCTTTGTCCTCTGTTGTAACTTATCACGCATCATTTGTTCCATTTCTTGTATCTTCTTAGGCCCAACGACACTATTGGCCTCTTGATAATCTTGCATTCTTTGTTTCTTCGACTTTTGTGGACAATCACTGATTGTCATCTTATCGGCAATCTCATCGGGGAGTTGATACATAACTTGTGACATAGATTTCTTGAAGCTAACTCTGTCATCTCCAAATTGAACATTGGAATAATTCCCAAGTCCATGTTGATATTGTATTGGTTTATCACTCTCTGCGAGTGCCTTGTAGTAATCATTTCTGTGTTTATGTTAGTTGTTATTGTCAGTGAAAAGGAGATAGGAAGAAGGTAAGGGGAAGATAAGGTGAGCATATGATATGTTCAGAAAACTGACAACACACATCTCCCAGAATTGCAACTAACAGCAGTGAACGCTCGTAACAAATCTCTAAACTCCACAAGAACAACTTACATTGTTGGGTGATCCTGTTGTCTCTTTGCAACATCCATTTCTGGTGAGGAAAGGAACGAATCATTTGGTTGAGAATGATTTCCGCCTGGTGAAGCAACACCCATGTTTCTATAATTCGATTTATCACTCAAATGTGCTGTGCTTTTTATACCTCTATTAGTTCAGTAGTGACGATGCAAGACAATGGAGTCGAGAACGAGATCAGTAGCGAGAGAAACGCAACAAAGCACAAAAGCTCAAAAAGCAGAATCTCAACCAACGATATTTTTTTGAATTTTCGACCTCTTTCCCATATTTCTTCTCTCTCTTGTTGCCGGGCATAAAGTCCATTAAGGAGTGATATGCGGGAGGAATAGCTTTATCACCCTGGTGGGTTTTAACCCTGTTTTTGTTGTTGTTGATAATGTATTCATCATTTATACTGCTGCCGTCGAGCAGTTCCGCTTCTGCTTCTTCTTCTTCGTTCTCGTACCGAGATTTTGTTTAAGCTGTGCTGATTTACACTTCTTTTCAAGAGCGATCTTACGATCCCGTGTTTCACTAACCGTATGTCCTAGTAGTGGCGGGATGTACGTTACAGAGTATTCAGCACACCTATTTGCAAGCGATTCTTCGGCCTTCTTGAAACTGATTGGAGGCATACCAAAGCTTAAAAAGAAATCATTCTCCCATTTCAACCCCTCCGCTTTGTCTTTTGGAGTATAGAATACTGGTGTTAGTGGGTAATATTGAGAGAGTGAACCAACTCTAGTAACCCAACCCCGAGTACTTGTATCATTACTATCTTGTGGCCAGAAAAAGATAAGCCTGATATCTCCGCTCCTACAACTTCTCCATCAAGTAGCATCACCATCACTTCTTAATGTGCACTATACTTTGCTACCGCCCTATCTCGCAAGTATACAGTCTGCTCTAGATACCTCCTACAACTTTCTCCACCCGGTAGCATCACTTATGATCAATTGATACTTTCGTTGATGTTCACGTATAACAAGAGGCATTGACTTGTCGTGTATTTTTTTAAAGCCAAGTCCCTGCATAATCTCAATTAACTTGTCTTTTGAGTAGATTGGCTGACCATCAGTATCTACATATCCACCAAGCCACTTGCTCCTCGGAGTATACTCTTCAAACCAACTAAATGGTGTCACAATAACAACTACACCGCCTTTATTCACAATCTTTGGCAATGCATTGAGTGTAGCTTGAGGATCAGGTAGTCTACACAACAGATTGGAAATAATCACACCATCAAATGCACCCATATTATACGCATACTCGTTTAACTCACATGCATTACCCTGAAAGAAGTTTACCTTCTTCATTATCGATGCATCAATATTAGTTTCAACTATTGCTTTTTCTGATATGTCACCCTCGATTGGGACTTGAAATGGCACTTGTTCACCTGATTGTATCCGCTTTGCAGTTGCAATGAAATTCTCACTGTAATCAAATGCCTCCACATGATCAAAATACGTTGCTAATC